>VFQO010000863.1_pt1 | contig 28170 bp, 29 predicted proteins | sample 3512331 | NCBI WGS metagenome assembly VFQO01 (sample SAMN10412371, study PRJNA504923) | tailings metagenome | isolation source: Replicate 3 from Balatoc abandoned mine | place: Philippines: Itogon, Benguet | collected 2017-08-28 | reverse complement strand
TCTCGGCCTTCATCCTCTCGCTGACCTTCGTGCCTGCCATGCTCGCCATCTGGCTGTCGAAGCCGGTGGAGGAGAAGGAAGGCCGGATCATGTCCTGGCTCAAACGCAAATATGAGCCGGGACTGGACCGGGCCATGAAGCGACCGACCATGACGATGGGGGTTGGCGTTGGCGCTTTCCTTGCCGCGCTCCTGACCTTCTCCTTTTTGGGCCAGGAGTTTTTGCCCCAGCTCGACGAGGGCGATCTGACCGCGCAGGTTCTGCGCGTTCCCGGCACGTCGGTCGATCAAAGCCAGGCGATGCAATCGCGGATTGAACGGGAGATAGCCAAGCTGCCAGAGGTGCGGTTCGTCTTTTCCAAGACGGGCACGGCCGAACTCGCGTCCGATCCGATGCCCCCCAATATCTCGGATACCTTCATCATCATGAAACCCAAAGACGAGTGGCCGGACAGCCGCCTGTCGCGGGCGGAGCTGATAGCCAAGGTCGAAAAGGTGCTGGAAGGCGTGCCGGGCGGTGCATTCGAGATCAGCCAACCGATCCAGATGCGGTTCAACGAGCTGATCGCCGGTGTGCGCGGCGACGTGGCGGTCAAGGTGTTCGGAGACGATTTCGACACCATGAACGCGACCGCCAACCAAATCGCCGCGATCCTGCGCCAGACCGAAGGCGCGGTGGACGTTCGGGTGGAGCAGACCGAAGGTCTGCCGATGCTCGATATACGGCCGAAGCGCGACATCATGTCGCGGCTCGGCATCACCGCGCAGACCGTTCAGGATACCGTGTCCGCCGCGATCGGCGGGCGCGATGCCGGGATGATCTTCGAGGGCGATCGGCGCTTTGCCGTGACGATCCGCCTGTCGGATGTATCGCGCGCGAATCTCCAGACGCTCGGACAAGTGCCGGTGCCTCTGCCGAACGGCGGGTTCGTCCCGTTGCAAAGCGTGGCCGACATTGGCGTCACCGATGGTCCTAACCAGATCAGCCGCGAGAACGGCAAGCGGCGCGTCGTCGTCCAGGCCAATGTGCGTGGGCGTGACGTTGCCGGGGTTGTTGCCGATGCCGAAGCCGCGATCGCCAGTCAGGTGCGGCTCCCCAGCGGGCAGTATCTCGATTGGGGCGGGCAGTTCGAGAATCTTCAGTCTGCGAGCGAACGGCTGATGCTGGTCGTCCCGGCCTGCTTCGCGCTCATCATTCTGCTGCTCTATGGGGCGCTGGGAAGTGTGCGCGATGCGGCGATCGTTTTCACCGGGGTTCCGCTGGCGCTCGTCGGGGGTGTCCTCGCGCTGTTCCTGCGGGGGATGCCCTTCTCGATCTCGGCGGCGGTGGGGTTCATCGCCCTTTCCGGTATCGCGGTCCTGAACGGCCTTGTCATGGTGACATCGATCCAGTCGTTGATGGAAAGCGGCATGGAACGGGCAAAGGCGGCGTATGAAGGCGCGATGATGCGTCTGCGCCCGGTCGTCATGACCGCGCTCGTCGCCAGTCTCGGCTTCGTGCCGATGGCGATCGCGACCGGCTCCGGCGCCGAAGTGCAAAAGCCGCTCGCGACGGTGGTGATCGGCGGCCTGATCTCGGCGACTTTGCTCACCCTGTTCGTGCTGCCGACGCTCTACGCCCGCTATGGCCGACGCCTTGGCAGCGAGCAGAATGAAAACGAGGCGCAACCGCGCGCCGTGGAAGAGGATGCGGGACCGGCAGGCGAACCCGCGTGATGAAGGGGATCGCGCGCGGTTCAACAGGCTGCGCGCGATCCTGCAATTTCGGCCGATGGCGATCCATCGGTCGAGGAAGGCTCGCGTTGGCGATGAAGGAAGAAGATACTTTCACTTTCAACATGGCCCCCATCCGGGTCTGGACGCATCTTGCCGATCTCGGCGCCTATGCGTTCTGGCACCCCAGCTATCGCTTCGAGGGCGGCGCGGAACCGGGCAAGACCGTCAAGCTGACCTATGCGATGTTCAAGGGCGAATATCGCATCCGCGCCGACGCGACGATCACCGGGTTCGACAAGTCCCATCGCATCGCCTGGAACGTGGGTGTGGGCGGCGCGACCGTATTCAGCGAAGCCTATGAGTTGGAAGCGGTGGGGACAGGCACGGAAATCCGGCACAGCATCGCCTTTGAAAGCCTCATGGGCAAGGTTGTCGGCAGGCTGTTCCGCCGGACATTCCGCCGTGCTGTGCGCGCGCAGGACTTGGCCTTCCTGAACTATCTCAAGAAGGAATCGCGCGGCGCGGCCGCCGGGGTCAATCGCCAGCGCAGACGCGCCCAGAACGCACGCAAGGCGAGGAGAGCGGACCATGGCAGATGAATGCCGTGTCGATGGCGGCGCCAAGCATCGGACCTTGTGGATCGTCCTGCTACTCAATCTCGGCGTATCGCTGGCCTTCTTCGCGACGGGGCTGGCAGGCGATTCCAGCGCACTGATCGCCAATGGCGTCGACAATCTGTCGGATGCGTTCGTCTATCTTCTGAGCCTGATCGCGCTTGGCCGCGCCGCCGTCTGGAAAAACCGCGCCGCCACCGTGTCGGGCATCATGCTGTTGTTGTTCGCGGGCGGAATCCTCGTCGATGCCGGACGGCGCTACATCTACGGCAGCGAGCCGATCGGCTCGACGATGATGCTGATGTCGGCGGCGGCGGCCGTCATCAACTTTATCTGCCTCAAGCTGCTCCAGCGCCTGGAGAAGCCCGATGTGGCGCTGCGCGCCGCGACGACCTTCAGCTTCAACGATTTCATATCGAACGGCGGCATCCTTGTCGCGGGCGGCCTGGTGCTGTGGCTCGGCAGCAATTGGCCGGACCTTATCGTCGGCGTGTTGACGGCGCTCATCGCCATCAAGGGCGGCATCGAAATCCTGAAGGACGCGCGGGCCGAAGCCGACCAGCGCGCGGAGGCCGCGCCATGACCGCACCGGCGTTCGCCCATTCCCGAAATTCGCAGCCCGATGCGGCGCTGTTTCATGCCGCATCGTCCATTCTCCCAGGAAGAAGGAATTACCCATGGTAGAACGCGCGTCAAAGCAGGGGCTTCCCTGTCCTGTCTGCAAGGTCGATCTCGTCATGAGCGAGCGGCAAGGCATCGAGATCGACTATTGCCCGCAATGCCGGGGCGTGTGGCTCGATCGCGGCGAACTCGACAAGATCATCGAGCGCGGCGCCGCCGAAACATCTCCGCCTCCGCCCCCTCCATCGCGCGGCGGATACGATCGCGGCCACGACAGCCACAGAGGCGATTACGGCTACGGCGACCACAAGCGGCGCCGCCGCAAGAGCTTCTTCGAGGAGCTGTTCGACTGACATGAGGATTGACCCCCCACAAGCCTATGCCCCCCTTGCGTGCTTGTGCGAGAAGGGTCCGCGCCGTGAATGCCCCGCCCCGGCGTTCACGGCGAAAGATCGCACGCCGCTGCCTTCCGGTGGCGTGCCCTCTTCAGGGTGGTCCCAGCAGCGGCGCGCTGTCGCGCTGGTGGCCGGTATGTTCATGCTGGTCGCCAACACGGGATGTTCACCCGATGGCAATCCGGGCAAGGACGATCGCCCGATTCCTCTCGCCGGAACGCATATCTTCACATGCGGGAACGGAACGAAAGTGCAGGTCGATTTTGTCGGTAACGGCCTGACGATCGACTTCGCGACCTTGCCCGATGGCCGAGCCGAGCGCCTGACCGCTCCCGCCGCTGGCGTCACCTATTTTGGCGATACCATGAATCTCGCGATCTCGAACGGGTCGATCGTAGTCATACGGCCCGACGCCGGATCGCAGGTCTGCCGCCGCGACGGCCCCGGCCAGGAACGGGACGGGCGCCCGCCTCCGTGATCTCCCATCGCCTCGCGCCATATCCCCGGCGCGGGCGCTGAACAAGATCAATGCACCAGAGGAAATTTCATGACCGAACAGATCCAGCTCGACATCCCGCTTATCCTTCCCGACATTCCGGATGCCAATGACGCCTGCGTTGCGCGTCTGACATCCAACCTCGCGGCGCGACCAGGGATCGAGAAGGCCCACATCGTTCCATCGGATGGGGCGGGACCGGCTATCCTCTGCATCCATTACGATCCGAACATCCTGTCCCTTGGCCGCATCCGCGACATCGCGCACGGTGCGGGCGCCGCCATCGCCGAGCGCTATGGCCATGTGCTGTGGCCGGTGAAAGGCATCAGGCACCAGCGAAAGGCGCGGACGGTCAGCGAACAACTCCGCGCCTTACCGGGTGTGCTCGAAGCAAATGCCAATGCCACGGGTATGGTGCGCGTGGAGTTCGATCGAGAACAAGTCTCCGAAAGGGATATTTTTGGCGCACTGTCGCGCCTGGGAGTTAAGCAGACCAGGCGATCGCTGGTGTATTCCGTTCCAGAAGATTCCCACGCCGGGCACGATCACGGCCCCGGAGAGCATGACGCGAAATCCGGGCACAAGGCGGGTGATGACCATGACCACGATCATGGCGCCTTTCTCGGTCCTAATACCGAACTGATCTTCGCGCTGACCTGCGGCGCGCTGCTGGCGATCGGCTTCGCGATCGAGAAGCTGGTGTCCGGGGCGCCCGCGTGGTTGCCGACGGCCCTCTATATCGGCGCTTATGGCTTCGGCGGCTTCTTCACGCTGCGCGAGGCGATTGACAATCTCAGGCTGCGAAAGTTCGAGATCGACACGCTGATGCTGGTGGCAGCCGCTGGCGCAGCGGCGCTGGGCGAGTTTGCAGAAGGCGCACTGCTGCTCTTTCTGTTCAGCCTCGGCCATGCACTCGAACATTATGCGATGGGCCGCGCCAAGAGGGCGATTGAGGCACTGGCCGAACTGGCACCGCGCACAGCCACGGTGCGGAGAGCGGACGGCGCGACAGAAGAAATCTCCGTCGACGAACTGAAGGTCGGCGACACCGTCATCGTCAAGCCCGATGCGCGCGTCGCGGCAGATGGCTTCGTCGTCAAGGGCACGACCGCCATCAACCAGGCCCCCGTGACGGGCGAGAGCATTCCGGTCGACAAGCAGCCCGTGATGGACGATGCGGCGGCGCGCGCCAATCCGGAGCGGGTCGATGCCGCGAGCCGGGTGTTCGCAGGGACGATCAACGGCAGCGGCCTTATCGAAATCGAGGTGACGCGCCTGTCGAGCGAAAGCACGCTCGCCAAGGTGGTCAAGATGGTGAGCGAGGCGGAGACGCAGAAGTCGCCGACGCAGCGGTTCACCGATCGCTTCGAGCGGGTGTTCGTGCCGCTCGTCCTCGTTCTGGCGGTGGTGCTGCTGTTTGCCTGGGTCGTGGTCGACGAGCCGTTCCGCGACAGCTTCTATCGCTCGATGGCGGTGCTGGTGGCGGCCAGCCCCTGCGCGTTGGCCATCGCCACCCCCAGCGCGGTCCTCTCCGGCGTCGCTCGCGCGGCGCGTGGCGGTGTCCTCGTCAAGGGCGGCGCCCCGCTCGAACTGCTCGGCTCGCTCGATGCGATCGCTTTCGACAAAACGGGCACGCTCACCAAAGGCGAGCCGCGCATCCAGCAAATCATCACCGCGCCGGGCGTGGACAAGCAGGAGTTGATGGCAATTGCGGTGGCGGTCGAAAGCCTGAGCGATCATCCGCTGGCACAGGCGATCGCGCGCGATGGGCGCGATCATGTCGGGGACTTTCCAGTTCCACAGGCGGAGAGCCTGAAAAGCCTCACAGGCCGCGGCGTCTCGGCCGTTGTCGGGGAGGCTGAAGTCCTGATCGGCAAGCCAGGAATGTTCGGTGCCGACGGCATCGCGCCGCTGTCCCCGGCGATGGCGGAGGCCGTCGAGCAATTGCGCGAGGGCGGGCAGACCAGCATGGTCGTGCAGCGCGATGGCCGCGATCTTGGCGCGATCGGCCTGCTCGACACGCCTCGGGAGACGGCCAGGGCCGCGCTCAAGCGGCTGCACAGGATCGGTATCAAGCGCATGATCATGATCTCCGGCGACCATCAGAGGGCGGCCGAGGCAATCGCGCGCGAAGTGGGACTGGATGAGGCGTGGGGCGATCTCATGCCCGAGGACAAGGTAGAGGCGATCAGGAAGCTCCGCGCCGAAACGAGAGTGGCCATGGTCGGTGACGGCGTGAACGATGCGCCCGCCATGGCGAGCGCGACAGTGGGGATCGCCATGGGCGCGGCAGGGTCCGATGTCGCACTGGAAACAGCCGATGTCGCACTCATGGCCGACGACCTATCGCATCTGCCTTTCGCGGTGGGCCTCAGCCGCACTACCCGCTCGGTGATCCGCCAGAATGTGTTCGTCAGTCTCGGCATCGTCGCGTTCCTGGTGCCGGCCACGATCCTCGGGCTTGGGATTGGCCCGGCGGTCGCCGTGCATGAAGGATCGACGTTGCTTGTGGTATTCAATGCGCTGCGACTGTTGGCTTATCGGGATCGAACCTCAGGTATTGAAGTTGCCCCGTTGCGATCCTCCGCCGAGGCGCCGTAATGATCGAGTTGCGCCAGCTCCGCTATCTGATTGCAGCGGCCGAGGCAGGCAGTTTCAGCCGCGCGGCGCGCAACCTGAACATCAAGCAGGCGACTCTTAGCCGGCATATCCTCAATGTCGAAAAGCGACTGGGTATGAGCCTATTTGACCGTAAGACGCGCGGCGCCACTCTCACCAAAGATGGCGAAACCTATCTGCGCACCGCACAGGGGATCGTGATCGAATGGGAGGAATTGAACGATTGGGTTCGTTCGACCCGCAACGGCGAGGCCGGCAGGCTGGCAGTCGGTTTCTACACCTCCTTTTCCGCCGGGAACCTGCGCGCCACCCTGAGCGAGTTCGGCGAACGCCATCCCGATGTGAAGCTGCGCGGCTTCGAACGCGACCGGAAAATGCTGCTTGCGGGAATCGAGAATGGTTTGCTCGACATCGCGATCATGATCGGCGACGCGACCTATCCGGGGCTGGCGAGCCGTTCATTCTGGAGCGAGCGCATATTGATAGCAATGCCGGAAAGCCACCCGCTCGCCACCCGCGAACGCATCCACTGGGCCGATCTGACCGGCGAACGCTTCCTGCTGACACAACGAGATCCCGGTCTCGAGACGCGCAACATGCTCATGGGCAAGCTCGGCATGCCGGGCTACTCGCCCGAGATCGACATGGAGGACATAGGGCGCGATACTGTGCTGAGTGTCATCGCGCTGGGCGCGCATATCTCGATCGTCGCGGAATCCGCGCTCGGCATCCATGTGCCGGGGGTGACGTTCCGCGAAGTCCACGAGACCAACGGCCATACGCGGATCGGCTTCTCGGGCTACTGGCGCGATGACAATGACAATGCCGTGCTGCGCCGTTTCCTCGATTTCGTGGCCGTCCGCTATTCACAGCCGCCGATCCCAGGGCGGCCGCCATCGTCTCAGCAACCGGGAAAGGAGCCGTCGTGACGCAAGGCAAGACACTCATCATCGTGCTGGTCACATTGGTCATCGGATTCGGGGCGGGCTTCACCCTGCGCCCGATCATTGCGCCGGCCGGGCCAAGCGCCGCCGCCATATCGGCGCTGGCCATCCCGCCGACTGAGCCGCGCGGCACGCAATATTTCGCGGCGCATCTCGATGAAGCGCGGCAGGTCGTGGCGCAATGCGCGGAAGGCACGGTGCGGGGCGCCGAGTGCGCCAACGCCGAGCAAGCCGTCGTCGAGGCCGAGGGCCGGGACCGTTTCAAGCGATTCATGGGCAACTGACGGCGGAACGAGCGGTCAATTCCCCTGCGCGCGGTGTCGGCGAAAGGCCCGGTCGGTTTCCATGAACCGGGCGAGCATCGGCGCGACCAGCTTTTCGGGCGGGACCGGCGATCCTCCGGTCTCGGCCGCGAGTGCGGCGGCATAGGCTTGCAAGTCGCGATGGACGGGCGCGGGCAGCTCCACGGCGAGCTTGACGGGCTTGTCATCGGCCAGCGGCCCCAGCTTCAATTTCGTCATCGTGTGGCTCCGATCGGCTCCAATATGAGGTCGCGCGTCAGAACGACCCGGAGCGGGTGGCCCGGCCGGATGGTGAGCGTCGGCTGCACATTCAATTGCCGCCGCACGATCTGCTGGCCGGTCTGGTTGATGGTGTCCTGCGATCCGCGCCGCAGCGCGCGGGTCAGGTCATCCTCGCTGTCCGCGCCCAGCTCCGCACCCACGCCGAGCAGCGTCGAGACGGCGGCGGCTTTCAGGAGATTGCCCCAATGCTGGTTCACGCGGTCCTGCAAGCCGGCGTATCCGGCCGCATCGGCGCCGGGCTGGCGCGCGAGAACGATCGAGCGGCCGTCCGGCATTATCAGCCGATCCCATGCGAGCAGCACGCGGGCCTGCCCGGCGGCGATCTCGCTGTCATATTCGCCGATCAGCCGCGCGCCCTGCGGAATGAGCAGGATGCGCCCGGTGGGGCTGTCATAGACGTTGGCCGTCACCTGGGCGGTGATCTGGCCGGGCAGGTCGGAACGGATGCCGGTGATGAGCGCGGCCGGAACGATGCTGCCGGCCTGGACGATGTTGGGCGAGGCCGGGGCAGCAAGCCGCTCGACGCTCACGGTGCGCTGGTTCAATGCCTGCGCCATGAAGGCGCGCTTGGCGGCCTGGTCGCCCTGCGGCGCGGCTTCGCCCGGATCGGCCGACGCCTGCGCCGTGAGGTCGGGCAAGGCCGGAAGGGACGGCATGGCCGCGCCCGCGCCACCGCCGAGGAACACCCCGCTCATGCGGGCGGCCTCGCGCTCCTGCTGCGCCCGTTGCCGCGCGGCTTCCTCGGCCTGCGCGCGGGGATCGGGCTGTGCGCCGACCGACGGCACCGGGACATCCTCTCCGCGCTGCTGGGCCGATACGATCGGGCCGCCGAGATCGCCGGGAAGCGGCGGGCCGAGCCGTGGGGCCTGGCTGTAGTCGCGCGGCCCCGAGGTGATGGTCTCGGCCGTGGACCGGCTTTCGGTATTGTAGAGTTCCTTGGCGTCCCGATCGCCGGCGGGCTTGAGCGCATAGATCAGCGAGCCGCCGATCCCGAGACCGGCGGCGACGCCCAACACGGCGAGCGCCTTCCTCGACAGCCGCATGACGCGCGGGGGATCGCCCCGAAGCTGGAAGGCGCGCGGGTCGGATCGCGCGGCCTGCGGCACGGCCGGTTCGGCGGCGGGGGTGTCGGCGGGATCGGTCACGGCCGCCCCCTGCGTCCGTCGTCGCGCACGATCCGCACGCGCTGTTCGCTGCGCCGGTCGCCCAGGCGCAGCTCGGCCGCCGCGAACAGGCGGTCCACCACCATGTAGCGGCCCTGCACGCGATAATTGACCAGCTCGGCGTCGCCGGCCGCGCCCGTCACGAACAAGGGCGGCATCTCGCCCTGCGAGATCCCGGCCGGAAACTCGATGAACACCTGTGCGGAATCGTCGAAGGCGCGAACGGGCTTCCACGGCACACGGTCGCCCTCGATCCGGTAGCGAAAATTGAGCGCGGCCAGGTCCACGCCGCCCGCGACCGGCGCTGCCGATGCTGCGGCCGCGTTGCGCCCCTGCAAGGCGATCAGCGCGTCATGCGGATAGGTCCACGAGACCGACGCCATGTAGGTCGAAGCCGTCGCGCGCAGCTCCAGATGATAGGTGCGCCGGTTCGTGTTGATGACAAGGTTCGTGGCGATGTCGGGTCGGGTCGGCTTCACGAGGATATGCACGCGCGCGGTGGGACCGCCGCCGCTCACCGTGTCGCCGATGATCCAGCGCACGGTGTCGCCGGCCGCAACCGGCCCCGGTCCCACGAGCTGCTCGCCTTCCTGCAAGGCGATGTCCGTCACCTGGCCGGGCGCGGTATAGACCTGATAGAGCGCGCCTTCGGTCCAGGGATATTGCTGGATCGCATTGAGGAATCCGGCGCGCACCGGCTGCACGCGGGCGGCGGCGTTTGCCGCGCCGACGCGCCTGCGCGGATCGGCGGGCTCGGCCGGCGTCGTGCTATCCGCGACCGGCTTCAATTGTCCGGGGAGCGGCAGCGGCTCGGGGATCGTCACCACCTCGACGGCGCGCGGCGGTTCGGGCGCGGGTGTCGCCGCGATCCCGGCGGGCGGATCGTCATAGGTGATGGCCGGCGGCTTCGCCGACGTCGTGGCGCAGCCGGCGAGCGCGGATGCGGAAAGCAGCATTACCGCGCTGGCGGCATGGCGGGCGGACATGCGTGTCATTGCGACAGCTCCTTTGACCAATTGAGGGCGTTGACGAAGACGCCGAGCGGGTTCTTGCGCAGCGCGTCGGGCGTGCGCGGCGGTTGCACGACGATGGTGAGGATCGCCGACCAGCGTTCGGTGGCGGCGAGGCTTCCGTCCTGATAGCGCCGCTCGGTCCAGGCCACGCGGAAGCTGTCGGGCGAGGCCCGGATCACGCTCGACACGTCCACCGCGACCTGCACCCGGCCGACATTGGCGAAAGGATCGTTGGCGCGCGCATAGTCGTTGAGCGCCATCGCCCCGCGATCGGTGGTGAAGTCGTAGGCCCTGAGCCAATTCTGGCGGACGATGACAGGATCGGCCGGAACGCTCCTGACCTGCTCGACGAACCGGGCGAGATGGAACGCGATCTGCGGGTCGGTCGGCCGATAGCCGGTCTCGGCCGGCGCGACCGCCTGCGCCTCGCCAAGCCGATCGACCTGAACAACCCAGGGCACGATATGCCCGCGCGCCGATTGCCAGACCAGGCCGCCAGCGAGACCGCCCGACAGCGCGAGCGCGCCGAAGAAGGCCATGCGCCAGTTCTTCGCCTGGACGCGCGCCGAGCCGATGCGGTCATCCCAAACCTGCGCGGCGCGTTGATAGGGTGTCGTGGCTTCGGGGGTTTGGCCGTAACGGATGGTGGGTCGTCGAAACATGGATCAGTCCCTTTCCTTGATGTCGGGACCGCCGCCACCGCCGCGGCTGTCGCCGGCCTTCATCGTGTGAGCGAGGACGGTCGCGCCGTGGGTCATGGACTGGCGGCGTTTCATCGCGGCGGCCCATCCGGGTTGGGTGGAAGCGCCAGCCGGTGCGGAAGCGCCAGCGGCCGGGGCGGCAGGCGAAGGCCCGCCGGAAATGGTGCCGCCGGTTGCGGTGAATCCGGCGCGAGCGCCTGAGCGGAAGTTGGCCTTCATCGCCTCGCCGCCCTTGGCGGCCGCCTTGCGCAAGGGCGACAGGACGGCGCCGGCCATGCTTCCCGCCGCCGCCTGGCCGACGGCGGCCATGCCGCCCGCGACAGCGCCAGCGCCGCTCTTGCCGAACGAGCCAAGGCTGTAGGCGCTGGTGGCGCCGCCCGCCATCTGCGCACCGCCACGCACAGCCGCGCCGGTCATCCGGCCGGCCGCGCCAACCGCCGAACCTGCCGCGCTCAGGCCGAGCCGTGCGGCGGCCGCGCTTCCGACCAGCGGACCGCCTGCCGCCAGCGCGGTCCCGGCCGCCGCGCCCGCGCCGAGCTGCGGGCCGCCTGACACGATACCGTTGGCGATGCCGGGGCCGAAGATCGCGAGGCCCAGGAGAGACAAGGCCGCGAGCGCAATCGCCATGACCTGATTGACGTCGGGTTCGGCGCCAAGGCCGGCGGTCGTGAACTGGCTGAACAGCGTCGTGCCGATGCCGGTGATGACGGCCAGGACCAAGACCTTGATGCCGGTCGAGACGACATGGCCCAGCACCTTTTCGGCCATGAAGGCGGTCTTGTTGAAGAAGGCGAACGGCAGCAGGACGAAACCCGCCAACGTCACCAGCTTGAACTCGATCAGCGTGATGAAGACCTGCACGGCGATGATGAAGAAGGCGAGGACGACGATCAGCCACGCGATCAGGAGCACGAGGATCAGCGCGGCATTGGCGAAGAAGGCCCACAGGCTTGAGAACTGACCCGCCGCATCGAGCAGCGGCTTGCCGGCCTGGAGTCCGGTCGCGGCGATCGTGCCGGGCTTCATGAAATCGTCGATCGTCATGGCCCCGCCGCTGGCCTGGAGGCCGAGCCCGGCGAAGCTCTCGAAGACGATGGTGGCGAGGAGCGAGAAGTTGCCGATGATGAAGGCGAAGGTGCCGATATAGAGCGTCTTCTTCACGAGGCGCTGAAGCACGTCCTCGTCGGCACCCCAGGCCCAGAACAGGCCCGCCAGCGTCACGTCGATGGCGATGAGGGTGGTCGAGAGGAACGCCACCTCGCCGCCGAGCAGGCCGAATCCGCTGTCGATGTAGCCGGTGAAGACGCCCAGAAAATTGTCGATGACGCCGGTGTCGTTCATGGCCCGGCGTCCTCGGCATCCGGGGCCAAGCCGCCTTGCTCGGCATAGGGCGCGGGATCTTCCTGGCGGAAGAAGCGGCGGCGGTTCGCGGCCCAGGCCGCCTCGCAACCGCTGTCGGGCATGGTGAGCGTGGCGCAGCGGTCCAGCTCGCGCGCAAGCCGGTCCCGGCCTTCTTCCGCCGGCAGGGCGAGCGGCGGAGGCGGCGCAGGCTGCTGGGGCCGGACGACGGCGACGATCGCCACCGTCATCATCAGGCCGGCCAGCCCCGCCACCCCCGCGATCTTCGCCGTGCGCGACATCGGAAAGCCTCAGTTGCCCATGAAGCGGCGGAACCGCTCGCGGCCTTCGGCTTCCTCGGCGGCCTGGCGGGCGGATTCGAGCGCCTGCGCCCGGCCCTGCGCCGCGACGGCGGCGGTGAGGTCGGCGAGCTGCTGCGATTGCAAGGCGAGAAGCTGGTTGCCCGCCTGCGCCGCCTGGAGCGCGCCGGTCGCGGACTGGCTGGCCGAGACCAGGCTGTCCATCGTCGTGCGCGTGCCTTCGATGTTGCCGACGACGCCGGCCTGCACCTGCAAGGCATCCTGAAAGGCGCCGACGCTATCCTCCCAGCGGGCATTGGCGTTGGCGACCATCTGCGCGTGATCGCCGGTCAGCGCCGCGCCCTTGTAGCGGTCGCCGAACGCCTGCTGGATGTCCTGCACGTCGTAGGCGATGCGCTGCGCCTCGGAGAGAAGCTGCTGCGTGCGCTGAACCTGCTGCTGCAATTGCTGGAGCGAGCTGAACGGCAGCGAGGTCAGGTTGCGCGCCTCGTTGATGAGGCTCGTCGCCTGGTTCTGGATTTGCTGAATCTGGTTGTTGATCTGCTGGAGCGACCGGGCGGCCGTCAGCACGTTTTGCGCGTAATTAGTGGGGTCATAGACGATCCCGCCGAACTGCGCGTGCGCGGGCATGGGCAGGGCGATCGGCGCGATGGCCGATACGGCGAGAACGCCGGCCACGACGGCGCGGCGGACAGGGGGCAGCTTCATAGTTCGATCTCCATGTCTGGCGTGAGGGGAAGCTGGTGCTGGCGGTCGGATGCCGGTTCCGGCAGCAGCTCGACGGCCCAGGCGCAGCCGCGATGCCGCAGCCATTCGGCGGCGAACGCGGATTGCCCGTAGGCTTCGATGATCTCGGAGATGCGGAGCTGGTCGGACTTGGCCGAGGCGGCGGCGAAAGCCATCGCCACCTCGCCCAGCCCCAGCTCGAACAGGCGGTTCCCCCGCCGGCTCTGACAGTAATAATCCCGCTTTGGGGTAGCCCGGCTGAGGATTTCGATCTGGCGGGCATTGAGCCCGAACCGCTCGTAGATGGCCGCGATCTGCGGCTCGGCGGCGCGCTCATTGGGCAGGAAGATGCGCGTCGGGCAGGATTCGATGATGGCCGGCGCGATGCTCGACGTTTCGATGTCGGCCAGGCTCTGCGTGGCGAAGACGACGGAGGCGTTTTTCTTCCTGAGCGTCTTCAGCCACTCGCGGAGCTGCGCGGCGAAGTCCGGGCTGTCGAGGACAAGCCAGCCCTCGTCGATGATGATGAGCGTCGGCGAGCCGTCCAGCCGGCCCTCGATCCGGTGGAACAGATAGGACAGCACGGCGGCGGCCGATCCGGCACCAACCAGGCCCTCGGTCTCGAACGCCTGCACGTCGGCTTCGCCCAGGCGCTCGGCCTCGGCGTCGAGCAGCCGCCCCCACGGCCCGCCGATGCAATAGGGCGCGAGCGCCTGCTTGAGCTGCTGGCTCTGCAACAGGACCGCGAGCCCGGTCAGCGTGCGCTCCGACACGGGTGCGCTGGCGAGCGAGGTCAGCGCCGACCAGATATGCTCTTTCGCTTGCGGATCGACCGCGACGCCTTCGGACGCGAAGATCGCCGCCAGCCATTCGGCCGCCCAGGCACGTTCGGCGGGATCGTCGATGCGCGCGAGCGGCTGCAACTGGACGCCGCCGTCATTGTCGTCGGAAAGGCCGCCGCCGAGATCCTGCCAGTCGCCGCCCATGCCGAGCGCGGCGGCGCGAATGCTGCCGCCGAAATCGAAGGCGAAGACCTGGCCGTTCTCGTAGCGGCGGAACTGCATCGCCATCAGCGCGAGCAGCACCGACTTGCCGGCGCCGGTCGGCCCGACAATCAACGTATGGCCGACATCGCCGACATGAAGGGAAAACCGGAACGGGGTCGAGCCTTCCGTCTTGCCGTAAAGCAAGGGGGGAGCAACGAAATGCTCGTCCCGTTCCGGCCCCGCCCAAACCGCTGACAGGGGGATCAGGTGGGCGAGATTGATGGTGGAGATCGGCGGTTGCCGGACGTTGGCGTAGGTGTGGCCGGGCAGGCTCCCCAACCATGCCTCGATCGCGTTCATCCCTTCAGGGATGACGGTGAAGTCCCGGCCCTGGATGATTTTCTCGACCAGCCGCAGCTTCTCGGCGGCGATGGCCGGGTCGCGGTCCCATACGGTGACGGTCGCCGTCACATAGGCCATGCCGGCATAGTCGGCGCCGAGTTCTTGGAGCGCGGTGTCGGCGTCGGCGGCCTTGTTCGAGGCGTCGCTGTCGAGCAGCGTCGATGCCTCGTTGGTCATGATCTCCTTGAGGATCGCCGCGACCGACTTGCGCTTGGCGAACCATTGCCGCCTGATCTTGCTCAGCAGCTTGGTCGCGTCGGTCTTGTCGAGCATGATCGCGCGGGTGGACCAGCGATACTCGAAGGCGAGCCGGTTCAGCTCGTCGAGCAGGCCGGGGAACGTCACGCTGGGGAATCCCGTGATCGTCAGCGTGCGCAGATGATGCTCGCCCAGACGGGGTTCGAGCCCGCCCGTCAGCGGCTCGTCGGCGAGCAGCGCGTCGAGGTGCATCGGCGTCTCGGGCACGCGCACGCGCTGGCGCCGGGTCGAGATGGTGCTGTGCAGGTAGGTCAGCGTCTCGCCGTCATCGAGCCAGCGGACCTCGGGCACGAAGCCCTCGACCAGATTGAGCACGCGGTCGCTGCGGTCGGTGAAGCCCTTGAGCAACTCCCACGGATCGACGCCCGTGCCGGAACGGCCCTCGTAAAGCCAGCCCTCGGCGCGGGCCGCTTCCTCGGCCGGCGGCATCCACAGCAGCGTCAGGTAATAGCGGCTCTCGAAATGCGCGCCTTCCTCGCGGAACTGTTCGCGCCGCTCCATGTTCACCAGCGCCGAGACCGGATCGGGAAACTCCGAGTCCGGGTAGTCGAGCGCGGGGGACCGCTGCGCTTCCACGAAGATCGCCCAGCCGGAGCCCAGGCGGCGCAGCGCATTGTTGAGCCGCGCCGTGGTCGCCACCAGCTCGGCGGGCGTGGCGCTGTCTAAATCGGGGCCACGGAAACGGGCCGTGCGCTGAAAGCTGCCGTCCTTGTTGAGCACGACGCCTTCGCCGACCAGCGCCGCCCAGGGCAGGAAGTCGGCCAGATGCGCGGCTTGCCCGCGATATTCGCGCAAGCTCATCATGGCCGCATCCAGGCTGGATATTTTAGGTGGCGCCGGGCCACGTCCACGAACTGCGGATCGCGCCGCGCGGCCCATACCGAGAGCGCGTGGCCGATTGCCCAGATCACGAGGCCGGCGAGCCAGAGCCGCAGGCCCAGCCCGATCGCGCCGGCCAGGGTGCCGTTGACGATGGCGAGCGAGCGCGGGGCGCCACCGAGCAATATCGGCTCGATCAGCGCCCGGTGAACGGGGGCATAGTAGCCCGCGATCGGCTCGACAGGATCGGCCGCGCCCGTCATGCGACGACCAGCCCCCCGCCAAACGAAAAGAAGGACAGAAAGAACGAGCTGGCCGCGAACGCGATGCTCAGGCCGAAGACGATCTGGATCATCCGCCGCGCCCCGCCCGACGTGTCGCCGAACGCCAGGGTGAGGCCGGTCACGATGATGATTATCACCGCGATGATTTTGGCGACCGGCCCCTCGATGCTTTCGAGGATCGACTGGAGCGGCGCTTCCCACGGCATCGACGATCCGCCCGCATGGGCCGGAACGGAAATGGTGAGCGCGATCACGCTGGCGGCGGCGGCGAGCATGGCGCGGCGTGCGCCATGCCGAAGGGCATGGATCATGGTGCGTCTCCGAGGTTGGGGGGTGCGAGGGGGGTCAGGCGGTAGTCGCCGGTGGCGGGGTCGAGCCCTTCGACGCGGGCCAGCTCGGCGAGGCGGCGGCCGTGTCCGTCGCGGACCAGCACGGCGATCAGGTCGATGGTCTCGGCGATCAACGCGCGCGGGACCGTGACGACGGCCTCCTGAATGAGCTGCTCCATGCGGCGCAGCGCCCCGAGCGCGGTCCCGGCGTGGATCGTGCCGACACCGCCCGGATGCCCCGTCCCCCACGCCTTGATGAGATCGAGCGCCTCGCTTCCCCTGACTTCGCCGATGGGGATGCGATCAGGGCGCAGGCGCAGGCTGGACCGCACGAGATCGGACAGCGAGACGACGCCATCCTTGGTCCGCATGGCGACAAGGTTGGGCGCGCTACATTGCAGCTCGCGCGTGTCTTCGATCAGGACGATGCGGTCGGCGGTTCTAGCGATCTCGGCCAGGAGCGCATTGACCAGCGTGGTCTTGCCGGCGCCGGTGCCGCCCGCGATGATGATGTTGGCGCGGGCCGCGACGCCCTGGCGCAGCGCCTCGGCCTCGGCCGGCGACATGATCCCGGCGGCCGCATAGTCGTCGAGCGTGAACACGGCGACGGCGGGCTTGCGAATGGCGAAGGCGGGCGCCGCCACGACAGGGGGCAGCAAACCCTCGAACCGCTCTCCCCCCTCCGGCAGCTCGGCCGAGACGCGCGGGGACCGGGCATGAACCTCGACGCCGACATGATGCGCGACCAGGCGCACGATCCGTTCGCCGTCCGCAGCGGTCAGCAGCTCGCCGGTGTAGCTGATGCCTTCGCCGAGCCTGTCGATCCACAGCCGGCCATCGGGGTTCAGCATCACCTCGATGACGGCGGGGTCATCCAGCCAGGTCGCGATCGACGGCCCCAGCGCCGTGCGCAGCATCCGCGCGCCGCGTGTCTTCGCCTCGGAACGGATCGGGTGGACGGTCAAGAAAAGGCCCCTGAATTGGGCCGGGCGAACCGCCGCCCGGCGTCAGGGGCACATCAAGAGAGACAGAAAAGGGCGCGCTTCAACAAGTAAATGCGGGCGTCGTAGTCTGGCGAAGAAAGACAGGGAGCAGCGTAGGCGGTCATTCTTCTTGGGGTGGAAAGTCTTCGCCGATTTCCTGACGGACCTTCGGCCCCTTCGCGAGTCGGCGGCCGAGCGCCTCGATGAAAGCGTCGTAGCGATCACCGCCCTGCCGGCGCATGGCGGCTCGCTCCGCTTCGGGCGGCGCCGGGGTATTGGAAAGCCAGAAGCGAACGAACAGCGCGATCATCTCGACACCGATGCCGGTATCGCGCTCCAGCCGCGTCATGCGGCGGTCGATCCGATCGAGCCGCTTGGCGATGGCCGCCTCGCGCTGCTCGTCGGCGTCGGGCGAGAGGAAGGACGCGATGGCGGCCTCCGCGATCAGCGAGCGCGACTTCCCGCGCCGATCGGCATAGGCGGCGAGCGCGTGCATAAGCTCGGGGTCGAGATAGACTGACAGCGGAGTCTTGGTGCTCATAGCTCGATGCCATCGTCGGGATCGAGCGACGCTTGCCGCGCGATACTTTGCATCTGGCTGCGCACTGCCGCCTGCCGCGCTACGTCGGTGTCGGCTTCGGGCTCATCCAGCTCGAACTCATTGGCCGGTGCGGGCCTGGGCTGCGGCGCGATGTCGATATGGCGTTCTATCTGCGGATCGCGGCGCAGGTCGGCGTTGGCGGCATCGTCATCCGACGCGGCCTGTTTCTTGCCGGTCTTTTTCTTCTTCGGCTTCTTCGGTGCGTCATGCTCGATCGGTTCGGGCATGGGCGGGGCCTCGATCGGCGGCAGGCCGCTCCAATCGTCCGGGCGCGGCGGGCCGCCTCCGACATTCCTATCTGGTGGCTGCAACACTCGCACCGTGAACCGCCGATCCTTGTAGTAACGGACCTTCTTCGCCCGGATCGGCGGGATGCCCGCAGCCATGACGATTTCGTCATCGGGCGGAAGCTGCATGATCTCTCCTGGGGTGAGGAGCTGCCGGGCGGTCTCGGAGCGCGAGACCATCAAATGCCCGAGCCAGGGCGAGAGGCGGTGGCCGGCGTAGTTCTTCATCGCCCGCATCTCGGTCGCGGTGCCGAGCGCGTCTGATATGCGTTTGGCGGTGCGCTCGTCGTTGGTCGCGAACGATACGCGCACATGGCAGTTGTCGAGGATCGCGTTGTTCGGCCCATAAGCCTTTTCGATCTGATTGAGGCTCTGGGCGATGAGGAAGCTCTGGATGCCGTAGCCGGCCATGAACGCCAGCGCGCTCTCGAAGAAGTCGAGCCGACCGAGCGCGGGAAACTCGTCCAGCATAAGCAACAAGCGGTGGCGCGACCTCCGGGCGTTTAAGTCCTCAGTCAGCCGGCGCCCGATCTGGTTGAGGATGAGGCGAATGAGCGGTTTGGTGCGCGAGATGTCACTGGGCGGCACAACGAGATAGAGCGTCACCGGCAAGTCGCCTTCGACCAGATCCGCTATACGCCACTCGCAAGTGCGTGTGACCTGCGCGACGATGGGATCGCGATACAGGCCCAGGAACGACATGGCGGTCGAGAGGACGCCCGATCGCTCGTTCGCCGATTTGTTGAGCAGCTCGCGCGCGGCGGAAGCGACGACAGGATGGACGCCCGCCTCCCCGAGATGCGGCGTCGTCATCATCGCCCATAATGTGCTCTCGATCGGGCGACGCGGATCGGACAGGAAGGCGGCGACGCCCGCGAGCGACTTGTCGGCCTCGGCGTAGAGCACATGGAGGATCGCACCGACCAGCAGCGCATGGGATGTCTTTTCCCAATGGTTGCGCTTCTCCAGCGAGCCTTCCGGGTCCACCAACACGTCGGCGACGTTCTGCACGTCGCGCACTTCCCAGGCGCCCTTGCGGATTTCGAGCAGGGGATTGTAGGCGGCCGATGCGCCATTGGTCGGGTCGAACAGCAGCACCCGCGCGTGCTGGGCGCGGAAGCCGGCCGTGAGCTGCCAGTTCTCGCCTTTAATGTCGTGGACGATCGCCGAGCCGGGCCAGGTGAGCAGCGTGGGCACAACCAGGCCCACACCCTTGCCGCTGCGCGTGGGCGCGAAACACAGCACATGCTCGGGACCATCGTGGCGCAGATAGCCGCGCCCCAGGCGACCGAGAACGACACCATTGTCGCCAAGCAGTCCCGCGGCGCGAACCTCCGCTCTCTCCGCCCAGCGCGCCGAGCCATAGGTCGCGGCATTCTTCAGCTCACGCGCGCGCCATACCGACATGGCAATGGCGACGATGATGGCGGCGAACCCGCCCGATGTGGCGATGAACGCGCCGGTCTGGAATATCTCGGGCGCATAGGCGTCGAACGAGAACCACCACCAGAAGAAGGCCGGCGGCGGATAGATCGGCCAATCGCCGAGGATGAACCAGGGCGCCCCAAGCTCGGGCTGATAGGCGAGCGCCGCGGCCGTCCATTGGGTCGCGGCCCAGATCGCGGCGAGCACGATCAGAAAGACCGTGATGACCTGACCCCAAAGGATTTTGGTCGCGGACACCGGCTATCACCTTCGCCGGCTCACAGGCCGAGGCCCCGGCCGCGCCCGAACGACCAGTCCACGCCGCCATCGCCGCGCATGACGCCGGATATGTGCTTGCCGATCTGGCGATCGAGCGAGGGGGACCAGGGCACGAGCTGGAAGCCCAGGCCGTCGTCGATCATGGCGAAGCGGCCGGAGGCGAGCGTCAAGCGCTGGCGCACGGTGCCCGCGACGTATTCGCCGGCCTTGGACGGCGTGTGCGGCAGGCCGATCTCGGCCGACAGTTCGCTGGCGGCCGCGTCCAGTTCGCGCCGCCTCAGCGTGTCGAGGAGGTTACGCGCGAAGATGATGCGCTGGCCCTGCCGTCGCGCCAACCCTTCGTCGGCCAGGTGCTCGGCGCGGGCCTCCATCGCGGCGCGCACTTCGGTCCCGAAGCCGCCGCCCAGGTCGCGGCCGTCGCTCGACAGGTTGCGGCGGTCGAGCCAGGTGGCCCCCGGCGCGCGGACCTGTGCATCAAGGTCCATGTCCGAGCGCACGGCCAACGCTACCCGCTGCCGGCCCTTGCGGTCCTCGAAGCGGCGCAGCTCGACAATCGCGCCGGGCTTGCAATCGCCGGTCGCCTCGATGTCGGGAAGCTGGACGTGGTGGGTGCGCCCGTCGATCCCGTCCACGATCGCATAGGCTTTGCCGGTCAGCTCGTCATGGAGTCCGCGTGTCACCAGCCTGCCGATGACGGGCTGGGCGGGATCGGGTTCGAGCACATAGCTGGCGGCGCCCCGGTCGATGCCGCGATCGGTCATCGCCTGGTGCATCCGCTTGATGATGTCGCCCCGCTCGCCCAGCTCGCGCAACGCGGCCTGCGCATCGCCCGCAAGGGTCCACTGGCCGGGACCGATCTGGCTGGCGAGGCCGAGCCGCTCCAGCTTGCGCAGCCGCCCCATTCTCAGCGCATGGTCGCCGTTCGGTCGCACGCCCGGTTCGGGCGCCATGTCGATAAGGCCGTCGCGCTGCATGGTGCGCGACAGGTCGCGGTCGATCTCGGTCCAGCGTTCGGCCTCGACCTGCCGCTCCAGCGACTGCCGGATTTCGAGGTCGCTGCGCAGGCCCAGCTCGCGCGTGACGATCTCGCGCGCCTGCGCCCGCATCCCCTCGCGGATATAGTCGCGGGAGATAACGAGGTTTTGCCCGTCCTCGGCGACGCCGCGCACGATGACGTGGATGTGGGGATTGTCGGTGTTCCAATGCTCGACGGCCCGCCAGTCAAGGCGGGTGCCGAGGTCCGCTTCCATCCGCGTCATCAGATCGCGGGTGAACCCCTTGAGGTCGCGCATCTGCTCGGCGTCCTCGGGGGACACGATGAAGCGAAAATGATGGCGATCGTCTTCGCAGCGCGCTGCAAACTCGTTGCGGTCGAGGGCGTCTGCATCGGCGCCGAACAGCACGCCCCGCTCGCCGTCGCGGGTGACGCCATCGCGTTGCAGATAGTTGAGGTGGGCCGCGAGCGAGGCGCGGCCGCCATGCCGGACGACGCGCGCCTTGACGACGACCTGGCGCGAGCGGTGGCCGAGCCGATGGGTCGCGCGGAGGCTGGCGACCCGGCCGCGCCCGAAGGTCGAGCGCCCCGGCGCGATGATCCGGCCCCGGCGCGAGACATGGCCTCCGGCGCGCTGGGCGGCGGCAAGCGCCTGGACGATGATCGGCTGCGCGCGCTGGCTTCCCCGCGAGCGGACGCGGCCAGGCCGGATGCGGAAATCGTCGTCGCGCATCATGGCGCGACGCTCCGCAATGTGCGGCAAAGCCCGGTGCTTGCTGGCTTTCGGCGGTCGCCGCACATTGCGCGGTTCGCGCGCACATTGCGCAGCAATGCCCAAAAGCCTTGGGAAACAAGGCTACGACCGGGGCGAAATGGCTTCGCACATTGCCGCCCTTTATCTTGCCCTCGGCCTTCCCCCTTCAAAATCAAAGCCTTCCCCCCTTCCGACGCTGCGAAAGGCTGCGAGGGAACCCGCCACAGCGCGCCGGGGCCGCTCATCGGGGCCGCTCGCCGGACAGAGGGACGAACAGGCCGAGCGAAGGCGAGGCGACGGCGGCCATCGCGACGGAGGAGCGGTCGGCCGGCGGACGTTCGGACAGCGTGGGCGCGGCCCCACTTTCGGCGCCTGCACCGCGATCCGAAGCGGCGTCCGAGCGCGCCGCGAACAGCGCCGCACGACGCCAGGCGTAGGGATCGGACGGTGGCGCGGCGGCAAGCTGGGTGTCGCCCGCCCCGCCGGTGATCGACGCCAGCTTTGCGAGATAGGCGCGCGTCTCGGCAGGCAGCGGTCGGCCGCGCGACAGGTGCTCGTCATAGCGGCCCGGCCCCGCATTGTAAGCGGCCAGCATCGCCGTCACGTTGCCGTAGCGGTCGTGCATCTCGCGCAGGTAAGCCGTGCCCGCCATGATGTTGTCGCGGGGGTCGAAGGGATCGCGCCCGAGGCGATAGCGAGCGCGCAGCCCGGCCCATGTGCCGGGCATGATCTGCATGAGGCCCCGCGCGCCAGCAGACGAAACGGCGCGAACGTCGCCGTTGCTCTCGACGCGCATGACGGCCCATATCCATGCTTCGGGGAGGCCGAAGCGCCGTGCCGCGTCGGTAACGTGAACGGCATAAGGATGACGCGTGGCCGCTCGCTCGGCCGGCGCGTCCTGCGCCAGCGCCGCGCCCGGCGAGACCAGCAACAGGACCGCCAGACCGACAGCCGCCCCGACCCCGCTCCGCCGCCAGCCTGCCAGCGTGCTCGCTCCGGTAAAGGGTGCGCGCGATGCGCCGGCCGGGGGCCGCCCTTGACCTTCGCTGCGCGCGCCGGCCGGCCTGCGACCGAGCGGGACGAAGGGATGAGACGGCTTTTCCGCGAACAAAGGGATGATCGGGACGGACACCGATCAGCTCCGATCGTCGCGCGGCCGGGGCCGTTTCCACGACAGCCTGAACGTCCGCCCATCGTCGTCGGCGCGGAACAGAACGGGCCGGAACACCGCCGAAAAGAGCGGGCTGTCGATCTCCAGCGCGATGTAGTTGCCGGCGCGTTCGCCGGTCCGTTTCCACGCGCCGCCGACTTCGAGGCCGTCCTCGTCGTCGAGGTGGATGCGATAGTCGGGCGCGTTTTCGGTGTCGGTCGGATCGAGCGCGATAAGAACGATCGCCTCGTTGATTCCGAACAGCCGGATGCGCCCGGCATAGCCGTCGCCGGTAGGTTCAAAGATATTGGTCGGCATAGCCGATCTCCTTTTCGCTGGGGGTGAAGGCGGTGCGGCAGGCGCGCGCAGGTGCAGCGGCGTCGCGCGGCCGATGACGGTGGAGGCCGGAAGCGGGCCGAAATAGCGGCCGTCCAGGCTGTCGGGATGGTCGGGATTGAGCAGCAGCAGTTCGCCCGCGCCGAGCGTCCGGCAGCCCTGCCAGACCGGCATCGGACGGCCTCGGCCGTCACGCTCGCGGGCGCTGGCGACGGGCTGACCATCGACGCTCACCACGTCGCCGCTGCGGCACACGCGCTGCCCGGCTTTCGCCGCGACATGCTTCAGGAGCGGCAGGCCCTCGGGTAGATAGCCGCGTGCCGAGAGCCAGCGCGCCAGCCGTTCGGGCGGCGCGACGGCGACCAGCGCGCCGGTGGGCGGATCACGGTCGGGATGGATGCGGTAGAGCCCGATCGGGGCGCTGGCGCTGGCGTTCCAGATGACGCGCGGAAGCGGATCGGCGATGGCGATGGCGACGAACGACACGGCGAAGGCCGAGGCGACGAACGCCGTCGCCATGACATAGCGGCGGCGCGTCATCCTTCGATCTCCCGGCGCTTGAGCCAGGCGCTATGGCGCTCGACCGTGTAGAGGCGCGGTTGATGGCCTGCGGCGATGCGGTTGTGGACGTGCCGCCAGTGATCGGGCGCGGCGTCGCAGGGATCGACGCCGGCCGCCTCCACCGCGTCGATGGAAGCGAGCACCTGCTGGACTTTGGGCCAGCCCTCGATCTTGAGCAGGATGTCGCCGCCCGGCCGCACGAAAGGCAGCGTCGTATAGGGCTCGTTCGCCGCGACCGCGCGCACCACGTCGATGCGCGAGATGATCGTGCCGAAGTCGTTGGCGGCCCAGCGCACGAAGGCGAAGATCGCGCCAGGCCGGAAGCCGACGACGCGCGTTCGGCGCGTCAGGATGCGGTCCTGGGCGACGCGGCCGAAGCGTATCCAGTGCTCCAGCTTCTTCTCGATCCAGGTCAGCTCAACATGAGTGAGGCCGTCGCGGGCGAGCGCGCTGAACGCGCCGCCGCCGCGCACGGCCAGGGGCCGGTCGTCGATCATGGGAGGCCTCCGGGGATGGGGGTGGCGATGGGTGCGGTGCGAGGGCGGCGGCTCGTCCGCCGAGCGAGCGCCGAGCCCTCGAACGGGGCCGCGCTGTCCACAGCCGCGCGCGCCGTTAGCAAGAATCCGAAGGATTCTTTTCTATTAGCACCGTTAGAGGGAGGACGATTCCGCGAGGATTTCTGCGGGTTTGCGAAGCCCGCGCGTTCCCGATAGTCCGTGTCCGGCGTTCCTGATGGTCCGAATCCGCCCGTTCCCGATAGTCCGAACCTCATGGCCAGTTCTCCACAGGCTTGAGGCCGACGCGGCGCATGGCGGCGTCGAACGGATCTTGCGCGACGGGCGTGAAATTCAGCCGGTCGCGGCCGAGCGCATGTTCGAGCGTGAGGACGTAACCGGGGAGCGGCTGGCGCGCGACGATGGCGCGCAGCTCGAACGCGAAACGGCGGAGCGGCGAGAGCACGCCGGATTTGACGTGAAGGTGCGGAACGTCGAAGCTCCAGCCGCCTTCTTGCCGGCCGCCATGCTTGCGCACGATGCGATAGAGCCAGCGTTCAAGACCGCCGGTCAGGTCGAAATAGGCGCGGTCGATCGTCAGCACGAGCGCGCGATCGAGCACGCCGGCATAGAACCAGTCGGGCAGGATCAGCTCGATGCCGAGCGCACGGCCGTTGCCGTCCGCCAGCTCGCGCCATTCGTTAATCCACGAGAAGCGATGGCGGCGGCGCTGGTGCTGCTGCCGGATCGAGGTGGCGACGGTGGTGGATTGCAGGCGGTCGAGCGCGGCCTTCAGCCGCTCGTAGCTCGCCTTGCCGGTGCCGCGCCGGGTGAACGCCAGTATCTCGTGCGGCGTCGTCACCATCAGGCGCGAGGTCGGCCGCCCGGCGTCGCGCGCCTCGATGAGCTGGCTCGCCGCCCAGATCAGCACGTCGGCGTCCCAAATAGTCGCCATGCCATGCTCGGGCACGGCCTCGACCGAGATCCATGTAGCGCCCATGCGGAAGTTGATGGGTGCGACGCGCCTGGTCTTGGCGAGCGAGAAGAACGGCCAGGCCATCAAGTCCTGCGCGTCCCGCGGCGCAAGATCGCCGGGCACGGAACGGAACAGCTCTAGCTGCGTCCGCTCGACGCTGGACCGGCCGGAATGGGAGCGTGCGGTGCGCATGTGACGATCAGCGGCGCACGCAATCGCCGGGCAGGCGCTTGGCGGGATGAACCACGCCGTTGCCGGGATCGGAGGTCGAGCGGCGCGTGCCTAGCGCGGCCCAGGCATCAAGGTCGTCGATCGCATAAACGATGCGGCCGCCGAGCCTGCGGAACACCGGGCCGGTGCCGAAACAGCGATGCTTTTCTAGCGTCCGGGCCGACAAACCGAGATGGATCGCGGCATCGGGCGTCTTGAGATAGTGTGGCGTGGCAGCGGCAACAGGCTCGGCCATGATGATCCTCCTGATGATGGCCGGCCCCCGAAAAGTGGGACCGGCGGACAGGAGGCGATGGTGGCGAAACCACCCCCAGCCGAAGAAGGGACACCGGCAAGGGGGTCGAAAATGTCCCCCTCAGCCGCCGCGCAGCAGCCGAATGTAGCCGCCGTCGCGCAGCTCGACGGCCTCGGCGATCCATCTGTTGATGCGCTTGCGCTCGCGGCTATCGGCCCATTCAGCGGCGCTGTAGTCGCGCACGTCTTCGTCGATGAGCGCGGCGGCCAGCTCGCGGCGGGTGGCGCCAGCACGATGGCCGTCGAGCACTTGCAGGAGAGTGAGAAGGTGCCGGCGCCGGAAGGGTGGCGGGCGCAGCGCCGGCGGGCCTGCCGCCATGCCGTTCAGGCGACGGCACAGGCGCTCGGCGGCTGCGAGACGCGCGAAGGGATCGGGGCCGATCGGCAGCATCACGGCCATCGGTCCCTGGCACGAGCCACACATGCACAGATGCTCGTCGCCATCGCTGTCGGCGAGAATGACGTGCAGGAAGTCGCCGATCCTGATCCGCGCGCGAACGTGGCCGAGCGCCTTCATATCGAGACATTCGGCGCCGATACCGGCGCGCGCGGGCGCCAGGACGATACTGGCCGGCGACAGGTCGGGTCGCGCGACCGCGAGCCGGGGATCGAAGGCGGAGGCGGGCGCGGCATGGAAGCTGATGCCCCAGCGCCGCACCAGGGCGGCGGTCGCCTCGTCGGCGCTGATAGCGCCGCGCTTCACGCGGCCGAGCGCGCGGGAATAGTCGGCGCGATAGTGGGGGTTGCGGCGGAGATAGCCGATGGCGATGTCGGAATATGCAAGCGCGTCGTTCCCGGCCTCGTCCGGGGGCGCGCGCCAGTCCTTCTCAGGCGGCATCGAAATCCTCCCAAGCATGGCCCTCTGCGGAGCGCGTCAGGAGATGTTCTCAAGCCCGAGACTGCGGAGAAGCCCTGCCGAGCGGGCCGGCACATAGCGGATTCAAGTCAGCGTTCTGGATGGTTTTGCCGCGCCGTCGCGGGGTCGCCGGGATCGGCTTCTACGACCCGGACGGACGCAGGAAATGACGGTAGCCGGTCTCGGTCATCCATCGGGCGCGAGCGAGATGGGAGTCATAGACCATGCGCGCGCGTTCCGGCTCCGCCGCCGGGTCGATCCCGAAGATGATCCAGACAGCCTCGCGCCAGTCGGCGTTCTCAGCCGCCGCATCGAGCAATCGCCAATAGGTCTGATGGTGGCGCTCGTCATAGTCGGTGACATGCGGCGCGTCGGGCGCGCGATCCTCGAAAGCGCCTATCGCCATCGCCTCGTCCCGTCTGCGACTATTGCTCCCTGCACGCGCCGATTTACGTAACATACACCATAATGGAGGGAAGTAATCATACCATGCTCGCTATGACGCCATGATGACGACAGGATAATCCGGCAAGCGCAGCGGCGTGTTACTTGCGCGATTCGCCCTGAGCATTGCTCACGAGCAGAACGCCCTGGCCCCGATCCGAATCGAGAAACACGATCCCCGCCGCCTCTAGCGCCTTGGCCACTTGATGCCGGGTATCCTCGCGCACAGGCAGTTCGTTCTCTGATTCGAGCCGCTTGAGCGCGGTCAGAGCTACGAGGGCCTTGTCGGCAAGCATCTCCTGCGTCCAACCAAGAAGTGCGCGAGCGGCCCGCACCTGGCGGGAAGTGATCATGCACGATCACCTCCACAACCTGCGCGCCATCCGCTATGAAAACGACTATTATAGTCGTATTGGGATAATGGGAATAGGCTAACGGAGAGCCGGGCGAACGCCCGGCGAGCCCGCCCAGCGGCCGCGCGGACCATCGGGACGCGCGGCCGCCGCCGATCCGGGGGAACGGATCGGCGGCGTCATGCGGGCGATGGAAAGGGAAACCGCAGGGCCGGACGGTCCAGCCCTGCGGCGATGGGGATCAACCCGTCTTGAGGCGCTGCATCCCTTCGGCCAGCGTCCAGAGCGCGCGATTGAGCGTCACGTTCTGGTCGATGCCGTTGATCGGTCGCGAACGGCTGCGGCGGATATGGCCCTCGGCATTGCGCTTGCGGCCATGCAAACCGCCCCGAATGACGTTCTCCTGTATCACGTTGAACGTGGTCCACAGGCTATCGCCCATATCCTCGCGGCGGCGCGGCTCGATGATCTGCTCGGGTGTGAGCGGGCTTTCGTCGTCACCGTAGCGAGCGACAAGGCTGACCTCGCCTAGCAACCGCTGCTCTTCCTCGGAAAGCCGAACCTCCTTCATCGTCTCGCTGGCGTCGATCAGCCGGGGGAAGTCCTCGGCCACGGTGTAAACGCCCTCGATGATGTCATGCTGGATATTGCCCTTATGCGGCACGCGGACCTCCTCGAACCGCTCGCCCGCAATCATGCTGTTGGTGCAGACGAACCGTAGCATCCCGGCGAACATCTGATAGGCGCTGGTCCCGTCATGACTGTTCACTATGATGACCTCGGCGGCCTCGGGCTTGCCGATGCCGTCATCCCGGCGCAGGCGTA
>VFQO010000861.1_pt1 | contig 28261 bp, 26 predicted proteins | sample 3512331 | NCBI WGS metagenome assembly VFQO01 (sample SAMN10412371, study PRJNA504923) | tailings metagenome | isolation source: Replicate 3 from Balatoc abandoned mine | place: Philippines: Itogon, Benguet | collected 2017-08-28 | reverse complement strand
GCACCGGCGCGAAGAAATGGCGCAGGCGTTTGAGCGGATTGCGGAGATTTTCAGGGACGCACCGCCCGAGACGGGGCTGGATTGAAGGCGCCGAACGATGGGACAGGAGCATGAAAATGATTCTCTGTGAAGGTATCGCCGAGCACGAGTACGTCAGGGCACTGCACCTGCTGCGCCGTGACAACCCCGCCGCAGCGTGGGGCCTGACGTTCCGCCCCGAGGGTGACAAGTACCTGTTCCCCGAGCACGGTGTGTACGTGTGCCTGAAGGCCATGAAGCACAGTGTGGTCGAGGTCACGGGCTGCTTCCGCATCGGGGAGGGCAAGCGCGGTGCCGCGCAGGGCGTGATCGACCTGTGCCGCACGCTGGGCTTCAGCACTGTGGAACTCGACTGCTTCGAGCCAGTCGCCCCAGCATGGTACGCCGCAGGCTTGCTGCTGTACCGGCAAGAGCGGTTCAACACCGCGTACGCACCGAGTCTGTGGTTGCCCGAGTACGGCAAGCCGGACGTTCTTTATCTCCGCAAACACTTTGGAGGATGACATGGCAGAATTGATGAAGGGGCACCGCTGGAAGGACAAGAAGCACAAGATGACGTACCCTGCGTGGGTCGAAATCAAGCACGACGAGATTCGCTGCCATGTGATCGTGAACCCTCAGAACTGGGCGGTCGATTACATCAGCTTCGCAGGTAAGCCGCTGCACAACCTGTCCGAGTTCGACGCGAAGTGGGTCGAGCTTGCGCAGATCGCCGGCCTGTACGAATTCGACACCGGCTTCGAGGCGAACGGGAACTACAACGACTCGTACCGCTGGGTGCGCAGCAGCAGGGGCCTGCCCGACGACCTGATCGGCAAGCCCACGAAGTTCCTGCTGTTCGACCTGCCCACCGTGAACGGTCGCTTCGAGGAACGCATGGGCATCCGGCACAATGTGGCCGTAATCGCCCTTAGCATCGACTTCGACAACCTGTTCCAGCCAGCAGGCTCGTGGGCGCATGAGCACGACAGCGTGGACGCGATGTTCCAAGTGGCCCGCGAGCGCGGCTTCGAGGGTCTGATGGTCAAAAGCCTCGACCACACGTACGAGCGCGGCAAGCGCACCGATGGCTGGCTCAAGGTGAAGCCCGAGGACGACGCGGATGGCATCATCACGGCCCTGCACGAAGCCATCAGCGAGGACGGTACGCCGCTGGGCCGCACCGGCAGCATCACCATCAAGGTCGAGGACGGCAGCGAAGCCAGCCCGCACGGCATCGCTCACGACTTGGGCCGCGACATGCACGAGAACCCCGCGAAGTACATCGGCCAGTGGGCCGAGTTCAAGTACATGGAGCGCGACCGCCAAGGCGGCTACCGCCACCCCGTGTTCCATCGGCTGCGCGAGGCGAAGGCATGAAGCACCACAAGAAGATGCGTGAAAGGAATTCCCGATGACCGTGAAAGACACGAGCCTCGCTGCGTTCTTCAAGGACAAGACGCAGAAAAGCATCACCACCCTCGAAGCCCGCGTACTGGACAGCCTGTACGTGGACGGCCCCGCCACCCGCCTCGACTTGGCGAAGCGTCTGGACAAGCCGATCAACTGCACCACCGCCCCGGTGCTCGCACTCATCAAGGCTGAAATCATCGAAGAACACAACCGCGTGGTTCAGCCCGAGACAGGCAACAAGGCGTGGCAACTCAAAGTGAAGGAGAAGTACGCATGAGTCGCATCATGTTCATCGACTTGGAAACCGAGAACCACACGTACTTCGGTGCGCTGGCTTCTCCGCGTCACCCCAAGAACTACATCGTGGCCGAGGGCCGTGCCATCGACACGCAACCCTTCGACGGCCCGATCACCGGCACGTACTTCACGTCGCAGGAAGAAGCCGACAACGCGCAGTGGCTCGCCATCCCCGACGATGTGTGGCTGCTCGTTGCGCACAACGCCGCGTTTGAAATGGACTGGTTCCTCGTGAAGCAGCGTGAGGAAATCATGCGCTTCCTGAGGCGCGGTGGCCGCATCTTCTGCACGGCGTACGCCGAGTACCTGCTGACGAACCAGCAGGAAACCTACCCGAGCCTCGACGCCACTGCCCCGAAGTACGGCGGCACGCCCAAGGTTGATGGTGTGAAGCTCCTGTGGGAGCAGGGCCACCTGACCTCGCAGATCGACAAGGACTTGCTGTTCGATCAGTACCTGATCGGCGAAGGCGGTGACATCGACAACACCCGCCGCACGTTCTACGGTCAAGTCGGCCTGCTCACACAGCGCGGCATGTGGGACATGGCACTGCTCCGCATGGAGGGCCTGATCTACAACTGCCTGTCGATGGACGCTGGCCTGCATGTGAACCGCGACATCGCGTTCGCTCAGAAGGCTGACCAAGAGGCGAAGCTGCTGGAACTCACCGAGGGCTTCAAGGCTTTCCGTGAGCACATCCCGCAGTACGTCGAGTTCAAGGACACCAGCGACTTCCACATGAGCGCGTGGCTGTTCGGTGGCCCGGTGAAGTACCGCATCCGCGACACTTGGTTCGAGGATGATGGCGTCACCCCGAAGTACGAGAAGATCGACTGCTACAAGTTCGGCGACACGTTCGTACCTGTTGCGATGGAGAACGGCGAGAACATGGACGGCGAATCGTTCGAGCGTTGCGTTGCAGCGTACGGCGCAGCCGACAAGTACAAGGCCGGTAAGCAGAAGGGCCAGATCAAGGTGCACAGCGTGCCCGGTACGCAGCCCAAGCAGAAGTGGTACGACCGCCAGCTTGAACTCAAGGGCATCGTGCCGTTGTCGGTGCTGCCGCAGGACGTGCAAAAGTCGTTCAAGGACGAGTTCGCCGGTAAGCGCAAGCTCGCCGATGGCTCCCCCGTGTACAGCACCGGAGCCGACGCAATCGAAATGCTGTCGAAGCGGCAGGAGTTCGATGAGGCCACCCGGAACCTGCTGACCTCGCTGTTGAAGTTCGCCAAGATCGACAAGGACTTGGGCACGTACTACCTCCGCGAGCAGTGCGACGAGGAGGGCAACGTGGTGAAGCAGTCCGGCATGTTGCAATACCTGACCGAGCAGGACGTGGTGTACCACACTCTGAACACGACCAGCACCGTGACCACCCGACTGTCGAGCAACCGCCCGAACATGCAGAACATCCCGCGTGGCGACACGTCCGATGTGAAGAAGATGTTTACGTCCGATGTGAAGAAGATGTTTACCTCGCGCTTCGAGAATCCCCGCTGGCTTGCGTACGCCTTGGCGTGCCGCATCATCCCGCAGGACGTGTACGACGAGTGCATGGCCCTGATCGAGAAGGGCGAGGCCGCAGGTGCCGTGATCGAGGCCGACTACTCCGCGCTGGAAGTGGTGACGCTCGCCGCGTTCTCCAAGGATCAGAACTTGGTGAAGGCCCTGCTTGAGAACATCGACATGCACTGTATGCGCCTGTCGCAGCAACTCGGCGAGAAGTACGAGGACGTGCTGCTGAAGTGCAAGGACGACACGCATCCCGAGCACAAGCGTTACAAGGCGAAGCGGACGGACATCAAGCCCAAGGCGTTTGCGTACCAGTACGGTGCGACTGCGATGGGCATTGCGTTCGCAACGGGTTGTACTGTGGAAGAAGCGCAGGCGTTCATCGACGCCGAGAAGGCGATGTTCCCCGATGTCGAGGCGTTCTACGAGAACACGATCTTCGCCGAGGTCGAGCGCACCAAGACGATCCACCGCGAGCAGACCGACAACGGCGGCTGGCGAGTGTACGGTCGCGGCACTTGGACAAGCCCCGCAGGCACCACGTTCGAGTTCCGGCAGTACCCGAAAGTCAAGTGGGTCGATGGTCAACGCATCGAACTCATGGAGTTCAAGCCGACGCAGATGCGGAACTATCCGATCCAAGGCGAGTCCGGGTTCTTCGTGCAGGGCATCGCCGGTCAAGTCGCCCGCTGGCTCATCAGCCGCGACTTCTTCGGCGGGCGCTGCTTCGTCATCAACCAAGTTCACGATGCGCTGTATCTCGACTGCACCCGCTCGGTGCTGCACGAGGTCGCCGTCGCCGTCAAACACATCATGGAGTCGCTGCCCGAATTCTTCAAGCAATACGGGTATGACCTCGGTGTGCCTTTTCCGGCGGAGGTGGAGGCCGGGCCGTCGATGTACGAAAAGGCTCGGGTGTGATGTGCTAGAGTACAACCCGGAAACAGGGATGTTCCGACACGTCCCGCCGTGTAGTAACAATGCACGGCGGGACTGGCACCCAGGCTCATCTGAGAGTTCGCGGCACTACTCGGTGTTCTTCAATGGTAAGAACATGCGGGCGCACCGTGTTGCGTACTACCTTATGACCGGGGATTGGCCTGACACCATAGACCACATCGACGGAAACCCGAAGAACAACGTCTGGTGCAACCTCCGCAGCGTGGGCACCAGAACCAACAACCGGAACCTACACCGCGCCCGTGCCCACAATAGCACCGGGACACTCGGTGTGACCAAGTTCCGCAACAAGTTTCGAGCACGTATCACCGTGAACGGGGTGGGAATCCACCTCGGGGTGTTCACCTCGGAAGCCGCCGCGCAGGCGGCATACACCGAAGCCAAGCAAACCTACCACTACTGAAAGGAAATCACCACATGAGCGCAAAACTCGCAGCCATGCTAGACCTCGCAGCACAAGACGTTGCCGAATCTGGCATTGACATGAACGAAGCCGTCAAGGGTGGCGGCGGTGGCCGACTGCTGCCCGAAGGTTACGCCTTCGGTCGTCTGGTCGAGTACATCGAGTTCGGCAACCAGCCGCAGGAGTTCCAAGGCCAAGCCAAAGACCCCGCGCTGGAGTTCACGCTGGGCTTCGCACTGACCGGCCAAGGCTACCAGAACGATGACGGCACCCCGTACGTTGTCCGCACGTACAACACCGCGCTGTCCCGCAACGAGAAGGCCCGCGCCTTCAAGCTGTTCAAGGCCCTGAACTGGAAGGGCACCGCCAAGAGCTTCGCGCAGTTGCTGGGTGAAACCTTCCTCGTGAAGATCAAGCAGGTGCCGAAGTCGAAGACCGATCCCAAGATCGTGTCCCGCATCGACCTCGACGGCTTCCTGCCGCCGCTCGACCCGGTGACGCGCCAGCCGTACCCCATCGCCGACGCCCCGGACGAAATGTACCGCCTGTTCCTGTGGGGCCGCCCGACCAAGGAAGCGTGGGACTCCCTGTACATCGAAGGCGAGTACGAGGGCAAGAGCAAGAACCGCATTCAGGAGCAGATTCTGGCGGCTCTGGACTTCCAAGGCTCCCCGCTGCAACAACTGCTGATGGCCTCGGGTGTGACCGCCCTGCCCACCGCAGCCCCGGCAACGCCCGTAGCGGCCCCTGTGGCAGCCGCTCCGGCAGCGGTGGCACCTACCCCTGCCCCGGTGGCTCCGGTCGCTCCTGCGGCCCCTTTGGCAGTGCCGGCTGCGGTGGCGATCCCTGCCCCTGTGGCCGTGGCCCCCGTAGCGGCCCCGGTTGGCGTGCCAGTACCTGTGACGCCTGCCGCGCCGATTCCGGCTGTGCCTTCTAGCCCGGTGCTGCCTGCATGATGGACGTAAGCACCCGCACAGACCTCGAAACCTGGGATGTGTGGGTGGTTGCCTCCTACCGCCTGTGGCGCGGCGAGGTCGCCATGTACCAAGTGCGTGTCCCGTACTTGGACATGGCGACCGAAGCCGCGAGCAAGCGTAAGATTCAGGAAGCAACCACCCTCGCAACCACTCGACTCAGGGGGATGCTCGATGCGTACCATTCAGGGCATTGACACGTCTGCACTCGCAGATCAATTTCAATCGGCTGTACCCGGTCGCACGCTCATCATCGACGGTGACGGCCCGTGCTACGTGGCAGCGGCCACGGTGAAGCGACTCGACACCGCGCTACGGAACTTCCAGCAGGAAATTCTGAAGCGCATGTTCCTCGCTGGGGCCAGTGACTGCCGAATCCACCTCACGGCCCGCGACTCCGACAAGCATGGCCGCTTCCGCGTGAAGGCGGGCAAGCCGTACCAAGGGAATCGCAAGAGCAAGGCGAAGCCTCCGCTGCTGGAGCCGCTTCGCGAACTCGTCGCCGACAACTCGACATGGCTGGACGACTACTCGGTGCTGCTGCACCGTGAACTCGAAGCCGATGACGGCATGATCCAAGACGCATACCGACTCGGTGAGAACGGTGTGATCTGCTCCGAGGACAAGGACTTGCGCATGACCCCGTACCCGTACTACGAGATTGACCGGGGCCAAGTGCAGCCGAGTCAGCCTGTGGGCTGTGTCAACATCAAGCACACGCCGAGCGGCACACCGAAGCTCACGGGTCAAGGCCCGTTGTTCTTTTGGGCGCAGATGCTCATGGGCGACACTGCCGACAACGTGCAAGGTGTGGCCCGGTACAACGGCAAGCTCTGCGGCGCTGTCGGCGCGTTCGACGTGCTGAAGGACGTGACGTGCATCAACGACGCTGCGAACATCGTGCTCGACGCGTACCGAGAAATCAACCAGAACGCAGTGGCCGAAGGCTGGCTGCTCTGGCTCACCCGCTGGCACAAGGACAACGTGATCCAGTACATGCGGGAACTCAACCTTTCCGGCGCGAACCGCGACTTCATTGAAGACTGCGTGCTCCGCGACTGGGTAATTCCGAAGGAGGTCGCCGATGAGCGAGACACAAACGAGTGAGCGCGTCGTAAAGCTCGCCCGGTCGATGATGCGCTCGTACGCACACAAGCTGCTGAAAGAGCAGGACGGGCTTTGCCCGTTGTGCGGCAAGCCCATCGACCTGACCATCAAGGGCGAGGGTGTGATCGACCACGACCACGACTCGGGCCGCATCCGTGGCCTGCTGCACCGAAGCTGCAACGCAGCCGAGGGCAAGATCAGCAACGCCGCCGCCCGCTGGGGTGCGAAGTCTTCGAGTTACGCGGACATCATCCCGTACCTGAAGAACCTCGTGGCCTATCTGGAGAAGCCGCCGAAGAACCTGATCTACCCGATGCACAAGAGTGCTGACGAGAAGAAGGACGACCGAAACCGCAAGGCCCGTGAAGCTAGGGCAGCACTCAAGGCAAAGCGAGAGCTTGCACTTCAACGACGCCAACGAGGAACCACATGACCCAACTTTCTAAAGGCCCGAAGATTCTGACGGCAGACATTGAAACCCTCCCGCTCCAGACGTACAACTGGAGCCTGTTCGATGAGCCGCGAGCACTCGACCGCCTTGTGAAAGACTGGGCGGTGTTCAGTGCGGCAGGCAAGTGGCTGCACGAGAGGAAGGTGCAGTACGTGGACACGCAACACCAGCCGGGTGGTGCCAGCGACGACAAGGAACTGCTGATGTGGCTCCGCGAGTTGCTGGACGAGGCCGACATCGTTGTGGGCCAGAACGTGCAGAAGTTCGACATGCGCAAGATTCGCGCTCGCATGATCTACCACGGCCTCAAGCCGTTCCGCGAGCCGGAGATTGTGGACACGATGCTCATGGCCCGCGAGGTCGGTGCGTTCACATCGAACAAGCTGGAGTACCTGTCCACGCTGACCGATGAGCAGAAGTCGAAGCACTCGAAGTACCCCGGCTTCGCGCTGTGGCTGGGCATCCTCGCGAACGACCCCGGCGCATGGAGAGAGTGCCGCGTGTACAACAAGCAGGACGTTATCTCGACCGAGAAGCTGTACCTGCTGCTGCGCCCGTGGGCACGCAAGCACCCGAACCTCGCGCACTACTACGCCGACGACCAGAAGCGTTGCCCGCGCTGTGGCTCACCGAACCTGCGCGCAGGCGACGTGATCTACCGGGGCGTGTCCGAGTACCAAGCGTACCAGTGCGGCGACTGCGGCGGACACAGCCGCTCCCGATTCACCATGAACACCAAGGACAAGCGCAAGGCGCTGGTCACTTGCATCTAAGGAGAACCACATGGAACAACTCAAACTGTTTCCCGACTACCTCGTGACCGGGCCGAAGGAATGATCCTGCCCACCGACCCGCAAGAGCGCAAGGGCATCCCGATCACGACAGGGGTGCTGGATTACTTCCCGATGGCAATCGCCGAGGTTGCGAAGTGCAGCAAGGCCGGGAACGACCAGCACAACCCCGGCCAGCCCCTGCACTGGGCCAAGGGCAAGAGCAACGACCACGCCGACTGCATCCCGCGTCACCTGATCGACCGGGGTGCCTTCGACACGGACGGCATCCGCCACTCTGCGAAGCTCGCATGGCGTGCTCTCGCACTTCTGCAAATCGAACTGGAGAACGCACAATGCTCGCGCTGAAACAAACAGAACGCACCGACTATGAACTCCTGAGCGACCGCGTGACGGCTGCAATGGAAACCGGCAACCCGGCGCAGGCCCGCCTCGTGCTCAAGGAGCACGAGGAATCGTTCCCGACTGAAGTGGCCCGAATCCGCCGCGAAGTCCAGCAGGACTACGGCACCCGACTGTAAGAGGAAGACATGCAAGATCAGCGCGAAGCGCAGTTGAAGTACGAACTGGACTCAGATGCCAGCGCACAGGCCGAGCGCCTGCAAGCCCTCATCAAAGCCAGTCGCGAGGGAAACCCAGAACTGCCACGAGCGCACGCGCTGATCGGTCGCATGTGCGGGGCGGTTCAGGACGAGCTTCGTGCGGCCTGTGAGGTGCAGACCCGAGGCATCGGCGGGAAGTACAAGAAGTGGTTGCGTGCACTGCCCACGGATGTCGCTGCGGTCATCGCGATTCGCGAGTGCATCCGTATGTGCACCAGCCCCGAGACTCATGTGCACATCCAAGACCTGACCTCGAACGTGGGTAAGCTGTGGGAACTCGAAGTCCGCATTCGCCAAGCCGAGGCCGTGAACCCGCTGTACATGCAGAAGGTGCACGATCAGGTGGAGGAAAAGGGCACCCGTAACCTCGGGCACCTGCGCCGCCTGTACAACGTGGCAATCGACCGCGTGTTCAAGGGCACCATTGACCTCGGGCTGACCAAGACTGAAATGATGCAGATTGGCAAGTTCGGGGTTGATGCGTGCTACGAGGCGGGCCTGCTCGAAACCGTGCGCGGTACGAACAAGAACGGCACGACCGTTGCGTATGTACTCGCACCTGAAGTTGAAGCGTTCCTGCATGGGTACACGCACTCGGACGTGCGCAACCTCATCAGCAAGGAAGAAACGCGCATGGTCTGCCCGCCCGATCCGTGGACGAACCTCACGGACGGTGGCTACCTGAGCATCCGCCGCAAGGCAGCAGCCCCGCTGCTGAATGTGCGCAAGCTCCGCAAGGGTGTGCGTGCCGCAGTGGCCGAGGCGTTCACCGCTGAGAAGATGCCGCAGGTATTCGCAGCCGGGAACTTCCTGCAAAGCATCCCGTTCCACCTGCACGCCGCCACCCGCGATGCAATCGTGCGTGTGTGGCAGTCCGGTGGCAACATCATGGGTGTGCCTGATGTCAAAGGCCCGCGCAAGCCCGAGTTTCCGTTCGCGGCTGAGTGGGTCAAGGAAGGCGCATCCGAAGAAGAACTCGCAGTGTTCAACCGCTGGAAGCGCAGCACCGCTGCGTACTACGACGAGTTGCGCGAGTGGCGGGGCCGTGTTCGTGAGGTCGGTGCCTTCCTGAAGGCGACGAGGGAAGCGGAAGGCCCGTACTGGTTCCCTGTGTACTTCGACTCGCGAGGTCGCTGGTATTACCGTGGCCTGCCGAACCCGCAAGGTAGTGATCTTGCAAAGGCGGTGATCCATTTCCACGAGAAGCGCCCGCTCGGCCCGCGTGGCCTGTTCTGGTTGAAGGTGCACATCGCGAACTCGTACGGCTTCGACAAGGCGCGCATGGAAGACCGTGCGCGCTGGACGGAGCAGAACTGGCCCCGCATCCTCGCTGCCCTTGACGAGCCGGAGAACCACCCGGACGTGTGGGGCACAGACGCACCGTGGTGCATGTTCGCCGCGTGCTACGAGCTGCGCGAGGCGCTGCGCTCCGGGCATCCCGAAGCGTACTGCTCAGGCATCCCGATCCACATGGACGCGACGTGCTCTGGCCTGCAACACTTCAGCGCCCTGCTGCGTGACCCCGTTGGCGGCCTGTACGTGAACCTGCTCGACCCGCAGCAGTGCGGCCCGAAGCAGGACATCTACACCCGAGTGGCTGCGAACACGCTGCAAGTGATCCAGCGTGACACCGAGAGTGCCGATCCCGAGGTTGCCGCGCTGGCTGCGTGGTGCTGTAAGGTCGGCATTCCCCGCGCCCTCGCGAAGAAGCCGGTGATGACGTACGTGTACGGCGCAACCCTGCGCGGCACGGCGGAACACATCGAAACGGTGCTGGGCAAGGAAGTCCTGCCCGCAGCCGGGGAGAAGTGGCTGGACGATGGCAAGACGTTCGAGCACTGTATGTACATCGCGAAGAAGCTGTTTCAGGGCATCGCGGCTGCGGTTCCGGCGGCAGCAAGCGCAATGCACTGGCTGAAGGAGATTGCCCGCCAACAGCCCGCAGGGCAGCGCATGTCGTGGCATACCCCGACCGGGTTTTGGGTGCAGCATGATTATCAGGACTTCACCGACACAAAGGTTAAGCTGAACTCGTGCGGTATTCAGTACACGATGGTGCGGGAGTGGCAGGACGGCACCCGAGCGCACGCAATGGCGAACGCAATCAGCCCGAACTTCGTGCACGCCTTGGACGCCAGCCACCTGACGATGGTGGCGAACGCGATGGCGGCGGATAATCTGGCTGTGGTGGCGATTCACGACTCTTTCGGCACCCACCCCTGCGATGTTGATGCTATGCACCCACACATCCGGCAGGAGTTTGTGAACCTGTATTCTGGCCCGAACCTGCTGACGGAATTCCTGTGGGAAGTCAACGGAGTAGGTGAGCCTCCCTTCCGTGGTTCTCTCGACCTACTGGAAGTTCTGGATTCTGAGTTCATGTTCTCCTGATGTCTCCCATGTCTCAATGTATCCATTCTAGTGCAACTCTAAACCGAGATAATAGAGTTGCACGTAATGGAGCATAGAAAGGACTCAACGAAATGTCCAAGCCTAACAACCGAACCGACGATGTGTTCTTCTCCGTCGCACAACTGCAATACCTCGAAACCCTTTTTCCACAAGTGGTCTATGGGCCGACCGCCCCGGAAGCTGCCATGCGGCACTTCTTCGGGCAGCAGGCTGTGATCGAAGCTGTAAGGAACCGAACCCGTGGCCTCAACGCAAGAACCATCCCTGTCGGTGCTGGTGAAATCCCGTCACCCCGGTGAGCCTGTCCTGAATCTGGACTTGTTCACTCGGGCGTGGGATGAATGCACTGAACTCCAAGTAACACCGAAACAAGAATGGATTGGCCGTGCCCTGCTGTCTTTGCAGGGCCTCGACCGATTCGAGATTGGCGTACACAACGGCGAGAAAGTCGTCGGCGGACTCTGCCTTGCACCTGACCCGTGGGACGCCCACGTAGGCCCGTGCCTGTCAGTGTTCGCGCAGTACGTCCTCCCCGAGTTCCGCCTTCAAGGTGTGAGCGCCCGCCTCATGCGGGAAGCCGTACGCATCGCCCGCCAAAACGGTGCGCCTGTGCTGGCGTTCACGCACCGCAAGGGGCCGTGGCGCTACGAAACCATTTACCGAAAGGTCAACAAATGAAAACTCCCAAGATCGACACCTCTGGCACCGAGCGTGCCCAGCGGGCCATCGCGGAAGCGCAAGCCGCCGCGAGCAACCTGCAAAGGAACTTCCAGACCGACCTGAAGACCGAGAACCTGACGCAAGTGGCGCCGGGTGCCGGTGCTGATGCAGTCGTCCCTGCCGCTGGCCCGAAGCGCCGCCGTCAAGGCTCTGGTCTGTCCTCGCAACTCGGCATCAACGTCTGATGGCCGGGGCTACGCATAAGGCCCTGTTCAACAAGTTCCGCGATACGACCGTCATCAGTCGCTGCGAGCAGTACGCTCAATGGACGCTGCCATACCTCATGGCTGACGTGTCGGAGGTCAGCGCCAGCGGGCGGGTCATCGTGGAGCGCGACTTCCAAGAAGTCGGGGCTTTGTTCACGAACAACCTGTCCAGCAAGCTGGCCCGTTTGCTTTTCCCCACGCAATACCCGTTCTTCCAAGCGGATGCCTCCAAGGCGTTCGCCGCTGCCGCTGCAAAGCGCGGGCTGGATGATGCGGCGCTGCGTGCGATGTTCTCCCGCATGGAAATGGCCGCGAACAAGCGGCTGTTCCTGAACTCCGGTTACGCTGCGCTGATTCTCGCAATGAAGCACCTGATCGTCACAGGTAATGTGCTGCTGCACCGTGATTCCCGCAAGGGCACGATCACGGCGTACGGCCTGCAAAGTTTCGCCGTACGGCGGGATGGCACTGGCGAACTCATGGACTGCATTCTGCGTGAGTACACAACCGTCGAAGCACTCCCCGAAGATTTGCAAGCTGCGCTGCGCACCGCATCCAGGTCGAAGTACAGCCGCCCCGAGCAAGTCGTGGAGAAGTACACCCGAATCCGTCGAGAAGTCCGTGGAGGTGTCGCTGGGTACTATGTCTCGCAAGAAGTCGATACCATCGGCGTCGGTGAGGCAAGCTGGTATCCTGCGAACCTGTGCCCGTGGATGTGTCCTACGTGGGTCTTGATCCCCGGCGAACACTACGGTCGCGGAATGGTCGAGGATTACGCGGGTGGCTTCGCCCGACTGTCTTCTCTGTCTGAAGCTGCTGCGCTGTACGGCGTGGAAATCATGCGCGTCGTGCACCTTGTGGGTGCCGGTGCAGGCAGCGACGTGGACGATCTGGCTGAGTCCGAGTCCGGCGAGTGGGTGCGCGGTGATCCCGCCGCAATCCAAGCGCACGAGTCCGGTGACGCACAGAAGCTCGCGGCAGTCGAAGCACAACTCGAACGGGTTGTCTCGCGGCTCGCAAAGGCATTCATGTACCAAGGCGGCACCCGTGACGCAGAGCGCGTTACGGCGTACGAACTCCAGCGCGATGCGCAGGAAGCCGAGTACGCACTGGGCGGCGTGTACAGCACGTTGTCTGGTGGCATCCAAGTGCCGATGGCGCACATCCTGCTGACTGAGGTTTCCGATCTGGCCCTGACCGGCCTGATTACCGGAGAACTAGCACCGGATGTGACCGCTGGCATCCCTGCCCTTGGCCGTGCGTCTGACGTGCAGAACCTGCTGATCGCTGCGCAGGAACTCGGTGCAGTGCTGCCTGTCGTGCAACTCGACAAGCGCATCAACCCGCAGAAGGTCGTGGACATTGTGTTCTCTGGCCGCAGCATCGACACATCGACCCTGTTCTTCACACCGGAGGAACAACAAGCAAACGCCGAAGCTGAACAAGCCCAAGCAGCCGCGCAGCAGAACCTGCTGCAAGCTGACACGCTGGCAAGTCAGTACGACCAACTCGCAACATTGACAGGAGCATAATTCATGTCCGCCACCCACGTACCTACCGACGGTTTCAACGCACCTCCGGCAGCAGGCCCTGCACCTACCCCGACTGTGCCGAATCCGGGATTCAACGTCCCGCCCGCTGGTGATCCGCCCCGTATGCCGAACCAAGGCAACGGCAACCCCATCGTGGCCCCGAATCAGCAACCCGGCTGGGTTCAGAATCCGGGCCAGCAACCGCAGCAGCAGGCCCAACAGCCCGCACCGCAGAATCAGCAGCCTGCCGACCTGAGCAACGTCGTCGCCCTGCTGCAAGCTGCACTCGCAGGTCAACAGGCCCCTACCCAGCAAGCCCCAGCGCAGCAGCCCGCTGCCGACGCCGTGCGTCCGAACTGGATGGCACAGTCCGCCAACGAATTCGACGTGAATCAGATCAACGATCCGATCATCAAGTCGATGGCGACCGTGCTGCAAACCGCAGGCAAAGACCTCGACCTCGACCGCGTGCTCGGTAAGGCACTGTCCTTTGGCGACCCCGCCCTCGTGGACGTGGCGTACCTGCGTGACGCTGGTGGCCCGCAAGCTGCCCAACTGGCTGAAATCGCCAAGGGCATCGTGCAGGCTGTGAATGCCAAGGCCGAGGCTGTGACGAACGAGGTGTACTCGTCTGTCGGCGGCGAAGCTGTGTGGCACTCGTCTGTCGCTGCGTTCAACCAATCGGCACCGCACGAACTGAAAGTCACCGTCGCTCAGATGCTGGACTCGACCAACGAGAACTTCATCAAGGCCGGTGCCAAGATCGTCGCCGAGTTTGGCCGCAACAGTGGCCTGATCCCGCAGCAAGGCGCTCCCCTGCTGAACTCTGCTTCTGCCGGTGTGCAAGGCCAGGGTCTGACTCGCGAACAGTTCCAAGCTGAACTGCGCAAGATCGACCAGAACGTGCCCGGTTACGAGCAAGCCCGTGAAGCCCTGTTCGCCCGCCGTGCCCTCGGCAAGCGTTCCGGCCTGTAATCTTCTCTGAAAGGAAACAACAATGTCTCTCGCATCTGGCACCGATACCACTGCCGAACTGCGCACCCTGTACACCGCGGTCGCCAAGCTGGAAGTTATGCTGCGTCAGTACGACGATGGCAGCGCCACGGCCACCAAGCCGGGCCGCTTCGCCGAAGCCGACATTGACACGCAGATCACTGCTGTCTCTTCGGCCATCACCGCCGTCAACGTCTAATGAGTAGCCCGCCGCGAACTGCGGCGGGCACTCCCTGAAATCTCAGAACTGAAAGGAAACACACATGGCTATCACCCCGTACAACGCCACCATGTCCCGCGCCCACTGGTCGGGCAGCAACGCCGACCTCGACATCCACCTGGAAGCGTACGAAGGCGACATCGAAGGCTCGTTCCGCGTCGAGTCCCTGTTCCGCTCCAGCGGCCTGACCAACTTCAAGACCGTCGCCGGTCGCTCGAACACTTGGCGCGGTGATCGCGTCGGTGGCGCAACCGTGAAGGGTCGCAAGGCTGGCGAAGCTCTCGACCCGACCCGCATCGTGAACGAGAAGCTGCTGATTACCGTGGACACCACGAGCTACATCCGCACGCCCGTCGACTACCAAGACGACTGGACTGCCCCGGACTTCCAAGCCGAATACTCGGCTGAACACGGTTCCGCGCACGCCAAGGCGTTCGACCAAGCCCACCTGATCCAACTCATCAAGGCTGGTTCGTGGGTTGCCCCGGACTCCCTGAAGGCTTCCGGCGCGTTCTTCGACGGCATCAGCACCACCATGACCGGCTACGCCGCTCAGGCCGATGCCGAACTGAAGGCCGACCTGATCGTGAAGTACCACAAGGACGCGCTGGCGACCTTCGTGAAGCGTGACCTCGGCGGCTCGCTGGCCGAGTTCGTGACCCTGATCGAACCCGACACCTTCAACGTGCTGCTGGATCACAAGAAGCTGATGAACGTGGACTTCCAAGGTGGCAACGGCGACAACAACTTCGCCGCCCGTCGCGTTGGCTGGCTGAACGGCATCCGCGTGATCGAGACTCCGCGTTTCCCGACCGCTGCCATCGCTGCGCACTTCCTCGGCCCCGCGTTCAACGTGACCGCCGCCGAAGCCAAGGCCCGCGTGGTGATCTTCCACCCGAAGAAGACCCTCGTGACCGTCGAGGCTCAGGGCATGGTCGCTCGCGTGTGGGACGACAAGGAGAACTTCGCGAACGTGCTGGACTCGTACACCATGTACACCGTGGGTCTGAAGCGCGGCGACTGCGTGGCCGTCCTGTCCACCGACTAACCAACCAACTAAGGGAGGCATCCGAAAGGGTGTCTCCCTTTTGTCGTTTTAAGGGGCACACATGAAACTCTTGGACGCGGTAAACCTAGTCCTTCCGAAGCTCGGCGAGCGTCCCGTGACCTCGTTGGAAGTGAAGCACCCGACCTTGGCGGTGCTCCTGCCGATCATCGAGCAGACCCAAATCAACACCCTACAGCGTGGCTGGTGGTTCAATGAGTTCGAGTACACCGCGTACCCGAACCTCGAAGGCGAAATCGACATCGGCGTGGATTGCCTGTCGTTCGTCCCGAATTCTGACGGCGAGGCCATCGTACGCGGCCAGCGCCTGTACAACCCGCAGACTCTGACGTTCGTGTTCGACGCGCCTGTGAAGGGCCGACTCGTGCAGAACATGGTGTTCGATGAACTCCCCGAGTCCGCCGCGACGTACGTGTTCTACTCGTCGCTGATCGAAGCGTACACGACCGACCTCGGTGTGACGCAGGAACTTTCCGTGTGGCAGGGCCTCGCTGGCCGCGCATGGAGTGACCTGCTTGCCGAGCATCTGCGCCAGCGGAAGCATTCCACCAGGAAGACTCGCGCTTGGCGTAAACTCATTCGCGCAATGCAAGGATAACACATGGGCAATTACGAAGCTGCATACAAGTCCCTACTGCAAGGCGTTTCCCAGCAACTGCCGGAGGAACGCCTGCCGGGGCAACTGACCTCGCAGGTCAACATGGTGTCCGATCCCGTGACGAACCTGCGCCGCCGCCCCGGCGTGCTGTTTCGTAAGTCGTGGGCTTGGGACAGTGCCGACTACGAGCACTCGCTCGGCTGGTTCACGGACATCGCCGGTTCGCGGGTGCACATCCTGCTGAACACGAACACCGGGAACATCCGCATCCTGAACGAGAACTTCGTGGAGGAAGCGAGCCTGAACGCTGGTGCGTACCTCGTCAACACCGACCCGACCCGCATCCGGGCGACCTCGGTGGGTAACGAGTTCTTCCTGTGCAACGTGGACAAGTCGCCCGTTGTGCAGTACGGCACGACCGATCAGAACCCGGCGAACTCCGGGTTCTTCTACATCGTGTCGGGCGCGTTCAGCAAGGGCTACAACGTGAACATCGTGCACGGTGACGGGGCACTCACGGCCACGTACACCACGCCCTCGGGCACCGGCTCCGGGGACGCTGCACTCGCAACACCCGAGTACATCGCCGAGCAACTGTACAACCAACTCGCAGGCAACTCGTTTAGCGACGTTCGCATCACTGGTGTGAACTTCACCGATGCGGGCTACGTGTACGACTTCCAACTGCAAGAGAACATTGGCAGCAGCATCACGCCGAACTGGGTGAACCGCACTGCGCCGTTTGAAATGACCGCCGACCGCATCGCCAACGGCTTCTTGCGCTTCCGGTACGAATCGGGAGGCTGGGAGTCCGTGTCTTTCAACTTCCAAGTGAAGGTGGGCGGGACGTGGCAGACCACGGTGGACACGAGCAGCGCGATGCTGCTGACCTTGACGGACATCGGCCTGCCCGAGTACGAGACTGTGCCGCTCACGGTGTTCACCTCGCAGGTGACGCTGAGTGGCGACCCCACGCTCTTTGTGCAGCGTGACGGCCCGTACGTGTTCGTGTCCCGCGCAGGCGGCATCAGCGTGAACACCAGCGTCGGCTCGGGGTTCATGGTGGCGTCGAAGTCGGGTGTGGTGCCCAGCACTGGGGCCTTGCCCGCACGACTGCCCAGCGCGGCCAACGGCTTCATCTGCCGCGTCGGCACCGGGGACTCGCCGCAATACTATCGGTACAACCACCTCACGACCGAGTGGAGTGAGACAGGTGCATGGGGAAGCCCGAACAGCATCACGAACGTGCCGATCAGCATTCTGTGGAACGGTACGGCGTGGGCGCTGAGGACAACCGCGTTCGAGGGCCGCAACGCTGGCAATGACGACTCGAACGAGTTGCACGAGTGGATGACGTACGGCATCACGGGCATGGGCACCTACCAAGGTCGCCTCGTGCTGATGTCCGGGCCGCTGGTGTCTCTCAGCGCCAGCAACAAGCCCCGGCAGTTCTTCCGCAGCACGGTGTCGAGCCTGCTGAACTCGGATGCAATCGAAGTCGGCGCAGGCATGAACAGTGCCGCAGCGTACGAGTGGGCCATCCCGTTCCAGAAAGACCTCGTGTTGTTCAGTCGGACGTATCAGGCGGTGATCCCCTCGGGGAACTCTGCCATCACCCCGGCCACGGCCACGGTGGTTCCGACCTCGACGCACGAGACTGACACGACCAGCAGCCCAATCACGTTGGGCCGCACGCTGATGTACAGCACCCCGAAGTCTGAGGACTTCTTCGGCGCGATGGAAATGATCCCGTCGAACTACACGGACTCGCAGTACGTGTCGCAGGACAGCACGCCGCACCTCCCGAAGTTCATGGGCGGTCGCTGCCGGTTCGCTGTGTCGTCGGGTGTGGCCTCGCTCGCGCTGTTCTCGCCGAGTGGCGACCCGTACAGCCTCGCCGTGTACGAGTACTACTGGGACGGTGAGACGAAGGTGCAGCAGGCGTGGCATCAGTGGACGTTCGAGTACCCCATCGCGTGCGCGTACTTCGCGAGTGACGTGGTGGTGCTGGCGTTCATCCAGAACGGGAACATCGTGCTCGGCACTGTTGACCCGCGTGCCGGTGCGCTGAACGCTTCGAGTGAGCGTCGGCCATTCCTCGACCTGAACGTGTCGGCGAGCATCGTGGACAACACGGTGACGATCCCGGCGTGGATGCCGTCGTTCGACCCGCTGATCCGTGACAAGCTCAAACTCGTCATGGTGACTGGGGCACTGGCTGGTGAGGAAGTTGGCTTCACGAACGGAGCCACGGCTGACACGCTGACCACTGTGCTGTCCCACCCGAGCGGCACCGTGGGCATCGGCATCCCGTACTACAGCGGGGTGATTCCGTCGCCGCCTGTGGTGAAGGACTACAACGACCAGACGATCCGCTCGGGCAAGGCAACGCTGCAACGCTACATGGTGGGCACCAAGAACTCGTCGGAGTTCACGGTGAACGTCACGGATGCGTACAGCACTGGCGAAGACCTCGCCGTGCCCACGCTGTCGTGGTCGAGTCCTGAACTGGAACTGGGTCGCGGCCTGTACGCTGACACCAGCATCAGCATCGTCCCGTGTCGAACCGACCTCCGCAGCACTGCGATGGAGGTATCGACGGAAGGCACCGGGGAACTCAACATCACATCACTGGAATACGTGGCGAAGTACAACCCCAAGATCAAACGGAGGTAACATGGAAATCGAAGTGATGCGCGAACGTGCGCTACAACTCAAGCGCCGCGAGGCGATTCTGCGATTGCAGGATGCAATCATCAGTGAAGGCCGCGATGTCGGCCCCGCGTCGTGCCCGGTCAAGCATCACTTCGCTCCGGGTTCCTACGGGAGGGAAATGGCCCTCCCCGCTGGCCTCGTGGTCGTGGGGAAGATTCACAAGCACGCGCACATCAACGTCATCAGCAAGGGACGTGTGCAGGTGTTCACGGAGCAGGAGGGCGTGCTTGAACTCGCCGCCCCCTGCACCTTTGTCTCCAGCCCCGGCACCAAGCGTGTCGTGCATGTGCTGGAGGAAACCGTGTGGACTACGGTTCACGTAACAGACAAGACAGACCTCGCCGAAATCGAACGCGAGGTGATCGCAACCGATTTTATGGAGGTCGAGCAATGACTTGGTTTATGGCAGGCGCTGCGGCGGTCACGACTGTGACCTCCCTGTACAGCGCGCAATCAGCAGCGAACTCGCAGGCGAAGGCCGCAGGCGCTGCATCCCGTGCGGAAGGTGAGGCCATCGCGAAAGAGCGACTGAACGCCACCATCCGCAACTCGTACAACACCGCGCTTGCGCAGATGAACTTGGGCTTGAAGAAGAAGCAACTGAGTCAGCAGGCCGGGGACATCCGCGCTGCGACTCTCGCGGCCAAGGGTGACGCCACGCTTGCCGCTGCCGCAACGGGCAGTATCGGCGCGAGCACGAACGCTGTGGTGAGCGACATCGAACAGAAGTCGCAAGCCGCGCTGGATCAGACGACCGACGCATTCGAGAATGCCATCGAGAACTACAACATGGACTTGCAGATGACGGTGATTAACACCGACCAGTCTGCACCGAACGTCCGCCCTGTCGAGTACCAAGGCCCCTCGGGCGGTGAAATGCTGGGCATGGCTTTGCTACAGGGCCTCGGCTCGTTCGCATCGAACTACGCAATGCGCAAGATGTCCCTCGGCCTCGGCAGTAAGCCCGGTGGCACCAGCAACATCGGATAAGGAGAAAACATGCAACGTCAATACCAAGCACCTGAGTTCCGCGTGCGGGATACCCGCGAGTTCCAGCAGTCACAGGTGGCCGCTGCCGACACTCGCGTGGCCCCTCCGCTGATCGTCGGTGACGACTCGTGGCGCGACAAGATGCTGGAGCAGCTTGGCGGGAACGCCGCGAACATGCTGAACAAGATGGCCGACATTGAGTTCAGCAACCTGTACCTCGAAGGGCAGGCGAAGGCAGGCGTGATCGAGTCCGAGGAGGAACTCCAAGGGAACCCGCTCACACGTGACTGGCAGGTTGCGGGCTACCGCGACACGATGGGCAAGCTCGCACTCGCGGACACCGAAGCACAGTTCGCTGTGGACATCGCGAAGCTGCGCGAGAAAGGCCCGGAGGAAATTCAGGCGTACCTCGACACGCGCCGTGCGAAGCTGATGCCCGCGCTGGGCGGCATGTCCCGCGAGGCACGCGCTGCCGCCGCTGGGCAACTGCTGCTGCAAGACCGTGCGGCCACGAAGACGTGGACGACCGAGCGCGCGAAGTTCATCATCGAGCAGAAGTCGCAGGCCGTGCACACGCAGTGGAACACTTCGCTGCGTACGCTGGGGAACGCTCAGATCAAGAAGCAACTCGGAGAGCTTCAGGACAAGGACTACGACGAGCAACTGCGCAGCACTGTCGGCACGATGGTGCAGTCGGTGTGGATGGATGGCTCCCTGCCCCAAGGCGTGAAGCAGCAACTCACGTTTGAAATGTTGCAGAACGCGCTGTCGAACGACTCGGTTGACCTGTACGACTTCGTGGCCTCGAACGAAATCCCCGATGGTGCGGGTGGTGCCAGCACCCTGATGTCCCGCCTGACCGGCGAGCAGCAGGGCAAGGTTGCGAACTCGTACCGCGAGGCGCAGAGCCGCACCCGCGATGCGCGGAACATGGCCGTCGCTGCACAGGTGGCGAACCTCGAAGCGCAGATCGACAACGATGCGTACACGGGCACGTACGAAGACCTGACCGTGATGCTTGACCCCATGCTGGTGTCCAAGGGCATCACAGGCGAGCGTCGTCAGGGCATCATCAACAAGTTCCTCGACAAACAGTACAAGGGGGAGCAGAATTCGGCGCTGGCTGAACTGTACCTGCGCGGCGACCTGAACGGCATCTTCAGTGCCGGGAAGGAGCAGACAGATGGCCTGAAGGCCCTCGACGCCATGATGACGCGCCGCAAGGCGAGTCCCGAGCAGCGCCTGCAAGCGTATCTGCAATCTGGCCTGAACGGCATGGACGGCGGCTTCAAGAAGGCCGGTGAGGTGTTGGGCACTGCCCTGCGCCAAGTCCGCAGCCCCGATGGCACCGTGATGCCGCAGCACTTGGCGACTGTCCGCACGCTCAACAACGCCGTGCGCCAAGCCGAGGAACGCGGGCAGACGGGCATTCGTGTGGCGCTGATGTCCGGCTTGGCCGAGGGCGACCGCATGTTCGCTGAACGTGTGTTCGCCCATGTCGATGGCGGTGCGTCGTACGACGAGGCCGTGCTGAGGGCTACGGACACCGAGGCGAAGGAAGCTCAACTCACGCCCGCCATGAAGGCTGCGCAGACTCAGCAGGTTGCCAAGGCTGTGACCTCGGAGATTGCGGCACTTGAGCCGCGGGCTGTGCTGTCGAGCGCTTGGACGTGGGCGAAGTCGATCTACAGCGGCGACGCTGCATCCGATCTGCAACTGCGCCCGTGGTCTGGTGTGGGCGACCGCGATGGTTGGTTCAGTGATGGCCCAACCGTGCAGTTCTACACCCAGCGCGTCCGCGAGGAACTGTTGAACGAGGCGAGCCATGTGCTTCTGCAAAGCCCCGGCGCATCCGCCGATCAGGTCATCAGCGTGGCGAAAGCCAACGTGGCAGCACGCACGATCAGCACGCGCTTCGGCCCGCTGACCATGCCCCGCAACGTGAATCTCGAATACGCCCTCGGGATAGGCAAGGGCAACCAAGCCGCCATCGGCCCTGCGCTTGACGCGATGCTGAAGGAAACCAAGGAAGACGCGAACTGGCAGCTTGCGTTCGTGAATGGCCGACTGTTCGCGCAGGAGGTTGATCGAACCGGCCAACGTGTCGGCACCGGCACGTACCTGAACCCGAAGGAAATCGGCACGAAGATCGATCAGATGACCGACGCCGATCAGGAGAAGGCGAACAACGTGTTCGGCTCTGGCCGTAGCGTGCAGCGGGGCGGCGTGACCTTGCAGTTCAACGGACTGAACACCGCAGGCGTCCCGGCAACGTGGATGATGGGCTTCCGTGACAACCTCGTGAATCACGAGGGCATCCGGGCCAAGCCGTACCAAGACCTGTCCGGTGCGAAGGATACCAAGGGCAACCCGATTATGACGGTTGGCGTTGGTGTGGCGTCGCACAACCCGCGTTACCCAAAGGTGCAACCTGACGGCAGCGTGAAGGTGGAGGACATTCGCCGCAGCTTCTTGGAAGCGTCGAACGACGCCGCCATCGCAGGCAGTAAGTTGGCGCGGAGCTTGGGCCGACACGATCAGCCCACGTTCATGCTGATGTCTGAGCTTGCGTACCAATCCGGCACCGCGTTCATGTCGCAGCAGAACAAGACGGGCGAGCGTTACCGCGAGTTCGCGAACGCGATGAAGACCGGCAACGTCGAGGCTGCGCAGAAGGCGTTCAAGCGCACCGCCGCGTGGTACTACAGCGCCGACCCCAAGAACCGTGACAAGATCACACCGCGTCAGCAGAACTACCTGCGGCTCATTCAACAAGCACTGAAAGGATAATCAACATGGCGACTACGCCGAATGAAACTGAACTGCCCACCATGACTGTAACGGCACCGGCCCTCAAGCCGAACCGCGAAATCACTGGCCCCTTCGGGTCTTCGGTGAACACCGCCATTCCCGAAGTGACCGACCCCGCCCTGCTGGGCGGTGCTGTGCAATCCGATGGCCCGCGTGTTGCCGTCACCGATGAAACGGTGAAGGGCGACCGGGGCTTCTCGGAAGCTCGCCAAGCCCGTGACGCCCGCGCACAGCGGGAAGACTCGGGCATTCTGGTGGGCATTGGTGCTGCCATCAATACGTGGGACACGACTCGCCTCATCAAGCGGCTGGGTCGCCCCACGTTCGATGACGACACCCCGATCAACCAGCACGAGTACCTTGAGAACACCCCAATGGTGTTGACCGAGGACGAGCGGGAATACTTCCTCGACGTGGGGCGCGGCGTGAAGTCCGCGCAGTACGCGATGGATCAGATCACCGGTCGCCGTCAAGCCGCAGCCGTGCTGGGCGACCACCCGATTGTCGGCCTTGCCACGGCATTCGCTGATCCACTGTGGTTGGCCGTGCCGCCTGCTCTGCGACTGGGCAAGGTGGCCCCGAGGGCTGGGCGCGTCATCAGTGGCGCGTCTGCTGGTGCACTGGCTGCTGGCGTTACCGCTGCCGGTGAAGGCCCTGTGTCTGACACCGAGATTGCCTTGAGCCTCGTGCTGAACTCTGCCGCTGGCGCTGCGTTGTACAAGCCCGGTAAGGGCCTCGTGCGCGCTGACGCTGACTTCCCGACCAAGGCCGTCGATGGCGTGCTGGCCGCTGCCGAGCAGGGTGCGCAGGCTTCCGTGAAGCCGCGTTACCGCTTGGTCGAGCCTGAGAGGTGGGAAGAAGTGGACATCCCCGAGCAGCCCGCGAAGTTCGAGTTCCAAGAGATTCGCTCGCCGGAACTGGACAACGCCAAGCCGGGGTACAGCTACCAGAGCAAGAAGTTTGCCGTGGAGTTCGACAACCCGCTGGACAAGGCCGCGTACATCGTGGCGGGCAAAGGCAAGGGCAAGGCACACCAAGCCATTCTGGACTGGGCCGTGCAGACCTCCGGCCTGACCGAAGCTCAACTCATTGGCCGTGGTGAGGCCATCCGCGCCGACCTGAAGGTGCGTGCGAAGTCCAGCCCCGAGGGCAAGATCAGTGCAGGCCCCAGCCCGTTCGAGTTCAAACCCCGCGTCAAGCAAGTGAAGGTGGCCGATGCTGTCCCCGCCAGCAAGGGGCGCCGCAAGGTGCAGGATGCGAAGTGGGAGGAAGTGCCGCAGGAGTTGCAGCCGGGTGCCGTGAACACGGAGCCGAAGGCTGTGGTGAAGGCGGTCGAGACTGCGTTGGGGCAGGAGTCCCGTGCGCGTGGCCTCGGTGCCAAGCTCATGTGGAACGTGCACAAGACCATGCAGGGCTTCGGCACTGCGGGCAAGAAGGTCGCGGACATTCTGTACGACAACAACTCCGACCTCGGCATCACGTCGATGGAGTCGCACCGCGAAGCCATCCTGGCGAACCTGCGCACCAAGCAGTTCGAGTACGAAGACCTCATGCGGCAGGAAATGGCCGCGCAAGGGGCGAGCCTGTTCAAGATGGTGAACCCGCTGACCAGCCGCGAGGCGTACGCAGTGCAGGCCCGGATTGAGCGCGAAGTGCAGCGTGAACTGTTCCGCCGTGAGCAGTTCCAACGTCAAGGCATCCCGCTGACCACGGAAGGCGTGAACCCGAAGATCGCTGCGATGGCTGACAAGCTGGACGAACTGCACAAGCAGGCGCTGGCCGAAATGAAGGCCGCAGGCGTCGAGGGCGCAGAGAACGTGCTGGAGCGTGCGGGCTACATGAACCGCAAGTGGAACAGTGCGAAGATTGACGACACGATTGCGCGGCTGGAGAAGCAGGGCCTGGCCCGTGAGCAAGCGTACGCGAAAGTCACCGGCCTCGTGTCGCTCGCGCTGCGTCGTGCGAACTCGATGGACACCAAGCTCGCCGACCAAGTGGGTCAAGCCATCGTGGATCGTGCGCTGCGTAAGGGGTACTTCGAGGACTCGGTGTTCAATGCACCGGCAGGGGAAGGGCAGTTGAAAGAGCTGCGCGACATCCTGAAAGAGTCAAAGATGCCGCCCGACGAAATCGAGCGTGCTCTGAACGTGTTGCGTGTGGCGTCGGATGACGCAGGTAAGGCTGGGTTTATGAAGCACCGGATGGACTTGGACTACCGCGCCACAATGCGGATCGGCTCCGAGAACATCAGCATCATGGACTTGATCGACTCGCGTGTGAGTACCATCGTGGATCAGTACGTGCAACAGGTGGCTACGAACTCCGCGCTCGCCCGCAAGGGCTTGCGTAAGCGTTCGGACATCGAAGCACTCCGCGAGGAACTGCTGCATGACGTGCCGCTCGAAAAGCGGAAGGAAGCCGCCGAGTTGTTCGACAACACCATTGCGCATTATCGGGGCGACCCGGCAGGTGCCAAGGTGAACGACAAGTTCCGCCTGCTGCAAGCGTACGGGCGCACAATCTCGCTCGCATGGTCGGGCCTCTGGCAGATGACCGAGTACGCAACCGCAATGGGTGAGTACGGGCTGGCGAAGACGCTGAAGTACGCTGCGCAGGAAATGCCGGGGTTCAAGTCGCTCATGCGGCCTGACAAGGACACGGCAAGCTCGTTGCAGAATGTGCTGGCAGAACACTCGTCGGCATCGCTGCGTCTGCGCCCGTTCATTGCACGCTTCGAGGACGGCTACGAAATGGACGTGGGAAATGCGCTGCAACTCTCTGCGCAGTCGTGGGGCCAAATGGTTCCGTACGCGAATGCCATGAAGTTCGTGCAACACCATCAGGCCCGCGTCGTGGGCAACCTCATCCTCGACCGTGTGGAAATGGCCGCGAGGGGCAATACCAAGGCCCGCGAGGCTCTGGAGAAGTACGGTTTAGGGTTGCACGTAATGGACAAACTGGCTGCGGAAATCAAGGCCAAGGGGTTCGATGTTGACCAGTGGGATGACGCAGTTTGGGCAGAAGTTCGCCCTGCGTTCGCGAAGATGATGGATGCCTCCGTGCTCAAGGGCCGGTTGGGCGACATCCCGGCATTCGCCGCGTTCGACCCGGTGGGCAAGTTCATCTTCACGTACCGCACGTTCGTGCTGATGGCGCACAACAAAGTGCTCGCCGGTGGCCTTGAGCGTAACGGTGCGGCGGCTGTCGGCCTCGTGCTGATGTACCAAATGCCGCTGGCACTCGCTGCCGTGCAAGCTCAATCCGTGATTCGCGGTGAGGGTACGCTCGAAAGCGACGACCTCGTGAAGAAGGCCATCGGGCAGATGGGCGGGCTGGGCCTGTTCAGTGAACCGCTGAAGTGGGCAACCGGGGAATCCAACGCTGTTGGAGCACCGGGCCTCATCCCGGTTGACCGGGGCGTGAAGCTCTTTCAATCGGGTATCAACCTCGACGCCGAGCAAGGGGCCAGCACTGCGCTGACCATGATGCCGGTAATTTCCGCCGTCCCGTTCATTCGCGGCATGGCTCAACAGATTAAGGAGTAATCAATGGCACAAAGCACCCAACGCGCTGTCTCTGACGGCACGTTGGTGTCGCTTGACCTGAGCATCAACTACCTCGACCGTTCCGAAATCGCCGTGTACTTTGACGCGGTGCTGACGACCGCATGGGCGTGGGTGGGCGAGACTGCAAAGCAGATCACGTTCTCCCCCGCCGTGCCGAACGGTGTGGAAGTGCTCGTCAAGCGCACCACCGACATTTCTAAACTGCGCCACGAGTTCTCGAAGGGCGCAGCTTTTACTGCTGAAGTTCTCGATGGGGACTTGACGCAGGTGCTGCACATCGCTCAGGAAGCATCCGAGGCGAACCTGTCGGGTCAGTTCTATTCTGACATCGACATGCACAACTACCGCATCCGCAACATCGGCACCGCTGTCGATGACACGGATGCGCTCACGCTGGGTCAGTACAAAGCAGACGCCAACGGCGCATTCGCGTCGAAGACGGCTGCTGCTGCTTCGGCCACTGCCGCTGCTGGTTCTGCTACCGCTGCCGCTGGCTCTGCCACGACTGCGGGTACGCACGCCACGAACGCGGGGAAATCGGCTACCGCTGCGGCTGGCTCCGCAACTGCTGCGGCCACTTATGCAACCAACGCCGCTAACGCCTCCCGCCTGGCGGTGGGCACGGTGAACACTGGCGCGGCAGGTTCGTCCGCTGTAGTGACCATCACGGGTTCCGCTGGTTCGCAGTCGCTGAACTTGACCCTCCCCCGTGGTGCCACTGGGGCAACCGGCCCCACGGGTGCAACCGGCCCGCAAGGCCCGCAAGGTGTACAAGGCCCGACCGGGGCTACCGGGGCGACTGGCCCTGCCAACACCCTGAGCATCGGCACTGTCACACAGGGCGGCTCTGCTGCTGCGACGATCACGGGGACTGCCCCGAACCAGACGTTGAACCTTACCCTACCTCAAGGCCCGACCGGCCCGACAGGGGCCACGGGTGCAACTGGCGCTACTGGTGCGACCGGCGCTACCGGCCCTGCCGGTGCAGGATTCGCAAGCTCTACCTCCGCGACCAGCACCACCATCGGCACTGGCAGCAAGGTGTTCTCCGTGGCAAACACTGGGGCATACGTGGTAGGCACTCGCGTGCGTGTGGTCAACACCGGCACCCCGGCGAACTACATGGAAGGTAACATCACTGCGCTGACTGCGAACACCAGCATCACGGTGAACGTCACGAACATCGGCGGCTCGGGTACGTTCACGGCGTGGACGTTCACGGTGGCAGGTATCCAAGGCGCTACCGGCGCAACTGGTGCCACAGGCCCGCAAGGCCCCGCAGGCACTGGCTCGGGCGACGTTCTCGGCCCCGGCACTGCGACGGTGGACAACGAACTCGTCCTGTGGAACCTCACGACAGGCACCAGCATCAAGCGTGCGGCGTTCTCCGGCCTCGTGAAGACTGCCTCCGGCGTGGCCTCGGCTGCGGTGGCTGGCACGGACTACGTGGTGCCTTCTGGCAGCATCACCGGCAACGCTGCAACGGCGACCGCCTTGCAGACCGCACGCACGATCAACGGCACCAGCTTTAACGGCTCGGCGAACATCACGACTTCCCTGTGGGGTACGTCCCGTACGCTGACCATCGGCAACACCGGCAAGGCCGTCGATGGCTCCGCTGCTGTGTCGTGGTCGTTGGCTGAAATCGGCGCACAGCCGGTCGATGCTGACCTGACCGCCATCGCTGCGCTGGCCGGAACCTCTGGCCTGCTGCGGAAGACTGCCGCCAATACGTGGTCGCTCGACACCTCGGCGTACATCACCGGGAACCAGACGATCACCTTCGCGGGTGACGCGACTGGCTCGGGCACGACTGCCGTGACGCTGACGCTGGCGAACTCTGGCGTAACTGCTGGCACGTACCGCTCTGTGACCGTGGATGCGAAAGGCCGCGTGACCGCTGG
>VFQO010000860.1_pt1 | contig 28294 bp, 22 predicted proteins | sample 3512331 | NCBI WGS metagenome assembly VFQO01 (sample SAMN10412371, study PRJNA504923) | tailings metagenome | isolation source: Replicate 3 from Balatoc abandoned mine | place: Philippines: Itogon, Benguet | collected 2017-08-28 | reverse complement strand
CCGTGATCGTGTAGGTGAAGCTGTCAGCACCCGCAAAACCAGCATTGGGCGTGTAGGTGAAGATCCCGCCGCCAGTGTAAGTAACAACCCCATTGGTCGCAGGCGTGGCAAGCGCCACACCAGTCGCAAGGTTGACACCGTCAGCACCCGCGGTGTCATTCGCAAACACGTTGATCGGTGTCGCCGTGTCTTCCGCAACCGCAATCGGCGCCGCAACCGAACCATCATTAACCGCGCTCGGAACATCATCGATGATGCGCACGTCGAGGCTGCCGTTACTGGTGGAGCCGTCGGTGTCGGTCACAACAACCGGCAGGCTCTCGAACACGCTGTCTGTACCCGCCACGTCGTGGGCCAGGGTGTTGTCTTGCAGCACATAGCTGTAGCTGATCGTGCCGCCGATCACCGAGCCGTCAGCCCCCAGAACCGGAGCGAACCCGGTAATGGTCAGCACGCCCGCTGGCGTATCGACGCTCTGGCCGGGCACGAACACGCCGCCGCTGACAACGGTCACGCCGCCCACGCTCACCGTGGCAAGACCATCCGGGCTCTCAACACTAAACGTGCCGTCCTGAGTCAGTGCCGCAGCATCCGGAGAGGACCCATCAGCAAGATCGTTCTCGTTGACGACCTCTTCGCCGTCGGCCACGCCAAGGCCATTGATGACCACGCCATCATCCGCGCCGTTGATCGTGATCGTCAGCGTTGTGGTTGACTGATCGCCGTCGCCATCGGTGAGGGTGTAGTTGAACACTTCCGTCAGGCTCTGCCCGGCCGACAGGCCCTGGACGAACTGGCTGCTGTTGTTCAACGCATAGCTGTAGCTGCCATCGGCATTGAGCGTCAGCGTGCCATAAGCGCCAGCCAGCGGGCTGCCCAACGTGCCCGCAGCAGTGCCAAAGGCAACCGCCGTGATAACCGCGCCGTCCGCGCCGCGCACATCCGCAACGCCATCCGTGGTGTTGGCATCCACACCGCCCGCACCCGACAACACATTGCCGTCAGCCGTAAGCGGACCATCCTCCGTGACGCTGTCCACATCCGCATTCGCCTCAGGCGCGTCATCGATGATCCGAATGACGAGAGTCTCAGTGGCGGTGTCCCCGTCGAGGTCGACAAGCGATAGATCAAAACTGACCGACGTGTCATCGCCAGACGTATTGTCGGCCAAGGTGAATTCGTAAACGAATGAGCCATTATCCCCGACGGGATCATAAACAACACTGGTAATGACCAGTGTCCCTCTTTCGTCAGAGAACACGGTCTGCGGCAGGTTGCCCGTGTTGATAACAACGCCATCGATTGCGATTTGGGCAATTCCGTCAGGCGAGTTGAAAGTCACCGTTCCGACAGTGGTTTCACTCGTATCACTGTCATTTCCGGGGACATTATCGGCAACTTCACCGGACCCAGCAGGATTGTCGGTGCGGGGAGGAAGCCCCGCCTCAGCCACTTCGCTGCCTTCGCCGATCACAGGCACAGACGTGAAAAGGTTAGGGCTGTTCTCGATCACAACGGTCAAGACAGCGCTCGCCGTGTTGCCGTCCTGGTCGATCACTTCATAGGAAAAGCTTTCCTGCACGCCGCCCGGGGTGTTGAGATCGCGCACGTAGACATAGCTGCCGTCGGCATTGAGCGTCAGCGTGCCATAGACGCCCTGAAGCGTGGCGCCCGGGTTGGCCGATCCGCTCTGATTGGAAAACCCTCTCACACCGCCCGCAAGCGCAAAATCGTCGGCGCCCGGGTTATCATTGGTGAGCACATTGCCGGTGATCCCGGCATGCTGCCCGGCCGGAACCTGGTTCGCGTCGTTCGCCGCAATCGGCCCGTCCTCGGCAATATCGACGCGCAAGCTTGCAAGCGCGACGTCCCCGTCGGTGTCGATCACCGCGACTTCGAAACTGTCGAAGCCTGCGCCAAGCCGATTATCAACCAGCTCGTAGACAAACCCGATCTCACCCGCAGCCAGATCGATAGAGGCAATCGTCAGCGTACCATATTGGCCGGTGATGACTTGGCCCACTGCAGTGACTTCGACGCCGTTGATGCTGATCGCATCCAGCGCGTTGCCTGGATCGAACAGGATCGAACCGGTGGTGATCTCGCTATTGCCCGCTGCTTGGGTCCCGGCTGGCTCGGTCCCGCGCTGGGGTAGCCCAACTTCGGAAACGCCCGCCGTCGCATTGATAGAACCAAGCGGATCATTCGCCGTAACGATGACCACTGACGGCTCCAGATCCACAGGAACCGGAATGACTTCCTGTTCAAGGACCTGCCCGACGGGCAGCTCGGAATAGGGAAGAAGATCCCCCAAATCGAACGCCGACTGGATCGCACCAGGATCGGTGGCGAAGTTCCCGCCAGAACTTGCATTGTCGCCGGCGGCAGGCTCGGGCTCGCTGCCGACCAGCAGGGCTGCAACGTTGGCGGGCGGGATGGGAACGCCGTCGACGATGATCTGCGGGATCACGATCGCCCCGTCCGGCACCACAATCCGTGTTCCGTCGGTTAGGATGATGACCAGATCGCGACCATCGGTCTCCAGGCTTTCGATCACCTGGTTGGCATTCAGGACAACCACGTTACCGCCATCAAGGGCGGCCACTAGTCCGGGCTGACTGCTGGCTTGCTGCAGAACGGGAACAAGCTGCGCCGAGGCCATATCCGCCTCGCCATCGCTCAGGTCACGCTGGTTCTCAAACTTGCCAAAATCTTCTGTCATTTCCCAACCCCCTTCGCAGTCACACGCGAACGCTGCTCACTTGCGAATGTTGGTTGATGTTTTGAAAGCCCGTGATCGGGTCAAAAACCAGCACTCTGTACGCGACGAAGTGATGCAGTCCGTATTGTGTGCGACTCGAGCCACGACTCTATAGGTGGTTAACGGTCTGTAAAGCTTGTTAACCGACTTCGCTTGTCAGTTGTCTTAGACGGGGACACATTGGACCAAGCCCATGAATGCGTAGGTGCCGGACCAACGCCTCCCTTTCGTTAGAACCAATGCATTGATTTAAAGACGCAATGTCTTGCCGTGCATCAAGCCTGACGGCACTATCGGCAACATCTTGGAACCGACAAAGCTGCATGCTCACCGGGTTGGGTGCCCGCGCCTCGTTGTACAACCCCAACCGCGCCCGTAAACAGACGGACGAAAGCCGTCTTTCCCGGTCGCAATCCTCAATCGCGGCTGCGATCTCGACCTGTGGGTGGGCAGGATTGCGGGTGGGCTTGGCGACATTGTCGCAAGCGATCATGCCCGGCATGCCCCGCTAGGCGATCAACTGGGTCAGCTCGCACACGATAGTTGCGACCCGGCCGCGGGAATGAACCAGTGCCCCGGAAACCTGCCTCGGCTCGCTCAAGATTATGACTTGCAAGGTCGGGCAGCACTCAATACTCCGCAATTATGCCGACAGCTAACGATGCCGACACCCGCCGCGCTGAGCTGTCCGACCTGATCGCTCTAGTCGCGCGCGGAGACCGAAGAGCGCTCAACGCCGTCTATGATCGCACGTCGGCAAAGCTCTACGGTGTGTGCCTTCGGATCGCCCGCGATCGCGACGCGGCAGACGACATCCTCCAGACCGTATATCTTAAAGTTTGGAACCGCGCTGGACGCTTCAATCCCGATTTCGCCAGTCCCATCACCTGGCTGTGCGCCATTGCCCGGAATACCGCCATTGACTGGGTGCGCAAACATGGCAGCCCCGCCTTGGTGGCGCCCGGCACATCCGAAGCGGGCGACGCTGGGTTCGATCAAGCGCTGGCAGTGATGGCGGCGGACGAGGATCGTGCGCAGATCTTTGACTGCCTTGAGGCACTTTCGCCCCAACAGCAGCGCGCCATCACCCTCGCCTTTTTCGACGGGTTGAGCCATTCGGAGCTTGCAACCACAATGCGAACGCCGCTCGGGACAAGCAAAAGCTGGATTCGCAGAGGCTTGCTAGAGTTGCGGGGGTGCCTCCAAGGTGACTGACGAACTCACACCCGAACAGGCCGCCTTGGCCGCCGAGCTTGCCCTCGGGGTGCTCGAAGGAGAGGAGCGGGCCGAAGCCTTGAGGCTTTCATTGGCCAACCCAGCCTTCGCTGCGCAGGTTATCGAGTGGCAGCAACGCCTCGATCCCCTCAGCGAAGCGTTTGAGGAAGCGCCGCCTCCCGACTTGTGGGCGGCGATTGATGCGCGGCTGGACGACAACCGGGCCACCAGCGAGGTTGGCAGGCTCCGTCTCTGGCAAGGCGTCGCCGCGCTTTCGGGAGCAATGGCGGCAAGTCTCGCGGCAATCATGTTGTTCGGCCCAATTTCCCTGCGCGAGGACGCCGCCGTACCCGCGGCCGCCAGCCCCGCGCCCGTGGTCATCGCTCAACTTGCTGGGGGAGACGGAACCTTGCTCGCTGCCAGCATCGGACCCGAGAGCCAGTATCTCGACATTCGGGCCGTCGCCCTGCCCGATACCGATCTGACACCTGAACTTTGGGTCATTCCCGGCGATGGCGTGCCGCGTTCGCTGGGTCTGATCGCACGCAACGGCACGACGCAGGTGATCCTGCCTGAAAACCTGAGGCCGCTGGTCGTCGACGGCGCTATTCTCGCGGTTTCGCTGGAGTCCCCGCAAGGCGCGCCTCATGCAGCGCCGAGCGCTACGCCGATCGCGACAGGAAAAATTTCAGCGATCTGAGCCTGCCGCATCTGATCGTCGTCAGATCCTCGTATCTTCACCAGAGAAAGCGGGCTGCGAAGCCTTAAGCGCAGCCGTCGATTGGCCCCATCGGTGCCGACAGGATGATTGTCTCGGCAATCGCTCCGCTGTCTCGCGCACGTGAAGTTCACAAGAATCGCGATTTCCAGGAGTATCTCATGAAAGCAATTTTCCTCGCCGCCGCCGCATCGACCGTTCTGGTCGCCGTGCCTGTCAACGCTGAAGACGAGTTCGAGGGCTTCTATGCCGGTGCCTCGGTTGGCTATGACTTCCAAGCGAGCGACGGCGATGAATTCATCTCCTTCGACCGCGGATCGAACGGTAGCTTCGGCGAGACCGTGACCACCGGCGCGGGCGCCAATGCCTTCTCACCGGGGTTCTGCGGCGGTGCCGCGACTTCGCCGCAAAACGCGAATTGCGAGCCCGATTCCGATGGCGTCTCGTTCAATGGCCACTTCGGCTATGACAGCCAGATGGGCAAGCTCGTCGTTGGTCTAGTGGGCGAAGTAGGCACCGCCGACGTGCGCGATGCCGTGTCGGCCTTCAGCACCACGCCGGCGTTCTACTACATGGAGCGCGAAATCGATTACACCGCCGCGCTGCGCCTGCGCGCCGGATACACCCCGGCCACCTCGACCCTGCTCTACGTCACGGGCGGCCTTGCCTATGCCAAGCTCGATCAGGAGTTCGAGACCAGCAACGCCGCCAACTCCTTCACCGTGATTGCCGATGACAAGGCCTGGGGCTACCAGCTCGGCGCTGGCATCGAGCAGAAGGTCGGCAAGGCGTTCTCGATCGGCGTCGAGTATCTTTACACCGGCTATGATGAGGATGACACGCTGATCCGCGTCGGTCAGGGCACCGCGCCGGCCACCAACCCGTTCGTGCTGGCTGGCGGTGTCGACTTCAAGCGCGCCAATGACGACTTCAACCTGCAAACCGTCAAGGCAGTGGTGCGCTACCGCTTCTGACGATTATCGCGCACGGGAGCAGCCGCGTGTTGCTCCCGTGCGCGTATCGCTCACAATCAATCAGCCTTATTGATCGTGACCAAGGCTTCCTTACCCGATGCATTTCTCCTGTCTTGCGTAATGACAGCAGGAATGAGCAGACCCGTCACGACAATCAGAGCAACCACAAAGGCGGCGGTTTCACTCGGCGCTGCCACGAGCCGCGTGAGCGGGTCCATTAACTCGAGGTATCCCAGTGTGGCCTTGCCCACCTCGCCAAGGAGGTAGGAGCCGGCAGCGAAAAGATAGCCCCAATTATTGCGCCGATCCTTGAAGAAAAGGAGCAGCACGATGATCAGGATGAACGCGAGACCCGTCCACCCGGCCGTCTGGAAGCGGTAGAAGGTTTCCGGTCCCTCTATCCGAAAGGGTGGGGCAAATGCGATCAGCGAAAAGAAGAACGCCGGGCCGAGGAACATGATGAGGGTGCTGCCGAGCAAAGCGCCATGCACTTTTCTCCGCTTCTTCAGCGCAAAGGCCATGACCAGAATCAGCGCAAGCCACAGGGTCCCGAGCACGTTCTGGACGATGAGAAAGTCCTCCTGATTCGAGGCGATCGCGGATCGGGCGCTATGGACCGTCAGCAAGGCCGCCGAAGCCACGAGCAGTGGCCCGGCTACGAGGATGGCCTGGCCGACCCGGCGATGTGTCGCCCATTTGCCTCGCGCCAAGAACATGATCTGCGCGAGCAACAATCCCATCCAACCAAAGGTGGTGGCGACATGAAGGTGGTGGTGCGGTTGCGGGTCCGATCCCGGGCTGGTGTAAATGTCCCAAAAACCAAGGACGCCGACAACAATCGTCAGCAGAACCAGTAGCAGCTCCCCAGCATAAGGCTTGTAGTTCCCCATACGTCACCCTTCGAGGCCGACCGCACGTTGGCGATGGTGCTATGAAATGTCGCACGAGTATGGGCGGCGAACAAGTTTCCTTGAGGCAACACGCGCAACGCCTGCCCGCAGAAGCTTTGTCATTGCATTAATTTAAGCTCTGGTGATTTATATCGCTCACGTGCCGGGCCTGCCGGACATGGGAGTCCCGAAGCGTGATGTTTCCCCGGCGCCTGCTTGCTTTCATCGAATCGCTGGGCGGCGCCGATGCGGCGAACACCTTGAGCGCGCGGCTGCGCGGCGGTCCGCCACTTACGGGGCGCTTCAGGGTGCGGCGCGGGGTTGATATCGCTTCGATCCGGGCATGGTGGGCCGGCGAGGCGGCGGCGGCTCCGGGGCCGCTGGCGGATGACGCGGCGCTTGAGGTGCTCTCCCAATGCGCCGGAAATATTGAAAACCCGATCGGCATGACCGCACTGCCGCTGGGAGTGGCCGGGCCGCTCAGGGTGAACGGATTGCACGCGAGCGGTGATTACTGGCTGCCGCTTGCCACCAGCGAGGCGGCGCTGGTCGCCTCCTATGCGCGCGGAGCCCACGCGATCAATCAGGCGGGCGGCGCGAGCGCGGCGCTGCTGGGCGAGAATGTCGCCCGCGCGCCGGCCTTCGTCTTCGCCTCTCTGGCCGAGGCTGGCAGCTTCGTCGCTTGGGCGACCCGGCACGAAGCCGATCTCGCCGCCGCCGCCCATGCCACCACCCGCCACGGTCGGTTGCAGGCGATTGAGCCGATGATCGACAGCGACACGGTGTTTCTCGTCTGCCGCTACACCACCGGCGATGCCTCAGGCCAAAACATGGTCACCATCGCGACCGAAGCGATGTGCCGCTGGATCATCGAGAACACCCCGGTCACGCCTTTGCACTGGTTCATCGAGGGCAATTTCTCCGGCGACAAAAAGGCGAGTTACCTCGGCCTGATCGGCGGGCGCGGGCGCAAGGTCTCGGCCAGCGTCACCCTGCCTGCCGAGGTGATCCGCCGCACGCTTGGCACCGATGCCGAAACGATGCTCGCCTATGCGCGGGTAGCGCAACTAGGCGCGACGCTCTCGGGCCAGATCGGCGCGCAGGGACATTTCGCCAATGGGCTCGCGGCACTGTTCATCGCCACGGGGCAGGACGCGGCCTGCGTGGCCGAGAGCGCGGTCGGCTTCACCCGGATGGAGCCACGCGCGGACGGTGCGCTGTTCATGAGCGTCACACTGCCCAATCTGATGGTCGGCACGGTCGGCGGCGGCACGGGAATGCCGCACCAGCGCGCGGCGCTGGAACTGATGGGGTTGGCGGGCAGCGGCAAGGCGCGGGCCCTGGCTGAGGTCACCGCCGGGCTGTGCCTTGCGGGCGAGATTTCGATCATGGCGGCGATCGCCAGCGGGGTGTTCACCAGCGCCCACCACAAGCTCGCACGGACGCGCGGCTGAGGCGATGGCGAGCGCCCGCCCCTCCCTCCCCGCGCGCCTGTGGGTCTATCAGGCCGAGCGCTTCCCGCTGGGCCGCACCGCGGTGCTGTGTGCGGTCTTTGCGGGCGCGAGTGTCAGCGTCTCGGCGCATCTGGCGGGCCGCGACGCTCCGGGGCTGACGGCGTATGTCGCTGCCTTCATCATCACGCTGGCGTTCTTCTTCCAGCTGCGCGTGCTCGACGAGATCAAGGACAAGGAGGACGATGCCCGCTTCCGTCCCGAACGTCCGATCCCGCGCGGGCTGGTGCGGTTGGAGACGATCATCGCGCTCGGCATCGCCAGTGCGGCGGTGGCGGCTCTGGCAGCGCTGGCGGTGGACCTGCGGCTGATCGCGCTGCTCGGGATCGCGTGGGGCTGGATGACGCTGATGAGCTTCGAGTTCTTCGTGCCTGCGTGGCTGAAGGCAAGGCCGTTCGCCTATCTGGTCAGCCACATGGCGGTGATGCCGCTGATTGATCTGGTGATTACAGGCGCGGAGTGGACTCCCCACTGCACGCCCGTGCCTGCCCTGTCGCTGTTCCTGTTCCTCAGCTTTGCCAATGGCTGCGTGCTGGAGATCGGGCGCAAGCTCTGGGCGCCTGAGTCAGAGCGCGAAGGGGTGGAGACTTACAGCCGCGTGCTCGGGCCGAGGAGCGGTGCGCTGCTGTGGCTGGCATGTCTGGGCGCCGCGCTGGCGCTGCTGCTGGCGGTTGGCTTTGCGACCGGCGCGCCGGTGCTGACAGGTGTGATCGGGCTGGCCGGGGTGGTCTATGCCGGGCGCGCGGCGCTGCTGTATCGCGCGGCGGCCACGCCGGAGCGGGCCAAGGCGCTGGAGGATGCCTCGGGCCTGTGGGTCTTCGCCTGCTATGGCGCGGCGGGCTTTGCGCCCTTTGCGGGGGCTTTGCTCCGATGATCCTGACGGGGGCGGCGGCAGACACAGCAGCGGCAGGGGGCAAGGGCCGTGCCTTGGCGCGAGCCAGCGCGGCGGGCTTTGCCGTGCCGCCGTTCTTCGTGGTGCCCTCGGGGGAGATGCCTGATACGGCGGCGTTGACGGAGGCGCTCGCCACCCTCGGGCTAGGGCCTTACGCCGTGCGGTCATCCGGCCTTGCCGAGGACGGGGCCGAGGCGAGCCATGCGGGGCAGTTCGAAAGCCTTTTGAATGTCCCCGCTGATGGGGTCGCAGCCGCTATTGCTCAGGTCACTGCTTCGGGCGCGGGCGAGGGGCTGGCCGCCTATCGCTCCGAACGCGGCATCGCCGACAGCGCCCCGCCTGCCGTGGTGGTGCAGCGAATGATCCCCGCATCCCATGCAGGCGTCGCCTTCTCCGCCGATCCGGTGGCCGGACGGCGCGACCGGGTGGTGGTCTCAGCCACACGCGGCCTTGGCGACCGGCTGGTGGCAGGCGAGGTGGACGGTTCTGGTTGGTGGCTGGCGCGGCCTGCGCTGGAGGTCGTCGCAACCACTGGCGATGGCGAGGGACTGACCCCGGCGCAGGTGCGCGAAGTGGCCGAACAGTGCCTCGCCGCTGAGACCGCTTTCGGCGGGCCGCAGGATATCGAATGGGCCTTTGCGGACGGCGCGCTCTACCTGTTGCAATCGCGCCCGATCACCTCCCCCCTGCGCTCTGCCCCGCTGGGCGATCCGGGCTTCATGGTGTTCGACAATTCGAACATCGTCGAAAGCTATCCCGGCATCGTCGCGCCGCTGACCTTCTCCTTCGCCAGCTACGCCTATGCGCGGGTCTATATGGCGTTTGTCGGCCTGCTAGGGGTGCCGCAAGAGCGCATTCGCGCCGAGCGGGTGGTGTTCGAGAACATGCTCTCCCGGATCGAGGGACGGGTCTATTACAACCTCGGCAACTGGCACCGCGCGCTGGCGATGCTGCCGGGCTATAGCCTCAACCGCGGTTTCATGGACGGGATGATGGGGACGAGCGCCCCGCTGCCCGAGCGGCTGCTGGGGCAGATTGAACACGGCCAGCCGCAGCGCCTCAAGGAATATACCCGCATGGCGCGCTCGGCGTGGCGGCTGTGGCGAGCCTCGCGGCAATTGCCCGCGACCTCGGCTTTGTTCCGTAAACGGCTCGACCGCGCACTCAAAGCGACCACGCCCGAGCGGGTAGCAACCTTGTCGCTCACCGAACTCGCGGCGGAGTATCGCCGGATCGAGGCTGACCTGCTGGACCGCTGGGATGCGCCGATCGTCAATGATTTTCTATGCATGATCGCCTTCGGAGCGGCACGAAAGGCGCTGGAAGGATGGGCGGGTGCGGAGGGCACCGCCGCGCTTAATGATGTGCTGATCGGGCAAGGCGACATCATCTCGGCCCGCCCCGCGCAGCTGATCCGGGCGATGGGAGAGACGGCGCGGGACGATGCGGCGCTACTCGCCGCACTCGATGCGCAGGACCGCGATAGAGTTGAGGCCAGCGTGATCGCAAAGAGCGTTGCTGGCTACATCGCCGAATTCGGCGACCGCTGCACCGAAGAATTGAAGCTCGAAAGCGTCACCCTCGACGAAGACCCCACCCCGCTTTTCGCCGCTATCGCTGCTGCCGCGCGCAGCCGCCACGGTCCTGCGCCGGAGCGCGGCGATCCGTGGGCGCGGCTGGACGGCGCGCTCAAAGGCAAGCCCGTCAAGCGCCACGTTGCCCGCTGGCTGGTCCGCTGGGCAAAGGACCGCGTGCGCGACCGCGAGAACCTGCGGTACGAACGCACCCGCATCTTCGGGCGCGCGCGCCGCGTGCTGTTGGCGATGGGGACGCAGTTTCACGCGATGGGCCTCTTGGACGCGCCCCGCGATGTGTTCCTGCTGACGCTGCCCGAAGTGCTCGGCGCGATTGAAGGCTTTGGCGTCACGGCTGATCTGGCTGGCCTCGCCGAAGTGCGCCGCCGCGAGATGGAGCGGGCCGCCGCGCTCCCTGATCCGCCTGAGCGCATCATCACCGAAGGGCCCGCTTGCGCAGCCGCAACCCTCGGCGCGCCGCAAGCCGCCGCCAGCGATGAACGCAGCCGGTCTGGCACCGGCGCTTCGGCAGGCACCGTCACGGCCGTCGCCCGCGTCATCGCCGACCCGCGCGGGCAGAGCATCGCGGCGGGCGAAATCCTCGTCGCGCGGCACACCGATCCGGGCTGGATCGCGCTGTTCGCCAGCGCCGGGGCCATCGTGGTCGAGCGCGGCAGCCTGCTCTCCCACAGCGCCATCGTCGCGCGCGAACTCGGCATCCCCTGCGTCGTCGGCCTGTCCGATGCCACGCGCTGGATCGTGGACGGTGAGGTGCTGACGGTGGACGGCGCCAGCGGAAGGGTGAGCAAAGCATGAGCGAGATCGCTGCCAAAGCCGCCTTCGATCACATCCGCTATGCCCAGCTTTGGGAGGATGCGGATGTGCTGGTGAGCGCTATTGGCTCGCGTCCCGGCGGTCGGCTGGTGTCGATCTGCTCGGCGGGCGACAACGCGCTGGCGATGCTGCTGTGTGACCCTGCCGAGGTGATTGCCGCCGACCTCTCGCCCGCGCAATTGGCGTGCCTGAAGCTGAGGCTGGCGGCGTTTCCGATCCTCAGCCACGTGGAATTGACCGAGCTACTGGGCGCGGCCACTTCCATCCGGCGCGGCGTGCTGCTCGACCGGGTGCTGGCCGAGTGCGACGCCGAAACCGCCACCTTCTGGGCCGCGCTGCGCCCCGAAGTCATCGCCCACGGCGCGGGCGGAGTCGGCAAGTTCGAGCGCTACTTCCGCCTGTTCCACCGCCGCCTGCTGCCCTTCGTGCATTCGCGCCGGACGGTTGAAGCGGTATTCCAGCCGCGCTCGCAGCAGGAACGCGCGCGCTTCCTCCACGACAGCTGGAACAACCTGCGCTGGCGCTGGCTGCTGAAGGCGTTCTTCTCGCGCCGCGCGATGGGCGCCTTGGGCCGCGACCCGGCGTTTTTCGATCAGGTCGAAGGCTCGGTCAGCGATCACGTCGCGCGCCGGATCGAACACGCCTTTGTCGCCAATGATCCGGTCGCCAACCCCTATCTGCGCTATGTCCTGACCGGCACCCACGGCCCGGCTCGGCCGCTCGCATGGCGACCCGAACATCACGCCACCATCGCTGAGCGGGTAGGCCGCGTCCGCCTCCACCTCGGCCCGCTGGAAGAAGCCGCAACCGAGGGCGTCGATGGCTGGAACCTCTCCGATATCTTCGAATACATGTCGCCCGAAGGCTTCCGCGCGGCTTACGGCAGCATTCTCGCCGCCTCCAATCCCGGCGCGCGGCTGGTCTACTGGAACATGATGGCCCCGCGCGCCATGCCGCCCGAATACGCGCCCCGCGCCCGCCCCCGCCCCGACATCGCCGCGCCTCTGGCAGCGCGCGATCAGGCGTTCTTCTACTCCGCCTTCCATGTCGACGAGGTGCTGCCGTGAGCATCGCGCTCAACCTTGCCCTGCTGGCCGGATCGGTCGCGCTGCTGATGGGCGTCATCGCCGCCGTGCGATATGCGGGTGAGCGGTTTGGCTGGCATGCTGAGGTCAGCCGCAAGACCATCCATGTCGCCATCGGCCTCTACGCTATGGCCCTGCCGTTGCTGTTCGATACCCGATTGCCGGTGGTCGTCCTGCTGCTGATCGCGCTCGCGCTGATGGGCTGGCTGCGCTTGCCACAGGTGCGTGACCGCGGCCTCGGCAAGGCGATCCACGCGGTCGAGCGGCGCTCGCTCGGCGATATCTGGCTGGCGCTCGCCATAGGGTTTGTGTTCCTGCAAGCGGAGGGCGAATACATCTTCTACGCCCTGCCGCTCGCCATCATCACCCTGTCAGACACCGCTGCCGCGCTGACGGGGAGCGCCTATGGTCGCAGCCGTTTCGCCGTGGAGGATGGGGTGAAAAGCTGGGAGGGCGTCGTCGCCTTCTTCATGGTCAGCGTGATCGTGGCGATGGCGATGTTGCTGCTGCTCACGGACGCCCCGCGCCTCAATGTGGTGGTGCTGGCCTTCGCGATTGCCGCCTTCGGCGCAATTGTCGAAGCGGTGTCGTGGCGGGGTCTGGACAATCTGTTCGTGCCGATCTGCCTGCAATTCTTCATCAAGGGCTACCTGTTTGCCGAGCCGATGGCGCTGGCGCTGATCGCGGTGCAATTCGGGGTGGCGGTGATCGCGGTGGCGGTTGTCGCAAAGCGGTTGGCGCTGTCTGTGCACGCGAGCCGCGCCTTCGTGATCGCGATCTTCCTGTTTCTGGGCGCGGGCGGGCCTTACGGGGCGGTGGTGCCGATGTTCGCGATCGCCGCGCACTTGGTCGCCCGTCGCCGCCCCTGTGCGAGCCCGCACCGCGACCTGGATTTCATCGCGACCTTGTGCGGCGCAGGGCTGATCTGGTTTTTCGTGGGCGAGACCATTGGGCCGAGCGCCTTGAGTTTCTACAATCTCGGCATGGCGGGCATGGCGCTGGGACTGCTGGTGGTGGCGACCGGGGGCAGGGTCGCGGCAGGCGCGGCGCTAGCGGCGGCTGTAGGTATGGGCTACATCGCGCTGCTGAGCCTTGCGCCGGGTCATGCACTGCACTCGCCGTATCTGCCGTGGGTGGCGGCGGCGAGCCTGCTGCTGGTCACCGCGCTGGTGCTGGCGCGTACGACATGGTTCGACCGCTGGCGCGCGCCGCGCCTGGGGGCGGTTGCCAATCTGGTGCCATTCGCGGCCTATCTTGCGACATTGGGGATGCAATGAGCGACTTCGACGAGATGCGCGCGCCGGGCGCGAGCCTGCGGTTCTACGAACACGGCCCGGCGTGGGACGGCGAGGCGACGGTGGCGCTGGGCGGTCTGGCTTTCACTGATCCCGAGGCTGGCGCGGCGCTGCTGCGTGAGGCTCTGGCGCGGGCGGAAGGCCGCCCGGTGCTCGCACCGATGGATGGCGACACCTGGCACGCCTATCGCACCGTAGTTCAGAGCGATGGCAGCCCGCCGTTCCTGATGGAGCCTGCCGCCCATCCCCATGTCGCCGAAGCGCTGGCTTTGGCGGGGTTTGGAGCGGTCGCGCAATACGCCTCGACCCGGATGGCGCTCGATACCCCGCAGGCCGAGCCCGCCGCCGTGGAAGGGATCACCGTCGCGCCGTGGGACGGCACAGACGCGCAGCCGCTGCTCGAGCAGGTGTTCGCGCTGGCGGGCGGGTCTTTCGCGGACAAGCAGTTCTTCAAGCCGATCACGCGCGAGGGGTTCCTCGGCCTCTATCTTCCATTGCTGCCGCTGCTTGATCCGCGGCTGGTGTTTCTGGCGCGGGACGAGAGCGGGGCGATTGTCGGCTTCCTGCTCGGCTTCCGCGATCCGGCGGTGCCTTCGCGGGCGGTGCTCAAGACCTATGCGGGCACGCGGCGCGGCGTGGGGCACCTGTTGGCGCATCATTTCCATGAGGCGGCGCGGGGGCTCGGCTGCACCCATGCGGTCCACGCGCTGATGCATTCGGACAATGTCTCGCTGGTGCGAAGCGGCCAGCACGGGGCCGAGGTCTTCCGCCGCTATGCCCTGTTCGGACACCGCGCCGCTTGACCATCCTCGCCGCCTTTGATGCCCAGGTCGCCGTACAACCGGATCGGCCCGCGATCATCGATGGCAAGGGGCGCAAGGTCAGCTTTTCGAGCTTGCATCACCGCGCCGGGTTCCTCGCAGACGAATGGGCCAAGCGCGGGATCGGGGCGGGCGACCGGGTGCTGATCGCGATGGGGGTGACGCCCGACCTCTACGCAGCGCTCGCCGCATTGTGGCGGCTGGGGGCGGTGGCGGTGCTGCCGGAACCTGCGATGGGGCTGAAGGGGGTCAAGACGGCGCTGGCGGCGGCTGAGGTGAAGGCGTGGATCGGGGCGGGCATGCTGCGCGTGTTGCCGCTGCTGGTGCCGCGCTTGCTGGGCGTGAAGCGCTTGTCGCTCGGCGCGGGTGCAGCCTCCGCCCTGCCATCTCCCGACTGGCCGGACAACCACCCGGCCCTGATGAGCTTCACCTCAGGCTCGACCGGGCGAGCCAAGGCGATCATGCGCAGCCACGGCTTCCTCGCCGCACAGAACCGTGCCGTCGGCCCGCTGCTCGCGAGTGAGGGGGCGGAGGTTGATCTGGTCGCCTTCCCGGTGTTTGTTTTGGCGAACCTCGGGAGCGGGGTCACATCGGTGCTGCCGAACTGGCCCCTGCGCCGCCCTGACCGCGCTGACGGCCAAGCGATCCGCGCCCACATCGCCAAGCACGGCGTCACCCGCTTGCTCCTCCCCCCGGTGCTGGCCCAAACGCTAGCCGATGCGCTACTCCCCGCCAGCGTCACCACCATCTTCACCGGCGGCGGGCCAGTGTTTCCCGATGTGGTCGAGCGGCTGATGGCACATAACCCGGCGCTCAGGATTATGGCGGTCTATGGCTCGACCGAGGCCGAGCCGATTGCCGAGCTGGAGGTCAGCGCTCTTTCCCCCGCCGACCGCGCCCGAATTGACGGTGGTGAAGGCCTGCTCGCCGGGCCGCCAGTCAGCGCCGTGCGGGTGCGGATCGTGGATGATGAAATCCTTGTCGCGGGCGATCACGTGGTCGAAACCTATGTCGACCCCGCCGACAACGCCGCCACCAAGACCCGGGATGCGGAAGGCGCTGTCTGGCACCGCACCGGTGATGGCGGGCGGTTCGACGAGGCGGGTCGCCTGTGGCTGCTGGGCCGCACGCAAGGCTGCATCCAAGGCCTGTGGCCCTTCGCTATCGAGGTCGCCGCGCGCAGTTGGCCGGGGGTCAGGCGCGCGGCGCTCTGCCCGCTCGATGGCAAAGCCTGCCTCGCTATCGAGGGCGACACCGCCCATCTCGTCCGCTGGCAGGAGGCAGCCGCCGCGCTCGGCGTCGCCACAGTCGTCGCGCTCAAATCCATCCCGCTTGATCGACGCCACCGGTCCAAGGTGGATCACGCCCGGCTCGCCGAGTTAGTCAGGGCAAGCGTAGCCTAATCCTCCAACCAGTGCCGCCACGCAAACCAGCCCATTACCAGCGCGCCAATGGCACCGCAAAACGCCACCACGCCCCAGAACGCCCACGGGTGGCCGGCATAGGGAATGCCCTCGACATTCATGCCGAGCAGCCCGGTCACAAAGGTCAGCGGCAGGAAAATGAACGCCGTCACCGCGATCCCTAGCGAGCGCTGGTCGATCTTTTCGGCGCGCAGATCGGTCAGCTGTTCGTGGAGCAGCGCGGCACGTTCGCGCACCGCTTCGAGTTCTTCGGCCATGCGCGCGAAGCGGTCTGCTGCCTCGCGCAGATGCATCCGGTCATCCTTACTGATCCACTCGAATTCGAGCTGCGCCATCTGACCCAGCGCATCGCGGTCCGGCGCGACGAACCGCCGCAGCACGATCGCCTGGCTGCGGATATAGGCGATCTTACGGCGCAGCGCGTAGATGTCGCCGCCGTCGAGCATCCTCTCGCAATCATCAAGGCTGTCGCCCAGATCGGCGACCTGCGGATCAAGCTGGACCGAGATCGCCTGCGCCAATGTAGAGACGAAATCGCCCCCATCGGTGATCCGTCCGGCGCGGACCGCCGCCTCGACCTTGCCGAGTGCGGCCATGCGGTGGCGGCTGACCGATGTGACCCGCGCGCCTTCGACCCATACCCGGATCGAGACCAGCCCGTCAGAGTCCTGCATCGTATCGAACGCCGTGCCGCGCAGGTTGATGAGCACCGCGTCGTCCACTTCGTCGCAGCGCGGGCGGGTTTCGCTCGCCACCAGTGCGTTGGCGGCCATCGCCGGGACATAGTCCGGCAGGTCGATGCTTTCGCCCCCGGACCCTTGGTGGCCGACACCCTCGGCATGAAGCCAGACAAATCCCGGCCCTGCGAACTGCGCGACGTCGCCCGGCCCGATGTCGGTGACGATGCCATCGCGCACCAGAAGCGCTTGCACGGTGAGCGGGCGGGTTGTTGCGTCCATCGCCGCCCCTGTTAGCCCCGCCGCCGCGCTGTGGGCAAGCGCGGGCCTTCAAGATATGGGCTCAGAAGTATTTGGCGCTGGCGATCTCGGCCCCTTGGGCGAGCGCGGCGAGCTTGGCCCAGACAATCTCGGGGTCGAGCGCATTGCTGCCCGCGTGGACCGAGAAGCCGCAGTCGACCCCCGCCATCACCCGCTCCGCGCCGAGCAGATCGGCATAGCGGCCGATGCGCTGGGCGATCAGATCGGGGTGCTCGATATAGGGCGACTGCGGCTCGACCATGCCGGGGCACAGGATCTTGCCATCGGGCAGTGCGTGCTCTTCGAAGAAAGCGAATTCATGCGCGTGGCGCGGGTTGGCGCCTTCGATCAGCACGGTCTGCGGCTTGGCCGTCCAGACGATATCGGCAATCTCGCCCAGCGCCACGTCGCAGTGGTGCGGGCCGGGGTAGTTGCCCCAGCACAGGTGCATCCGCAGCTGTTCGGCCGGGATGTTTTGCACCGCGTGATTGAGCGCGGCGATGTTCATGCCGATGCGCTTACGGAACTCTTCAAGGGAGAGGTGAGTGAACTGCACATGGCGGCCCATCGCCAAATCGGGGCAATCGACCTGAAGGGTGATCCCGGCCGCCGCGATGGTCTCGTATTCGTGGCGCAGGCCTTCGGCGAGGGCAAAGACATATTCCTCGTCGCTGGCATAATACTGGTTGGGGAAGAACAGCGCGGTCACACCCGGTGAAGCGGCGGACATGAAGGTGGCGTGGCCATTGGCGAGGCGCACCAGCCGCTCGGCGTCAATCCGGGGCGCTTCCATGTCGATCACCGTGATGGGCGCGGTGCAGGCGGGCGCGGAACGCTTGGCGCGGCCCTTGTTGCCGAACACCTGTGCCTTGGCCCCGGGGAAGGCTTCCAGGTCGGCAAATTCATATTGCCCCGCCTCGCCGCCAAAGCCTGACAGGCGGTGCTTGATATAGGTGGCGTAGCTAGGCTTGGACTGCTCGCCATCATTGACGATGCTCACCCCGGCTTCAATCTGGCGCTTGATGACATAGGCGGTGGCCTCTTCCACAGCCGCATCGAAATCGGCCTCGGACACGGCCTCCCCGCCCTCGCGCTTGAACACCAGATCGAGCAGAGCTTCGGGGCGCGGCAGGCTGCCAACATGTGTGGTAAGGAAACGCTTGGTCATGCTGGGGCCTTTGGCGTGAGGAACTGGGCGATAGCGGCGTTGAAGGCCGCCGGGTTGTCGGCATTGGCGAGATGGCCGGCCTGCGGGATTTCCATATGCCGCGCGCGCGGTGCGACCGCACCGAGCACCCGCGCACATTCGCGCCGCCACAAGGTGTCATACACACCGGTCAGGCTGAGCACCGGCATAGCCAGCATGGCAAGCACCTCACGCGGGAAGCCGGGCGTCTGGCTCGGCGTCAGGAGATCGCGGCCATCATAGTCGGCGAGAATCTCGAACATCAGCGCGCGGGCAGTGGGCGAATGGGTCTGCATCAGCGGATGGCGCGACCATTCGGCCCGCAAACGCTCCAGATCGCCGACAGCGGCCAGCGCGCGGAAGCGGTCAAGGTCGATCACTTCCTCACGCGTCACCAAAGCGGGGAGCGGCGCGCCGGACACCACCAGCCCTGTCAGCCGCGATCCGTACCGCCGCGCGACATCCAGCGCGACCACCGCGCCGCGCGACAGGCCGACGAGCGCGAACCGTTCGAACCCGAGGAAATCGGCAATGGCGATGACATCCTCGGCCTCGCGCATCAGATCAGGGGGAGCGGTGGCGCGCCCGCAGCCGCGCCGGTCGGGCATCACAAGGAAGAAATCATCCGCCAGCCCTGCAACCTGCGGCGCCCACATCCGGTGATCGAGCGTCCAGCCGTGGAGCAGGATTACGGGCGCACCTTCTCCCGCCATCGCAATCGGCAGCGTGCCGCCCTGAACGGCGACCTCCCCATAGGAGAGAGCATCGGGCGCGTTGCCGTTCGGGGAAGCAGCCATCACGGAATGCGCCCCCACGGCTCGGCGATCAGGCGGCTTCTTCGGCGCGGAACGGGTTGTTATTGTGGTGCTGCCCGGCAAGCCAGCGCTTCAGTTCCGCATGGGCCGACGCGCGGCGATCCGCATCGAGCGGGGCTGCGCGCGGATCATCATGGGTGAATTCGATGATCATGCCGTTGGGATCGGTGACATAGAGTGAACGGCAATAGCCATGCTCCAGCACATAGGTCTGCGGCTCGACAATTCCGGCGGCGGCGATGCGCTTCTGCAATTCGGCCTGACCATCGGCATCGACCTGCAAGGCGATGTGGATGAAGGGGCTCGACGGCATTTCGGGGCCGAATTCGGCCTGATCGTCAGGATCGGCGAACTGGAAGAAGGCCAGCGCGCTGCCATCGGCGAGCTCGAAGAACACGTGGCAATAGACGCGCTCCTTGCCGAACAGCTCGTCTTTTTCGCAATAGGTCGCCATCAGCGGGAAGCCGAGCACGTCTTCGTAGAAGGCACGGGTCGCCTCCAGATCCTTGGTCACATAGGCGGTGTGGTGCAGGCGGTTGGCCAGAATCTTCGTCATCGTGCTCTCTCCATCATTCCCAAATTCGTTCAGGCGGCCAGCTTGCCCGCGATGGTGGCGACATGGGCGCCCTGGAAACGGGCCCCGGCCAGCTCGTTGGCACTCGGCATCCGGCTCCCGTCGTTACCAGCCAGTGTCGATGCGCCATAGGGGGTGCCGCCGCTGATTTCCCCCATCTCGGCATTGCCCTCGAAGGTATAGGGCAAGCCGACGATCACCATGCCGTGATGCAGCAGCGTGGTGTGGAACGAGGTGATGGTCGTCTCCTGCCCGCCGTGCTGGCTGGCGGTGGAGACGAACACGCTCCCGACCTTGCCGACCAGTGCCTTGGTGAACCACAGCCCGCCAGTCTGATCGAGGAAGTTGCGCATCTGTGCCGCCATGTTGCCAAAGCGCGTGGGTGTGCCGAAGACGATGGCGTCGTATTCCGCCAACTCGTCCGGGGTCGCAATCGGAGCGCGTTGGTCGGTCTTCATTCCTGAAGCCTCCGCCACCGCCTCCGGCACCAGTTCAGGAACGCGCTTCACGACAACCTCGGTACCGGAGACGCTGGCAGCGCCTTCAGCAACCGCAGCGGCCATCGCCTCGATATGGCCATAGCTCGAATAGTAGAGCACCAGAATCTTGGTCATGTGCGCGTTTCCTTTAAAGCGTTTTCAAAGCAGGTGGAATCACCTGCTGACTCGGAAAACGCGGTAAAATAAGAACCTAGAGCAACCGAGCCGATGCAATCGGATCGGAACTTGCTCTAGAATTTGTAGCCGACTTCAAAGCCGTAACGCGCCGGACGGGCGCGGAACACGAAGCCGCCGGGCGAGAATTCGGCGTTGTAAGTCTCGTCGAACAGGTTCTGCGCGAAGGCGGTGAGCGAGACGCCATTGGCCAGCGTCACGCCCGCGCGCGCGTCAACGATATCGACCGGCTGGCGCACCGTGGTGTTGAACGGCTCCCACCAGGTCTTGCCCGTGCGGCGGTAATCGACCCGCACCAGCGCATCGACAGTGTCGCTGATCGCACCGGCATATTGCGCGCCGAGGTTGAGCGTATAGTTCGAGATCTGCGGCGCCTTGTTTCCGATCACGCTCGCATCGGGGAAGTCCTTGATCTCGCTATCGGTCACGCCAATCGCGGCGTTGATGTCGAAATCGGGCAGGATTTCCGCGGTCGCTTCCAGCTCGAAGCCGTTGAGCCGAGTCTCGGGAATGTTACCGAGGTTCTGGGTCGAGGACTGGGCAAGGAAGACGAAGAAGTACGAATTCTTCGACAGCGTGGTGTAGGCCGCGCCTGCCAGCCGGACGGGGCCGAGCTGCGCCTTGGCGCCGATCTCGAAGGTGTCGGCAGTTTCTGCACGGAAGATGTCGCCCACGCCGACGATCGCGGCCGCAGAGGCTTCCGCGCCGACGCCGGTCTGGTTGAACCCGCCCGAACGGAAGCCACGGCTGTAGCCGCCGTAGATCGTCAGGTCAGGGGTCGGTTCATAGGTCAGGGTCAGCTTGGGCTGCCAGTCGTCGAAGATCGCGGTGCGGACCTCGCCGCTCTGCGCCTGCGGCACGCCGGGCACCACCGGCAGGAAGCCCTGCGGGGTCAGCGTCGTCTGGCGTCGCTTGTCACGGTCATACCGCAGCGAGGCATCGACCCGGAACTGATCGGAGAATTCATAGCCCGCATTGGCGAACAGCGCCCAGGCGAAGTTCTCCTGGCCATCGGCCAGATAGGAGAACTGCGGGTTCAATGGATTGGTCGACGGCGAGCGGAACACCGGGAAGACGCCGTTGTTCGTGTCGATCATATTACCGGTCGAAATGAAGCGCGTGGTGTCGATCAGATAGCCACCGGCCATCCAGTTGAAGGCGCGGCCATCCTCGGGCGAGGCGAGACGCACTTCCTGGCTGAAGGCCTTCACGTTCAGGTACTGGCTCTGATTGAGGTCAAACCCCTGACCGGGACCAATGATGGCTTCGAACAGGTTGAAGAAGAAGCTGTCCGGGATCGGCAGGAAGTCGAAGGCATCGCCCGTCAGCACTTCCTTGACCGTGTCGTAGGACGAGATCGAGGTGAACACCGCGTTGTCACCGGCGTATTCGATCTTCAGCGCAGCATTGTAGATATCGCGATCGTTCTGACCGGGGTTGTTCACGCGCACCGGAGCAACCGTGTTCACGTCATTGACGATGTTGTAATAGAGCCCCTGCGTGCGCAGCTGGTTCATCGACCCGCGCAGGTCGAAGGTCAGCTTGTCGGTCGCTTCGATCAGCAGATTGGCGCGCAGCGAGAAATCCTCGACCGGATCGGCTTCGTCGTTGAGGAAGGTGTTCTCGATGAAACCGTCGGTGTTGTAGTAGGAGCCTGCGACGCGGAACTTGACGTTCTCGGCCAGGGGCCCGCTGATCCCGCCGCGCAGGAAATAGCCAAAGCCATTGTCGACGCCCGCGGTGATGTTGCCTGCGAATTCGTCGGTCGGCGCCTTGGTGGTGATGATGATCGCACCGCCGATGGCGTTACGACCGTAGAGCCCCCCTTGCGGGCCCTTGAGCACTTCGATCTGCTCGATATCGAACAGATCCTGGTTGAATTGCGCGGGGTTTACTTGCTGCACCCCGTCAACAATCACTGCGACCGAAGGCTCGGAATTGCGGTTCTGGGTGATCCCGCGAATGATGACGAAGGCATTGCCCGCGTTCTGCGTCTCGACCAGCGTAACGTTGGGGGTCAGCGCGATGAAGTCGGCCGGACGCTCGATCCCGGCATTGCTGATCGCCTGCGAATCAAACGCGGTGACGGCAGCCGGGGTGTCCTGAAGCGTTTCGCTGCGGCGCAGGCCGGTGACGACGATGCCCTGATCGTCGATCGCCTCTTCAGTGGGAGCGGCCTCCTGCGCGGCAAGTGGCATTGAAGCCAGCGCGGCGGCCGTCAGAGCAGTGGTGCTGATAAGCCTGCGCGTGGCGCGGCCGATGCCCGAAGTCGTCATATCTCTCTCCCCTGTGCGCGCGTCATCGCGTCGCTCTATTGGCGATCCCTCCCTTAAAGTGAGTTATGAAATTCGCAATGCGAAGTCAACTTCGATATGCGAAAATAGGCAAATGTGTGGCAGCAGAGCCACGGGAAGGCTTGCACGCGCCATTTCGTCCCATGCGGTCGGCATGTGGTTGGCGGGCTATGCGCGGGTTATGCGCGGGTTATCGGCCGGTCGAAAAAGTAGCCCTGTCGGCCTGAGCCGAGGCCGGTATCAAGGCCGCAAAGACGCCTCCAGCGCCGGCCAGCGCTTGAGCGAGGCCTCAATCTCCCCGGCCGCCGCGCGCAGCAACGGCAGGCGGGTGCGGACCAATTCGTCCTGCGAGATGCGGGTGGTGGAGGTGGAGCAGTTGATCGCGGCGATGACCCGCTTGTCGCGCCCGAAGATCGGCACAGCGACCGAGACGATGCCGTAATCGAGCTCGTCCAGCGCGGAATCGTAACCGCGCTGCGTGATCAGATCGAGCCGTTCGGCGAGGGCTGCGCCGTCGGTGACAGTGCGTTCGGTAAAGCGCTGGAACGGGGCACCTGCCATCAGCGCAGCCCGCTCGCCCTCGGGCAAATACGCGGCGAGCGCCTTGCCCAGCGAAGTCGCGTGGAACGGAAAGCGCGTGCCCACCCCTGCCGCGACCCGGAACCGCCGGTCGGTCGAGACGTGGGCGACATACAGAATCTCCGCGCCCGACAGCACGGCGAGGCTAGCGCTGTCGCCGGTCTGATCGCGCAGGCCTTGCAGCGGCGGCAGCACCACCTGTTCGATCTGCATCGAGGCAAGAAACGCCGAACCGATCGTCAGTACCGCCGGGCGCAGCAGGAATTTGCGCTCGTGCTGGCCGACATAGCCGAGCTCCACCAGCGTGATCAGGCACCGCCGCGCCACTGCCGGGGGCAGCGCCGTCTTGGCCGCCACCTCGGACAGGGTCATTTCGGGATGATCCTCGTCAAACGCCTTGAGGACGCGCAGGCCGCGCTCCAGCGTCGAGAGAAATTCCGGGTCTTTCCCCCCGGCAACCTTGTCTGCGGGTTCAGCCCCGGCGGATCCCATGCACTGGCCTTTCGATGGAGCGGCGAACGGCCGCGTCGTCGGCTCCCAATAGGGGCGGCGCGGTGACGCTGTCCATCCGCTCGCCATCGAAACTGAGCGGGAAACGGATCGTGCGGAAGGTGCCCTTCGGCCCGTTGGGGTCACTGACTTCGATCCCGAGCACCTTGGCCTGCTCGGTCGCCAGCACTTCGGCGCTGTCGTAAACGGGCGAATTGGGGACTTCGAGGCGGGTCAGCTCAGCGGTCCAGTGATCGCGGGCCTGCTGCGCGAAGATCGGGGCGAGGAAAGCGACCACGTCTTCGTAGTGAGCAATGCGCGCATCGCGGCTGGCGAAGGCGGGAAGGCTCAGCATATCGGGCTGGCCCACTGCGACCGCGAGATTCTCCCAGAACTTGGGCGGGGACGACATATGCAGCGCGAGCCACTTGCCGTCGGCGCACTGGAACACGTAGCTCTGCGACACGTGCGGGCGGCTGTATGGCCCCATGACCTGATCGGCGGAGAGCAGGTGGGTGAAATCGTCGAGGTTGAAGTGGCACATCGCTTCAAACATCGAGGTTTCGACCACGCGGCCCTTGCCGGTCAGGTGCCGCTCGTTGAGCGCGGCGAGAATGCCAAGCGCGGTGTAGAAACCGGTCATGGCGTCGGCGATGGCGGGGCCGACGACGCGGGGGTGTTCGGGATTGACGAGCAGCCTGAGGAAACCCGAAGCAGCCTGCGCGACGGTGTCGAAAGCGGGGCGATCACGCTCCGGCCCTTCGCTGCCGAAGCCGGAGATCGAGGCATAGACCAACGCCGGGTTGATCGCCTGGAGTCGCTCGGCATCGACATTCAGCCGCGACGCGACGCCGGGGCGGAAGTTCTGGATGAAGACGTCGGCGTCTGCGACCAGACGGTCTAGCACCGCGAGGTCTTCAGGGTTCTTCGGGTCGATCGTGATCGAACGCTTGTTGCGATTGTACGTCTGAAAATGCGGCGAATAGAGTTCGCCCTTGAAGCTGCGGAACGGATCGCCCGTGCCTGGCTGTTCCACCTTGATGACATCCGCGCCCAGGTCGGCCAGCAGCATCCCGGCGGCAGGGCCAGTGATGAAGGTGCCCATTTCGAGCACGGTAACGCCTGCTAATGGCCGAGCTGTCATCCAACAAATCCCATCTGCTTGCCCCAAGCTTGCCTTGAGTTCGATGTGACACTATATTCTTCGCATAACGAAATCAACTTCGAATATCGAAAAGGAACACCCCATGCGCATTGGCAAGCAGGATAACGCCGTTACTTCGATCTGCACCTCGGATGCGGAGAGCATCACGGTGCGGGGCATGGATCTGTGTAGCGAGGTGATCGGACATGTCGACTTCACCAGCTATTTCTGGCTGCTGGTCACGGGCACCATGCCCTCCACTCCGCAGAAGGCGCTGGCTGACGCGGTGCTGTGCGCGATCGCGGAACACGGGCTGGTGCCGAGCGTGGTCGCCACCCGCATGACTTACGCCGCCGCGCCCGAAGCTTTCCACGGCGCGGTCGCTGCGGGGCTACTGGGCTGCGGTTCTGTGGTACTTGGGAGCGCCGAGGTCGCGGGCAAGTTCTACGCGCAGGCCGTCGCCGATGCGGAAGGGGGCGATCTCGCCGCCACTGCCATCGCAGCGATCAAGTCGCTGCGGGCCGAGAAGAAGGCGATCCCCGGCTTCGGCCACCCCCAGCATTCCGGCGGCGATCCGCGCGCGCACCGGCTGCTGGCGCTGGCCAAGGACCACGGCATGGAAGGCAAGCATATCGCCATGCTGCGCACCATTGAAGCCGTCCTGCCCGAGGCGATTGGCCGCTCACTTCCCATCAACGTCAACGGCGCGATCCCGGCCGTGATGCTCGACGCAGGCTTCCCGCTCGCGGCGCTCAAGGGCATCTCGCTCCTCGCCCGCACCGCCAGCCTGATCGCTCACCTTCAGGAAGAAACCGAGCGGCCGATCGGCTTCATCATGAGCGGCGCGGCGGCCGACCGGATCGGCTTCGATGATGGGAGCGAGTAAGCGCGCTTGATCCCGCGCCCGACGCGCGCCACTGTCGGCGCAACATCGACAAGGGGACGAGCATGATCGCGCGGCATTTCATTTCTTTGGCAGCGCTGCTGGCGGCAACGCCTGTGCTGGCCGACACGCCGCTGGCCCTGAGCGAGACCGAGCAGGCCGCCCCCGCCCTGCCGCCTATCCTCGCCCCGCGCGAGCGCGCAAGCCTCGAAAACCGCATCCTTGCCGAACGGCTCGACACCATCATCCCGCAGATCATGCGCGAAGAGGGGATCGACCTGTGGCTGCTGGTCGCGCGCGAATATTTTGAAGAGCCGGTGGTCGCCACCATGCTCGATGCCGAAAACATGCACGCGCGTCGGCGGACGATCCTCGTCTTTCACGATCCGGGCGAGGGCAGGCCAGTCGAGCGCCTGACCGTCAGCCGCTATGGCCTAGGCGGGCTATTTGCGCCCACCTGGGATCCCGACAAGCAGCCCGACCAGTGGCAGGCGGTCGCCGATCTAATCGCGGCGAAAGACCCATCGAAGATCGCGATCAACTCCAGCGATCTCTACCAGTTCGCCGATGGCATGACGCTGAGCCAGTATGACAAATTCATGCAGGCTCTGCCGCCCGCGATGCATGACCGCGTCGTGTCGGGCGAAAATCTTGCAATCCGCTGGCTTGAAACGCGCACACCTGCGGAGATAGCGCTTTACCCCACCGTCGTGCGCATGGCTCATTCGGTGATTGGCGAGGCGTTCTCCCGCAAGGTCATCACCCCCGGTGTCACCACGGCAAGCCAAGTGCAGTGGTGGTACCGTGACCGGCTGATGGCATTGGGACTTGATCCGTGGTTCCACCCCTCGGTAGCAATCCAGCGGCAGGGGGCCAAGGGCATGATTGAGGGCGACGAGGTGATCCAGCCAGGCGATCTCTTGTGGACCGATTTCGGCATCACTTACCTGCGGCTCAACACCGATACGCAGCATCTGGCCTATGTGTTGAAGCCCGGCGAGACCGAGGCGCCTGCGGGGCTGCGTGCCGGACTGGCCAATTCGAACAAGGTGCAAGACTTCCTCACCCGCGCCTTTGCCGTGGGGCGGTCGGGCAATGACGCACTGGCCCAGGCGCGCGCCGATAGCATTGCAGCGGGCCTCGATCCGTCGATCTACACTCACCCCATCGGTCACCACGGCCACGGCGCGGGGCCGAGCATCGGGTTCTGGGACAATCAGAAGGCCGACCCGCGCGGCAGCGGCCCGATCCGGGCGAACACGGCATGGTCGATCGAGCTGACGTCTTATGCGGCGGTGCCCGAATGGGGCGGCCAGCGGGTCGACTTCCGCACCGAGGAAGACGCGTTCTTTGACGGAGAGTCCGTACGCTATATCGACGGCCGGCAGACGGAGATTACACTGATCCCATCAAGGTAGCTTCCCCTTTCCTTCAGGGGAGGGGACTTTGGCTCAGCGCCTGCTCGACGATCCGATTCCGCGCGCCCGCGTCTTGACGCGGTACACGTCGGACTGCGCGGTGATGTAGAGGTCGGCCAATTCAGGCCCGCCCCAGGCGAGGTTGGTCGCGCGCTTGGGCACCGCCATGCGTTCGAGCAACACGCCCTTCGCGGGATCGACCACGCAGATCCCGCCCGGGCAGGTCAGGTAGACCAGCCCCGCGCTGTCCACCCGCACCCCGTCGACATTGCCCGACTGGCCCGCAGCGGTGAGGTCGATCACCAGCCGCTTGCCCGAGGCGCTGCCATCGGCGGCGATATCATAGGCCCAGAGCGATTGGCTGGCGGTGTCGCCGACGTAGAGCACCGTCTCGTCGGGCGAGAGAGCGAGGCCGTTGGGGCGCGAAAGTGCATCGTCGATCAGCACCATCCGGCCGCTCGCCTCGTCCAGAGCGAAGACGCCTGAGAAGGCGATGTCCGCCACGCGCTGGCCGAGGCCGTAGGGCGGGTCGGTGAAGACAATCATCCCGTCGCTGCGCACCACGACATCATTGGGGCTGTTGAGGTGCTTGCCCTCGAACGCTTCGACCACCACCTGCCGCCCGGCTTCGGGTGTCCAGCGGGTGAGCGCACCGCTCGCGTGTTCGGCATTGAGCAGGTGCCCGCCAAGGTCGAAAGTGTGGCCGTTGGCATTGGCGGATGGCGTGTAGAGCACCTTGGGCGCGCCCTCTGCCGGGGTGTAGGCATAGACCGTGTTGCCCGGAATATCGCTGAAGATCAGCCGCGCCCCGTCCCACGCCGGGCCTTCTGTGAAAGTGTAGCCCGAGGCGACCAGTTCCATCGTGCCTTCGACAAGGCGAGGGCTCGCGACCACGAGGGTACCTTGCACGGCGGCCTCGGCCTGCTCCTGTGCAGGCGCTGCGTTCGGCAGCAGGCCCGCTGCAGCCGCGCCAATCCATATCCAAGCCTTCGTCATCGCCTGCCCTTTTCGTCTCGTCCTGCGCCGACAGTGCCTCGCCGCAAGCATCGATGCCAGCACTTTTGAGGGGAGCCGCGAGGGTTGCATGAGGCCTTCTCGGGGGGCATTGGGGAGGCCAGACAGGAGAACCCCGAAATGCGTCAGATCGACCACTTCATCGTCGGCGACAGCCCGGCCCCCACCCGCAAGCACCAGATCTGGAACCCCTCGACCGGCGAAGTGCAGGCCGAGGTCGCGCTGGGCGATGCTGCGCTGCTCGCCCGTGCGG
>VFQO010000859.1_pt1 | contig 28300 bp, 33 predicted proteins | sample 3512331 | NCBI WGS metagenome assembly VFQO01 (sample SAMN10412371, study PRJNA504923) | tailings metagenome | isolation source: Replicate 3 from Balatoc abandoned mine | place: Philippines: Itogon, Benguet | collected 2017-08-28 | reverse complement strand
CTTCACGGTCGCCTGAATCATAATCGCTACCTCAAATCAATGGGTCCTGACCCTAGAAGCCAGCGCGGCAGGAGACGCAATCATGAAGTTCATCGAGCTCAAGTCGCGCGGCGGCAATTACCTCGTCGTCGCAGACAATGTCGCCTGGCTGCGCGACTATGAGAATGGCCAGGTGCAGGTCGGCATGGTCGGCGGTGCGCCGCTGCTGATCGTCGGCAAGCTGGAGGAGATCGCGGCGTCGATTTTGGAGCAGGCGAATAAAGGGGAGTGAGGCGATAGACCACCGATCTCTGCATCCGTAATAAGCGGAATTTTGCCAGAATATCACCAGTCCCGCCACTCATCGACTTCTTCACTCAAACGCGGATGCTTGGCGACGAAGGCAATCTCTTCGAGCGTTAAGCAGATGTCTTCCCGTTCTTCGGTTTCAATGACGCCGCCCGCTTCGTCATCGGCCCTGTTGAACCAAAGAACGCATTCTTTCAGGATTCGTCTTACGTCGGCCTTTCGCTGCTTTGGCCCGAGTTCTCGCAGTTGGTGGCAAACCGCACGGATTTTGTCTCGCGCTGCAGCCGTGAATTCTTCTGGAGGAAAAGGAGGTGACGGCGACCAGCGTTCGAAAACCGGCTCTGCGAGAAGTTGTTCCCAAGTAAGTTTGGAGAGCCGATTTTTATAGCGCTCCTCTGCGGCTTTTCGAACCGCCTCTTCTTTTACTTTCTTTTGCCGCATCTCATCTTCGAATGCCGCTCTGTCATTTACCCAGCGCCATTCACCCTCGGCCGCATAATTGATGAAGCGCGTGGACGCAGTGCTCGATCCCACCGCATGAGCAAAGTTTTTCTCTGCCTCCATCAATTCGTGCCTGGACGGCTGATCTACGCCGATCAACCGCAACTCTTTGAAATCATCGACGCTCCACCATTGCAGCAGCGTACCAAAAATCGCTTCGCGACCGGTGTGTGCAAACCGGTGCTCCCGCAATATCTTTGCTTTGCGAAACTGCGCCAAGGACGGAGGCGATGGCCAAATTCCATCGTATACTGCAACAACAAGCTTGTCGGCATTGGCGCCAATTATTTTGAATGCCGCATAGCGCCTTGTCTCGGACGCTGCGAACTCTGAGAAAGGCGATGTGAGCAAAGAATAGACATAACCAACGGCTGGAGGGTCACCAATATCCAACTTCGGCGGCGTCTCGGCTGGAGAGAATATTTTACGCAAACTGCTGAAGAGATTTGGCACTAAATGTCACTCCACCGTCACCGACTTCGCCAGATTGCGCGGCTGGTCGACATCGGTCCCTTTCACCACCGCCACATGGTACGCCAGCAACTGCACCGGCACCGCATAAACCAGCGGCGCGATCAGCGGATGCACCTTGGGCATTTCGATCGTCGCCATGCACCCGTCGCCGGCTTCGGCGAGGCCTTCGGCGTCGCTGATCAGGACGATCTTGCCGCCGCGCGCCATCACTTCCTGCATGTTGCTGACGGTCTTTTCGAACAGCGGGCCCGAGGGCGCGAGGACGATTACCGGGACCGCCTCGTCGATCAGCGCAATCGGCCCGTGCTTCATCTCGCCCGAGGCATAGCCTTCGGCGTGGATATAGGAGATTTCCTTGAGCTTGAGCGCGCCTTCGAGCGCGAGCGGATAGTCGGGGCCGCGGCCGAGATAGAGCACGTCGCGCGCCGGGGCGACGAGATGCGCCATCGCCGCAATCTCCTCGTCATGGCTCAGCGCGGCGTTCAATGCGGCGGGCGCCTCGATCAGGTGCCGCACGATCTCGCGCTCCTCCTCGGCGCTGAGCTTGCCCTTCTTGAGCGCGAGATGCGCGGCGAGCGCGGCGAGCACCGCGAGCTGGCAGGTGAAGGCCTTGGTCGACGCAACGCCGATCTCGGGGCCCGCATGCGTCGGCAGCAGCAGGTCGGCCTCGCGCGCCATGCTGCTGGTCGGCACATTGACGACGACCGCGATCGTCTGGCCGTTCGCCTTGCAGTGGCGCAGCGCCGCGAGCGTGTCGGCGGTCTCGCCCGACTGCGAGATGAAGAGCGCCAGCCCGCCGGGCTGGAGCACCGGGTCGCGATAGCGGAATTCGGACGCGACATCGATGTCGACGGGGACGCGCGCGAAGGTCTCGAACCAATATTTGGCGACCATGCCCGCGTAGAAGCTGGTCCCGCAAGCGACGATGGTGATGCGGTCGATCGCCGACAGGTCGAAATCCATCTGCGGCAGCGCGACGGTCTGTTCGAGCGGGCGGATGTAGGAGGAGAGCGTCTGCGCGACGACGGTCGGCTGCTCGAAAATCTCCTTCTGCATGAAGTGGCGGTAATTGCCCTTCTCGATCGTCGCCGCGGTGACGCCGCTGGTCGTGATTTCGCGCGTCACCGGCTTGTTCGCGCTGTCGAAGATCTGCGCACCCTCGCGCGTGATGACAACCCAGTCGCCTTCCTCGAGATAGGCGATCTTCTGCGTCAGCGGCGCCAGCGCGAGCGCGTCGGAGCCGAGATAGGTCTCACCCTCGCCATAACCGACGACGAGCGGCGAGCCGAGCCGCGCGCCGATCAGCAGGTCGGGATGCTGGCGAAAGGCGATGGCCAGCGCGAAGGCGCCGCGCAGCTGCGGGAGGACCGCCTGTACCGCCTCGGTCGGCGACTTGCCGGCTTCGACCTGTTCGCTCACCAGATGCGCGACGACTTCGGTGTCGGTCTCGCTCTCGAACGTCCGCCCGCGCGCCTGCAGCGCCTCGCGCAGAGGCTTGAAATTCTCGATGATGCCATTGTGGACGAGCGCGACCTCGCCCGTCGCATGCGGATGCGCGTTGCTCGTCGTCGGCGCGCCGTGCGTCGCCCAGCGCGTGTGCGCGATTCCGACGAGGCCGGGTGCGGGGTTGCCCGCAAGTTCCTTCATCAGGTTGCCGAGCTTGCCCTCGGCGCGGCGGCGGACGAGCTGGCCGCCTTCCACCGTGCAGACGCCCGCCGAATCATAGCCGCGATATTCCATGCGCTTGAGGCCATCGACCAGCCGGTCCGCAACCTGGTCCTTGCCGACGATTCCGATGATTCCGCACATGGGTCTTTGCTTTCTATGAGAGCGTGTAGGGAACGCGAATACCCGGCATCGCTGCCGGAAACACCTTGATATTGCGTGTAACGAGAATGCGACCGCCGATTTGGGCGGTCGCGAGCACGAGCGCGTCGCAGAGCGTCAGCCCCTTGCGTTCGGCGCGCAGCGCGGCGGCGCGGCGCGCGACCGCGTCGCCGACCTCCTCGACCGCGAAGCAGCCAAGGAACGCCTCGACCGCCTTCACCGACGCGGGGTCGGCTGCGGTCATCACCTCGGTCCAGCTGATCCGGCTGACGCTCTTGCGCCCTGCGCGGCGAATCTCGCTGCGCGCCGCCTCGACGCCGTTGAGCGCGTCGATGAGGATGTCGCTGTCGAACTGTGCATCGATCATTCGCGCTTGCCCCGCAGGCGGCGCTGGTACTTCAGCCCGTCGCCGATATCGGCGCGGTCACGCCAGATGCCGAACGCATTGTCGATCGCATCGCCCGAAGCATCGGCGCGATAGGATGCGACCGCCCGGCGGACGAGCTCGGCGCGCGACACGCCCTGACCGACCGCGAGCGCGTCTAGCCATTCGACGTCGGAGTCGGGGATGTCGGCGAGGAAGCGCATGACATTTTGATATCATATCATGATATCAAGTCAATTAAGTGAATTGAATGACTGCTCCAGTCTGTAAAGACTGGCGGCACGCGGCCATGAGGTTGAGGATGCTATGCGCTTCGACCGGATAAGCTTGCCAAACCGGCCCTTCCATGTTCGGGCTATCCATTAAATCCAGAAAATCGTCTGATTCCGGATCAACATCGTCCGGCAAACCAAGGGCCACGGCGAGTTCGTTGCATTCTTTGAGCAGCGCGGCCGAAGAGCCGATCATCATGCCGAGTCCCGGGCGCTGCGGCTGCGCAAAATCGACAATCACTTCATCGAAGGCCATCGGCAGATAAAAGCCCTCCGCATCGGAATGCAGCACCAAATGTTGAAACTTCGGGCGCGGCGGTGGACCGCCAAACAAGCCCAAAATTTTCCGCTTATCGCGGTTGAGCAAATAATGTTCATGGAGTTGCCCGAATTGCACGGAAGTCGGGTCGTCGGTGTAACTTTCATAGCTTGCCCCGGGAGGTGGCAACGCGCCTTGGAGAGCCCAAAAAGCAGCCAAACGCCGTAGCGCGTGAAGTCCGCCATAGCCCCACATCTGCGCTTCGAAATATTGGTCGTGAGGCATCGACTTGGGCTCTTCGTGAACGGGCATTCCCTGTTCGGTGAGGACCTCGTTCAGCGCGTCGAATGGCTCATCGAGAAACTCGGCTTGCTCCTGATCCTCGGCCAGATTCTGGGCATACAGCCCCACCGCCACGGTCAACCCCATCCCAAACCCTTCCTCTTGCTGCGCCCATCAACTGCAATCTAGCTTCCGCCGAAATTCCGATCCACATAGATCATCGCGAATTGCACCGGGTCGGCGGGGGTGCCGTTCGCCGCTTCGAAGCGCGCCTTGCCGTCTTCCCAGATCTTGCGGAGCTGCGCGGGCAGGTCGGGCCCGAACTTCATCTGCTTCGCGACGATCGCCGGCCAGCTGCCGGTCGTGCCGAAACTCTTGTGGAGCTGCGGCTCCATCGCCCTGCAATAAGTCGCGGTGGGCTCGTCGAGATGGCCGATCGCCTGGAGCACATAGGCATCGACGAAGCGCAGGAAGGGCTTGTCGGTATAGCGGTCGCTCACGTCGTCTTCTCCATCCATTCGTCGCGGAGCAGGCCGTAGATCAGCGAGTCGCGCACGCCGATATGCGTTTCCCACTCGCCGCGTAGTCGGCCTTCGCGCTGGAAACCCAGGCGCTCGAGCAATCCGATCGAGCCGGGGTTTTCGGGATCGGTGTCGGCAAAGATCCGGCGCAATCCGAGATCCGAGAAGCCATGGTCGATCACCCGTGCCACCGCTTCGCGCGCGATGCCTGCGCCCCATGATCCGCGGTGCAGGATATAGCCGATTTCTTTGACGTCGGGTTTGCCGTCGATCAGGATCACCCATCCGCGCGCGATGTCGTCCCCCGCCGTGATCGCCCAGCACAAAAAGCCCTGCCCCTCGGCGGCATTGCCTTTGACATAATCCGCGGTCTCGGCGAGCGACTGGTGCGGACCGCTCGACCACCAGGTCATCACCTCCGCATCGGACAGCGTTGGAAACAGCGCGGCGGCATCATCCTCGCGCAATTGGCGCAGCACAAGGCGCGCGGTTTTCAGCGTCGGCGCGGGCATCGGCCTATTTGCCCGCCTTCTTCTTGCGCATCGTGTCGTGGAAACGGTCGGCCCAGCCGGGTTTGACCAGTTGCTCGGCGCGCACCATGCGCAGGTCGCCGTCGCCGACGTCGCGCGACACCGCGCTGCCGGCGGCGACGATCGCGTCGCGGCCGATGGTGACCGGGGCAATCAGCGCGCTGTTGCTGCCGATGAAGGCATTCTCGCCGATCACCGTCTGATATTTGAAATAGCCGTCATAATTGCAGGTGATCGTGCCCGCGCCGATATTGGCGCCCGCGCCCACTATGGCATCCCCCAAATAGGTGAGATGGTTCGCCTTGGCGCCCCTGCCGAGCACCGCCTTCTTCATCTCGACGAAATTGCCGACCTTGGCCTTCTCCTCCATCACCGCGCCGGGGCGCAGCCGCGCGAAGGGGCCGACCTCGCACCCCGCGCCAATCGTCGCGCCCTCGATATGGCTGTTGGCACGGATCTTCACATTGTCTGCCACCGTCACGCCCGGGCCGAAAAAGACATTGGGTTCGACCAGCACATCGCGGCCGAGCGCGGTATCCCAGGCGAACCATACGGTGTCGGGCGCGATCAGGCTGGCACCATCGGCCATCGCCTGCGCCCGGCGGCGCGCCTGCCACTCGCCCTCCATCGCCGCGAGCTCGCCGCGGCTGTTGATGCCCGCGACATCATAGGGATCGGTGACGACGACCGCGCAGTGCCGCCCGTCGGCGTTGGCGATGTTGACGATATCGACGAGGTAGAACTCCTTCGCCGCATTGTCGTCGGTAACGCGCGCGAGCAAAGCGAAGAGGTCGGCCGATTTTGCCGCCATCAGCCCCGAATTGCACAGCCGCACCGCGCGCTCCTCGGGGGTCGCATCCTTGTGCTCGACCATCTTGGTCACATGGTCGCCGTCGGTGATGACGCGGCCGTACTGCTGCGCATCGGCGGGCTCGAACGCGAGCACGACCACGGCCGGCGCATCGGGCGCGTTCAGCCGGTCGATCATCGCCTGCATCGTCGCGGTCGGCACGAAGGGCACGTCGCCATAGAGGATCAGCACGTCGCCATCGAAGCCCGCCAGCGCGCCTTCGGCCTGCTGCACCGCATGGCCGGTGCCGAGCTGCGGTTCCTGTACCGCGAGATCGGCGCTGCCCGAAAGCGCTTTTTCGAGCTGCTCGGCCTTGTCACCGACGATCACGACCTTCTTCGCGGGGTTCAGTTGGTCGACGCTCGCCATCAAGTGCATCAGCATCGGTCGCCCGGCGATCGGGTGCAGCACCTTGTGCGTATCGGACTTCATGCGGGTGCCCTTGCCCGCGGCGAGAATGACGGCAGCGATCGGATTGCTCATGTGCGAGGCCATGCCAGCAAATCATTGCGGTTTCCAGACCATCGCGCCATGCCGACGCGATGAGCGACTTTCCCTTCTCCATCATCGGCTTCGATCTCGACGGCACCCTGGTCGATACCGCAGGCGACCTCGCCGCCGGGGTCAATCATGCACTGGGCCTTGCCGCGCGTCCGCCGCTGGCGGTCGATCAGGTGCGACCGATGATCGGGCTCGGCGGGCGGCATATGCTCGAACAGGGGCTGCTCGCGACCGGCGGCGTGCCGGGCGGCGATTTCGAGCGACTGTTCCGCGAGTTCCTGCACCATTATGAAAGCCATATCGCGGTTCATAGTCGGCCCTTCCCCGGCCTGATCAAGGCGCTCGACGCCCTCGACGCGCTGGGGGTGAAGACCGCGGTGGTGACCAACAAGACCGAACGGCTTGCGCGCATCCTGCTCGGCGAACTGGGGCTTGCCGACCGGATGGCGACGATCATCGGCGGCGACACGCTCGGCCCCGGCAACGCCAAGCCCTCCCCCGCCCCGATCCGCGAAATGATGACCCGCTGCGGCGGCGGGCGTGCGGCGTTCGTCGGTGACAGCATCTTTGACATCATGGCCGCCAACGCCGCCGGGGTGACGAGCATCGCGGTCGGCTTCGGTTTTCTCGACCGGCCGGTCGAAGCGCTTGGCGCCGGCCATTTTATCGATCACTACGATGAACTGTTACCCTTGCTATGCGGATTGGGGGGATACGCATGACGGACGAGATATGGGACGGCGAAATTGAGGGTCCCGCGCCCAATCAATGGCTGCAACTGGGTGGAATATTGGGCGCCGCAACGCTGATCGCAGTGATCGTGGGCATGCGAGCGTCGCAGGTGCCGCCGAACAGCGTGCTCCTCTACAGCCTGGCCCAGACGGCGCTGTTGACGGCCCTGCTCTATTTCACCTGGATGCGCGGCGGGCCTGCCTGGCGTCCGATCGCAACCGCTACCGGGCTGTTCGTCGCGATCATGCTGGTCAACCTGAACAAGGCCGACCAGAATCTTATGGCGCTCAAGGCTGACATGGACACCTTCAGCAAGCTGCATTTCGATGGCGCGGGACGTCTGGTTGCCCCGCCCGACCCGTTGACCCATGGCCCTTTTTCGAAGACCACGATCAAGCTCGCGAAGGAAGCCGAGAAGCTCAACGAAGAATATCTGCTCAAGCTGGATCAGGCCGGAGCATTCGCGCTGTTCGATGCCGACCGCGTCCGTGTGAGCCCGGGCATGGTGAAGAATTGCGGTGCGATCATCGCGATCAAGGCCGAAATCCCCGCATTCAAGACGCGCCAGCTTGCGCTGATCGAAAAGGGCCGAACCGAATTCAGCGCGATCGATGCCCCTGCGGAGATGGTCGAGGCCGCCCTGAGCGGGGTGGAAAAGGCGATGCCGCAGGCTCGGTCCGACGTGGAACGCACCTGGGAGTTGCACAGCCGGCAGATCGACGAGGCGCATGCGGGGTGCGAGGTTCTGGCACGCGGCAACTGGCGGCCCGAAGGTCATATGTTCGCCTTCACGTCGCGGAGCGACATGGCGGCTTTCAATCGCCACGGCGACCGGATAAACGAACTGGCCGATCAGCTCGATGCGATCGCACGCGCAGGTCAGCAGCGGATGCGGGACAGTCAGATAGAGATGGTGCGCAACTTCAAGTAACGCCGCGCCCCTTGCGCCATTTGGTCCACAAATGCCGGGCCAGCATCGGCGGCGGCATGCGCAGCCAGTGCGAGCGAATGTAAAAGGCCTGCTGCAGCAACGGATCGGTCGCCCGGCCCCAGCCGTCGCGGGCGAGCAGGCGGCGCTGATAGCGTTCGTCGCCGGGCTTGATCCGGTTCCAGCCCGACGGAAGCTTCGTCCCGTACAGGTCGCGCGCCAGCCGCGCCGCCCGGTGAACCGGCTTTTCGAGGCCGTGCATTTCGGCGCGCTCGTCGAGCCGCCCCCATAAGCCGCGATCGGCGGCCGCGAACTCGGTCGCCAGCATGTGAAAATCCCACAGGTTGCGCAGGCCGCCTTGCAGGTCGCCGTCGGCGATCAGGTGCGCGGCGCAATGGCACAGCATGTCGGCAGGGTTGAGCACGCGAAAGCCGCCCGGCGTCCGCACCGCATCGCTGACCAGCGCCAGCGCGTCGGGGGTGATGCGATGCGTGCGCGGCAGGATGGTATGGTGGACATCGATCATCCGGTCGCGGTCCTTGTGGATCAACGGCGGCAACTCGTGCATGTGGTCGCGATAATAGGCGTCGTCATAGGGATCGGGTTTCAGCCATTCCCACCCGTCGATCAGCGCCAGATTCTCGGCGCGGCCCAGTTCGTGCCATGGCACCAATATATCGAGGTCGCCGATCTGGCGCCCCGCGGCGCAGGCGAGGCCCGCAGCGGCATAAGCGGTTCCTTTCAGCAGCACGAATTCGACCCCGGCGGGATCGAGCGAGCGGCGCGCCATTTCGGCTTCCCACAAGGCCTGCGCCTGCGCGACCGCCGCCGCCGCGCGCTGGTCGGCGAACAGCGCAGCGACCGAGGGCGGCAGCGGCGTATCCTCAAGCCGGTGCGCAAGCGTCCCCAGCAACGCCTCGGCACGCGCAACGCTGATCACACCATCCCACTCGCGCGGACCCAGCGTCGCGGCGTCGCGGCGGCCGGCGAGCAGGTCGACGAGGGCGCCGACGGCGCTCACCGGCTCGCCTCGGCCCAGAGCTGTTCGACAATCGTCATCCCGCTCGCGCTGTCGGGGTAGGAAATGGTGAACGCCGGGGTGTCGCGCACCAGCCGGGTCATCGCGGCGAAACCCGCCTCGCCGAGCGCGACATAGTTGGTCGATGCCTCGGTCAGCCGGACAAAGGCCTCGCCCTCGCCGATCGGTTCGATCGCGGGGGCGCCGCCGAAACGCGGGAAGAGCAGCAGCGCCGGGCGCACCGGCTCGTGCATCGACGCGATCGCGTCGGGGCGCGGGATCAGGTGGCGGATGTCGCCCTTTGGCGTGCCCGCGAGCAGCGGGCCGAGCCGCGCCGCATCGACCCGCGCCTCGACCTCGGCGATCGCTTCATTCTTCAGGCTGACCGCGCGCGGAAAGGCCAGCGCGTCGCCGCTGTCCGGATCGATCAGCGTGAATTCGTCGCCCATCAACCGCCAGTCGCCCTCGCCCAGCAGCGCCGCGAGCGTCGACTTGCCTGAGCCGGACTCGCCCGACAGGATAACCGCGCGGCCATCCTTCGCGACCGCGCTGGCGTGGAGCAGCATGTGCCGCCGCCAGCCGAGCGCGACCTGCAGGTTCATCCCCATTTCGGCGGCGAGCAGCCCCATCGACAGCGGCAGCGGCAATGCGTCGGGGACGATAAAATCGCCGCCGATATGCACCGACGGGCGCAACCAGCGGCGCCAGGGCCGCGCCGCGAACAACCGCACCGTCGCATCGGCAGGACGGTCCGTGTCGCGCGGATAGCCCGCGTAAAGGCTTTTCAGCGCCGCGATCGGCGCTGCCCAATCGCTGCCGATGCGGAACTGGACCGGGCCGACCGCGATGCGCGTGCGATGCCTCACGCGGGTTCCACCAGCCCCATGGCGGCAAGCTCGGCCAGCCGGTCGGCGACGATCGCCACCGCATCGCCCTCACCGTCCAGATCGAAGCGGTCGGCGAGCCGCGCGGCAATGGCTGCCGCATTGGCGGATCCGCTTTCCAGCGCAGCGAGGATTTCAGGCATCGGCGCGACCACGAGGTGCGTCTGCATCGAACGACGATCGAAAATCGCGGTCAGTTCGCCCAGCGGCTCGATCCGCAATTCCCCCTCGCCCGCCGCGCGATAGAAAGGATCAGCCATAATCTTCGGCGGCGGCGGTCAGCTTGGCGAGGATCGCAAGCAGCGTCGCGCGTTCGGCGGCGCTGATGTTCGATTCGAGCCGCGCCTCGCTCGCCAGCGCCGCGGGCACGATCGCATCATAAAGTTCGCGCCCGGTCGCGGTGAGGTCGAGATGGTGCGATCGCCCGTCGGCCTCATGCGCCTGCCGCCCGATCAGCTGGCGGTCGGCGAGCGCCTTGGCGGCGCGGTTGACCGTCACCTTGTCCATGCGCGTCGCCTGGACCAGCTCGCGCTGCGTCTTGGGCTTGCCCTCCCCCAGCACCGCCATCAGCCGCCATTCGGGGATCTTGAGCCCGAACCGGTTCTGATATTCGTCCGCGATCCGTTCCGACAGCGCGTTCGACGCAATCGACAGACGATATGGCAGGAAATTGTCGAGGTTGAGTTTTTTGGCGCCCATGCTCTTTTCTTATCGACAATATGCGCGCTGTGAAGGGCGCAATTGCGCGATTTTCCTAGAATGAGACGCGCACGCCGGCCCAAAGGGTGCGCGGGGTTGCGCGCTCGACGATACCCGCTGACGAAATCGCCGCCGGAACCAGTTCGTCGAAGAGATTTTCGCCCCGCGCCTCGATGCTGATGGCATCGCCGACCCGCCACGACAGCCCGGCGTCGAGCGTCAGCGCATCACCCAGCACCAGCAGCCCGAGGTCATCCTCATTCTGCTTGGCCGTATAGCGCAAGGTCGCAAAGCCGCCGAAGGGCCCCCGACCATTGGCGCGGATCGACAGGCTGCCACCATGTTTCGCGATCTGCGCCGGTCGCCGCCCGTCGAGATTCGCCGCGAGGCCCGAGGCGTCGACCTCGGCATCGGTGAAGGCATAAGTCGCGCGCAGCGTCGCGGGGCCGACGATCTGCTCGGCGCTGAATTCGATGCCCTTGCTGTCGATCGCATCGAGATTCTGCCGCTGATTGAGGTTCGGGGCGAGCGTCACATTGGCGATCGCATCGCTGAGGTGATTGGCGAACAAGGTCGCCGACAGCTTGGTCGAGCCATTGTCCCAGTCGGCGCCGACCTCGCCGCCCCACAGCCGCTCGGGCTTGAGCATCTCGTTCGCGGTCGTGACTTCGGCACCGACGCGGAACGGGCGATAAAGCTCGTTGAGCGTCGGAAGGCGCCAGCCGCGATAGGCGGCGGCGCGCAGCGAAAAGCCGTCCGAGGTCCAGCGCAGACCCGCGCGCCCGCTGCCTTCCCACCCCTGCCGCGCCGCGAAGCGCAGGTTGGCGATCGTGCTACCGCCGATATTGCGCTCGCGCCGATATCCCTCGCCCAGCCACCAGCGATCGACACGACCGCTCAGCGTCCACAGGAAACCGTCATAAACGTCGCCCGAGGTCCATTCGGCGAAGGCGCCGACGGTATCGCTGCTACCGCCCGCGATGCGGTGGCGGCCCGGGGTCGTGCCGCTGAAGAAGAAATCCTCCTCGGTGCGGCCGGTGGTGCGGCGCCAGTCGGTCCCGATGCGTAGCGGATTCGCGTCGTCGATCGCCGGGCGCAGCTCGAAGCGCGCGCCGAGCCCGGTCGCGGGAACGCGCTGGAACAGCGCCGGGGCAACGCTGTTCCGACCTGCGGCGACGCTTGCAAAGCCGCTCTCGAGGTCGCGGACCTGGACATAGGCGAGCGCGAGCCATTGCGTGGCGCTCGCCGGGTCGTGAACGACGCGCAGGCTGGCGTCGACGCCGTCGACCTTGCTCGTGGTGAAATCGGTGCCGCGGTCGCGCCGGTCCGAAAAACCGCGCAGACTCGCCTCGATCCGGCTGTTGTCGCCGGCGTCGAAACGCATGCGAAGCCCCAGCCCGCTCTGTTCATAGGGCGCGGCGCGATCGACCGATCCGCGCTGGCCCTTGATGATGGGAATGAAGCCGTCGCCGCGGCTATAGCGCCCGTCGATAGCGACCTGGCCATTGCCGAGCCTGGTTCCCGCGCTGCCGGAAAAATCCCAGCTGTTGCGGCTGCCATAGGCGGCGCTCGCTTCGATGCCGTCGGTCATGCTCGAATGGAGACCGATCGTCCCCGCCAGCGCGCCCGGCCCGTCGGCACCGCTGCCGCCGCCACGCGTCACAAGGATGCCGCCGAGGTTGATCGCGTCATAAGCGGACCACGCGACCCAGCCACCGAAGGGGTCGGCCTGCGGAATGCCGTCGAGCGTCACCAGCGCGCGGCTCGACGCATTGCCGCCGAGCCCCCGCAAGGTCACGCCCTGGCTCGTCGGATGCGCGCTGCGCCCGTCGCTGCGGCGGAACTGGACGATGCCCGCCTCGTCGCGCAGCCGATTCTCGATCCGGTTGCCGAGCCCCGGGTCGAGGTCGGTAATCAATTCGCGAGTCTGCACCAAATCGCTGTCCGAGCGGCCGAGGACGCCGCTACCGTTTACCACGATCACTTCCTTGGGAAGCGGCGCGACAACGCAGCAATTAGAGTCTACCTCCTCTTCGACCACCTGCGCCATCGCCGCCGCCGGCATCGCCAGCAGCGCGGCCCCCGCCAGAAGCCGGATCATGCGGGTTTGACCGCGTCGGGATGTGCCCTTTGAAACGCGTCCAGTTCCAGACAGGCCGCGTCGATTTCGACCAGCCGCGGATAGGCGTCGAGCGGCACCTCGAAGCGCCGTGCATTGTACATCTGCGGCACCAGGCAGCAGTCGGCAATGCTCGGGGTTTCGCCGCCGAGATAGGTCCCGTCGCCCGCCATCGCTTCGAGCGCTTCAAACCCCTGCGCGATCCAGGTCGCGATCCAGCGGTCCTTGGTCACCTCGTTAAGCCCGAGATCGCGGGTCAGATATTTGAGCACACGCAAATTGTTGAGCGGGTGGATGTCGCTCGCGATGACCTGCGCCTGTGCCAGCGCGACCGCGCGCGGCATCGCTTCCTCTGGAATCAGCCGCGGTTCGGGATAGGCACGGTCGAGCCAGTCGATGATCGCCATGCTCTGGATGATCGTCTCGCCATCAGCAACCAGCAGCGGGACGAACCCCTGCGCATTGAGTTCGAGATAGGCGTCGCTGCGCTGCTCGCCCGCGATCAGGCTGACCTCGACGCGCTCATAGGCGAGTCCTTTCAGGTTCAGCGCGATACGCACGCGATAGCTCGCCGAGGAGCGGAAATAATCGTGGAGGACGAGTTGGGTCATGGGTGGACCTAGGGTCAACCGAACGATTTTAGCAAGTGGCCGAAAACCAAAACTCCGTCATTGCGAGCGAAGCGAAGCAATCCAGAGCGGTTTACGCAAGCTCTGGATTGCTTCGCTTCGCTCGCAATGACGAAATGGGGGAACCGATGGTCGGCCATCATCCACCCTTCGGCATCTGCGCAATCCACTGGCGCAGCAGCGCGGCACCTTCCTTGTGCACCGTCGAGCGCCCGACCTCGGGCATCGCGATGCCGGGGTCGGTGCTTTCGAGACGATAGATCATATAGCTGTGGTCGGGATCGCCCGGCGCAATCGCGAAATCCATGCCCCCGCTGCCGCGCCCCGCCGCCGTCGGGCGCTTGCCGATGCCGTAATTGACCCCCGCCGGATCGTCGGTCCAGCGCAGAAACAGCCCGCTGTTCGACGCGCTCCCCGCCGGATTGTGGCAATGCGCGCAATTGACGTCGAGATAGGCGCGCGCGCGGGTCTCGACGTTCCCGGACTTGGGATCGTCCCATTGCGGCATCACCGGCTTGAGTTCCGCCGGATTCTCGAAATAGAGGCTGCGCAATTCCGCCGAAACCGCCGGGACGACGATGAAATTCCGCGCCTTGGGACCGATCGGCACGATTTCGCCGCCCAGACTGTGGCATTCCTTGCACTGGTTCTTGTTCGGCACCGCGTAGCGGATCTCGTGCGCCTCGTCGTCGGGCGATTTGAACGTCACCGGCACGCGCCGCCCGCCGATCGCCAGCGTCGCATCCTTGCCGTCGGCATCCCAGATATAGGGCAAGGCGACCCAGCCGCTCGCGCGGCGGATCAGCAGGCGCGTCTCGATCGGGTGGCCGTCGTTGACATCGGGCCAGCCGAAGCTCTTGATCAGCACGGTGCCGACAGGAAATTCGATCACCCCGTCGGGCAAGACCTTCGCCTTCTTGCCCGCCGGGATCGAAATATAGCGATGCTTGTCGGTGTAATCGCTGAACAACGGCGCGCGCAGCGTATAGCCGATGCGCGCGAGTGGCTGTTTCGGGTCACCCGCATGAAACAGCCCGAATGCCGACAGTTTCGCCGGCATCGCGTCACTGTCGATCACATCCTGATGGACCCCGGGCAGGGGCACGCCGCTCGCCCCGCTCGCACACAGCAGCGCCGCGCCTAGCGCGGCGAAAACGCGCTTCACTTGACCTTCGCCTCCATGCTCGCGGGCAGCGTGATACCGGGCAGCGCCGCCGGCGGCGTGCCCTTCGACAGGTCGGCGGGCGCGGGTTTCGCCTGCTCGCGCGGCGTCGCCACATCGGGCAGCCCCAGCGACAGCACGCCGACCTTGTCGAGCACGACGACATCCTCGCCCGCGCCGTCCCACAGCACCGGCGGGATCGCCCCGCCGAGCGCCGCCGCGATCTGCGCGCCGCCGTCGAACGCAGGGGCATAGCCCGCCTTGCCATGCTGGTTGTCGCGCACGACGATCTGGCGCGGCAGCGGCTGGTATTTCGCGTCCTTATGCTCGTAACGATAGCCGACGATCATCACATTCGCGGTGCCGTTCTGGTCGAAGTCATTCTCGAAAATCTCGACATGGCGGTTCGCCATGATCAGCACCCCGGTCCCCGTCGGCACGCTCGCGACGATATTGCCCTTCGGCGCGAAATTGGGGGTGCTGTTGTTGTTCACGTCATTGTCGAAGACGCGGACATTGTGCCCGCCCTGCATCGGCAGGCTGGGCAGGTCGAACACCAGGATGCCGCCAGTGTTTTTGGTCGCGATATTGTCGTGGACGTCGGCGTCATAGCTGTTCTCGATCTCGATCCCCGCGACATTCTCGGTCGCGATCGAATCGCGGACGACGATATTCTTCGACTGGCCCACGTAAATGCCCGCATCCGACGCCCCGCGCACATAGACGCTATCGATCAGCACGTCGGTGCTTTCGACGGGATAGATGCCATAGGCGCCGTTGGTTTCCTTCGGCCCCGCGGTCCATTCGACGCGCACCCGGTGATAGACGATGCGGTCGGCGCCCTTCGACTTGATGCCGTCGCCCTTGGTGTTGAGCACCGCGAAATTGGTGAGCAGCACATCGTCGCTTGTGACGAGCAGCCCCTCGCCCGCGCCCTGCTGGCCGCTGAAGTCGAGGATCGAGCCCTTGTCGTCGGTGCCCGCACCGCGGATCGTGACATTGGCGACGTCGAGCGACAGCCCGTCGGTCAGGTGCCATGTCCCCGCCCCCAGTTCGACGACATCGCCCGGCTCGGCAACGATCAGCGCTTCCTGGAGTTTCTCATTGGCGTCGGCGCCGCCGGCCGCGACGCTGATCGTCTTGGCGTGCGCAGGCGCGGCGGCAACGAACACGACGGCCAACGGCAAGACGAAATGATGGAATCGCATCAGACTCTCCCTTGTTTTTTGCGAGCATGGTGCAAGACTGCGCGCATGCCAAGCCATGTTGCTGACATGGATGTAGCTAGGGCCTGGGTCGCAACCCCGCCCGTACCGGGGAGAATATTTTGAAACGCTTCATCATCGCGGCGACCGTCGCGTTCGCCGCAGCATCGCCGGCGGCGTCGGTCGCGCCGCAATCGATCACCGGCCGCTGGGCCACCGACGACGGCAAGGCCATCGTCGACATCTATGCGTGCGGCGCCAAATTGTGCGGCAAGGTCCACAAATTGCTGATCAAGCAACCCGCCGGCGGCCAGCGCGACGAGCGCAACCCCGACAAGGCGAAGCGCACGCGCCATGTCACCGGCCTGCAAATCTATTGGGACCTCGCCGCCGACGGCAATGCATGGAAGGGCCAGGGCTACAGCCCGGAGGACGGCCGCTATTACAAGGCGAACCTGACAGCCAAGGGCACGAAGATGACGATGAAGGGCTGCGTCAGCGTCTTCTGCAAGACGGTGACATGGACGAAGATGGGATGAGCATCGCCGGCACCATAAGCAGCAGCCGTCATATGCGACCGAAATCGGCAAGGCCGGTCGTGTTGCTGCGATGGTCGGCGGCCGCGCTGGCGCCGGTTCTTCTGGCGGTCTCTGCCGTTGCGGCGCCGGGCGGTGCGTCGATTGCCGGACGCTGGAAAACCGACGATGGCAAGGCGATCGTCGAGATCGCCCGTTGCGGCCCTGCGCTTTGCGGAAAGATCCAACGCTTCGTGATCCCGCAGCCGGCGGGCGGACTCAGGGACGCTAAGAACGCCGACAAGACCAAACGCACGCGCAAACTTCTCGGCGCCCAGCTGTTATGGGATCTGAAGCCGCAGGACGGCGTATGGAAGGGTCAGGGTTACAGTCCCGAAGACGGTCAGGACTTTCGTGCCGCGGTGTCGATCGAGGGCGGCAGGCTCAAGGTTCACGGGTGCATGAAATATATGTGCAGCAACGCCTATTGGACACGCGTCCGGTCGTAACGCGCCGCCGCGATCGCGATCAGGGCGCATCCCCCAATATCCAGTCAACCCCCGCCGCGACATGGATGCGCGTCGTGTCATATACGGGCAGCACATTGGCATCGGGATCGACAAGCATCACCAGCTCGGTGCTCGCAAGGACGAGCGCCTGCACATCCTGTTTCGCGATATCGGTGATGAAGGTCTTCATCGTGCGCCGCGAATTTTCGGTCACCTTGCCCTGCATCAGCTCGTCATAGATGATATTGTCGATCGCCTCGGCGCGCGCCGCGTCATAGGGCGCGAGCGTCAGCCCGTGGCGCACCAGCGCCTGGCGAAACCAGGGCTCGGTCATCACGTTGCGCGTGCCGATCACCGCCGCCGACTTGATCCCGTCGGCCTTCAGTTTCTCGCCCGTCTCATCGACGATATGGAGCAGCGGGATCGACACCGCGCCCTCGATCTCCTTGGCGATCTTGTGCATCGAATTGGCCGCGATCATCAGCGCGGTCGCCCCCGCCGCCTCCAGCCGCTGCGCCGCCTCGATCAGCACATCCTTCGCGTGGTCCCATTGCTCGGGGGACGTCAGCCGCGACAATTCGCAATAATTCAGGCTTTCGAGGATGATCGGCGCCGAACAGGACGTCCCGATCCGCTTTTGCACCCCCTTGTTGAGGTGGCGGTAATATAGCTCGGTCGCTGCCCAGCTGATGCCTCCGATCAGGCCGATCTTGCGCATTGTCGATTTCCCCGTTTTTTCCTTTGGTCGGGCTTAGCCAGAACCGCCGCCATGGTCGAGACAGGCCCCGCAATTTCTTTGACCCGCCGGGACGGGCCGCGCAAAAGACGCCATGGACAGCGTTCAGGCCTTTTATCGCGCGCAGATCGACGAGCAGGCGGCCGAGGCCGACCGCCATCTGGCGAGCAGTCACTGGGTCGATCGCCATACGGGCCGCAACATCGGCTTCGACGAGCGCGAGGCGCTCGCCGCGATGCACGTCGTCGATCCGGCACCGTTGGCGGGCGAGGAAGCCGACCCCGCACGCCACCGCGAGCGGCTGATCGCCGAGTTGGAGGTCGTCGCCGATCGCTTCCGCCGCGAGGCGCGCGATCCCGACGGTTACGGCATCGCCACGATCGGGACGGTGATCCGCCGCCTGCGCGAACTCGGGCAGGAAGCGCCACCCAAAGCAAAACCCCCGCCGCCGTCGCTGGTCGCGCGGCTGCGGGGGCTGCTCGGTCTGCGCTAGGCCTCGCGGCCGGGCTTAGTGGCCTGTGCCGCTCAGCGCCTTGACGATGTCGTCGGCCATCTTCTTGGCATCGCCGAGCAGCATCATCGTCTGATCCATGTAGAAAACGTCGTTGTCGACGCCGGCATAGCCGACCCCGCCCATCGAGCGCTTCACGAACAGCACGGTCTTGGCATTGGCGACGTCGAGGATCGGCATGCCATAGATCGGCGAGCTCTTGTCGGTCTTCGCCGCCGGGTTGGTCACGTCGTTCGCGCCGATGACAAAGGCGACGTCGCACTGCGCGAATTCGCCGTTGATGTCCTCGAGCTCGAACACCTCGTCATAAGGCACATTCGCCTCGGCGAGCAGGACGTTCATATGCCCCGGCATGCGCCCCGCGACCGGATGGATCGCATATTTGACGTTGACGCCTTCCTTCTTCAGCTGGTCGCCCATTTCGCGCAGCGCGTGCTGCGCCTGCGCGACCGCCATGCCGTAACCTGGGACGATGATGACATTCTCCGCCTGGCTCATCAGGAAGGCGGCGTCTTCGGCGCTGCCCGGCTTCCACGGCCGCTGTTCCTTCGACCCGCCCGAGCTTGCCGCGGCATCGTCGCCGCCGAAGCCGCCCGCGATCACGCTGATGAAGCTGCGGTTCATCGCGCGGCACATGATGTACGACAGGATCGCACCCGACGAGCCGACGAGCGCTCCGGTGATGATCATCGCGGTGTTGCCGAGCGTGAAGCCCATCGCCGCCGCGGCCCAGCCCGAATAGCTGTTCAGCATCGACACGACGACCGGCATGTCGGCGCCGCCGATCGGGATGATCAGCAGGAAACCGATCGCAAAGCTCAGGCCCGTGATCGTCCAGAACACCCAGGGCGACTGGTCCTGCGTGAAATAAGCGGTCAGCCCGACGATCGCGGCGAGCGTGCCGAGGTTGATGACATGCCGCCCGGGCAGCATGATCGGCGAGCCCGACATATTGCCGTTGAGCTTGAGGAAGGCGATCACCGAGCCACTGAAGGTGATCGCGCCGATCGCGATGCCGAGACCCATTTCGACGCGGCTGACGACATGGATCTGACCCGCCGCATCGGCGATGCCAAAGGCCAGCGGGTTGAGATATGCGGCGGCCGCCACCGCAACCGCGGCGAGACCGACGAGGCTGTGAAACGCCGCGACGAGCTGCGGCATCGCGGTCATCGCGATGCGGCGCGCCATGACGATGCCGATCACGGCACCGATACCGATCGCGACGAGGATTTCGATCAGGCTGACGCTGTCGAGGACGCCCGCCGCATCGACCGGCGCATGCGTCAGCAACGTCGTGACGACGGCGATGAGCATGCCGGCCATGCCGAAGCGGTTGCCGCTCTGCGCCGACGCGGGGCTCGAAAGCCCGCGCAGCGCGAGGATGAAGAGCACGCCCGACACCAGATAGGCGACGGCCGCCCACGGGTTCACGGCGAGGCCATGTTCGCCGGTCGCAGCCGAAAGGATCGCTTGCATGTCCATCTCAGCGCGCCTTCTTCTTGTACATCGCGAGCATGCGCGCGGTGACCGCAAAGCCGCCGAAGATGTTGATGCTGGCCATCACCACCGCGGCGAGGCCGAGCCATTTCGAGGTGGCCGAGCCGGCGGCGGCGCTGGCGATCAGCGCACCGACGATGATGACCGACGAAATCGCGTTCGTCACGCTCATCAGCGGCGTGTGCAGCGCCGGGGTCACCGACCAGACGACGAAATAACCGACGAAGCACGCCAGGACGAAAATCGAAAAAATACCGATGAAATCCACGGCGAGCTCCCCTGCTGATTCCGCTTGGCGAACCTCTTGCCGCGCGCCCGCGCGCCTGTCGACTCTTAAAGACGCGCAAAAAGAAGGGCCCGCAATCGCCATGTGGCGGATTACGGGCCCTTCGGGACATTTTATGTCGCAAGCGATCAGCTTGCAGGGGTCGCCTCGGCGGCGGGCGCGGCGGCATCGGCTGCCGCCGGTTCGGCGCTCGGCGGGGTGATCGTCGGGATCAGCACGCCGTTCAGCACATGGACGACGCCGTTCGACTGGGCGAGGTCGCCCTGCGTGATATAGCCCGAGCTGCCCATCGTGCCGTCGACCTTGATGTTGCCCTGCACCTCGGTGAAGGTGATTTCCTGGCCCTCGACCGTGGTCAGCTTCGCAGTGCCGCCGCCGGCCTTGATCTTCTTGTACAGATCCTCGGCGGTCAGCTTGCCGGGCACGACATGATAGGTGAGCACCTGCGCCAGCGATGCCTTGTTCAGCGGATCCATCAGGAAGGCGGTCATCGCCTCGGGCACCGCGGCAAAGGCGGCATCGGTCGGTGCGAAGACGGTGAAGGGACCGGCGCCGTTCAGCGTCTCTTCGAGCCCGGCAGCAGTGAGAGCCTTCGACAGGGCCGAGAGATCGGGATTGAAGGTCGCAGCCTCGACGATCGTCGAATCGGGCGCTTCTTCAGCCGCGACGTCGTCGGTCATGGCCGAGGCGGGAACGGCAAGCATGGTGGTCAAGGCAAACAGGGGAGCAGCAAGAAACTTGGCACGCAGCATCAGATATGTCTCCAAATGGTTGGAATCAGGGTTCAGGCCCTGAACGCATAGTACGCAATGACAGTTTCATGAAAAGGCCGAAATCAGCCATTTTCTTGAATAATCAGAACGGCCCGTCGCGCGGGCGGCTCGCCCGGCCTCAGCGGGCGGGCATGGTGCCGAGCAGGAGATGCCGCCGATTCAACAGCCGTTGATCATGCCGCAATTTGTGCCCCTGATGGTCAGCGGACCGCCCGGGAAGCGCTTGACGCCAAGGATTTTGAGCCCGTCTCCGGCAACCGAATAGCGGATCGTCGCACCGCCGAGAAATTGTTGCTGGTCGACGCCGGCCGGGCCGTCATAGGGCGCATCGATCAGAAATTCGCCGAACTCGCTGCCCGCGACGACCTGAAGGCGCGGCCGCTTGCCGCCCTCCGGACCTACATTTTTCAGGAGTTTCATGCCGACAAAATAGTCGGTGCGCAGCGATGCGGGATCGACGGCGCTCAACCGCAGCGGCCGGATCGGGCGCGGCGAAGGCGTCACCTTGCCGCGCACCGTGGGCAGGACTTCGATCGTCCGCGCCCGCTTGAAAAAACTGTCGAAAACGCCGTCCTTGTCGTCGTCGATGATGCAATATTGGCTATAGACACGGCCGACCACCGTGGTCGCAAAGGCGCCTTCGGGCATCTTCATATTGGCGGTGCACCAGACCTCGATGCCGCCCGTCGACGCGCGATAATATTGCTCGCCGGCGGGCATGAAGATTTCGCCATTCGCCGCTTCGGTAAGCGCGATGTCGGCGACCGCCAGCTTTTCGAAAATGATCCGCTGTCGGAAAATGACGCTGTTCTTGCCGATGTCGCGCGGGACGAGATCGGCCGCCTGGACGTCGGGCGTGACCAGCCATTCGGTTTCGTAGGACCGCGGGTCGGGCGCAGTCGCTGCGCTGGCCAGCGCGCCGACGGCGACCGCAACCGCAATACGACGAAGCATCCTCGTCAACCGAGCAGCCGCTCGTGCACCACCTTGCCACCCTGCGTCAGGCGCACCGCAGTGCCGATTTCCTCGTCGAGCACCGGCTTGCCCGCTTCCTTGTCCCAGAAGGCCGAGAGGAAATTGAACAGGTTGCGGCTGAACAGCGCGCTCGTGTCGGCGGGCATCAGCGCCGCGATATTCCTGGCGCCGATCACGGTGACGCCGTGGATCTTCTTCGCCTCGCCCGACACCGCACCCTCGACATTGCCGCCGCTTTCGGCCGCCATGTCGACGATCACGCTGCCCGCGCGCATCGTTGCGAGCTGCGCGTCGCTGATCAGCCGCGGCGCGGGGCGCCCCGGGATCAGCGCGGTGGTGATGACGATATCCTGCTTGGCGATGTGCGACGACACCAGCTCGGCCTGCGCCTTCTGATATTCCTCTGACATTTCGGTGGCATAGCCGCCCGCGCCCTCACCCTCGATCCCCGCGACGCTCTCGACAAAGATCGGCTTCGCGCCAAGCGACAGGATCTGCTCTTTCGTCGCCGAGCGCACGTCGGTCGCGCTGACCTGCGCGCCGAGGCGGCGCGCGGTCGCGATCGCCTGAAGGCCGGCGACGCCGACGCCCATCACGAACGCCTTGGCGGCGCTGACGGTGCCCGCGGCGGTCATCATCATCGGGAAAGCGCGGCCATAGGCGTTCGCCGCCATCAGCACCGCCTTGTAGCCGGCGAGGTTCGCCTGGCTCGACAAGATATCCATCGACTGCGCGCGCGTGATGCGCGGCATGAATTCCATCGCCAGCGCCTCGATGCCGAGCTTGGCATAGTCGTCGACGCGCGCGCGCTCGCCAAAGGGGTTGAGCCCCGCCGCGAGCCAGGCGCCGTCGGCCATGCCCGTCAGCCCCTTGGGATCGGGTCCCTGGATAGCGAGGATGATGTTCGCGCCCTTCAGAACATCGGCACGCGAGCCGACTGTGGCGCCCGCGGCGGCATAGTCGGCATCGGCGATCGACGCCTGCTCCCCCGCCCCCGACTCGACGGCAAGTTCAGCGCCCAAGCCAATGAATTTCTTCACGGTTTCCGGGGTCGCGGCGACGCGGGTCTCGCCGGGGGCGAGCTCCTTCAGGACAGCGATGCGCATGCCGTGCCGGTCAGGAGATGATGAGGACGACGAAGACGGTGACGATCGCGGTGATGATCGACCCCACTTTGAGCAGGCTCAGGAAACCCGAATAGGTTTCTTCCGCTGCCTTCATTTCCTGCTGCTGTGCCATGGCTCTTTCCCCTTGTTCGCTGCCGGACGCGGGCGGACGCGTTGCGCCCGGCCCGGAATCGGCCTTCGCAGCGGTCTTAGCCATGCGGTCCGCGATGCTCAATAGGTGGTTTTGCCCGTCGCACGCGCCCGCGCAGCCCCCCGGCGTTTAATCGCCCCTTTACTCCTTTGCCGTAGATTATTGGCTCAAAGCGGAACAGGCGGCGGAAAACGGCCGCCTATCGGGGGCAGAATCGCAACGATGGCAAGTGCGCGCGACACACGAACGGTGATGATCGTCGACAGCGAACCGGCGCAACAGCGCTTCCTGTCGGCGCTCGTGTCGCGAGGCGGCTGGCGCAGCTTCGTCGCGGGCGACACTGACACCGCCCTCGCCAAGCTCGGTACCCAGGAAGGCATGGCGCTCGACGCCGTGCTCGTGGACCAGGGCACGCCCGGCATGAACATCGCCGAATTCGTCGCCGAACTGCGCCGCTGGCGCCCCGCGCTGCCGCTGATCGTCATCACCATGCGCAACGGCGTCGAGGTCGCGGTCGCCGCAATGCGCGCCGGGGCCAGCGACTTCGTCCAGAAACCGATCGCCCCCGACCGGCTGCTGAGCGCGCTCGACCGCATCACCAACACGACCGGCCCGCAGGCCGAGCTCCGCCCGCTCACCGAAAAGCTGCGCGCGCCGCTGGCGTTCGAGGAAATCATCGGGTCGAGCCCCAATTTCCGCAGCGCGCTCGCGATCGCCGCCAAGGCCGCGCGCGCACGCGTGCCGGTGATGATCAACGGCAAGCCCGGCACCGGCAAGGAGGTCTTCGCCCGCGCGATCCACAGCGCATCCCCGCGCGCGCGCGGCCAGCTCGTCATGGTCGATTGTTCGGCGGTGTCGCCGGGATTGATCGGATCGGGACTGTTCGGCCATGAACGTGGCGCCTTTCCGGGCGCCTTCGACCGCCAGGTCGGCCGGTTGGTCCAGGCCGATGCCGGCAGCATCATCATCGACCATGTCGAATGCATCCCGCTCGAAACGCAGGCGAAGCTCGTCGAATTCCTCAACACCGGCGAAGTGCAGATGATCGGCGGCAGCATCCGCCAGAGCGTCGACGTGCGCATCATCGCGACCAGCGCCAGCCCGCTCGACAAGCTGATCGAGGCCGGCCATTTCCGCGAAGACCTGTTCTACGCGCTGTCGACCGCGCAATTCACCCTCCCTTCGCTTTCGGAGCGCCGCGGCGACGTCGGCCCGCTCGCGCGCCACCTGCTCGCGCGTATCGGCAGCCTGCCCGGCATGGGGCCGATCGGGGTCACCGACGACGCGCTGCGCCTGCTCGCCGCCTACGCCTGGCCGGGCAATGTCCGCCAGTTGCAGGACGTGCTGTTCCGCGCCGCGGTGGCGAGCGAAACCGATGTCCTTACCAGCGCCGATTTCCAGGCGATCGACGCGACGCTCGCCGGCGGTGCGATGACCGGCCAGAACGACGTCGCAATCAACGGTGAGGCGATCGGCGTCACCCTCTACCTCCCCGACGGCAACCTTCGCCCGCTCGAGGAAATCGAGGCCGACGTCATCCGCCTCGCGATCGGCCATTATCGCGGCCGCATGAGCGAAGTCGCCCGCCGCCTCGGAATCGGCCGCTCGACGCTCTACCGCAAGCTGAGCGACCTCGGGATCGACACGGCGGCCTGAGGGCCCGGCCTACCAGATGGGCAACGCCCCCGCGAAACCAAGCTTCGGCTTGCATAGCGGATGGTCGATATACTCGTCGCCCTCATATCCGCGCTCGAACAGCCGTCCCCGATAGGAATAATGCAGACCGCCACCGTCGCGGAAGATCAGAAGCGCGTGCTGATTGCGCAGGCTCGGCACCTCGGTCGCGCGCATCAGCAGCGGCGAGAGGTCGAGCATCGTCCGCGCCGGGCGATAGTCGCGGTCGCCGTCGCCGATCATGATGCAATAGGGCTGGCCCGCCGCGCGGTCCTCGGCGGCACGCGCAACGATCGGCGGCCCACTCAAGATGGCGGCAATGCCGACGAGAATCGTCGCGCCGATGCTGGCGAAGACCCAGCGACCGCGATCGGCGCGCCAGCCGAGCGCGAGCAGAAAGACCGCCGCCGCTGCGCCCGCCAGCAGCACCGGCCATCCCCCGAGCCAGCGCGCGAGCGGAGCGGCGAACCACCAGCCGCACCATAAAGTCCCGGTGATGGCCAGCGCCGCGCGCAGCGGCCGATAATCGATCGGGTCGACCGGAAATTTCCGCGATACGATGAAGTCGATCAACGCCCGCAGCGCATAGGCCGCCAGCCAGAGCAATATTGCGCCCGTCGCAAGCATGCGGCCAAGGGCACCCCAATCCTCGCTCATGCTGATCGGCCGGCCAATTTCCCACGCCAGCCAGCCGGTCGCGAGCACGAGCAGCCCCAATATCCAACCATAGATATTACGGGGAGTGACGAGGAGCAGAGTCGGCAGCCCGATCAGCAGCAGCTCGAACAGCGCCGCCATACGTTCAGGCGGTCAGCGCCGCGTCGCGCAGCCCGCGCCATATGCGCAGCGCCTGGCGGTTTTCGGCAATATCGTGGACGCGCAGCAATTGCGCGCCTTGGGTGGCCGCCTGATAATGCAGCGCCACCGTGCCACCGAGCCGCTGGTCGGCGGGCGCCTCATTGTCGAGCGCGCCGATCATCCTCTTGCGGCTCGCGCCGAACAGGATCGGGCAGCCCAGGGAATGGAACAGCGCCAGCCCGTTGATCAGCGCCAGATTGTCGCAGATCCCCTTGCCGAAGCCGAGCCCCGGGTCGACGACGATCTTCGCCGGGTCGATCCCCGCGGCGATACACGCCGCGACGCGCTCGGCGAGCAGGTCATAGACGTCGAACAGGACATGGTCGTAATCGCCGCCCTCATGCGGGTCGCTTTTCGCCGCGGGCGCGTGCATCAGCACCACCGGGCAGCCCGCCCTGACAACAACTTCCATCGCGCGATCGTCGAAACGCAGCGCCGACACATCGTTGACGATGGTCGCGCCGGCGGCCAGCGCCGCCTCCATCACCGCCGCCTTGCGCGTGTCGATCGACACCGCAACGCCGCCCTTGGCGAGCCCGGCGACGGTCGCCTGCACGCGCTCGATCTCGTCGCCTTCCCACACCAGCGGCGCGCCGGGGCGCGTCGATTCTCCGCCGACATCGATAATCGCCGCGCCCGCCGACGCCATCGCGAAACCGGCCTCGATCGCCGCCGCGCTGTCGACATGCTTGCCGCCGTCGGAGAAACTGTCGGGGGTGACGTTGAGGATGCCCATCAGCTGCGGCTCGTTCAGCCGCACGACGCGCTCGCCGAGCTGCAACGCACCGCGCGGGCGGATCGCGCCCGCGCGCTGTTTGCCCGCCATCTCGACCAGATGATCGGGCATCGCCGCAACCCAGTCGGCAAATTCGGGGATGGTGACGATCGCCGACCGGACCACGCCCGCGTCGCGCAGGCTGACGTGCCACCCCGCGAACCAGACCATCGTGTCGGCGATCCGCAGACAGTCATCATCGAGTTCGTGCGGGCGATCGACGAAACAGGCCGGGCGGCAATAAAGCCGCGCATCGGCCGACGCCGAGCCGAGGTCGGGCTTGGTCAGAGGAACAAACATCGCCCTACCCCTATCCGTTCGTGCTGAGCGTGTCGAAGCACCGTTCTTCCTTTGAACGCCCGAGAAAAGGACGGCCCTTCGACAAGCTCAGGGCGAACGGCTTTTGATGAAATGCCGCTAGGCCTCGTTGGCCAGCAGCCAGTCCTGCCGCACCGCGTCGATCACGCGCAGCTCCTTGCCGGTGTCGATATGCCAGAAGGTCCAGCCGTTGCAGCTTGGCGCGCCCTGCACGCCCGCGCCGACCTTGTGGATCGACCCCGCGGGCTGGCCCTCGCAGTCGAGGCTGCCGTCGACGCGCACCGTAGCCTTCCAGCGGCGCTTGGTGTCGGTGAGTACCGATCCCGGCGCGATCATGCCGCATTCGACGAGCGTGCCAAAGGCGACGCGCGTTGCGGCCTTGGGCGCCATCATCGTCTTTACCGCGCTCTCGTCGAGCGGCAGCGCCATCTCGATGCGCTCGAGCGCGGCTTCGATATAATCATCCTCGCGCTCGATGCCGATGAAATGGCGGCCGAGGCGCTTCGCAACCGCGCCGGTCGTGCCGGTGCCGAAAAAGGGATCGAGCACGACATCGCCGGGGTTCGAACAGGCGAGCAGGATGCGATAGAGCAGGGCTTCGGGCTTCTGCGTCGGATGGACTTTCGTGCCGCCCTTCTTGAGCCGCTCCTGCCCGCCGCAGATCGGGATCAGCCAGTCGCTGCGCATCTGGAGTTCGTCGTTGAGCGTCTTCATCGCGCGATAGTTGAAGGTATAGCGCGACTTTTCGCCCATCGACGCCCAGATCAGTGTCTCATGCGCGTTGGTGAAGCGCGTGCCCTTGAAGTTCGGCATCGGGTTCGCCTTGCGCCACACGATGTCGTTGAGGATCCAGTATCCATTGTCCTGCAGCGCGGTGCCGACGCGGAAGATATTGTGATAGCTGCCGATCACCCAGATGCTGCCATTGGGCTTCAGGATGCGCTTCGCTTCCTTGAGCCAGGCGTGGGTGAAGCGATCATAGGTCGCGAGGCTGTCGAACTTGTCCCATTCGTCGTCGACCGCATCGACCTGGCTGCCGTCGGGACGGTGCAGGTCGCCGCCGAGCTGGAGATTGTACGGCGGGTCGGCGAAGATCATGTCGACCGACGCGGCGGGCAAGCTGCGCATCATCTCGACGCAATCGCCCTGCAGGATGCTGTCGAGCGGTAGCTCGACCGGCGCGATCTTGGCCGCACGCTGCTTAACCGCGGGTGCCTTCACCCGTTCCATCACACCCATGTTCCGCCCCTGTCCCGCATGAAAAGAAGGCCCTGATGAGTCCGGCGGAGTCCGCCGTCAAGCCCGGAATCCTAGGGATTCCGGGTATAATAATAGTTAACGGGACGGGAACGAAACGAGTCCCACACAGCATATGGAGTCTGCGCCGAATCGCAGACTCAACCACTGGTGGTGTGGCGAAGAGGACTCAGTCGCGAAAAAAATTCCTTCTCCCCTTGCGGGAGAAGGATACGAAGCCTTGCGCCGGAGGCGCTAGGGTCAGGACTCATTGATCAGAGCCAGAAGATGACGGTGGCAGCGAGGGCGAC
>VFQO010000855.1_pt1 | contig 28384 bp, 26 predicted proteins | sample 3512331 | NCBI WGS metagenome assembly VFQO01 (sample SAMN10412371, study PRJNA504923) | tailings metagenome | isolation source: Replicate 3 from Balatoc abandoned mine | place: Philippines: Itogon, Benguet | collected 2017-08-28 | reverse complement strand
CCCAGATGAGGGCAATAAAAACCCGGCCCTGGTCAACGAACTCAGACGCACAACGACCTCGATGCGTTCTACCTGCGACAAGAGCGAATGTTTAGACAGCTGTTCACGGCGTCCGCTATCAGTGACTCGACGATCGACAACTTCGACATGGACACGACGAGGTTCGGAGATGGGCGGGAATTCCCGTCCTGTCGCTATTGGGGCAAGAAGGGTGTGCTCCACTCCAACCCCTGGCGACTATTCCACGGCATGATGCTGGCCGTGGGGCTTGTCTTGCTCGGGGTTGCGGTGTTCGAGGCCCTCTGTCCTGCAGAACTCCCTGAGGTCATCAGCGACGCTCTCTAGGATTCGTTCCGGGGTCGGAGTCTTGGGGGGCCAGATCTCCCCGACGGCGTCGCCAGCCCAGCGCGGCAAAAGGTGGATATGCATATGCATCACTGATTGGCTTGCGGCTTCGCCTGCCGAGGTGATTACGTTCATCCCTTCAGGTCGAAGCACCGCGTTCAATGCTCGCGCCAAAGTCAGAGCAGTCTCCCCGAGCAAGGGAACTTCGGTGCGAGAAGTCTCTAGGAACGTCTCGAAATGGCGCTTCGGGATGATCATGGTGTGGCCTCGCGTGGCCGGCTCCAGCGGAAAGAACGCGAGGGTCGCCTCTGTTTCAAAGATGACCTCGGCAGGAAGCCGTCGCGCGACGATCTCGCAGAACTCGCATGTGTCCGGCATCCCGTCACCACTCATCTCAGAATCACCTCAGGCCACCAGCCTCACCTCACCTGGCACGCAAGTCAACGCACTGTTCAGGAAGACCACAGTTCGCGCGATTGCCAATCAGGGGGCGCTCCGAGCGATTCCAGTGTCAATCCCGTGTCGGTCGGGAAACGCGCGAGTAGCGCCTTCATGGAGTCGGGCCAAGTGGTTGACGGGTCGATGGCGCGGAGCAGGTATGCAGCAACCGCGAGCGCGTTGTAGACGCCGTAGATCTGCTTCGCGGTGTCGGCATCGCGAAGGTGATTGAGCAAAGGGACCTGTCCGGTTTTCGGCCTCGCCGGAGCCACGACGAGCTTGCGGTTGAAGAGCCGGGCATGATGCGCCGAAACGTTCCGCACGTAGTTCAGGCTTGCAATCCAGCTGGCCAGAATCTTCTTCGCTGGCACGTCGTACCGTGCGGCGATCCTCGTTGCGAGCACGTTGTTCATCCCCCGGTAGAGCTTCGAGAGGTGTCCGAGTTCCATGATCTCGGTGAGCGCCCAGATCGGCATCAGGTCGTCGTACTTGGTGCGGAAGTGCGCCACGAAGGCCTCATCGGAGCTATCACTCCGCTGCTGGAGCCGCCCTAGCCATTCGTCATGGTCGCTCGGCAATGCTTCCCCTGTGGCCTCGTCGGTCTCCGCCCGCGTGAATGCAGAAACGAAGTTCGACGGATCTCGATGGGCGAAAGCCGAGACCTCGCCAAGGGTGTAGCCGACTTCCATCCGCAACGAGACTTCGATGCGCTCCAGCCCGTCGAGCACGAGCATCCGGAGCGCGCGGTCGAAGTCAATCAGCTGTCTAGCATCCTCGATTGAGGTGCCGGAGCGGTAGTGATTCAGGATCACTAGAGTTTCCACGCCATCCTTTTCCATCCGCGCTTCCGACTCGCGGAATGGGTACAGGTAGCCAGTGAGCCGGTAGTAGCCGACAGCACGAAGCAGGGATCGGCACCGGTCGCGGTCCCCGACGACGACGCCGCGGGATTCGAGCTTGTCGATCTGCTGATCGAGCGTCAGCCACGGCTTGGCGTACTCAACCAACGAAACGCTCCGAAAAGAAAATCAGCCCGAGCCGTGAGGCGAGCGGGCTGATCGTGATGACGTAACCCTAGCACGACCATGCAGGCGAACATAGCCGTGCGCTGAGCTTCGGCGCGAAGCGCCTGATGTCGGGTGGACCCTACACATATCTGCAGGGCGCACCCGACGGTCGTTTCTCGAAACGAGACTCTGCGCCGGATAACGCCGATCTGCCGTTTCTCGAAACGAGAGCTGAAAGCTACAGCCCGGCGAGAAGGTCGTCGAAGCTATGCCCATCCGCCTGCGCCATAGGATCATCGGGGTCGTACTCGGCGAGAAACCCCTTCCCGACGAGATGGGTGATGGTGTCCCGCACGACGGGCACACGAAGCCCGGTATGGAGCGCGAGCAAGTTCTCGAATACGGTTCCGCTGAGTTCGCAGATGGCCACCATCACCTTGATCGCCTCCTCGCTCAGTTCGTCGTCCATGTCGCTCTCGGCGCTGGCGTTGTGGTTTGCATGATCCATGAGGACTCCCTATCTCTGATCGACAGAGCGAGCCTCTGTCTCTGTTTGATACGCCTCAGCTAGCTCGGCGAACAGGCTGGGCGTCGCCGATCTCCCAGAACCCGCGCGAGGTCGAGATCTTCTGCTTCCGGAAGACGGCCTCGTGAAACCTCAACAGCAACTCCAGGTCGTCGGCGTCTCCCGTCACGGCCACGCTGTGGAGCATGTCGCCAGGAGTTCGTCCCTTACCCGGACGTGATTGGCGGATGGCATTCTGCTCGCAGAGATAGAACGCAACGCGTGTTCGGTCCGGGCCAGGGGCCGCTCGCTTCCACTGCTGCCCATGGCGTGAAGCCCGATGCCCACTTCGTTCGGCCGCAATCACCCAGTGATCGATCAACTCCTCCATGGCACTCTCAGGGGGCCTGGAGTCGAAGAGCAGAGCAGCGTGGATGTGCGCGTGGGCACCGCCGTGCTCCAGCGTCATCTCGATGCTCCGCACCCAGCCGGTCATACCGGAGCGCAAGCGGAAGTCCTGCATCCACGATCCGGTCGAGAACGCAGCCGACCACGTTTCGAGAATCGGACTCAACCACCGTGACGCGGGGAGCGACTCCTCTTTGGCGACGGTCAGCGTCAGAAAGACCACCGCCGAGGAGGACTGCAACACTCGCTCGATTCGAGCCTGATCATCTGCGAGCCGTGTCGGAGAGCACGACGGACACGACCACCTGTTGCCACAAGGGAGTCGATAGCTGGAGCCGTCGGCTCGAATGATCTGCTTCCCCTTCCGGCACAGCCGGAGAGTGTTTCTCTCGGAGTACTGCTGGATCACAGCTCGGAGCTGATCAGTGAGAGAAGGGGGTGAAGTCACACGATACTGATCGAGAGAGGAGCGGTCGAACGGAACGCGGCGATCGGCGTTCGTCACGTCTGCACCCGTGTGGCGTCGTCGAGCCACTCCTCCACTGCAGCCCAGCGATACCGCACCCGACCGGCGGCGTTGATGAAAGCGGGGCCAGTTCCTCGGTATCGCAGCTGCGCCAAGGCAGCCACAGAGCGCCCGAGGTACTCCGCCAACTCGCCCGGCGTCAGCAAGGTGTCGTCCGTGTAGTCCATGATCTAGATCCCTTCATCTATGGACTGCTACGCACTTGGACCGCGCAAACCAAGGGTGCGCGGACTTTTCTTTCGCCCTCGCGGGGCGTACCAGAGGGTGAAGAGATAAGGAGGCGCGAGATGTCGCGTGTTTGGATTGCAACTCGGAGCAAGGACCACTCCGGGGCGCGCTACAGGGTTGTTTGGATCGATCCGGCCACGAAGCGGGAACGATCCCGTTCTTTCGATCTCAAACGAGATGCCGAGGCCTTCAGAACGGCGACGGAGCACGCATTCAGAAGCGGCCCGTACCGTGACCCTGACGACGCCAGAAGGCCGTTCGCCGACACCTCGGCGCACTGGATGTCGTCGCGCAGGAAGATTCGCGACTCGACTCGTGCCCGTGACGAGGGCGACATCAATCGTTGGGTGCTGCCGATGTGGGGCCACCGGGAGATTGGATCGATCAGGCGCGATGAAATTGAAGCCTGGATTCCTCGACTTCAGGACGGAACCGCGCCGCACAAGTACGACGAGAAGAACGCGGTGCGAGCACCGCGTGGGTTGGCTGGAAGCTCGATCAAGGCGATCTACGTCGATTTCAACGGGACGCTCACCCACGCGGTGAAGATGGGTTGGATCGCTTCCAACCCCGCACAGGGCGTCGAGCTACCCCCTGTGGCCGAACCCGCGCATGTCTACCTTGACTTTGAAGAAGTCGAGTCGCTCGTGGGCCGAGTGGAAGCCGTCAGCACCAGCGAACACGCCACCTTGACCCGGTTCCTCGCATTCTCTGGCGCGCGTATCGGAGAGGCGTTGAGTCTTCGGGTTGGCGACGTGGACCTCCGAACCCACCGGGTGCTGATCGAGCGAACGTGGACGGATAGCCGAGCCAGCATCAAGCTCGGTCCGCCGAAGACGGGCAAGCCTCGGCTTGTGCCGCTGCACGACTTCCTCGTCGAGGAGATCGCATTGCTCACGAAGGATCGCGCACCGAGCGAATGGCTGTTCTCCGCTCCTCGGCAAGGACCGTGGTGGCCGAACAACTGGCGAGAGCGGATCTGGAGGCGTGCCGTGCGTGATTCCGAGTTTGCTGAGATGGGTCTGACTCCCCACGGACTGCGGCACACTGCGGCCTCGATGGCTATCGCAAGCGGAGCCGACGTGATGGTTGTCCAGACCATGCTCGGCCACTCCAGCGCAGTCGAGACGCTGAAGACCTACTCCCACCTCTGGCCGGACCGCCTCGACGAGGTCTCGTCCAAGGTCTCGGCGGCACGAGAGCGTTGGCTGCAGCAAGGTCGCGCGCGGGACGCGGCGTAGCCATCCTGACTGAATCCTGACTCACATCAAATGACGAAGCCCCGGACATCTCTGAAAACATTGAGATTCCGGGGCTTTTCGTCGGGCTGACAGGATTTGAACCTGCGACCCCTTGACCCCCAGTCAAGTGCGCTACCAAGCTGCGCCACAGCCCGTGACAACTCCGATAGCTTAGCGCCTGTGAGGGCTCGCCCTCTGTTCGTGCACAGCAAGAGCGATGTCGTGGGAATACGACAGGATATTTGCAGCTTCTACCTGCGCGCGGGCCGCGTAGTCCGCCATCGCCGACGGGAACAACCTTGACCGACAGCACCGTGTCCACTCAGCCGGCGACGGACACCACCCCCGACCACCGCGGCCGCAACCGCCTCGTCATCAACCTGATGCTGGTGGCGACGTTCGTGGTCTTCCTCAACGAGACCGTCATCGGCGTGGCGATCCCGCAGATCATGGTCGCGCTCGAGATTCGGGAGAGCACCGCGCAGTGGCTCTCGACGGCGTTCATGCTCACCGTGGCCGTCGTGATCCCCACCACCGGGTTCCTGATGCAGCGCCTCAACACGCGCACCGTGTTCATGCTCGCAATGAGCCTGTTCTCGGCGGGGACTGCGATCGCGGCGATGGCGCCGGGCTTCGAGGTGCTGCTGGCCGGCCGCATCGTGCAGGCCAGCGGCACGGCGATCATGATGCCGCTGCTGATGACGACCGTGATGACCCTCGTGCCGCCGCATGAGCGCGGCCGCACGATGGGCAACATCTCCATCGTCATGTCGGTCGCACCGGCACTCGGGCCGGCGATCGGTGGGCTCATCGTGCAGGCGCTGGAGTGGCGGTTCATCTTCATCCTGATACTGCCGATCGCGATTCTCGCACTCGCACTCGGCGCCATGCGGGTGCAGAACGTGACGGAGCCGCGCAACGTCCCGCTCGACGTGACCTCGGTCATCCTCTCGGCCTTCGCGTTCGGCGGGCTGATCTTCGGCCTCTCGAGCCTCGGCGAGTCGGTCGCGGGCAACGAGCTGATGGCGCCGTGGATCCCGCTCACGGTGGGCGGGCTCGCTCTGGCGGGATTCATCGTGCGGCAGCTGCGGTTGCAACGCGGCGAGCGGGCGTTCCTCGACCTGCGCACCTTCGCGACCCGCGGGTTCAGCGTCTCCGTCGTGCTGCTGACCATCATGATGGGCGCGCTGTTCGGCACGGTGATCGTCCTGCCGATCTACACCCAGGATGTTCTGGGTCTGCAACCAGCGATGAGCGGCCTGATCCTGGTGCCGGGCGGGCTGCTCATGGGCCTGGCCGGGCCGTTCGTCGGTCGGCTCTACGACCGGGTCGGCCCGCGGCCGCTCGTGATCCCCGGCTCGATCACGGTCAGCGTCGGCCTGTGGGTGATGACGACCTACGACGAGACGACGTCATGGATCGTGGTGCTCCTGCTCTACACGCTGCTCTGCCTGGGCCTCGCACTCATGTTCACGCCGCTGTTCACGACCGCCATGGGGTCGCTGCGGCCCGACCTGTACCCGCACGGCAGCGCCACCATCGGCACGGTGCAGCAGCTCGCCGGCGCGGCCGGCACTGCGCTGTTCATCGCGCTGCTGACCATCGGTCAGGTCACGGCCATCGACGCGGGCGCTGGCGAGGTCTCGGCGCTGGCCGACGGCATCCACACCGCCTTCCTGGCGGGGGCGATCATCTCCCTGTTCGCCGTCGTCGCGGCGTTCTTCGTGCCGAAGGTCGACCCTGCGCTGGCGCCACAGCCCGCCGGACACTGACGCACTAGTGGTGTGTCCCGTAAATAGATACTTATTTGCGGGATAGAATCTGGGGTATGGCCCGTGCTGCTGCTTCTGCCCTGCTGATGTCCGATGGCCAGCGTGAGACGCTGGAACTGCTGGCACGGTCGCGAACGGCTCCGCATCGGGAGGTGCAGCGCGCGCGTGCATTGCTGCGTGCTAGTGACGGGGCGGCGAACACCATGATCGCGTCGGAAGTGGATGCGACGGTGAAGACGGTGCGGGCGTGGCGGGAGCGGTTTGAGGAAGAAGGCCTGACGAAGTTCGCGCAGGTCAAGGAAGGCCGCGGCCGCAAGGCCACGATCCCGCAGTCCAAGATCGATGAGATCGTTGATCTCACGCTGCACTCGAAACCGCCGGGGGAAACGCACTGGTCGTGCCGTTCCATGGCGGCTGCCACGGGGGTCTCCTCGTCGCAGGTGCAGCGGATCTGGTCCGCGCGAGGGCTCAAGCCGCATCTGGTGGACACGTTCAAGCTCTCGAACGACCCGCAGTTCGAGACCAAGCTCGTTGACGTGGTCGGGTTGTATCTGAACCCGCCGGAGCAGGCGATCGTTTTGTGCATGGACGAGAAGTCCCAGATCCAGGCTCTGGACCGCACGCAGCCGTCGCTGCCGATCAAGACCGGACGGGCAGGCACGATGACGCACGACTACAAGCGCAACGGCACCACGACCCTGTTCGCCGCGCTGGAGGTCGCGACCGGGAAAGTGATCGGGCAGTGCCTCCCCAAGCACCGCCACGACGAGTTCCTGAAGTTCCTGCGCACGATCGAGCGCAACGTGCCTGCCGGGCTGCAGATCCACCTGATCCTGGACAACTACGCCACCCACAAGCACGCCGATGTACGCACATGGCTGGAAAAGCACCCGCGGTTCCACCTGCACTTCACCCCGACCTCGTCATCGTGGCTGAACCTCGTCGAGCGATGGTTCCGGGAACTGACCGAAAAGGCACTCCGGCGAGGCGTCTTCAAGAGCGTCCCAGACCTCATCACCGCGATCGAGGACTACCTCAACGCACACAACGACGAATCCCGACCACTGGTCTGGACCGCCTCAGCCGAGTCCATCCTGGACAAGGTCGCCCGCGGCCGCGTCGCCCTCAACCAGGCAACCAAAACCGGGACACACCACTAGCTCAGGTGCACCCGCAGCGCAGGCCAGGCGGCAGCGAACCCCGGGTGCAGCGGCAGGCTGTCGACCGCGTCGAGCGCGACCCAGTCGAGGGCCTGGCTCTCGGCATCCGCGATGACCGGATCGAAGAGCTCGGCGGCCTCGGCCACCACCGTCGTGTACGACCAGAACCCGAGGTCGTGCACGGACTCATGGATGACGCGCACGCCCGTTGTGGGCACGGTCGCCTCCTCCGCAGCCTCGCGTAGCGCCGCAGCGACCGCCGACTCGTCGAGCTTGCGAGCACCGCCGGGAAGTCCCCAGGTGCCGCCGAAGTGACTCCACTGGGCTCGCAGTTGCAGCAGCACGCCGGCCTCCCGATGCCACAGCAGCAGACCGGCCGCGCCGAAGCGACCCCAGAACCGCTCGCCGTTCGGCCCGTACACCCACTCGTCACCGAGCTCGTGCGGTCGCCGCGGTAGGTCGTTCACGTGCGCTGTCGCCGCTCACGCACGCGCATGTTGACGGTGATCGGGCTGCCCTCGAAACCGAAGATCTCGCGCAACCGGCGCACGATGAAGCGCCGGTACTGGGGGTCGAGGAATCCGGTGGTGAAGAGCACGAACGTCGGTGGCCGCGACGCCGCCTGCGTGCCGAACAGGATACGCGGCTGGCGGCCGCCGCGCACCGGGTGCGGGTGCTCGGCCGTGAGCTCTGCCAGCAGCGCGTTGAATCTGCCGGTCGGGATGCGCGTGTCCCAGCTCTCGAGCGCGACCTCCAGCGCCGGCACCAGCTTCTCGAGGTGTCGGCCGGTTTTCGCGGAGATGTTCACGCGCGGCGCCCACGAGACGTGCGACAGGTCGCGCTCGATCTCCCGCTCGAGGTAGATGCGGCGCTCGTCGTCGAGTAGATCCCACTTGTTGTAGGCGATCACCAGCGCCCGGCCGGCCTCGAGCACCAGATCGATGATCTTCAGGTCCTGAACGCTCACCGGCTCCGTCACGTCGATGAGCACGACCGCGACCTCCGCCTTCTCGAGCGCGGCGCTCGTGCGCAGGGTGGCGTAGAAGTCGGCGCCCTGCTGCAGGTGCACCCGACGACGGATGCCTGCGGTGTCGACGAAGCGCCAGACCTTACCGCCCAGCTCGATCTGCTCATCCACCGGATCGCGCGTGGTGCCTGCCAGCTCGTTGACGACGACCCGCTCCTGGCCCGCCGCCTTGTTGAGCAGACTCGACTTGCCCACGTTCGGGCGGCCGAGCAGGGCGACGCGGCGGGGTCCGCCGACCTCCTGCTTGGCGACCGCGGACTCCTCGGGCAGCACCGTCATGAGCAGGTCGAGCAGGTCGGCGACCCCGCGACCGTGCAGGGCGGACACCGGATGCGGTTCACCGAGCCCCAGCGACCACAGGGCTGCGGCCTCGGGTTCTTGCCGCGCGTCATCCACCTTGTTGGCGGCCAGCAGCACCGGCTTGTCGGTGCTGCGCAGCAAGCGCACGACGTGCTCGTCGGTCGCGGTCGCGCCGACGGTCGCGTCGACCACGAACAGCACCGCGTCGGCGAGGTCGATCGCCACCTCGGCCTGCGCGGCGACGGAGGCGTTGATGCCCTTGGCGTCGGGCTCCCACCCGCCGGTGTCGACGACGGTGAACCGCCGGTCGCCCCACTCGGCGCGGTAGTTCACCCGGTCGCGGGTGACGCCAGGCGTGTCCTCGACGACCGCCTCGCGACGACCCAGGATGCGATTCACCAGGGCCGACTTGCCGACGTTGGGTCGGCCGACGATCGCCAGCACCGGCAGCGCAGGCAGGGAGGTGATCGCGTCGGGATCATCGGATGCCGCGTCGAGGATGCCGAGGTCGTCGTCGTCGAGCTCGTAGTCGTTCAGCCCGGCTCGCAGCGCGGATGCACGCCGCGCCGCCTCCTCCTCGCCGACCGAGCGCACCCGGTTCGCGATGGCGGGGTCGAGCTCCGGGAACTCGTCGTCGCTCATGCTGCTTCTTTCACGATCTGTACGACGGCGGCAACCGTCTCATCGAAATCGAGGTCGGTGGAATCCAGGGTCGTCACGCCGGGCGCGGCGGTCATGAAGTCGACGACGCGGGAATCCTGTTGGTCACGGTCGGCCAGCGCGAGGGCCACATCGAGCGCGTCACTGCCGGTCAGCTCGGCGGAGCGCCGCGACATCCTGGCCTCGGGCGACGCGGTCAGCAGAATGCGCACCGCGGCGTCGGGCGCGACCACGGTCGTGATGTCGCGACCCTCGACGACGATGCCGGGTCGGGATGCCTCGGCGATCACCCCCCGGAACAGCTCGACCATGTGCGAGCGAACCTGCGGTACCCGCGCCACCGCGCTGACCCGCGCGGTCACGCGTGGCTCACGGATCGCGGCGGTGACATCCGCGGAGCCGACCCTCACGAAGTACCCGTCCGGGTCGGTGCCGATCGCGATGGCGAACCGCGGCAGCGCTTCGACGACGTCGTCCGGCCCGAGCGGGTCGATGCCCTCTTCGAGGCAGAACCAGGCCAGCGCGCGGTAGGCGGCGCCGGTGTCGAGGTAGTCGTAGCCGAGCGCACGGGCGGCGGCGCGCGAGACGCTCGACTTACCCGAGCCGGCCGGGCCGTCGATGGCAACCACGGTCATCGAGCCTGTCGAGATGCTCATGCGGATGCCTCGGCGATGCGCCATCCGCGCGCGGTCAGTTCCGCGGCGAGGCGGTCCTCAGCCTCGGGCAGTACGGAGATCTCGGCCAGCCCGATCTGCGCTCCCGGGGAGTGCTCGAGCCGCAGATCCTCCATGTTCACGCCCGCGTCGCCGATCTCCGTCAGCAGTCGCGCGAGCTCGCCGGGCCGGTCGTCGACGATCACGACCAGCTGGCTGAACTGACCGGACTGGCCGTGCTTGCCGGGCAGTCGGGCGACTCCGGCGTTGCCCGCGGCGAGCGCCTCGGCGAGGGTGCGACGGGAGCCCGGGGCCTCGGGCTGTTCCAGGGCGGTGACCACGGCATCCAGGTCATCGCGGTAGGCGCGCAGGATCTCGACCACCGGCGCCGCGTTGGCACCGAGGATCTGCACCCACAGCGCAGGGTCGCTCGAGGCGATGCGCGTGGTGTCGCGCAACCCGCCGCCGGCCAGTGACACCGCGGAGTCGGTCGCGCCGCCCAGGCGGCGGGCGAGCAGCGTCGCGACCACTTGCGGCGCGTGCGAGACCAGTGCGACGTTGCGGTCGTGCTCCTGCGTGTCGAGCTCGACCGGGATCGCGCCGAGGTCGAGCGCGAGCTGCTCGACGGCAGCCGCCCGCCGGTAGCTGATGCCGGGGTGACCGGCGATCACCCACGGTCGGCCGCGGAACAGATCGGCCCGCGCCGAGATCGGGCCGCTGCGCTCGCGCCCGGCCATCGGGTGCGAACCGATGTAGCGGCTGACGTCGGCTCCGCCGGCGATGAGTTCGAGCAGTGGGGCGTGCTTGACACTCGCGACGTCGGTCACCAGGGCCTCAGGGTGCGCGGCGAGTTCGGCGGCGACCGTGGTGGCCGTGACATCCGGCGGCACGCAGACGATCACGAGCTCGGGGCGATCGTCGAGCGCGGCAGCGCGACCGGCGCCGTAGTCGACGGCGAGCGCGACCGCCGAGGGTGACACATCGGCGAGCGCCACGTCGACGCCCCGGGCGGTGAGGGCCAACCCGATGCTGGTGCCGAGCAGTCCGGTTCCAACGATGCGGACGGGGCCGACGAGGCGACGGTCAGCCACGGGGCCTCCCTCTCGTTGCGATCGTGCGGTCAGTCGGCGTCGCGCGACAGAGTCAGCAGCTCACCGAGTTCAACCTTACTGAGGTCGCGGATGCGACCGATTCCGAGCGAGCCGAGGTGCAGCGGCCCGAACTGGCGGCGCACCAGTTCCTGCACGGGGTGACCGACGGCATCCATCATCCGGCGCACGATGCGGTTGCGGCCCGAATGCAGCGTGAGCTCGACCATCGTGGTGTTGTCGGCGCCGCTGCCGAGCGACCGCGCGCGGTCGGCGGCGATAGGCCCGTCATCCAGCTCGATGCCCTTGACGATTCTGCTCACGGTCTGGGCGCTGACGACGCCGCGAACTTTCGCGATGTAGGTCTTCGTGACACCGAACGAGGGGTGGGCCAGCACGTGCGCCAGGTCGCCGTCGTTGGTGAGCAGCAGGAGTCCGGATGTCTCGGCATCCAGCCGCCCGACATTGAACAGCCGCTCGTCGTAGCCTCTCGTGAACCCGCGCAGGTCGGGGCGGCCCTGCTCGTCCGCCATCGAGCTCACCACGCCGACGGGCTTGTTCAGCATCACGTAGCGCTTGCTGACATCCTGCTGGATCGCGATGCCGTCGACGGCGATGCGGTCCGTCATGCGCACTCGCCGACCGGGCTCGGCAACGATCTCGCCATTGACGCTGACCCTGCCCTGCGCGATCAGCTCCTCGGATGCGCGGCGCGAGGCGACCCCGGCGGCCGCCATCACCTTCTGCAGCCGCTCACCCTCGGCGGCGTGATCAGAGCCGCTCATCGAACCCCGTCGCGCCGTCGTCAAGCAGCGGAGAGATGTGCGGCAGCTCATCAATGGAGTTGATGCCGAGGTTGGTCAGCAGCAGGTCGGTGGTCTCGTAGTGGATCGCTCCGGTCTCGGGGTCGGTGAACGCCTCGGTGATCAGACCGCGGCCAAGCAGCGTGCGCACCACCGAGTCGACATTGACGGCACGGATGCTCGCGATCGCGCCCCGACTGACCGGCTGTTTGTAGGCGATCACGGCGAGCGTCTCGAGCGCGGCCTGGCTGAGGCGAGTCGGGTTCTGCGTGAGCACGAAATCGCGGACAAGTGCGTCGTGCTCCGGCCGCACGTAGACGCGCCACCCACCGCCGACCTCGCGCAGCTCGAAGCCGCGGCGGGGGCCGCCGGACTCGCCGTCGTAGTCGGCGACCAGGCGCTCGATGCTCTGTCGCACCGCAGGCACGGGGGCGCCGAGTGCTGTCGCCAGGGAGACCATGCTCTGAGGCTCGTCGGCGACCATGAGGATGGCCTCGAGGGCGCGTTCCAGGTCGGCGGGGGGTCTCGATACGGTCTCTGCGAGACCTACGCGACCAGCAGAAGTGTCAGTTCCCATAGTCCGCTCCGAGGTTGGCGAGGCTGTCATCGCTGAAGTGCTCGGCCGACCAGTGCAGCGTCAGCTCGCCGAGGGGTTCGAGCTGCTCGAACCCGATGAACGATCCACGGTACAGCTCGAGCACGGCAAGAAAGCGCGCTACCACGACCCCCCGCACGTCGGCACCCGCGATCAGCTGGCGGAAGGTCATCGGCTCGCCTCGTCGCAGCATGGCCACGACGTGCGCCGCCTGTTCCCGAATGCTGACCAGTGGCGCGTGCAGATGGTCGAGCCCGACCGACGGCAGCTCGCGCGGCGTGAAGGCCAGGGTGGCCAGCGCCGCGAAGTCTTGGAGCGTCAGCGTCCACACTAGCTCGGGCGTGGTGGCGCGGTACTTCTCCTCGAGGCGCACGGATCGGTAGTGTCTGCTCGACTCCGCATCGAGTCGGCCCGAGAACCACTGCGCGGCCTCCTTGAACGCCCGGTACTGCAGCAGCCGCGCGAACAGCAGGTCTCGTGCCTCCAGCAGCGCGACATCCTCGGCATCCACCAGTTCGCCCTGGGGCAGCAGGCCCGCCACCTTCAGGTCGAGCAGGGTGGCGGCCACCACGACGAATTCGCTGGCCTGATCGAGCTCCCCGTCGGAGTCGAGCCCGCGCAGATAGGCGATGAACTCGTCGGTGACCCTCGACAGCGACACCTCGGTGATGTCGAGCTCGTGCTTGGCTATCAGCGAGAGCAGCAGGTCGAACGGACCGCTGAAGTTGGCCAGCGATACCGAGAAGCCCGCGGCTTCACTCTCCAGCTCGCCGACGTCGCTAGGCGACGGCACCACGTGCGATCAGCTCTCGGGCCAGCGCGCGGTAGGAGTCCGACCCGGAATGCTCGGGCGCGAACTCGGTGATCGGCGTGCCGGCAATGCTCGCGTCGGGGAACTTCACGGTGCGCCCGATCACCGTCTCCAGCACCCGGTCGCCGAACGTCTCGACCACGCGCTCCATCACCTCACGGGAGTGCAGCAGGCGCGGGTCGTACATGGTGGCGACGATACCGTCGAGCTGGATGCTCGGGTTCAGCCGGTCCCTGACCTTCTCGATGGTCTCGATCAGCAGCGCGACGCCCCGCAGCGCGAAGAACTCGCACTCGAGTGGGATGAGCACGCCGTGCGCGGCGGTGAGGGCGTTGACCGTCAGCAGGCCCAGCGACGGCTGGCAGTCGATGAGGATCACGTCGTACTGGTCGCTCACCTTGCGCAGCACGCGGGCGAGGATGGTCTCACGCGCGACCTCGTTGACGAGGTGCACCTCCGCCGCCGACAGGTCGATGTTCGCGGGGATGATGTGCAGGTTCGGCGTTGCCGTGTGCACGATCGCCTCGGCCGGATTGCTCACGGTGCCCAGCAGCAGGTCGTAGACCGTCGGCACGTCGTGCGTCGGCACCCCCAGCCCGGCCGACAGCGCACCCTGCGGATCGAAGTCGACGGCCAGCACGCGACGCCCGTACTCGGCCAGCGCCGCACCGACGTTGATGGTGCTAGTGGTCTTGCCGACGCCGCCCTTCTGGTTGCACAGGGCGATGATGCGAGCGGGGCCGTGCCCGCGCAAAGGGGCAGGCTCGGGGAACTCCTGCAGCGGCCGACCGGTCGGCCCGAGCACGGCCGCCTCGAGTCCCGGCAGAACCGCCGAGTCGTTTCGCCGCGCCGTCATGCATCGAGTGTACGTCTGGGGTTCGCGCCAACCGCGCCCGCACACGCGCGCCGAGAACGGGTCGTCTCAACCCGAGGTTGAGGGTTCAGCGGGCTCGAGGATGGGCGCTGACGTACATGTCCCGCAGCGTGTCGGCGGTCACCATCGTGTAGATCTGGGTCGTCGCGACCGACGCGTGCCCGAGCAGTTCCTGCACCACACGCACGTCGGCGCCGCCGGCCAGCAGATGCGTCGCGAAGCTGTGCCGGAACGTGTGCGGCGAGATCTCGATCCCCAGCTTCGCGCGCTCGGCGGCAGCCCTGATGATGAGCCACGCGTTCTGGCGCGACACCCGCGCCCCGCGCACCCCGAGGAACAGCGCCGGCGTCGCCCGCCCGCGCATCGACAGCGCCGGCCTCGCCCGCACCAGGTACGCCTGGATGGCGTCGCGCGCGAACCTCCCCACCGGCACGATCCGCTGCTTGCCGCCTTTGCCGAACAGTCGCACGACGTCGCCCTCGATCACGTCGTCGACGTTGAGCGCAACCGCCTCCGACACCCGAGCACCTGTGGCGTACAGCAGTTCGAGCAGCGCCGCGTCGCGCAGCGCGACTGGCTCGTCGCCCTCCACCGCGGCCAGCACGGCCGTCATCTGCTCCACCGAGATCGCCTTCGGCAGCCGCATCGGCGCCTTGGGCGGTTTCGCGTCGACTGAGACGTCAACCTGCACGATGCCCTCCTCGAGCATGAAACGGTGCAGACCGCGCACCGACGAGAGCATTCGAGCGACGGATGTCGCGGCCAACGGCACCTCGCGCGTACGCAGCTGGGCGGCGAAGGCCGCGACATCCGCGGCCGTGATCGCGTCGGGCTCCGACGTGCCACGCTGCGCGAGGAACTCGCCGTACGCGTTCAGGTCGCGCGCGTACGCCTGCAGGGTGTTGCTCGAACGCCCGCGTTCGATCGCGAGGTGCCGAAGGTACTGATCGACCGCGACCGCGAGCTGCATCGTGTCAGACTCGCTGGCCGGGATGCCTCGGCCACGCCGATTCCGCCGGTGCGAGCGTGTCCCACTCGCGTGCCCGTCCGGCGCTCGCGCTGAGCGCCGCGATGGCGACGATGGCGTTGCCGAGTCGTCGCGTCAGCACTCCCTCGACCACCTCGTCGAGGCTCACCCAGCGCACCTCGATGCCGGCCTCCTCCTCGGTGCGGTGGAAGGCCTCGTGTGTGGCGCGCACATCGCGGGCCAGGTACACGCGGATGACCTCGTTGCTGCCGCCCGGCGTGCTGGAGAAGTCGCACAGCAGGTCCCACTGGTCGGCGATCAGGTCGGCCTCTTCGGCGAGCTCGCGCTGAGCCGCCAGCAGCGGCGACTCCCCCGTGATGTCGAGCAGGCCGGCCGGCAGCTCCCAGTCGCGCATGCGGATCGGGTGCCGGTACTGCTTGATCAGCAGCACCCGGTCCCGCTCGTCGAGCGCGAGCACGGCCACCGCACCGGTGTGCGCCAGATACTCGCGGGTGATCTCGGCGCCGTCGAGTACGAACCGGTCGCGCACGACATCCCAGACGTGCCCGCTGTACACGGTCTCGCTCGAGAGCACCTCGACGCTGACGGCGTCGTCGCCGAGCGTGGGCTCAGACATCCACGGACTCGGCTACCTCGGCCACCTCGAACAGGCGGCTCGCCTGCTGACGCTCCAGGGCGGCGCCGACCAACCCGCGGAACAGCGGATGCGCGCGGTCGGGCCGCGAGCGCAACTCGGGGTGCGCCTGGGTACCGACGTAGAACGGGTGCTGCTGCCGCGGCAGCTCGACGAACTCGACGAGGGTACGGTCCGGGGAGATCCCGGAGAACACGAGCCCGGCGTTCGCGATCCGCTCCCGGTAGGCGTTGTTGACCTCGTACCGGTGCCGGTGCCGCTCGGCGATGCGCGGCGCGCCGTACAGCTCCTCGACGATGGACCCGCGCAGCAGCGACGCCTCGTACAGCCCGAGCCGCATCGTGCCGCCGAGGTCGCCGTGGTCGATGATGTCGACCTGCTCGGCCATCGTCGCGATGACCGGGTACTCGGTGTCGGGGTCGAACTCGGTGGAGGATGCCCCCGGCAGGCCGGCGACATCCCTCGCGTACTCGATCACCATGCACTGCAGGCCCAGGCACAGGCCCAGCACCGGGATGGCGTTCTCGCGAGCGAATCGCAGCGCACCGAGCTTGCCCTCGATGCCGCGCACCCCGAAGCCGCCGGGCACGACGATGCCGTCGAGGTCGCCGAGATTGCGCGCAGCGCCGTCACGCGTCTCGCAGTCATCCGATTTCACCCAGCGGATCCGCACCCGGCTCTGGTGAGCGAAGCCGCCCGCTCTGAGTGCCTCGGTCACCGAGAGGTAGGCGTCGGGCAGGTCGATGTACTTGCCGACAAGTCCGATGGTGACCTCGTGCTTGGGGTCGTGCACGGTACGCAGCAGGTCGCTCCAGCCGTCCCAGTTCACCTCGCCGGCGCTCAGGCCGAGCTGCTCGATGATGTAACCGTCGAGGCCCTGGTCGTGCAGCATGGTCGGGATTTCGTAGATGCTCGGCACGTCGATCGCGTTGACGACGGCCGCCTCGTCGACGTCGCACATCAGCGCGATCTTGCGCTTGTTGCTCTCAGACACCGGCCGGTCGCTGCGCAGCACGAGCGCGTCGGGCTGGATGCCGATCGAGCGCAGCGCCGCCACCGAGTGCTGGGTGGGCTTGGTCTTCTGCTCCCCCGATGCATTCATGAACGGCACAAGCGAGACGTGCACGAAGAACACGTTCTTGCGGCCGAGCTCGTGCCGCACCTGCCGCGCGGACTCGATGAACGGCTGGCTCTCGATGTCGCCGACGGTGCCGCCGATCTCGGTGATGATCACGTCGGGAGCCGGCTCGCCGTTGGCGCCCGGTTGCGCTTGCAGGCGCATCCGCCGCTTGATCTCGTCGGTGATGTGCGGGATCACCTGCACGGTATCGCCGAGGTACTCGCCGCGGCGCTCGCGCGCGATCACACTGGAGTAGATCTGCCCGGTCGTGACGTTGGCAGCCTGGTCGAGGTCGATGTCGAGGAAGCGTTCGTAGTGGCCGATGTCGAGGTCGGTCTCGGCGCCGTCGTCGGTGACGAACACCTCACCGTGCTGGAACGGGTTCATCGTGCCGGGGTCGACGTTGAGGTACGGGTCGAGTTTCTGCATGACGACACGGAGCCCGCGAGCGGTGAGCAGGTTGCCGAGACTGGCGGCGGTGAGGCCCTTGCCGAGCGACGAGACGACACCCCCGGTGACGAAGATGTGCTTGGTCAGGCCCGCATCCGAGATATCCACCACGGGGTTTCATCCTATGCGCTCTACCCGGGCGGTATCGATCAGCTCGCGGGCGTGAGCGAGCCCGCTCTCGGAGTCGGGCAGCCCTGACAGCATCCGCGCCAGTTCAGCGGCCCGCTCGTCGCCGTGCAGCTGCTGCACGCTCGAGGCTGTCACGGCGCCATCGCTGCCCTTGAGTACGCGGAGGTGGTTCGTGGCGAACGCGGCGACCTGCGGCAGATGCGTCACCACGATCACCTGCGCGCTCTGGCTGAGCGTGGCGAGCCTGCGCCCGATCTCGATCGCCGAGGCACCGCCGACGCCGGCATCCACCTCGTCGAACACGAAGGTCGGCACCGGGTCGCTGCCGGCGATCACGACCTCGATCGCGAGCATCACCCTGCTCAACTCGCCCCCGGAGGCTCCCCGGCCCAGCGGCCGAGGCTCGGCACCGGGGTGCGGCTTCAGCAGAATCGATACCTGGTCTTTCCCCGTCAGGGCGTACTCGGCCCGGTCCTCCACCGCCACCGTCAGCTTCGCGTCGGGCATCGCCAGCGCGCCCAGTTCGGTCGTCACGCGATCCGCGAGCCGTTGCGCGTACTCCCGCCGCAGCTCGCTGAGCCTCGATGCCAGCTCGACGAGCCGGGCCCGGCCGACCTCGACCGCGGAGCTCAACTCGTCGATCCGCGTCGAATCCCGGTCGAGCTCGAACAGGCGATCACTGCCGGTGTGAAGGTAGTCCAGGGCGTCGTCCAGTGTCGGCCCGTACTTGCGCGCCAGCGCATTCAGTTGCGCCCGCCGCTCGTTCACCGTCTCGAGTTCGCGGGCCCCGTCGGCATCCAGCCCGGCCAGGTAGCCGGAGAGCTGCACCACGATCTCACCAACCTGAATGGATGCCTCGGCCACAGCCTCCGCGATCGGCCCGAGTGCGCTGTCGTGTTCGGCGACCCGCTCGAGCTGCCGTCGGGCATCCGCAAGCAGTCCGGTCACGTCGCTGCCGCCATCAACGCTCTCGCTCGACAGCACTTCGTGCGCTCGGGCGGCGGCGAATCGCAGTTCCTCGAGGTTCGTGAGACGGTCGGCTTGCTCGGCGAGCTCCACGTCCTCGCCCTGGCGCGGTGCCAGCGCCTCGATCTCGGCCATCGCGAGCCGCAGGTCTTCGGCTTCCCTGGCCCGCAGGTCGCGTTCAGCGGTGAGCACGTCGAGCTCGCCCTGGTCGACCTGCCAGCGCCGGTACACCGTCTGGTACTCGTCGAGAACTGTACTCAGTGGTGCGCCGGCGAAGCGGTCGAGGGCCTCCCGCTGCGCGGTGGCCGAGCGCAGCCGCACCTGGTCGGACTGACCGTGCACCACGACGAGCTGCTGCCCGATCTCGTTGAGCACGCCGATCGGCGCTCCGCGGCCGCCGACCGCAGCGCGACTGCGGCCCTCGGTCGACACCGACCTGCTCAGGATCAGTTCGCCGGCATCCAGCTGCCCGCCGGCATCCCGGACTCGTTCGGCAACCGGGCCGTCGGCATCGACCAGCCACCGGCCCTCGACCACAGCCTGCGCGCTGCCAGACCGGATGGCGGCGCTGTCGGCCCGCTCGCCGAGCAGCAGGCCGAGGGCTGAGACCACCATCGTCTTGCCCGCACCGGTCTCGCCGGTGAGCGCAGTGAACCCTGCGCCGAGCGGCAGGCGGGCTTGCCCGATGACGCCCAGATTGTTGATGGAGATCTCCTCGATCACCGCGGCGCGCCCTCCTCGCCGACCGGGCCGCGCCACCCCTGCACCGGCAGGTTGAACTTGCGCACCAGTCGGTCGGTGAACGGCGCCTGCGCCAGGCGGGCCAGTCTCACCGGCACCGGCGAGCGGTGCACCACCACGCGCGCTCCGCGCGGCAGGTCGAACGAGCGCCGTCCGTCGCACCACAGCACGCCGGTGGCCTGGGTGCGGTCGAGCACCTCGACCGCGATGAATGAGTCCGGCGCCACCACGAGGGGACGTGCGAAGAGCGCGTGCGGGCTGAGCGGCACGATGAGCATGGCATCCAGCGCGGGCCACACCACCGGACCGCCAGCGGAGAACGCGTACGCCGTCGACCCCGTCGGCGTGGACATCACCACGCCGTCACACCCGAACGATGACAGCGGTCGCCCGTCGACCTCCATCACGACCTCGAGCATCCGCTCCCGGCTCGCCTTCTCGACGGTGGCTTCGTTCAGCGCCCAGGTCTCGTACACGACGTCGGCGCCGGACTTGACGCGCACCCAGAGCGTCATCCGCTCCTCGACCAGGTAGTCGCGCTCCAGCGCACGTGCGACGGCGTCGGCGAGTTCGTCGCGCTCGCTCTCGGCCAGGAATCCGACATGCCCGAGGTTGACGCCTAACAGGGGCGCGGAGCATCCTCGCGCCAATTCGGCCGCGCGCAGGATGGTACCGTCGCCACCGAGCACGATCACCAGCTCGAGCTCGCCGATCTGCACGGTGTCGCCCAGGAGCGCCAGGGGTGCGAGGTCGGCAGCGGCGGCGATCATCGCCGAGTGCTCGTCTCGCGAGACCACGGGTGTCAGCCCCGCGGCGATGAGCTGTCGGCACACGACGATCCCGGCGGACAGCGAGTCCTCCCGCCCGGTGTGCGCGACGACCAGGATGTGGCGATCGGCTGTCATCGATCCGCTCCCCTGCATCTATCGTGCGTTATCTGTCGGTCGTGCGTTCTCTCGCCTGGCTCATCTCATGCCTGCTGTCATGCGATCGCGGAAACCCGCCCCGACCATTCTGTCGGATTGCTGCCTTCCGACGCGCTCAGCCAGGCGAGGTACTCACGATTACCGCCGGTACCGGCAATTGGGGAGGGAAGGATGCCTGCCGTGCCCAAACCGCTATCCCACGCCGCCCACAGCACGCCCATCACCGCCTCGTCGCGCAGCGCCGCGTCTTTGACGATCCCCTCGCGGATGCCGCCGCGGCCCACCTCGAACTGAGGCTTGATCAGCACGATGTAGTCGGCGGTCAGCCCTGCTGTCGCCACCAGGGCAGGCAGCACCACCGGAAGGGAGATGAACGACAGGTCGGCGACCACCAGGTCCGGCGGCTCGGCCTCCCCCGTCATCGCGTTCACAGCGTCGGCGGTCAGGTCGCGCGCGTTGACGCCCTCGACGACGATCGCTCGAGCATCGTTTCGCAGGATGCGGTTGAGCTGGTCGTGTCCGACGTCGAGGGCCAGCACCCGGCGCGCCCCGCGTTCCAGCAGCACCTGAGTGAAGCCACCCGTCGACGCGCCGACATCCATCGCCAGCCGAGCAGTCGGGTCGACGTCGAACGCATCGAGGGCCGCGATGAGCTTGTGTGCGGCACGGCTGACGTAGTGGTCGACCCTCGCGACCTCGATGCTCGCACTGTCGGCGACCTGCGCCGAGGCCTTGACGACAGGGACACCGTCGACCGTCACCTGGCCGCCGGCGATGAGGCGGGCTGCGAGCGTCCGCGATCGCGCCAGCCCGCGAGCCGCGATCTCCGCGTCGAGCCTAGGCAGACCGGTCGCCGCCCTCGAGGGCATCCTGCAGCTGATCATGCAGCTGTGCGTACGCCGCGGCCCGATCCTCGAGCGGCTGGTCCTCGATCAGACGAAGGCGAGAGAGCAGAGCATTCGAGTCGAGTGCGGCGTCAGCGGTCATGGGTCAAGCGTACGGTCGGATCCGTGCGTGTATGATTACGCGGCCCAACGTGGTTCGTGCAGCCTTGGGAAAGGTGACCAGCTATGTCGAAGCTAGCCGTGACCGCGGTCCTCGTGTGCGCGCTGCTCCTCGGGCTCGTGGGTGGTCTTATCGGGACGGGATTGGCACAGGGCACCTCACCGATGTCCTCGACCCCAACGGCGACACCCCCTCCGGGCGGTGGTCAGGCGGGCACCGCTGGCGCCGACGGCAGAGACGGCGTCGACGGCGCTCCGGGACCGCGCGGCAACGACGGCGCTCCGGGCGCGCGCGGCAACGACGGCGCTCCGGGTGCGCGCGGCAACGACGGCGCTCCGGGTGCCACCGGTCCGGCAGGGCTTGCCGGTCCTGCAGGGCCCGCCGGCCCGGCAGGGCCCCCGGGTCCGCAAGGCGTGGCCGGCTCAAGCGGCATCGTCGGATTGGCCTACGTCCCGGTTCAAACATCCGACTTCGCTAGCACGACACCATCCGCAGGCATCTTCTCGGGCACGTATCCGCTTGATGCAGCAGCCGCCCAGGTGGTCAACCTCACGTCGTTCGCAATGAAGGAGCCGACCATCGTCAGCTGGGAGGCTGGCTTGTACCGAATCACCTACGAGATGCGGTGCAGGTATCTGGGCGCGACCGTGATCTCGCTGGAGTTGTTCTACGGGTCTACCCTGATCGCCCCCAACCCCTGTTCTCCAGAGGACCGGCTGCGCACGAGCTACTCCATCGTGCGCTACCTCGGGTCCAGCGGTCCGGACAGCATCTACGTCCTATGGTCTCAGTCGTACAGCGGCGGCTCATACAGGATGCTTGTCGACGGGAGCATCACTCTGGAGAAGCTCATGTAGCTACTCACGTCGATTTCGGAGCATCCGGGCCCGCGGAAAGGGACAGGGCAGTGGCGATTCGGCGCATCGGTTTCGCTCTCTCGACATCCTCATCGAGGGAACCTCGACGCCGAAATATATCGGCTGTCGCTTCTGCAGCGCAACGCGCCGCGCCCTAGGAATAGAGTACCGGCGGCACGTCCAGTGCATAGATGCTGAGCCCCGAGTTCCAGATGGCGGCAGCGCCCGCCCGCAGCATGTCGATGCCGCTGCCGCGCTCGACGGTGAGCACGTGTCCGGTTCTCCGCACCGCGGCGGTGCCGACAACCGTGAGCCCGTCCTGTTCGACGGTTTGCGGGTAGTCCTCGTGCAGTCCGCGCAGGTCCTCGAGCAGGTAGGTGGGACGCTCGGCGGGCACCGCCGCGAGTACCTGCTTGGCCTGATCGATCCCGGTGAGCACGAGCACCGACGGGATGTCCACCCGGTTCGCGCCGAGGATATCGGTGTCGAGCCGGTCGCCGATCATGAGGGCGGATGTCGCGGCGAACCGCGTCATCGCCTCCTGAAAGATCGCGATCTCGGGCTTGCCTGCCACGGTCGGCAGCCGGCCGATGGCGGTGTGCACGGCGGAGACGAGCGTGCCGTTGCCAGGCGCGGTCCCCCGTGCCTGCGGAATCGTCCAGTCGGTGTTCGTCGCCACCCACGGCAGTGCGGCGCCCTCACCCTGCAGCGCGAACGCGGCCTCCGCGAGTTGCGTCCAGCCCACCGACGGGTGGAAACCCTGGATGACCGCTGCCGGCGCCGCCTCGGCCGAGTCGACCACCACGAACCCGGCGCGCTCCACCTCGGTGGTAAGCCCCTCGCCTCCGATGACGAGGATTCTCGAGCCCGTCGGCACCAGTCCGCGCATCAGTCGCACCGCGGCTTGCGGGGAGGTCACGACATCCCGCGCTGCCGCTCGCAACCCGAGCGCGCGCAGGTGCTCGGCCACTGACGCGTCGGTCCGAGAAGCGTTGTTGGTGATGTACGCAACCCTCGCCGGAGCCGCGATCGCATTCATGCTCTCGACGGCATATGGGATGGCATCGGTACCCCGATAGATCACGCCGTCGAGGTCGGCGAGGACCAGATCGATGCCGTCGAGAAGACTGCTCATGCGTTAAGGTCGTCCTCTTCAACAATTTCGACGATCTCATCGTCGTCGACTCCCAGCGCTTGAGCCGCGATCGTCGCCCGCCGGTACCACTGCTCGGCTTCCTCGTCTCGACCGAGATCCTCCAGCACCGTCGCGTACGCGTCGAACAGCGCCGGGCTGTACGGGTAGGCCGTCGTCGGATCGAGCTGCGGGATCTCGAGTTCCCGCAGCGCCGCCTGCGCATCGCCGAGATCGAGGCGCGCGCCGGACATCGCGATCGCGAGTTCCACCTGCACGGCTGCCGGCAGCGACGAACGCGGCACCGACCTGCCGAGCTCGAGCGCCCGTTCCGGCCGATCGAGACCGCGCTCGCTGTCGACCATCATCGGCAGCTGATCGTCGCGACCTGTGATGCGGCGATACGTACGCAACTCGCGCAGGGCGAGGGCGAAGTCGCCGGTCGCATAGGCGGTGATGGCGAGGGTCTCACGGGCGATCCCGATCCTGCCAGCCTTCCGGGCCGCCGAGATCGCGTGCCGGTGTGCCAGCTCGGGATCGTCGTCGATCAGTTCGGCGGCCATCACCAGGTGCCGGGCGACCCACTCGGCGTTCTCAGCGGTGAGCGTCTTGAGCTCATTGCGCGCGATGCGATCGAGATCCTTCGCGGTCACCGAATCCGGGATGTCTGGATCATCGTGTCGCGGACGCACCGATCGGGTGCCGAACGGGTCGCGATCCACCTCGGGTTCGCGCGCACTCGCGTCGCGATCACCTCGAGCGGGCTTGCCGCCCCTGGTCCACAGCCGCTGTTCGCGATCCCCGGATGCCCCGCGGCTGCGACGCTCAGGACGCCCGCCATCGCGCTTCGGGTACGACTTTCGCTCACCCGACGGCGCGCGGTCACCCGACGGCGCACCATCACGCTTCGGGTACGGCTTCCGGTCCCCGGAGGTCGGCTTACGTTCGCCAGACGGCCGACGGTCATCCCGTCCGCCGGTGCGTGGACGCTCGCGTTCTCCACTACGACGTCGCGGTTCGCGATCGTCCGGCACTCCGTCGCTCACGTGATCTCCTGAGGTGCTTAACGCGAGATGGCCACCCGGTGCCGCTTTTCAGCAACACGGGTGGCCATCTCACAAAGAAGTCCGGCGGTGTCCTACTCTCCCACAAGGTCCCCCTTGCAGTACCATCGGCGCAGAAGGTCTTAGCTTCCGGGTTCGGAATGTAACCGGGCGTTTCCCCTTCGCTATGGCCGCCGAAACACTATTGATTTGTCAGTCGACGTGACTTCGCGAATCGAAGTCGGCTCCCGACCGTAAATCGGGAACCACAAAGTGGACGCAAGCACAACTCATTCTCACTGAAGAGGGTGTTATCAATTTGTCGGCTTATTAGTACGGGTCAGCTGCACGAGTCGTTAGTCCTCGCTTCCACATCCCGCCTATCAACCCAGTAGTCTAGCTGGGAGCCTCTCAGCCCGAAGGCCATGGAAATCTCATCTTGAAGCCGGCTTCCCGCTTAGATGCTTTCAGCGGTTATCCGTTCCGAACGTAGCTAATCAGCGGTGCTCCTGGCGGAACAACTGACACACCAGAGGTTCGTCCAACCCGGTCCTCTCGTACTAGGGTCAGATCCTCTCAAACTTCCTACGCGCGCAGCGGATAGGGACCGAACTGTCTCACGACGTTCTAAACCCAGCTCGCGTACCGCTTTAATGGGCGAACAGCCCAACCCTTGGGACCTACTCCAGCCCCAGGATGCGACGAGCCGACATCGAGGTGCCAAACCATGCCGTCGATATGGACTCTTGGGCAAGATCAGCCTGTTATCCCCGAGGTACCTTTTATCCGTTGAGCGACAGCGCTTCCACAAGCCACTGCCGGATCACTAGTCCCGACTTTCGTCCCTGCTCGACCTGTCAGTCTCACAGTCAAGCTCCCTTGTGCACTTACACTCGACACCTGATTGCCAACCAGGTTGAGGGAACCTTTGGGCGCCTCCGTTACTTTTTGGGAGGCAACCGCCCCAGTTAAACTACCCACCAGGCACTGTCCCTGAACCGGATTACGGTCCTAAGTTAGACATCCAGAGTGACCAGAGTGGTATTTCAACAACGACTCCACCGACACTAGCGTGCCAGCTTCACAGTCTCCCACCTATCCTACACAAGCCACACCGAACACCAATACCAAGCTGTAGTAAAGGTCACGGGGTCTTTCCGTCCTGCTGCGCGTAACGAGCATCTTTACTCGTAGTGCAATTTCGCCGAGTTCGCGGTTGAGACAGCTGGGAAGTCGTTACGCCATTCGTGCAGGTCGGAACTTACCCGACAAGGAATTTCGCTACCTTAGGATGGTTATAGTTACCACCGCCGTTTACTGGGGCTTAAATTCGTAGCTTCGCTTGCGCTAACCACTCCTCTTAACCTTCCAGCACCGGGCAGGCGTCAGTCCGTATACATCGTCTTGCGACTTGGCACGGACCTGTGTTTTTAGTAAACAGTCGCTTCCCACTGGTCTCTGCGGCCTTCAACGCTCCAGCAGCACGTGCCTTCACGCATCCGGCCCCCCTTCTCCCGAAGTTACGGGGGCATTTTGCCGAGTTCCTTAACCACGATTCTCTCGATCTCCTCGGTATTCTCTACCTGACCACCTGAGTCGGTTTGGGGTACGGGTGACTAGAACCTCGCGTCGATGCTTTTCTCGGCAGCATAGGATCACTGAATTCGCCCGTGAGGGCTATGCATCGGGTCTCAGGCTACGTGAGGAACGGATTTGCCTATCCCTCGCCCTACATCCTTACACCGGGACAACCATCGCCCGGCCCAGCTACCTTCCTGCGTCACACCTGTTAATACGCTAGCCGCACCAGCATAGGGTCGTGTGCTAGCCCCAACGCTTCACCCCGAAGGGATCCATCAGAGGGATTCGGACACTTAGCGTCACTGGATTAGCTTGGGCGGTTCTTCGTCAGTACGGGAATATCAACCCGTTGTCCATCGACTACGCCTGTCGGCCTCGCCTTAGGTCCCGACTTACCCAGGGCGGATTAACCTGGCCCTGGAACCCTTGGTCTTTCGGAGGACGGGTTTCTCACCCGTCTTTCGCTACTCATGCCTGCATTCTCACTCGTGTGGCGTCCACGGCTGGATCACTCCGCCGCTTCACCCGCCATACGACGCTCCCCTACCCATCCACACACCTGGACCCTGATCCGAAGAACAGAGCCGAGTAAAATGTGAATGCCACAGCTTCGGCGGTGTGCTTGAGCCCCGCTACATTGTCGGCGCGGAACCACTTGACCAGTGAGCTATTACGCACTCTTTCAAGGGTGGCTGCTTCTAAGCCAACCTCCTGGTTGTCTCTGCAACTCCACATCCTTTCCCACTTAGCACACGCTTGGGGACCTTAGTTGGTAGTCTGGGTTGTTTCCCTCTCGACGATGAAGCTTATCCCCCACCGTCTCACTGCTGCGCTCTCACTTACCGGCATTCGGAGTTTGGCTAACGTCAGTAACCTTTTGGGGCCCATCAGCTATCCAGTAGCTCTACCTCCGGTAAGAAACACGCAACGCTGCACCTAAATGCATTTCGGAGAGAACCAGCTATCACGAAGTTTGATTGGCCTTTCACCCCTATCCACAGCTCATCCCCTCAGTTTTCAACCTAAGTGGGTTCGGTCCTCCACGACGTCTTACCGTCGCTTCAACCTGGCCATGGATAGATCACTTCGCTTCGGGTCTAGGACATGCGACTGAACCGCCCTATTCAGACTCGCTTTCGCTACGGCTACCCCACACGGGTTAACCTCGCCACATATCGCTAACTCGCAGGCTCATTCTTCAAAAGGCACGCCGTCACAGCTACTAGGGCTGCTCCGACGGATTGTAAGCAAACGGTTTCAGGTACTATTTCACTCCCCTCCCGGGGTACTTTTCACCTTTCCCTCACGGTACTTGTCCGCTATCGGTCATCTGGGAGTATTTAGGCTTATCAGGTGGTCCTGACAGATTCACACGGGATTTCTCGGGCCCCGTGCTACTTGGGATCCTCTCCGGGCCATCACAGCATTTCGACTACAGGGCTGGCACCCTCTATGGCTGGCCTTTCAAGACCATTCGTCTATACCGCTCTGTCACCCTTGCTGCTCGGCAGAACAGCAGGAGAGTCCCACAACCCCGACCATGCAACGCCTGCCGGCTATCACACATGATCGGTTTAGCCTGATCCGCGTTCGCTCGCCACTACTGACGGAATCACTGTTGTTTTCTCTTCCTGTGGGTACTGAGATGTTTCACTTCCCCACGTTCCCTCTACCCGCCCTATATATTCAGGCGGGAGTCACTGGGTCGGCACGCCGCCCAGCGGGGTTTCCCCATTCGGACATCCTCGGATCACGGCTCGCTTATCAGCTCCCCGAGGCTTATCGCAGATTGCTACGTCCTTCTTCGGCTCCAGATGCCAAGGCATCCACCGTTTGCTCTTAGAAACTTGACTACATGAGTATGAAGAATCGATCGGCACAGCCTCACGGCTGCGCTGACCAATGATCTATCCCGATCTTGACGATCGGGTGATCTTCAAAACCACCAGCTGCAAGAGCCGGCGGCTTCTAAGATGCTCGCGTCCACTGTGTAGTTCTCAACATACGGTCGGCACTCCCTGCCTCAACGCAATCCGCGTCCAAGCTCAGAAGTCCGAGAAACCAGCCCCCGCCCGACACTGCTCGAGCCTTACAGCTCTCGCAGCACCCTTGCGGTGCCCGGTCCCTCAGGACCCAACAGCGTGCATGAGCCGACCCTCCCCCAGCGATGCGTTCCAGCAGAAGCGAAGCTCCCGCGTACTAGCAGCGCCGGCATCGAGCCGACCCCTAAGTCAACGTTCCACCCATGAGCTCCCGCCGAGACACATTCGGTCCCGATGCGGGTTCTGGCTGCACGACCCGAGAGCCGACAGCAGATGCTCCTTAGAAAGGAGGTGATCCAGCCGCACCTTCCGGTACGGCTACCTTGTTA
>VFQO010000854.1_pt1 | contig 28398 bp, 31 predicted proteins | sample 3512331 | NCBI WGS metagenome assembly VFQO01 (sample SAMN10412371, study PRJNA504923) | tailings metagenome | isolation source: Replicate 3 from Balatoc abandoned mine | place: Philippines: Itogon, Benguet | collected 2017-08-28 | reverse complement strand
CCAGCCCTGCGAGGATGATCTTCCAGTGGCGTAGGGCGAAGGCAAGCGCGGTCATTGCATCACGTCCTCACGGCTAAGACAAAACTCGGAAAGCACAAGCGTGAACCAACGGCCTTCAACGCCAGCAATGGCATAGTCACCATCCTCGCGCGGACATTGCTCGCCTTCGCTGTCAAGGTAACAGACAACCGGATATTCAAAGCCATGCTGGTCGATGAATATGCCACGGTCATGATTTATCATCTCGACAGGTTCAGCCATCACACAATCTCCTTGTCAGGCGGCGCATGGGGTGTTTCCAGCCCGCGCTCGGCAGCTTTTCGGCCAGCAGGCGAGCTGCCCCATTCACCGTTGATAACTTGGCTGCCCCAGCCCAGCACAATGCCCAGCGCGAGCAGCAACGCCTCTCGATTGGCGGCGGGCACTTCAAAGAAATACAGCGCCGCGAGACCGGCCAAGCCGCCGACAATGGCGACAATGCCGACCGTGTAGCGAAAGGCGTTGCGCTCGGTCATGTCAGACGAAGTTTGCTTTTACCGCCCACATGGCGGCTTGCTCATAATTCGTCAGCGCAATGCTGCGCGGGCGATTATCCGGCACATTCTCGCGAATGTAATCAAGCAATGCCTCGGTGAGCGCTTTGATTTCAGCGACAACTTCACTTCCCGAAGGATTGAATGAAGGGATGGTGGTTACTGTATCTTCGGCCATTAGCATTCTCCTACAGGCCAGCCGCCAAACCGGACGGCGCGGTAATCCCGGTTTGCCGGGAATGGCGTTAGGCCCAACCCCCCGCCACAAGCGCCGCCTCAAACTGCTTGGCCTCGCCCGCAATCTTTTGCGCCTTGTCGATACCGTTGATGATGCGCCGCGCGTTCACATAGGCCAGCGTTGACGCCGTGCCGGTGCGGGGCAGCATCGCCAGCGACTTGCCGGTAAACCAGCCTTCAGCCATGCCGTGCCGCAATATCTTTGCCGCAATGTCGGGTCGCATCGCCGCGTCGGGATCGGCGATAAGGTCAACGCCAACCTTCGCGCCTGCTTTCCGATAATTGGCGCGCCCTGTCAGTTGCACATAGCCGCGCCCGGCGAACCGTGCGCCGTCGCCGACTTCGGTGTTGCCAAGCTGCGCTGCCAGTCGCGGCTTTTGCCCGGTCTTGTCATAGCGGCGCATGAAATAGGACGTGCTGCCATATTCTTTGATCGGCTGCATTGTCCCCGCCGTTTCGTGATACGCCGTCGCCAGCGCATAGGCCGTCCATGCCAGCGGCCAGCCCTCGCAAGCGGCCAGCAGCGCGTTGACCCCATCGACCTCGCCTTGGTCCAGCGCGGGGCCAAGAATGCCGCGCCGCAATGCCGCAAAGAACGTGTCGGGATGTTTCAGGCTCATTCCCCAGTCTCCTTACGCTTGCCCCGCGCCCGTCCGCCGATTTGCCGGATGATGGCAATCAGGTCGTCGGGCGTGGCGGGGTCGATACTGTAGGCGGCAATCAGCGTCTCACGCGCTTGCCGCAATTCCGGGGCCGTCGGGTCAAGGCGATGCACCGCCTGAGCAAGCGCGCTGATGGCCGTCAGGTTGGCAAAGCGTTTCTCAGCGTCATGCCCGCGCTCAGCCTCCATCGCGTCGATTCGCGTTTCCAGCTCGGAAATCTTCGCCGCCTGCGCATCGCACAACGCCTTGTATCGCTCGAACAGCACGTCGCTGCGGCCATCCACGCGCAGCCATCCGCGAAACAGCCAGCCGATCATCGCCAGCGCCAAGGCCGCCAAACCATATTCGGGATGCGAGGAAAGGATGTTGCCGGGGGAGGTCACAAGCACCCCCCGTCCTGCACCCGCTCATCCTGCGCGAAATTGCCGCAGCGGGTCATGGCCACACCACATAGGGGATGGCCAAGTCCTCGGTCGCAAGGTTGATATTGCGCGGGGTCAGGGCACGAGCGCCGCCGTTGCCAGCATTGTTGACGCCGCCGTTGTAGTCATCAATCGACCCAGCGAAATAAAGCTGGTTCTGGCCAAACGGGTTTTGCCCGTTGCCGCCCCAATCGGCATCCCAATTAAACTCACTGCCGCTGAAATTGGCAGGCAAGGAATAGGCGCTATCGCCCCATCCCAGCGTAAATTCGCCGAACGCGCCATCTAACGGGTCAGCACCGTTGCCGTTAGCGCCTATGGTCAGCCCCGGCGATTGGAACAGCGTCGCTATGTTTGGCGCATAGTTTCCGTCAAATACGCCGGTTGAGCCTACGTTGGTCGGGACATGCTCGCCCCCGTTCCACCGAAACACACCTCGATAGCTTAGCGCCGCCGTGGTTTGAGTGAAGTCCAGCGCAAAATAGAAAGTGATGATCTGACCAGTCGGCATAGCCGTCAGCGCCCCCGGCATACGGAAGCTGTGACTTGAACCAAGCAACATCCGCATATCAGCCGCAGTAGATGCGTAAAGCTCGACTTGCGTTGTGCCGCCGTTGCCCCCGTTGAATATCACCATGTTGACGGTCTTATTGAAAATGACGAAGCGAACCGCTCCGCGCATCCGGCGGATAGTCTCCGATGCCGGAACATTCATGGTGGACCACTGCGCCGTGCCCGTTGCCTTGCGTGTATCTACATATTCCTTGGTCGTTACGGCATCCGGCAGCGCGCCCGTCCGATTGGTCGCGGTCGTCGCGGTGAAGCTGGGCACCAATCCGCCGCCAAGCGCGCGGGCATTGTTCGTTCCCGGCTGCGTATAGGCGATGGTGACGCTCTGGCCGGTGGTGAGCGGGGTATCGAGCGTGATGGCAAGGCTGTTGCCCCACACATGCACGCTGCTGAATGTGATCGTCGCGCTGCCCGTTGTCGCGTCGGCGCTGGTGGACAGGGTTACACTGGTGCCGCTGACCGCGCTGACCTGCGTCGGTACCGGGAAGTTGGCACGGTTTGCGCGCATCCCCTGCACAATGCCAGTGCCGCTGGCGACTGTTACCGCCGCCGTATTGACCACCGACGAGCATGTCGTGCTGCGGTCAATCGGCAGGGTAACGGGCGACCCCGCCACAACAACCGCAAAGGCGCTGACAGCAGGAACAAAGCCTTGATCGAGAGGCTTGTCGAACTCAATCCACACATGACGATTACGCGCCTCAAAGCGGACAGGCACAGGCGCAGTAGCATCGGTGAATTGCGACGTCTGCGCCGTGTAATAGGTCTCGATCATGCGCTTCAGGAAAGTGCTGCTCTGGTCCGTCAGCAACCGCTGCGTGTTCGATCCGTTTGCCACCCACCACTGATAATAGCGGTCGTGATAGGTCATTGTCGCGGCGCTGTTCCACAGCCCGATTGCCCCCATCGCGCGCAAGGCGAGGATGGCGGCCATATTCGGGTTGCCGTTGGTGTCGCGGTAGCGGTGATTATAGGCCGAGCCGCCCGACGCTGGCGACGAAGGCTTGCTGTTCCAGTCCAGCGAGTTTTCCATGAAGTCGAGATACGGCGCATAGATCGGAAACAGTCCGGTATTTGGCGTCGTCTCGATAATGATGCGGCCAACCTCAATGACCGTGCGGTCATTTTGGAAAAAGCCGTTCTGCGCCGCGTCGGCAGTGTTGGTCAGGCTGGTCTTGCCTACGCTGGATGGCGCGTTGCGCAGCGCCCACGCCGCAAACACAATCAGCGGCTTGACCCAATGCTGCCCGCCGCCAAAGCTGGCGTTGTTCGATGGCCAGCGACCCGAATTGACCGTGCGCCGCCAGCAGTCCAAACCCGCCTGCACCAGATGCACGGCAACTTCCTGCTTTTCTGCAACAGTCGGCCCGGTGCAGCACAAATAACAAAGCGCCTGCGCCACGCTCGCGGCAATGTCGCCGCCATAGGCGCGCTGGTTGTTCGATGCCGAAATGCCGCGCGCAAACAGATTGTTCGTGTAGAAGGTTTGCAGGAACTTTAGCTGGCTGATGATCGCGTCTTTGGTCGGTAGCGATGTGCCGCTCGGAACGGCCAGCGACGGCAGCGCGGCAAGGTCCATCTGGTCGCTTTGAAAGAACGGCGTCTTGTCGGTGTCGGACGCATGGGGCCGGAACGAATTGTTCGTCGGCACGGCGCTGACAATCGTGAACGCCGCCATGTCGGTAACATTCTCGCGCCCTTCAAGGTTCGGCGACGTGGTGGAAATGACTTTCACCAGCGTATTCTGCCCGCTGATCGGTGTGCCAGTGCGCGACGGCGCTGCGTTGTTGGCGATGGCGTAATTCTGGATGGTCGAGCCGTTCACCGCATCGGCGCTATCGAGGCTGTCGAAGCCTTGCGTTTCCGTTTCTGCGCCAGTCGTGCCGCCGCTGCCGGGATTGACCATCAAGCCATTGCGCGCACGCGAATTGACGCCGTAGCGCAGCATCACACCTGACCCATTGGTCGTCAGAGGCAGGATTGCGCCGCCAGCCGTGGCGGCAAGCTGGAACGTCGTTGATGTAGGGTTGCGAACAAAATAGTCGGTGTTGATTGAAATGCCGGTGGTTCCAGTGATGCTGGTGAAACGAACCTTTTGGTCTGCTATCAGACCGTGCGCCTTGCTTTTGGTTACGGTGTCGCCAGTGTCTTGGAAAGTGATCGTGCCATCGCCGCCCGTTCCTTCGACCTCGCCAAACAGCCACGAACCCGCCGCGTCCAGCGCATAGGCAGGGCTATCGTTCGTCACCGTCGCGCCGACCGCAAAATAGTCGCCGTTCGCATATTGTCCAACCGGATAGTTGGTATCGAACGTCATGGTCATGCCGCGCTGGACCATGTTCGACTGCGATGACGTGGGCGTCGGAGTAGGCGCAGGCGTGGGGGTGCCGCCCTCAACAATGAAAGGCAGTCCACCACTACTTACCAGTGTAATCGCGATGCCGCCGCTGCTGACGGCGGTCAAAACCGGAGCGCCCGATGCAACGTCGGTCACAGCGATACCGCCGCTTTCAACTATGGTTACGCTTGGCCCTGGCATTAAAACCCCCTCATGGCGCATACTGCCCGGTGATGGTTACCCTCAGAATGTCGTTGGCTGCCCATGTGAACGGCGATGTGGAAGTAAGATTGCCGCTTATTGGCTCGCTACCGGCAAGGACGTTAATCTGCGAAGAACCGCTCGAAATCTGAGCGACGCCCTTATAGCTGCCTGTTCCTGAGTCCGTCAGATTAGCGATGCCCTGCACAGTTGTTGCAGCTTTGTGTGGGGCGCTAATACCAAATGTAGTGCCAAGCGTTGTCGTCGATCCAACCACCAATTCGGCTGTAGCGGTCCACTGCCTGCCTTGCCTTGATACTTTGCCGGTAAGGGTGCCGTTGCCAAGCGATGGCGAGCCGGTCCCGACCAGCGTCGGAGTGTAGGCAATCTCACCATGCCAAAGGTCATTGGCGGGCGCGTTCAAAACCAAGGTGACGCCGGTTAACTGCCCAAGGTGGAACGAGCTATCAGCTACTTCGCTGTTGATCGTCAGCGTTATTCCCGCCTGCGCAACATTGGTTGGACCGAAAGTGACTTGCGTAATCGCACCGCCCGAACCGTCGCCGAAAGTCACGTTGGCCGCAAACGAATTGTTATTGAAAAGGTTGATTGACGATTGAATCGATGTGACGCCAATAACTCGGTTGCCGGTGAAAAAGCCTCCACCAGCCGAAATAGTCAGCTTGCCAATTTGGCAATCCGTGACACGCACCGCACCTTGGCCGTTAATCAGAATGCCGCCGGTTGCCTGTTGGGTCGAAATACCGATAATCTTAGTGTAAAGAGATGTCCCCGGCGTTGTGTCGAACAACTCAATATCATAGCCCGATCCGGTGGCGTCCGTGGTGTTCCAAACCCCGCCAAAGACTAAGCCGCCGCCGCCATCGTTGGAAAAGATAATGGCGCGTCCTGGCGTCTCGATTGAGTTGCAGCCGTAAAACTCCGTCTCTTGTCCAGTCACGGTGATGTTGTTGCCGGTGAACGACCCGCCCGAAAAGCGGATGCCATGAAACTGGTTGCCGCGCGCCGACACGGTAATTGTCGTGCTGTTCGCATTGCGAACCAGCCGCGCCCCATGCCCGACGAACCTCTGATAATCATTATTGCACGACAAGTTGCCGTGCACATAGGTGCCAGCGGGAAAATAAATCTGCGTGGCATTTGTGTCGATGGCCGCTTGTATCGCTACAGTGTCGTTGGCTACGCCATCGCCAACCGCGCCAAAGTCTTTGACCGAAACAACGTCGCGGCCCTTGGCTTGCAGCGTGCGCGCAACAGCGCCAGTGCCGGATTGGATAAACCCGACCAAAGCAGCGCCGGTCGACGCGGCGAGAGTGGCAAAAGAAACTGCCAGCGCCGAAATGGCTTGCGCCACCCTTAGCGGTGTCATGCGCCCCGTATTGATAACCCCCGCCTCTGCCTCGGCCTGGCTGTTTATCGGAGCACCAGAATCGACAACATTTGCAGGCGTGGCTTTGAAGACGCCGTCCAGATTATCGACGATCAGCGCGGCAGACGGGTTGACCGTGCCGCTCGGGACAGCCGTAAGGTCGCGAGGGAGAATATAGGCCATTAGCTGCTGCTCGCTTTGATAATTTTGTTCACAATGATCGTTGGCTGCACATTGCTATGGGCCTCGCCACTACCCGCACTTGCCGCAGTGCCGGTGACAGTGTGCGTGTGCGCACCGCTGCTGCTGGTTGTCGCTGTGTCAGGCACCGCCGCCGTTTCTTCAGTGCCGCTGCCAAGCAATGTCGATGTTGCCGACGCAACCGTATGAGTGTGCGCTCCCGCACTCTCGGCTGTGCCAGTAACGCTATGCGTGTGGGCTGGCATTTGTGCAGCGGTAAGCGTTACAGTCTGCGCGCCGCCAGCCGCCCCCAAAGTCTGCGAATTAGGCGTTGTCAGCCGCCCTGCAAAGCCGCCTTGGTCAATATCAAGGCCCGCAGAAACTCGCCCGCGCAAATCTGGCAAGCTGAATGTAGAACCAGATGGCGCGCCCCATGCCGTGCCGATAACAGCGAACAATTCGGCATAGGATGTTCGACTCAACGTCTGGCCTGCGCAAATCAGCCAGCCTGTCGGGGCAGTCGCACCGGCATAGTCCATCATTGCGCCAACAGGGACACCTCCTGCACCCGACGCGAGCTGTGATACAATAACCAGATCAGTCGGCTGCACACCGGCTGCGAAATTGACGCCGCGAAACCCGCCACCCTGCAAATTGGCACGCATACCCCCGCGACCATCGCGGCTGAGGCTGTCCGCCATAGCCGACGCCAAATCCTGCAACGGCGGATTGTGCTGCGACGGCACAATGTCCTCGCCAACCGCGACCAAGCTGCCCGCTGGCAGGGTATAGGAACCGTCAGTATTGCGGGGCATTTGCCTGTCCCTTGTTTTGATGTATGATCGCCCCGATGGGCAGCGGCCTCGCAATTTTTCTCAGCACATTCTGCAAAGCGATAGTGCTATACCTGTTCGACGTCTGGCGCGAACGGCGGGCAAGGAAACGGGCGACCATCACGGCGCCCCCACCGATGCAACCAACGGTGCTGATGCTAGAAGACCAGCGATCCGGCTCCGGTCAATAAGCTCCTGCCCAATTTGCTGAACTGCCGGATTACGGTCAGCCAACAAGGCTTTTGCGATAACGTCACGCGATGCGCGGCTATAGGGCGCAGACAAGAGCGCGGCGATGGTCGCACCCGCTGCCAAACCGCCACCTGCACCGGCTGCACCTTCGCCCTCCTCCGATGCGGCATAACCGCCCGACGCAAAGATGGCGGGCAATGCCAAGCGTCCCGCTGTCCCGCTATCAGCAATTTGTGATGGCAATACCTGCTGGCCCGCGCGAGCTAGATCAAAGAAGGGCTGCCGCGTCGTGCCGCGAGCGTTACCGAATTTACCCGAATTAGCCGCCGCGCTATCCAAAAGCTGCGACGGCATAAACATGCCGGGTTCGCCCGAACGCGAGCCAGCCCGTGCGCGATCCACTGCGCCGCGCAAAACCTCCTCATTGCGAAAAGCCTGATTAGCCAATTCATAGGCTGGCATAACGTCAGGGGCTTGGCGGCGAAACATGCCCGTAACGGCATCTTCAACTTGCCCGATGCCTTGGCCTACCCGATTGCCTAGCGGATCAGGTGCATAAGATGCGCGAAGACCGCGAAGTTCGCGCACCATAGGCTGCATATTGACGCCACTGAGCGTATCCCCTGCCCCGAAATAGGTTGGGTTGACGATATTGCCGATGCTGTCGGTGACCTCTTCCCCAACGCGCGGGATACCCCGCAAATAGTTGACCGCATTCACCAGATCATCGGTGAACGGCTGGTCAACCGTGACTTGCGCCCCGCCGAGCGCATTGGTGTAGGCATCGCCAACACGGCGCTGGGCAATGTCGATTCCCTGCTCGCCAATGACGCCGCCAGTAGTAGCACCGATGGGGGCTAACCCCTCGTCAAAAGCGGCGCGGTTGAATCCCTCAACGCCCTCACGACGGCGGCGCATGATAAGGTCACCGACAAAGGGTAGGCCAGCAAGCCTGTCCTCTGTCCGCTGCGCCGTGCCGCCAAGCAACTGACCTACCGTCATCGGCACGTCAGCATCGCTCAACATTTGGCGGGCAGGGTCATCTACGCCGCGAACCAACTTGCCAGTTGCGCTGGAAAGGCCACGGCCAGCCATGCAGCCGCCAAGGCCAAACAAGCCGCCCTCAACCCCACCGCCAAGTCGGGATTCGTAAGGCTGATCGGCGGACCCAGCGCCATAGCCCGCGCCCATAAGAAAATCGCCGCCGCGCATAGTGGCGACTTGGCCCAAACCTGCGCGCGCTAGCGCCGCTTCTGCGCCAAGGCCGCTGCCAACGCCGCCAGCGACCTGCCCCGTCAAAAACGAGCCAGGGTTGCGCTCTTGCACACCCCGCATGACGGCCCGCGCCATGTCAGGATTGTCGGCAAAATTGTCGATAGTCCCCATCGACAGCATATCGGCCGCGCCGATGACCGCCGCGCCGGGACTAAAGCCCGTTCCCGGCACTTCCCAAAGCGCGGCATCACCCAAGGCTTTGTTAAAGCCGCTGGCAGGCTCAAAACGCTGCTCTAGATCAATAGTGGGCGGCTTGCCATTGGGATTTTGGTTATAATAGCTGATGGCTTGGGAAAGTCCGCGTGCACGGCCAAGCCCCGGTTGCACACGGTCAAGATAATTCCTGATTTCACGTTCGGAGCGGCCCGCGCGGATCATTGAAAGAACGGTTGCGTTCACGCCGCGCAAAGCAGGGTCAGGCACCCACTTGCCTTCGCTGGTCAATTCCGATTGGCCGCCGCCACCCGACGGCATGCTGGGACGGCTACGAGACGCTGGCGGAATACCGCTGCCACCTGCATTTGGCGCGGAGCCATTTGACGCGGATGGCATCGCAGGCATTGCGTCATCACGATCATCAACCGCAATGCCGTATCGTGCCGCAACCTGTGGATCGCGCGGGTCTTCGTTATTTTTGAGCGCCATCAGGTTGCGGTAATGTTTTTCGACAGCCGCAAGACTGGCAAGCAAAGCATCATCGCTTTGCGTCTGGCGCATTGATGCCACGGCAGCAGCAAGGCGCTGGGCTTCGCGCTCAGTCAATGACCCAAAACCGGATGCGCCCGTTGCGGACTGCGCCCGAAAATCTTTGAGCGTGTCGTTAATCAGGCTGCCGGTGATGCCTTCAAGCGTTGCCGCGAGGTCCGCAGAGTTTTGACCCGCAATGGGTATCCCCTGAAACCACTCACGACCTGCCACGTTGCCGGTTGACCATCCTTCGCCAATCTGGCGACGGGCCGTTGTCAGCTTTTCGAGAATGGAATCTGTAGCAAGTTCGTTGCGCGCGCTTTTCACTTCAGCCGTTGGCGGCGTCGGCAGTGCTGCCGTTTCGGTAACAGACTTTGTGGCGTTTGCAGACGCGGCTGCGGCATCCGCCCGCGCTTTGGCAAGTTCCGCTTGCGCCAAAGCCTCGGCAGTGCGGGCCTTGATGGCGGCAAGCTCAGCTTCGGTTTGCGCTCGATCAGCATCCGCGCCCTCTTTGCGCTGCGTCGTTTCGCTTTTCGGGATGATGCGACCACCGCTAACCCTGCGCCAAGGCTCGCCCGGCGCGCTGCGCTGGTAGGTAACGCCATTATATTCGCGCGTTTCCATCACCGCACCTGAATGTTGCTAGAGGACAAAAGCCGGTCGGTTTCCGCTTTGCCATATTCCTGCACGATGGCATTGTATTGCGCGCGCGTGATGGCATTTGGCGCAGCAGGGGCAGCAGAAACAGGCGGCGGGTCTTCATCGAAAAAGTCCGATGGCAATTCATCGGGGGTGTCGGCGGGGGCCTGCCCGAACGCCATACCAACACCGGAACGCGGGCCGACATACGTTCCACTAGGCAGACCCGGAATGACGATCTCAGGGTCATTAAGCGCCTTGATGCGCCCTGCTGCTGCCGCCCGTTCATCTGCTGAGCGCATTGGGTCATTTGCTACTTGCGCCAGCCGAACGATCTCGGGTTGCTCGCCATATTGGGAGCGCAGCCGCTCCTTACGCTCAAAGTCCGCCATCTCCATTTGACGCACCGCCATATCGCGCACTTGCGGGCTGACATAAGGGTCAGCCATGACCCGCGAAAGCAAGCCCATGTTGCCCCCCGGCATGGTGGACGAGGCCGTGCCGGGGGACGCCGGATCGGCTGTGGGACCGCCCGGATTCATCAAAGCCTCAAGCACTTTATCGCTATATTGCCGGTTTGCGTCACTCGCCTTGTCCGCATCGCGCATATCGAGTGCGCCAAGCAGATTGTCGGCAACGCGTCCAAGTCCCTGCGTCCAATGCTGCACGGGGGAATAGTCGGATTGCATCCGCTGCGCGCCCATTTGACGAAGGCGCGCAATTTCTTCAGGCGTCATGCGTTTGCCGCCCGCGCCCCATGTAAAGGGCTGCTGTTGCGGCTGGATAAGGGCCTGTGCTAAGCCTGCGGGGATTGCGCCGATCATTGCAGCGCAGCCCTGTAGTCAACAGCCTTAATGCCGCCGATGTTGAATACCGCGTCAGGATTAACTTTTTCGACATCTTGCGCCATGACGCCGCGTTGACGAGGGCCGCCCCAAATATAGTCGTAATCGTAAACAGGAAGGCCATTTTCAGCGGTGCCTACCCGCTCAATGTTTTCCTTGACCCGAACGTCAGAAAAGGCTCCTGCCTTAATGGCCGCCCCGCCAAGCGTTCCAGCAAGCCCAAAAAGACCACCCATCAAGCCGCCGCTCGATTGCAGCCGGTTCTGATAATTTTGCTGGACCATGCCAGCATAATCCACGCCGCCAACTTGCGCTTGCGGTGTTGCGCCGGACATTTGCGCTGGATTGGACACTTGGCTGCCCGATAGCAGCGCCGTAATTTCATTGATCGGCTGGTTACGCGTCGCCAAGGCCTCTGAAAACGCCTGCCCGCGCCCTTGCAGCGCAAGCTGGTTCAACTGGTCGCGGTTGCCACGGCTCAGGCGCTCCATTTCCATGTCATAGGCGGCAGTGCCTGGGCGAAGCCCGCTATTGATAAGCTGCGTCCGCAGCATCGACTGGTCGCGCTCTTGTTGCTGCAAAATGCGCGGGCTTGCCAAGTCATAAGCCCACTGCTCGGCATCGCTGTTATTGAACTCAAAAGGTTCGCTCAGATAGCCCTGCAACATGGCGGACTGGTCTTGCGCCAGTTGCGCCAAGTTGGTTTCCGCAGCCTGTGTGCGGTCAAAAATGGCCTGCTGCTCGGGCGATAAATTGGTTGTCTGCGTAAAGCGCGGGATAGTTACCGTCTTGCCGCTGCTGTCCACATAGGACGTCGAGCCATTCTGCGAATAGGTCGTGCTGCCCCAAGGGTTGACCTGATCCGTCATGTTGATGAGCTGCTGGGAAACCGCCGTGTCGCGGTTCATGCCGCTTTGCGCAGCTGCCGTCTGTGCGGGATCGGGAGCCTTTGGCGTTTTCATGGCAATTCGGTCCAACTCCAGTTACGGAGTGGCCGAAGTAAATCCAGCGCCACTAGCTGGCGCGCTTTATGTCAAATATCCTAGCGCGCGTCAAACCTATATTCATCGCGCAAAATGCCAACAATGGTTGCATCCCTGCCCGCGCCATATTGCGACCGTAACACCCCTTCAACTTTGCCGCCAAGGCGCTGCGCATAGGCTATCACGTCATCATGCTCGCTTGTCAGCGTCATCCGCTCGCAACCAAGCTGGCGATACACATAATCGCCAACCGCCCGCACAAAGCCCAGCGTCCAGCCGTTGCCCGCAACGGTGACATGCACCGCCGCCCCCTCATAGCAATGAAATATGACCCCGGCGATTATCTCGCCATCGCGTTCAATACCCATCGCCGTGAATGGCGGGCAAATCGACACGCCTAATTCACGTGAAACAAACTCGGCAACGCGCGCGTCGGTGACTATCAAGCGACAATCTCGGTTGTGTCGTAAGCTATCTCTGCCCGCACAATCTCAAGGTCAAGCGGTTGGATCGCGCCGCTGGTCGCCTGAAACGCAACCGACCCGCTATAGCCGGTCCCGCCAAGTGATACCCAGTCATCAATGACAATGCGCGGCAAGGTATCGACCCATTGCGAGCTGCCCCAAAGCCCGCTGCCCCACACGCTCGCGCCCCCGCTAATCTCGGTTGCGTCTGGCGCAGGCGGCAGCGTTTCGTTAAAGTCACCCTGCCAATTAACCCGCGCATTGACCCGCGCCGATGACCGGATGACATAACGACCTACTTTCGGGATTTTGTTCGATAGCGGCGAGCCGAAATCATCGAACAGCGGCAACAATGCGCCAGTGTAAGGCGATCCATCATCCTCGCCCGTTTCATTGGCAAGATACACTGCGCCACCGGGCGAGCCAAACAGCAAGCGCCCCTCAAACACCTCCATGCACAGCGCATCCCAGCCCGTAAAACGCGACCATGCTCCTGTTTCGGTGTTGGCGATAAAGATAACCGGGTTGCCATTGGCGGGCGGCGCAAATGCTGCAATTTTCTGTTCTGGCCAAACCTCACCCTGCCAATTCACAAGCCCGCGCTGCTCAATGGCTGCTGTCCACGCGTCCGCAATGGGGTAGGATATGCTGGCCGTTGTTAGCGCCGTCGCGTCCAGCTCGATTGCCTTTGAAAGCGGCACCAAGCCTACAGACGTCGCAATGGCCAAGTCGCCCGCCCCCCGAATAAAGGCATTTTTGCCAAGCGGCTTGCCGACGCGATACACGCCCATCTGATTCCATGTCGCCGGATCGCCGGGGAATAGCCCCTGAAAAATTGCAACCTCACCTTCTGTTGAAACAAACGCGCATTGCTCGGACAGCCCACCATCACCCCCTCTGGCGAGCGACCATCGCTGGCCGAACAAAAGCGACCCGCCAAGCGCAAAGACACCTGCAAGCGGAAATTTGACCGGCTCGCCGCCTATCGCGTCCACCTTATCCATATACCAAGCGTTCATGGTGTCAGCTTCGACAAAATAGAGCCGGTTTTTGTAAACCCAGACGAAATTCATGTTGGCGCTGGTGACGCCTACGCCAAAATCAACGCCGGGGATAAATAGCGAATTGACGCCATTGGCCGTCGCTGCACCGCCTTCACCATCGGTCAGCGCCTCATTGTCTTGAAACGGACCGCCCGCGATATTGGTCAGATAAAGATTGCCTGCGCCGCCGCCCAAATCCTCAATGCGCCAGATAACGCCAGTCGCGCCTGACGTGCCGCCAGTTACCGTTTCGCCAATAGTAAACTCGTTTGTCTCGGCATCATAGCCCAGCACTGAAACACCGCCATCGATGTAAGGGTAGAACGCCTCACCATCATAGACAAAGCCGGTATCCACGCCATTGACGCCGATCAAAAAAACACCGCCCGTAGTGGCAAATTGCACAACCGACCAGTCGCCGCCCGTAAACCCGCCCATAACGCTCAAAAACGCGGTCGATGACCATCCAAAATTGTCGCCAGTCTCCGTCGCGAAGGCGTCGCCGTTTTCATCGACAAGCAGGCTGTCGGTCGCAAACTCAACATCGGTTATGTCGTAAATCGTGCTTTCCGTCGCGCCGAACAGCCGCTTGTTCGGGCCGTTGTTATACGAAAAAAGCGCGAGCGCGTCATCGCCGCCATTGCCCAAGGTGCAGTAACGCCGCGACCCCCGCCGCATGACAACGCTTGTCGCGCGCGGGATGAAATTGTCCAAAATTGCAGCGCCCTGCGTAGCGCGTCCGTCCTGCCCATAAGGCACCGCCAATGCGCGGTTGCTGATCCAGCCCGCAATCGGGGCCGGAAACATTTTGGTCTGTGAACGGCGCTGGGATGGGCGGATGCCAGTGGCTCGACGTGCCATCGCCCTATACTCCTAATTCCCAAGGCCAAGCCACATGCGTCCCGCGAATGAAATTACGTCGCCCGCTGCGATAGACACGCGACCCCTTATCCTTCGCCGCTACCTCACTCAATGCCGCGTTAAACGCTTCCTGATCGCCAGTGTAGTCGAGCTTCTTCATTTCACGCCAGCGCCAGACAAGGCCAAGGGTCAGCAACCGCTCTGACAGCGCAAAGCTGTCGGTATCTGCCGTGAACTCAACTTTCGGTTCCAATGTGTCGCTCGCGGTCGCGTAATTGTTCGAGATATACGGGTAGGTTGCCGTAGCCCCGTCGCTGGGCGCAGGCGCAAACTGCAACTTGTTGTCAAACAATATCCAGCCGCCTGGCACGAACGTAAAGCCAACCGCCTGCTGATATAGAAAATCGTTGATGTCCGTGATGCGCGTATATCCCCACGCCCAGCTTTCCAAGTCTTGCAAATCCGAACGCAGCAATTGGCGGCGATAATCGGAAGGCAGCGCAAATTCGGTTGTCACGCCATCGCCGGTTACTGTGGCAACTTTGGTCAGTCCCTGCCAATCGGCATATTCCACAACATCATTCGCAACCTCGTTTACAAGGTCGCAAAGCTCGACTTCCAACTGACCGGATGCGCCGAAAAAGACCGATGGGCGCTGACCCACCAGTCTTATCGCAGCCGACTGCATCGCGGTCAAAAGCATCAGGCAGATTCCAATTCCGCCACAAGGCTAACAAGCGTCGCGCGGCTTGGGTTGCCTTTGGGGCGCGATCCGGTCAAATCGGCAATACGCTGCTTGATTTGGTCATCGGTCATGCTGGCATAGACGTCATCGGCATTTTTCACCGCCTGCTCAATTTCTGCTGGCGTCGAATCCTTTTCAGGAATAACAGTTGAGCGCTCCGCCTTCAAAGCGGCAATTTCAGCCTTGAGCGCCTCGATCTCATCCAAGCGGCTTGCGCTGCTCTCCTTGGCCGCCATGAACGCCCGCGCGGCCGCCTTCAATGCGTTCTGGTTCATGCCGAGCGATTTGAGCTGCGGCCCCTCAAGGTGATAAAGCGCCTCAATCGAATAAATGCGCAGCGCGCGACACAGCGAAAGCTGCTCCGGCGTCACGCCATGCGCGCGCAGCATTTCCAACGGCGTCCCCATTGCCTCCTGCGGGGAGCCTTCTTTGAACTGGCGATACTGATCCGCCCAGCGCTCAGCATATGTCCATGTCGTGTTGCCCTCGCGCTTCCAGAAAGCGTCCGCCGGGAAAACGGGGGAATAATTCTTTGACCCTGCAAATCGGACCTCAACCACTTCCCGCGTTTCAAAAACGGCATGGCCCGCAGTTTCCGATTTCGGAATATTCTCGATCTCCATGATCTTGAAAACAGGCGTGATGGTGATTTCGCGGGGGTCAATTTCAACGATGCGGGTCATATTTTCGTCCTTCACTCACAACAGGAAGGGGCGGAGACTATCCCCGCCCCATCCAAATTCATTACGGGGCGGTTCCCTTCGTCGCCCAGAAGCGGTCACCGGCCAAAATGTCGGTGCCGTAAACAGTCGTCGGCGGCGCATACCAGCCGCCCGAGCCGGTCGCGGCGGTGACGTTATCCTCGCCGGTTACGGTGATGCTGACCTGCGTTCCGGGGGCGGCGGCGTCGGCAATGGTGCCTGCCGCCTCAACCCACATGCGCAAGCGGCCATCGTCGCCAAAGCAGGTGTCCCCAAGCTGCGGGCTGCCGACCTGTCCAGCGCCAGCAGCGCCGCGACCAGGGCCTTCATACCAAACATCGTCAGCCGTAACGACCTGCTCGATATTGGGACCGAGGCTTGGATTGGTGCGAAAAACCATGTTCGTAACTCCTTATGCCGTGATGATGCGATAGGAGAACAGCGGGTTCTCCAGAACGAGCTGGCCTGACCAGACAATGCCCTGCGCCACCGCGTCCTGATTGATGGGGCGCATCCCGTTGCCGGGGTGGAACGGGACAAAGGACTGTCCGGGAAACTCATAGATGCTCAGCCCCTGCGTATCGATGCCGTAGATGGTGTCTGCGGGCATCACATTGCCGATACCGCCAGCCGCCACAATATCCACCGGGCCTGCCGGGGTCATGTAGGTGAGGCCAGCAAAGCCCAGACGCGCCAAGCGCTCCGAAGCGAGGCGCTGGTGCGCCACGAACGAAGCCGAAATGGGCGAATAGGCAAGCGCGTCGGCAATCAGCAGGTCCGCATAGCGCCCGTTACGCGAACGAGCCAATGCGATACGCTCGATGATCGGGCGGGCCGTGGTGCTGTCCCAAGTCGTGTAACCCGACACATCGCCAGCCGGAATGTCGAAAGTGCTGGTGCGCCAATTGGCAACATCGGCACGGCTGACACCGCCGTAAATGCCCGTGTTGGGAATGATGGGGATTGCGCCGCCGAGGCCGATCATTTGACGCCCCCCGTTGGCCGTGCCGTCGCCAACCATCGAGGTTTCGAACTCCTCTTTGACGCTCTTTTCAGCAGCGTCCATGTAGAAGCTCATCAAGTCGATGATTTCTTCCTCGCCGTTGGTAAACAGCATTTCGGTGCCGTTCAGCGAAAACATGCCGACAACACGCGACCAGTTGAAAACCGCCGAATTGAGCAGTTCCTTGGGCGTGATTTCGATTTTGTCATAGCCGGTGAACCACTGCGCCGAGAGCTTGTCGAACTCGACCGGGATACGCAGCTCGGGACCACCTGCCCGCTTGGGGCGGATGCGGCCCTGATCGCGCAAGATGCGGGTCAAAGGGGTGGCGTTGTAAACAATGTCCTGAATGGCGCGCGAACGTCGCGCGGTCGCAGCGGTCAGCAACTGACCATAATTGCGGTCTGGATTGATTGGCATGATGAAACTCCTAGGCTCTCATTTGCCGGAGTGTCTTGCGGATTGTTTCTTCGATGCTTTCACCAGCGGCAGCTACCGAGTCCACATCCTCCGAAACTGATCCCGGCGATGATTTAATGGATTTGGTGGAGCCGCCGAAGTCACCAGCGCGGCGATCAGTAGCAGGCGCTTCAACATCTGCGGGCGTCGCATGTGAGGCCGGGTTGATCCGAACAGCCATGTCATACGCTGCCGCCAGACGCTCATTTGCGCTCAGGCTGGTAGGCACTTTACCCGATTGCAGGAAAAACGCAATATCGTCCTGCAATTCATGATAGCGCGGGTGCTTGGCCGCAAAAGGCTCGATAATATCACGCGCCAACTGCTGCGTTTTCATCTGCTGCAATTCAGCCTGTAGCTGCTGGATTTGGGGATTGACGCCTTCCTGCTGCGGATGTTGCGGGGCGCGAACTTGCACCATCTGCTGATAGCCTTGCTGCCCCTGCTGCACGATATGGCTCGCCACCTCAAAAAGCGAAAAGGGCTGACCATCGGTTTTGCGCGGCCCGGCTTGCAGCAAAATGCGGTTAAGCGCAGCAATGGGGTTTTGCGCCATCATTTCTTCGAGTTGGCGCACCTCTTCAAGGCTTTCGTGGATGCCCGCCCGCCCGTTTTGCCGCGCCAGTTCGTCATAAGGCCGGATCGCCTCATAACGCTGCGTCACTTCCCGAACGCGCGTCGTTTCTTCCTCGGCCTCGCGCAAAACGCGATTGACCTCCGCCTTCACCTCGTTGGGCGTGTTACGCCACAATTCCTTGGCGCGCGGCAGAAACTTGGCGGGCGCGTCAGGATGGCGCTTGTCGGCTTTGGCATCGTCCTGACCATCATCCTTGGCATCAACATCCGCCGGTTTTTCAGCGTCGGCTTTCGTCTTTGGATCGCTAACTGGCTCGGCTTTGGCATCGCTCTTTACCGGCTTTTCATCCTTTGCCGTGTCAGCCTTGGGCTTTTCCTCCGTTTCCGCCTTTGTATCAGCTTTTTGCGTTTCGTCTGACTCCTTGAATGCCGCCTCAATGGCATCGCGCGGGGATGGCGGGGCAGCAGGTTCGCTGATAGCCGGTGTGCCTGCCCCAGATGCGACGGGCGGCGCATCCACGTCGATTTCGGTTGAAAGGGTTTCCACGTCCATGTCAGTCCTCCAATATGGTCAGTGGCGGCACGTTCCCATTTTTCACGTCCGCCATTGCCGCGCGAATGTCATCCCGGCGCTGCTTCGGGTCAAAATCATAGGTCTTGGGCTTAAGTTCCTCGTTGCCCAATTCGATATACCGCTCGCCGCGCGGGTTGCCGCTCGGTTCAAGTGTTTTGCGGTAGGACGATAAACTGTCGTGCATCTTGCCGTCCGCACCCCTGACCGGATCAATGCTGTCTCGGCGGATAGCAGGCGCGGGGAAATTGGAACGCGCCGGTGCAATGCCAACAGGGCGGTTGAGGTTCACCAAACGCTTGCGCCCAGGTGACACCTCAACCCACACCTTACCCGCCGCCGTCCATGACGGGTCATCCCATGCTTTCGGCTTGCCCCAGCTCATGCCTTAAGCGCGGCAATCACGGCGTTGACCTTGCCCGCCAGCGATGCGAGCTGGTTTGCCAGCGTGGCCTCGGTGTAGCTGCCCGGCACGTCGGCCAGCGTGTTGGACGCCGTGCCGCCGGTATTGTCGGTAAGCGAAACCAGCGCGGCGATTTGCGCTTTTTGCTCGATTGCATTGGCGATCTGCGTGGTAAGTTCGCTAGCGAGCGCCGGGGGCATCCCCAACTCCACCAGCCTGTCAGTGTTCGTCTGTGCCATATCATTCAACTCCTTGTCGGCTTGCTTCCATTTGACGGTCGGCCCGTTGCTCCCCGCGTTCCCGGAACTGTGTCTCACGCTCGCGGTCGATTTGGCCGGTCACGTTGTCGATTTGGCGCTGTTGGCTTTGCTCTGCGGCCTGATATTCGCTCAGTTGCTGCCGCCGCTCGTCCAAACCAATCGACGTCAAAATTTTGGCCGTTTCAGCCGTCAGTTTGTTAATCTGTGCTTCGATCATCGCCGTCTTGGCGCGCTCAGCATCAAGCGACTGACGCAGCTTTTCTGTCTCAGCAGCAGCCTTGAATTGCGCTTCCTGCGCCTTTTGCTGCAATTCCGCCATCTTGCGCTGCGTCTCCGCACGGTCAAGCGCGGCCTTGGCCTCAACCCCAGCCATAGCGGCTTGCGCCTTCGCCATTTCGGCCTCTGCCAGCTTATTCTGCGCCGCTATCAATTCGTCGCTGTCACCGTCCTTAGCCGACGCCGCAGCCGCCATTTGGGGCGCAGCATCAATGAACTCCTCAATAGCACCATCAAGGTCGCGCCCCGCACGATAGGGGGCCAAGACAAACTTGAGCATAGCCCCTGCCAGCTTGGCACCCGCTTCGCCCATGCCGGATAGCCCCATAAGCGCCTGTGACGCCGTAGCAAATTCGCCCATAAACTCGTTGCGGGACTGCTTCTCCTGCAATTCATCGGTCAAAATCGTGCTGCTGCTTTCGATCTCAAAAACGAAATTGCGTGTCCGGTCATCCCGTAGCAGTTTGACCACATCTTCCAAAGGAACGCGCTGCTCTTCGGCTTGCAGCATAGGTGCATATTTTTGCAGCACGGCCTGCTGCGCCTGCTTGAACTGCCCCCCTGCGTCTTGCGGCACTTCCTGCGCCTGCTGTGCCGCTTTCTGGGCCTGGCTGGCAAGTTCCATCAATTCGGTGCGGGCCATCTTTTCAATGGCCTTCACGCGCTTCTCAATATCTGCCTTGGATGGGATGTCCATTTGCGACATTTCCAGCATCTGCTTGGCCGGAAACTTCTCGGCAATAATCTCAGCGGCAATGCCAACCGCATCCGCTGCCACGCGCTGCAACTCGGCGCTCTTTTCGCGGACGCGCACCGACCCGAACTGCGACTTGAGTTGCTGCGCACCAAGCGTTTCGTCAGCCTCTGTAGCGCCGCGCATGATGTCGCTGATGCCAGACAGTTCGTAGAAATTCTGGATCAGCGTTGCCCGCGCTTGAATCAGGCCAGTGATTGCCGCAGCCAATTCGTTGAGCGGCAGCCATTGCACAAACCCACCCGCACCATCTGCCATCATTGCGGCCTGCGGGACGGGGACAAGCATCTGGTCATCAATGTCGGATCGAATCAGTTGCTCGACAGCATCACCAACGTCGCCGCCAGCCGGAATGAGGCCCTTCATGCGAACCTTATCCAGCAGCGAATAAATGCGCCGCGTCAGCTCGCTTATCTTGCTAAAATGGACGCTGTAGCGCTCCCAATCCGGCACCGGGATCAGCGAGCGGCGCTGCAACGTGGCATAGGCAGGGCGCGGACAAGGGAAGAAGTCAGTCAGTTCAATATCAGGCTCGCTTCTGTCTAGCAGGACGTCAACACCTTCGGTCACCCAAAATATCTTGCCCTCTGCCTTACTCCAGACCTCCCACACCTTAGCCTTGCGAACATTTGAGCGCGTATCCCACTCGCCATCCTCGCGGTCGCGGGTTTTGCTGAAATTTGCCGTCTGGTAAGCATCACCGCTGGTCTTGCGGAAGCGCTTGCGCATATCGGCGCGCGTCATCCACGAGGCCGCCGCAACCCATCCAACCTCACACCATTTGCGGGCAGGCTCATGCAGGAAGTCGAGCCGATCCTTATGCTCGACACATACGCGATGCTCGCCCTTCTCGATTTCATGGCGCACCCATAGCGCCCCGCGACCGGTAAACAGCAGGTCATCGCGCGCCGATGTCATCACATCATTGATGTTAGTGCGCTTGAAAACCGATACGGCGCAGCGTTCCAGCAATTCCGCCGTGGTGTTGAACAGCGGCTTGCCATCCTTAAATAGCGGTGCCACCACCGGCTGCGGCGCGCGGGCATAAACGGCGGGCTTCAAAATTTCAAAGCTCGCCCAAAACAGGTCCATTTCGCTGTCGCGCCAGTCATAACCATCAACCAGCGCGGCAAGCGTGTCGCCGCGAAGACTGTATATTTCATCAATGACCTGACATGTCCGCTGCCATTCGCGGAACACATCCTCAGCCTTGGCCAGCATCTTGAGCACATTCGCCGATGACTTGGCATCGCCATCAACAATCATTTCTTCATTGTCGTCGGTCATCGGCGCACCCTCAAAGGCGGCGCAATCACGCCATCGGAAACGACACGCGGGGATGAAAGCACTGGCTTTGCTTGTTTCGGCGCATCGCCCATCGACATGCGGTCAAGAAGCTGCCCAATCAACCCGATGGCATCCACTTGGTCATCATGGACGCCGACCGGAAAGCTCATAAGTTCGCTTGTAAAGTCGGCCAGCCAAGGTGCGTGGCGAGGAACGCGAAGGCCCTGCAACGCCATACGCCCGCGTATCGATTGAGCGCGCACCGCCTTGTCACCGCGCGTCGGGAATTGCTCGCGCGCGGTGTAGCTGCCCGTTTCTATCATGCGCTTGACCAGAAACGGCCCAACTCCGCTCTTGATCTGCCCGGTTTCCTCTGCCCAACCAATGGGTTTCCATTTACGCACAAGCGCGCAAAAAGCGTCCACCCACACGTCAGACGATGCCTGAGCGCGCCACAAGTCAAGCAAGTAAAGATGGCCTTGGCTGTCAACACCCATGACCGCATGAACGGTATAGTCCCCGCCGTTCGCGGTCACGGCATAATCGGAGCCGCCATAAACCATCATCTCCGCTAAGGGCGGAATATGGTCAACTGGCACAATCCACTCAGCCTTGAAATAATCGCCGGTGTCGGGCGACGGGCGCTGCTGGTAAAGGGCGGACCAATCACGCGGGGGCAAGGCGCGCTTGATACGCTCAAGTGCCTCAATGTCATATTGCTCAGGCCAAAGCGCCTCGCCAGCATCGTTAATGGCGGGCAGGTTCAGCACCGTCCAGTTTTCATGCTGGTGGTCGGCAAGAAGCCACCCCGCCAGATCGGCCTCATGCCAGCGTGTCTGAATCAAAACCACGCGCCCCCCTGGCATCAAGCGCGTGTAGGCCGTTGAGGTATACCAGTCGCGCACCTTCTTGCGCATCACCTCGCTGTCGGCCTCCTCCCGGTTTTTCACCGGATCGTCGATCAGCAACAGGTGCGCACCGCGCCCTGTCAGCGGCCCCCCTACGCCAACGGCATAGAAAGCCCCGCGTTGCGTGGTGCTGTGCTCATAACCACCCGTGCTTCCCTCAATGTGGAAACGCTTGGCGCTCTTGCTGTCATCGGCCAAACCAACGCCGGGAAACACCGCCTGATAGCTTAAATCTTCAATCTGGTTTTTGACCTTGCGGCCAAAGTCATCGGCCAGCTCTTGCGCATAGGTGGCTGTCACAACGTAGTGGTCGGGATTGCGGCCCATATACCATGCAGGAAAAAACTCGCTCGCCAGCATGGATTTTCCGTGGCGCGGCGGCATGGTTATCATCAAGCGGTTTATTTCGCCACGCTCGACCATTTCGAGGTGACGGGCAATCAAGCGATGGTGTGGCGCGTCGACGTAGTTCGGCCACTGGTAGGCCGCATAGGCAATGAGCCGCGAGAAGGCATAATCTTCCGCTGTCAGGGCATGGGCCGCACTCACTGATCGGCCCGCGATGCGGCGGCGACGGCAGCGTCACGTTGCTCTTTGGTTGTGGTTTCGATGCCGCCGCTGTGCTCGACCTCACGCTTGTCGCGCCAATCATCAGGACCAGCGTTCTTCAGCGCGAAAATCGTTGAGGTCACAACCGGCCCCACATCTGCGGTCAGTAACCGACGCTCTAGGAAAAGCTGCCTTTTTGCTTGTGCGAGCCTTACAGTGTCCGCAAATTCAGGGTGGCGATCTGCCCACTCATAAACCCGTTGGCGGTGGATATTTAGGTCGGCTGCGCTTGCGGCAAGCGACAATCCACTTTCCATGCGCGTCAAGATTTGCTCGCCAAGCTCGGGTGTGAAATCTGTCGGGCGTCCTGCTGGCACGTTGTCTAACCCCGCTTGGCTAAGGTGGCGCGGCTTATAGCGGGATTACTGGCGCTGTGCAAGGCCGCGCTCTGGCTTTCCGCAGGGGCAGGTCATCGAACGCGCTTTCCTGCTTTGCGGTGTTTATCACAACGCCGGTTAATGTGACTTTTGACCGTTAGTCCGGTTTTTTGGCTGAAGGTATTGCCGCACTGGGCGCATGGCGCGGTCCAAGTCAGCACAGCCGAAACAACACCATCCTTCCGAGTGTGGGGTTCGGCAGAATGCACTGTGAAACACTGCCCCTGCATTTCCAGCGTGGTGCCGATGGGCGGCGGAGCAGGAAAGACCAGCCGGATCATTTGCCGCACCTTGCCGCACGATGCTGGCTGCCGCACTTGCCGCCGCACCTCGGTCCCCTATGTGTAACATAGGGACCAAGGTGCGGCAGTGCGGCAAGCATCGTTTTTGCCGCACTTGCCGCACTTTGCCGCACTTCGATTTTCAAGGTGCGGCAAATCATAGAACGGCCTTTCCGGCGACAACGAAGGCCCGCATTTCGCGTCGGCTGTCAGGCTTGCGCTCGATGGCGAGGATTCCCGATTGCAACCACTGCCGGATCATCGAATTGAGTTGCTTCTTCTGCTTTTGGTCGTTCGGGTCCTTCCCGACGATGCTTCCAATTGCATGACCAACCCAATCTCCTGATTGGACGTTTTCGCGCCATTCGCCGTTGCCGACGGCGCGCTGAATTTCTCTCAATTTCTCCTCTGTGATGCCTGCGAAGGCGTTGGGCCATTTCCACGGACAGGCGACGCCAACGCGGTCGCCGTTGTCCAGATCGACGTTGTTCATGCGATACCAGTCCGCGCTTTCCGGCGGTGCGAGGTTCGCTTTGTCGTTGGTCGTGCGAAAGATGAAACGGGCTTCGAGCGGGTCAATACCAGCCTTGTCGGCCTCATCCTCTGTCATCCGGTTGTATACAATGACGCTGCGCGCTGCACCGATAAGCGCCGATGCGCCGCGCGCGGACTCGGCTGTGGCTTCCGCCCCGCCGGTCTTGCGGACATGGTGGACCAGATTTATGCTGCAATCGCACTCGTCGGCGATGCGCGACCATTGCTTGGCCACCAGGTCGATGGCCATATTGTTGTTTTCGCTGACTTGGTGCGAGCTGACAAAGGGGTCAACGATCAGCACGTCAACGCGGCGCTGTTTCAATTCGGCGATAAGCGCCTCGACAACGGGCATTGCGATGCGCGCGCCGTCTGGCCCTTCTGTGGCGAGAATGAGCGGCTGATCGCGCCCGCTATCGGTGAAAAGCCGGTCCTGCACGTCATGCGGGGTTATGTCGAACCGCTTGGCCGTGGCGTGGATACGCCGCTCGGTCTCTTCGGCGGGGTCTTCGAGATTGTAAATCCAGACCGTGAGCGGGCCTTCAAAAACCTCTTTGCCGTAAAGCGCGCGGCCGGATGCCATCGCCAGCGCCTCTCCGATCTTCAGCGATGATTTGCCGATGCCGCCAGCGGCTATGTCAAGGCTCAGGAACTTGCGGAGCAGGTGCGTCCCGTAAAGCCATTTGCGGGGCGGGATATGCGCCTCGTCGCGCCATTGGAACGCGGTGGCGCGGATGCTGACCGGCTCTGCGGCATGGCCTTCGTCATAGGCGTCGAGCGGCGGGGTTTCGGGGAAGGGATAGACGGCACGGCTTATCGCCTCACGGATCGCGCTCGAACCGAATTGGATAAAATCGTCATTGGCGTCCCTGTTTTCTGCCACGCTCATGCTGCCCTGCCATATGGTGTTGCAATGCGCGCGCCTATTTCTAGCGCGGCGCTTTCTGCTGCCTCGCGGCCCACGTTTTTGAACGGATGCTTTTCCGCCGTTGCCGCGTCATCATCGGCGAAAATGACGTAATTCAGGGACGGACAGGCGTTGTTCCACAGGCGGGCAACGCGGATAAGGTTGGCCGAGGTAAAGGCTGCAATGCACGGATCGCCGGTCGCTTGGTGGATGGCGTCCATCGTCGCATAGCCTTCACCGATGATGACGGTTTGACCGGGCTGGTTAATTTTGCCGATGAGATTAAACAGGTCATCGACGCGCCCGCCGCGCAGGAATCGCTTGGTGCCATCGGGACTGATGCGCTGGATATTCCAAGCATTGCCGTCGATGTCGAACATGGGGACCAGCAACAGGTCGCCGCTCTGGCGCAGCGGTGCGACGTTGAGGCGCTTAGCGACAGCATAGGGATGATCGGCGCTGGCAGGGCCACTGCGATGCCATAGATCGGCGGCGTCGGTAGCGGCACAGCGTTCATTCTCGCGGCGCTCGGCTTCGCGCTTTTCGCGGGTCGCCTGCCATTCGCGTTGCAAGGCTTCGCGCTCTTGCGGGGAAAGGGCGGTGTTGGCGCTGGCTTTCCATTTGAGCGTGCCGGTGTTGAGGCGATAGTTGCCGAAAGCGCCAGCGGGGCGTTCGTCAAGATAGATGATGGCCCAACCGTTTTGCCGCCCCTTGCCGTCGCCTTCGCAGCGGAAGCGGATCAGCGATCCAGTGGCGAGGCGCTGCGCGATAGGCTCGGCGGGCTTGACACCATTGGCCTCCATGAAGGTGATGAAGTCGGTGATGGCATCGCTGGCGGTCGTCATGGCCGATACTCCGGCACTGGACAGCCGACGCGGCGCAGATAGGCGACAAGCGAGCGCGCAGTGCGGAACAGCCCGCAATGATGGCCCATGCGGGCATAGCGTTCCAGCCGGTCACGTTGCGCCGGAGATGGTCCGTCACGGCCATTTTTGAACTCGGCAAAGCAGACGCCGCCCGCCCAAGTGATAATCAGATCAAGCGCGCCCGCTTTGGCACCTTCGCGTTGACGGCGGATGCGCTCCCAATCGCCGCCCCGGCTGGCGTTGGGAATAGCGACCACGTCGATTTGCGGGGCATGGCGCGCCATCCAGTTGACGAAGGCGCGCTGCCGGTCAAACTCGCTGGCAGGGTGATTGTCCGGCGGGTCGCGGTGCCATGCGGCGCGGGGCAAGTCGCGGTCATCGAGGATATGGGCGAAGGCTTCAAGCATGGCGGGCCTCGCGGCGCGCGCGTTCGCTGGCAAGCATGGTGCTGGCCTCGTCGCTGTGAAGTCCGTAGCAGGATTGCAGCTTTTCGGGCGTGAGGGCGGCCAGAGCTTCGTCGCGGCACTGGATAAGCAGCGTCTGCGCTTCGAGCCGCTTTTGCGCTTTTGTGCGCTGACGCTTGTCGGCAGGGCGAAAACCGTCATTGCGGGCAAAGCGCCTCATTTCTGTGCCCTCACATAAATGCCGTTGGCGCGGGCTATGCGCATGACGGTGATGCGGGTGACGCCGTGGTCATGGGCGATGCGGACATAATCAGCCGCGACCAGATGCTTGCGCTTGGCGAGCGCCGCAACGATCCGGTCGCGCAGCTCGGGGCCGATGGCTGGCCCATATTGATTGACAGCGCCGATCTTTCCGAGCCGCTGCGCCACGGCGGAAATTTCATGCGGCATCGCGCTTCCGCCGCCGCGTTTGCCAGCCCTTGCGCGCCCGTTCCTGATTTGCCGCGCGCTTGGCCTTGCGGATGGCGAGGCGGCGGTCGAGCATTTGCGAGGCAAGCTCATATTCGGCGCGCTGTCGGTCTATCCTGTAGTGCGCCGAAGCCTCAGCCCGCTTGTTAGCGCGCTCGATCTCCACGCAATGCAGCCAAAGCATCACTGCCCAGCCCACCATCGCGCCCAGCAGCAGCGCGCCCGCGATATGCTCCGGGCCGGTGGTCATGGTAAATCACCGTGGTCGGCGGATATGGCTAACGGCCCGTAACGAAGCGCCCCTGACAACCCCATTGCGTCGGCTCCTTAAGCTGCGGGATAAGCGCGGCTATGCGCGCGGACGATCTGCATACGCACGGGGCTGGTCATGGGAGGAGGCCCAGCCCCGTGCGCGCTTCCGCCGTGGGATGGGGGCCGGCGGAAAGGGGTCATGCTGCTTGCTCGGTGTTGGCGGCATATTCGCGCATGAAATCGCGGACCTTTGCCTCGGTTTCGGGCCAAGTGCGGCGACCGGCGCGCAGCTTGATGACAAAAGCCTTGTCATTCATGGCGAGCTGGCTGAACCTGCTCGTCTTGATGTTGTGCGCGGCACAAAAGGCTTCGATTTCGGTGAGGAGCGTTTTCATGGGCGCGGACATAATTCGATTGCGCGCGCCACGTCAACAACAAGTTTCTGCCATGCAACTTTTCTATTGACGCGGCCCCAATGGTTGCGCATAAGCAACCCAACACAACGGAGGATGGCAGATGACGAAACCTACAATAGCCGAACGCGAAGCCGCCCTTAAAGAGCTGGTCGAGCAAACCCCGCTGCACCGTCAGATGGTCGGCCCGTCGAACGCGCGCGCTCGTTACAACGATGAAACGGTGGCGCTGCTGTTCAAGGCGCTGTTCGGCGACATGGTTTTGCCGACATATGAAGCGCGCATGGCGGCGGGCAAGCTGCTGCACGAACGCTATCCCGGCGAGACGGCTTTCGAGGCCACCCGCAAGATGCAGGGGTATGCAGCATGAGCGCGCCCGCAAAGCCCCGTGCGCCGCGCAAGGCGAAGTCCGAAACGCTGCCGAGCATCCCTGCGATTAAGGGCATGGATATGAACATGCAGTGTCGCGGCTATCAGTTTGCCGTTGGCGAGACGTATAGCATCACCGGCGACGTGAAGGCTTGCAAAAGTGGCTTCCACGCTTGCCTAGTCGATGATGAAACGCCGCCCCATGCCGTGTTTGAATATTACGCGCCGGGGACTTCGCGCTATTTCGATGTGAAGGCGTCGGGCAAAACCGACCGCGACGGAAACAAGATCGCGAGTGCGTCTATCACCATAGGCGTTGAACTGACGCTGGGCGAGATCGGCGCGCGCATTGCTAAGTGGTGCGTTGCCAAGGCTAAAGGCGCGGCATCGAACAGCGGCGATTGCGGCGCGGCATCGAACAGCGGCTATGGCGGCGCGGCATCGAACAGCGGCTATGGCGGCGCGGCATCGAACAGCGGCACTCGCGGCGCGGCATCGAACAGCGGCTATGGCGGCGCGGCATCGAACAGCGGCACTTGCGGCGCGGCATCGAACAGCGGCACTGGCGGCGCGGCATCGAACAGCGGCGACTGCGGCGCGGCATCGAACAGCGGCGACTG
>VFQO010000853.1_pt1 | contig 28433 bp, 34 predicted proteins | sample 3512331 | NCBI WGS metagenome assembly VFQO01 (sample SAMN10412371, study PRJNA504923) | tailings metagenome | isolation source: Replicate 3 from Balatoc abandoned mine | place: Philippines: Itogon, Benguet | collected 2017-08-28 | reverse complement strand
CAGCGCGCTGGCGATTGGCGCCGACATTCGTATCCGCACCGTCATCAACCAGGCCGTCGGCAACGTCCGCGCCGACAATATCCTGGCCGCGGTCGCACCGCAGCGCAGCGCCGCGTCGCTCGAGATTCTCCGCTGGATGGATGTCGATGCAATCAGCGGGCTGCTGGCGCAGGAACATCCGCAGGTCGGCGCGCTGATCCTGTCGGTGCTGGTCCCCGATGTCGCCGCGCGCGCCATCGAAACGCTCGACGAAATCCTGCAGGCCGATCTGGTGCTGCGCGCCGCGATGCTGACGTCGGTCCCCGCCGCGGCGATCGAAGATCTGGAATCGGTGCTCGCGAGCGCCAATGTCGATGGCCAGCGCGTCGCCAAACAGGCGATCGGCGGCCCGAGCGACGTCGCCAAGATCATGAAGAAGATGCCGAAGTCGCTGAGCGAACGCACGATCCGCGCCCTCAAAAAGGCCGATCGCCAGCTCGCCCAGACGATCGAGGAAGAAATGTTCATCTTCGAAAACCTGCGCGACCTCGACATGAAGAGCCTCGGCACCATCCTGCGCGGCGTCGACGCGGCGCAGCTGTCGATCGCGCTCAAGGGTGCCGACGACGACATGGTCGACCTCTGCCTGTCGACGATGTCGCAGCGCGCATCGGAAACGATCCGCGACGAAATGGCCGAAATGACGATGGTCAAGCGCACCGACGTCGAAGACGCGCAGAAGAGCATCATGCAGATCGTGCGCCAGATGGCCGCATCGGGCGAAATCATGATCGCAGGCGCGGGCGACGACTATGTCTGACCACAGCTTCGCCCCCACCTCGCTCGCACTCGCGATGGCGCGCGACACCGGCTTTCGCCCGGTCTCGTTCGACCCCGTCGAGCGCGCCCGCGAAACCGCCGTCGTCGAAACCCCCGTCGAGGTCGAGCCCGGCGAAGACCCCTTCTCCAAGGGCCTCGCCGAAGGCCAGCGCCTCGCCGAAGCCGGCTTCGCCGTCGAGCGCGGCCAGTTGCTCGCACTCGTCGCCGGCGCCGAAGCGTTGCAGGACGAACCGAGCGAAGAGCTGGCGCAGATGATCGCCGAAACGGTCGAGCGGCTGGTACGCCAGATCGTCGCCGAAGCGCCGATCGACACCGCCTGGCTGAAAGAGCAGGCCGAAACCGCCGCCTCGCTGGTCGCCGAATGCGACAAGGCGCGCACGCTGTGGGTCCACCCACAGGACGCCGCACTGCTGATGGATGCCGACATGCGCCTGCCGATCGAGGCCGACGGGTCGATGGTCCGCGGCACCGTGCGGATCGAAACCTCGGCCGGCTGGATCGAGCATGGCCGCGCGGTCTATCTCAACGAACTGCGCGCCGCGCTCGGCGGCGAAAGCGGCGACGCATGACGCGCCGCCTGTCCATGACCGCGCAGCAATTGCTGGCGCCCGTCGAACTCGGCAAGGCCAGCCCGCGCCGCATCGGCACGCTCGTCGCGCACGAAGGCATCATGCTCGAAGTATCGGGTTTCCCGCAGCCCTTGGGCAGCAACGTGCGCATCAAGTCGGCCGACAACGACTATGTCTATGGCGAAGTCGTCGGCTTCCGCGGCCACCGCAGCCTCGTCCTCCCCTTCGACATGAACAAGCCGCTGGTCACCGGCGCGCCGGTCGAACCGCATGGCGCATCGTCGATGGTCCCCGTCGGCAAGGCCTTGCTCGGTCGCATCATGGACGCGCAGGGCAATCCGCTCGACGGCCGCCCGCCGGTCAAGTCGCAGTTCCTGTGGCCGCTCGCCGGGCGCAAGGTCAATCCGCTGCGCCGCGGCCGTGTGACCAGGGCGCTCAACATGGGCGTGCGCGCGATCAACGGCCTGCTCACCGTCGGCGAAGGCCAGCGCGTCGCGATCATCGCGGGTTCGGGCGTCGGCAAGTCGGTGCTGATGGGCCAGATGATCGCCGGCACCGAATGCGACGTGATCGTCGTCGGGCTGATCGGCGAACGCAGCCGCGAGGTCAGCGACTTCGTCGAAACCAAGCTGCCGCCCGAAGTCCGCAAGAAATCGGTCGTCGTCGCGGTTCCCGCCGATCATCCGCCGCTGCTGCGCCTGCGCGCCGCGATGCGCGCCACCGCGATCGCCGAGGCCTTTCGCCAGGACGGCAAGAAGGTGCTGCTGCTGATCGACAGCCTGACGCGCGTCGCCCACGCGCAGCGCGAAATCGGCCTGACGCTCGGCGAACCGCCGACGATGAAGGGCTATCCGCCGTCGGTCTTCGCGCTGATCCCGTCGCTGTGCGAACGCGCCGGCATCGACAAGGCGACCGGCGGATCGGTGACCGCGCTCTACACCGTGCTCGCCGACGGCGGCGACATCGACGACCCCGTCGTCGACAGCGCGCGCGCGATCGTCGACGGCCATATCATCCTGTCGCGGCAGATGGCCGAACAGGGCGTCTATCCCGCGATCGACGTCGCCCGTTCGCTGTCGCGCACGATGGCCGATTCGGTCGATCCAGACCATGCCGCCGCCGCGTCGCGCTTTCGCCAGCTGTGGTCGGCCTATGAAGAGAATCGCGACCTGATGCTGATGGGCGCCTATGTCGCCGGCGCCGACCCGGTGCTCGACACCGCCATCGCGCGCCGCGCCGACCAGCTCGCCTATGTGTCGCAGCCGGCCAAGGCCCAGGTCGATTTCAAAACCTCCCGCCAGTCACTCGTTGAAGGATATAGTGCATGACCTCTCGCACCGCGCGCCGCAAACGGATCATCCGCGTTCGTGGCGTCGAACATCAGATGGCAGAGGCCAATCTTGCCCGCGCGACCAGCGAGCTCGCCAATCTGGTCGAGCTGTCGAAGCGGCTCGAAACGCTGCGCAGCGACCTCGCGGTGGCGAAGGGCGCGGTCGCGGGCCGCGCGCTCAACACGATCGGCGAACTCGGCATGCGGCTCGACATGGCGAAGGAAAATCTCGTCGCCCCCATGAGCAACGCCAGCGCGCGCCGCGACCAGATGGGTGCGCTCGCGCAGCGCGCGATGGTCAAGGAAGAATCGGCCGTGCGCCTGTACGAAAGCAGCCGCAAGTCGGCCGAAAAGGAAATGGAACGCCGCGCCGACGCCAACCGCCCGCACCGCGTGCGCGGCGGCATGCGGCTGCGCCTGATCGACGGCGGCGTCGCATGATGGGCGCGCTCGCCCAGACCCAGTCGGCGCCGACGCCCTCGCTGCTCGCGATGCTCGCCCCGGTGCAGGGCGGCGACGCGGGCGAAGCCGGCGTCTTCGACCAGCTCGTCGCGCAGCAGCACGGCGGTTCGGCTCCGCTCGCCGCGCCCGTCGCAGCGGCGACGCCGGTCCTGCCGAACGCGCCGGTTTCGGCGCTGCCGCCGGCAACCGCCATCGAGACCCCTGCCGTCCCGATGCCGACGCCCGCCGCCGCGCCGCAGATCGCGCTCGCTTCGCCGGATGCGGCGACCGCCGAAGACGCACCCGTCCCGGCGAAGCCCGAGGTCGCGGCGCCCGACAAGGCGATCGTCGCCGCCAATGAATTGCTCGCGACGCTGGCGCAATTCGCCGCTCCGGCCGCGAAGCCCGCCCCCGCCAAACCGGCGGTCGCGGCCCCCGCGACCGAAGGCGAAGCGGCCAAGGGCGACGAAAGCGACGTCGCCGCAGACGCCGCGCCCGTCGTCGCCCTGCCGATCTTCGCCGCCGCGCCCGCCGAACCGCGCCCGGCCGGCAAGCCCGCCGCCGAAACCGCTCCGCAACGCCGAGACGACGCGCCCGCGCTGCCGATGGCCGCGCCGAAGCCGCGCGATGCCGCCATCGCCCTGCCCGTGCTCGCGGCCGCCGACGCACCGGCCGCCAAGCCCGCCGCCGAACCGTCGATGACGGTCCTCTTTGCGCAGCCCGCTGCGCAGGTCGGCGGCATCGCCGAGGCCGCCAAGCCGGTCGTCATCGCCGAGCGCGTGCTCGACCTGACGAGCGACGACGCGTGGATCGAACAGCTCGCGTCGGACATCGCGGCGACCAAATCGGCGTCGAACGAGGTCAGCTTTCGCCTGATGCCGCGCCACCTCGGCCGTCTCGACGTGTCGATGATGATGGGCGACGAGGGCGTTTCGCTCAAGCTCGACACCCAGCATGAAGCGACCGCGACGATCGTCACCGCAGCGCAGGTCCGCCTCGTCGACGACCTGCGCCAGCAGGGCGTGCGCGTCGCCGATACGCAGGTGACCCACAATCCGACCGACGCCGGTCGCCAGTCGCAGCAGGGCCAGGGCCGCAGCCCGGCGCAGGACGCCGCGCATCTGATCGAAACCGCCGCCGAGCGTGCCGATGCACGCGACACCCATGACCAAGAGCGCGCCGGCGACCGCCGCGGCCGCTTCGCCTGACGAGGACCAGAGAGATGAGCAAAGACAAGACTGAAGCCGCCGAGCCCAAGAAAAAGGGCGGGATGAAGAAGCTGCTGATGATCACCGTCGGCGCCGTCGTGCTGATCGGCGGCGGCGCGGGTGCGGGCATCTATTTCGGCGGCGGCATGGCCGCCGAGGCCGCGAAGCCCGAAGATCATTATCCCAAGCTGGTCGTGCGCGACCCCGCCGCCGAGCCCGCGGCGAAAGGCGAAGGCGACGAAGCCGCAGCGCCGAAAGTCGGCACCGTCTCGGTCCCGAACGACAAGTACAAGGTCGATCCGCGCAAGTATGAGATCACCTATTATCCGATCACCCAGGCGTTCACGACGAACCTCGCCGACGGCTCGGGCTTCCTGCAGATCGGGATCAGCCTGTCGACCTATTATGACGGCAAGGTCATCGCGAACATCGAACGCCAGGACGTGCCGATCCGCTCGGCGGTGCTGATGGTGCTCGCCGAACAGGATCCGGCTTTGCTGTCGACCTCGCACGGCAAGCAGCAGCTCCAGCGCCAGCTCACCGCCGCGATCAACACCGTGCTGCGCGACAAGGAAGGTTTCGGCGGCATCGACAATGTCTATTTCACGAGCCTGGTGATCCAGTGACCACCAAGGCCAATCCCTTCAAGGCGCCCAAGGCGCCGACCGCCAAGGCCGCGCCCGCCGCCGAGACCGCGGGCGACGACGCCAAGGCGTCGCTGCTGCTGCGCAAATCCGAAGGCGGCTATGCCTTTCCGGTGCTCGACGGCGTCGCGAACCAGTTCGCCAAATCGCTGCGCGAACTGATCCGCGCGCTCGGCGCACCGACGGTGCAGGTCGAACGGCAAGCCGCCGAAGTCATGCGCTTCGCCGACTGGACCGCCGCATCGGCGCCGGCGATCTTCTGGCGCTATCACACGCCGCCTATGAAAGGCCCGGTCCTGCTCGCCGGCGCGCGTCCGCTGATTCTGCAACTCGTCGATATCTTCTATGGCGGCAAAGGCCAACTCGCGGTCGAGCGCGAAGAACTGACCGACGCCGAGGAACGCTTCGCCGCGCGGCTCGGCCGCGACATGGGGTTGCAGCTCGCGGCGGCATGGGGCGACAAGCTCGCGATCGCGCCCGAACTCGACTGCGTCACCAGCGACCCCGCCAAGCTCGCCGCGGTGCGCGCCGACGACGAACTGCTGATCCAGCGCTTCGTGCTGCGCGGCGGCAAGCTCGACGGCCGCATCATCGCTTGCGCCTATCCGGTCGCCGCGCTGCGCGGCATCGCCGGCGCCGAACCTGTCCCCGAAGCGCGCGAGTTGAGCGCCGCCGACGCGGCCTGGACCGCGACGCTGAGCGGCGCCTTGAAGGAAGTTCGCCTTCCGGTGCGCTCGGTTCTCGCCCGTCCCGAAATTTCTTTGGTCAAACTGCTCGGTTTGGAGGTCGGTGATATCATTCCGTTAACCATTCCGCGCAATGTTCCGGTAACCGTCGCCGGCCGCAGTTTCGCGGTCGGCAGCATCGGCGAAGCCAATGGGAATGCAGCCATAATGATCGAGCATATCGAAAAAGGATCGGACCATGAGTGACATGAGCGAAGGCGCCGGTCGCCGTGATCGTCGCGACAGCAAGGATATGGCGATGGCCCCCAATTTCGACCTGCTCGCCGGGGTTTCGCTGCGCGTCTCGGTCGAGGTCGGGTCGACGAGCATGACGCTCGCGCAGCTGCTGTCGATGACCGAGGGCAGCGTCGTCGAACTCGACCGCGCCGCGAACGAACTGCTCGATATCTATGCCAATGGCACGCTGATCGCCCGCGGCGAGATCGTCAATGTCGACGGCCGTTATGGCATCCAGGTCGCCGAAGTGGTCGCCCCCGACCGCGGCCTCGCCGGTTTCGACCGGAGGGCCTGATGTTCGAATATATCCTGCGCCTGCTCATCCTGCTGCCGCTCGTCGGCGGCATGGCGTGGGGCAGCCTGTGGCTGTGGAAAAAGGTCCAGATGGGCACCCTCCAGCTGCCCGGGCAGACCGCGAAGCGCGCGCGCGCGATCGAGATGATCGACGTGATGCCGCTCGGTCCCGGCACCAAGCTGACCGTCGTCGAATTCGCCGGCCAACGCATCCTGCTGTCGGTCTCGCGCGGCACCGTCACCCGGCTCGCCGACAACAGCCAGGGCGATTTCCATGTCGACTAGGCAAACCATGCTGCGCGCCGCGGTCATCGCCGGTGGCCTCGCGCTGCTCCTCGCGGCGCCCGCCGCCTATGCGCAGGAAGCCAGCGGCCTCGGCCGCGCGGTGAACGAACTCGGCGGCGATGGCCGCCCGCTCTCGTTGTCGCTCCAGATCCTCGTCCTGATGAGCCTGCTGACGGTGCTGCCGTCGCTGCTGCTCATGATGACCAGCTTCACCCGCATCATCATCGTGCTGTCGATCCTGCGCAGCGCGCTCGGCCTGCAACAGACGCCGCCGAACCAGGTGCTCGTCGGGCTGAGCCTGTTCCTGTCGCTGTTCGTGATGGCGCCGGTCATTACCGAAGTGAACCGCGTCGCGATCACCCCCTATGGCCAGGAACAGATCGATATCGGCACGGCGGTCGTCCGCTCGGGCGATTCGCTGCACGCCTTCATGCTCACCCAGACGCGCAAGTCCGACCTGATGATGTTCGCCAAGATCGCCAAGGCGCCGACCTATGCCAGCCCGAAGGACGTGCCCTTCTCGATCCTGCTGCCGGCCTTCGTCACCAGCGAACTCAAGACCGCGTTCCAGATCGGCTTCCTGATCTTCCTGCCCTTCCTGATCATCGACCTGATCGTCGCCTCGGCGCTGATGTCCCTCGGTATGATGATGCTGTCTCCGACGATCATATCCATGCCTTTCAAGCTGTTGCTCTTCGTCCTTGTCGACGGATGGGCGCTGACGATGGGCTCGCTCGCCTCCTCTTTCGGGACCTAGCGAGATATGGAAGCCGATTATTTCATCGGGGTCGCGCAGCAATCGCTGTGGATCCTCGCGCTCGCCACCGCGCCCCTGCTCATCCCGATCCTCGTGATCGGCGTGCTGCTCGGCATGGTGCAGGCGGCGACCTCGATCAACGAACAGACGTTGACCTTCATTCCCAAGCTGATCGTCGCCGCCGTCTGCCTCGCGATCTTCGGCGGCAGCATCCTCGTGCTGCTCACCGATTTCACCCGCGAGATTTTCGCGCAGATCCCGACGCTCGTCCGCTAGCGGCCAATGAATCCCGCCGACATCCCGAATGTGGAGGCGATGCTGCAGCTGTGGATGCTCGGCATGATCCGCCCCGGCGCCTGCTTCCTCGCGGCGCCGGTGTTCGGCGCGACCAATGTGCCGATCCAGCTCCGCCTCGTCATCGCGCTCGCGGTCGGCGTGCCCGCCGTCGCGGCATCGGGCATGACGCTGCCCCCCGATGGCATTGTGTCGGTCCCCGGTTTCTTCCTGATCATCGGCGAGGTCGTCATCGGCCTCGCCATGGGTTTTGTGCTCCAGATGGGGCTTGCCGCCGCGTTGATCGCGGGCGAGACGATCAGCAACGCGATGGGCCTCGGCTTCGCGTCGATGGTCGATCCGCTGAGCGGCGCCTCGAGCTCGGCGATCGGGCAATTCCTGTCGATGCTCGCGACCGCGATCTTCCTTGCCGCCGACGGGCACCTCGTGCTGATCTCGATCATCGTCGACAGCTATAATGCGCTCCCCCCCGGCAATGCCTTCCCCTCGTGGGATACGATCGGCGGCATCCTGCGCTTCGGCAGCCTGATGTTCGCCGCCGGGCTGACGATCGCGCTGCCCGTCGGTTTCGTGCTGGTGCTCGTCCAGATCATCATGGGTGTGATCGGGCGCTCGGCGCCGGCGCTTAACCTGTTCGCGGTCGGCATTCCGGCGACCCTGCTCGCGGGCGTCGTCCTGCTCGGCGTCGCGACTCCGGTGATGGCCGAAGGCCTCGCCATGATCCTGTCCGACGCGCTCGACGCCGCGCGCATGGTCGCGGGGATCTGACGCATGTCCGAGACGACCGACAAGGACCAGAAAACCGAACTCCCGACGCCGAAGAAGCTCGCCGACGCGGCGCGCGACGGCGACATCCTGCAATCACGCGAACTCGCGACCGCACTGATGATGCTCGTCGCGGCGGGCTGGCTGATCGCCGCCGGCGGCTGGTTCGTGCAGTCGGCGGGCGAACTTTTGTCACGCGGGCTGACGCTCGACCGCGGCGACATCACCGACTTCGCGCCGCGTGAGGCTTTGTTGCGCAACGGCGTCGACATATTGCTGCCGCTCGCGAGCCTGTTCGGCGCCGCGCTGCTCGCCGCCTTTGCCGGCCCGGCGCTGCTCGGCTCGATGGGCTGGCGCGGCAAGTCGCTCGAATTCAAGGGCAGCCGCATCAACCCGATGAGCGGCCTCAAGCGCATGTTCGGCATGCAGGGCGCGACCGAGCTGGGCAAGGCGGTCGCGAAAGTGCTGCTGCTCGGCGGCATCGGTTACTGGCTCGTCGCCAAGAACCTGCCCGCGATCCTCCACCTCGCGTCGAGCGACCTCAACAGCGCGGTCGGGCTGGCGGGCAAGGTGGTCGCGCATTCGGTGCTCGTGATGGCCGGCGGGCTGGTGATCATCGCGCTGATCGACGTGCCGGTGCAGTGGATGCAGCGCCGCAAGCGGCTGATGATGAGCAAGCAGGAGATCAAGGACGAGAGCCGCCAGTCCGACGGCGCCCCCGAACTCAAGCAGGCGCAGCGCCAGCGCGCGCACGAAATGCTGAGCGGGTCGGCGCGCAAGGCGGTGTCCGAAGCGACGGTGATCCTGACCAACCCGACCCATTTCTCGGTCGCGCTGCGCTATCGCCCCGGCATCGACGCCGCGCCGGTCGTCGTCGCGCGCGGGCGCGGCGACGTCGCGCTGGCGATCCGCGAACTCGCGCGCGGGACCGCTGTCCCGATCCTCGAATATCCGCAGCTCGCCCGCGCGATCTACTTCACCGCGCGCGCCGGCCGCGTGATCCCCGAGGAATTGTTCGTCGCGGTCGCGACGATCCTCGCCTTCGTCTTCCGCCTCGAACAGGCCGTGGCCGACGGGCTGGCGCAGCCCGACATCGAGGTGCCGAGCTCGCACCGCTTCGATGCCGACGGACGAAAACAGGCTTAAACTTCCGCGCGCGCCGCCGTTATCGGGTCTGAAGGATATCGCGCATGGTCAGCTCAATCGCCAACAGCCTCGGTTTCGGATCGGGAATCGACACCAAGCAACTGGTCACCGACCTGGCCGCCGCATCGCGCGGACCCAAGGTCGAGCGCGTCAACACGCTGACCAAGCAGAATAATGCCAAGATCAGCGCGCTGGCGCAGGCCAAGTCCGACCTCGAAGGCTTTGCCGACTCGCTCGCCCAGATGGTTTCGGACGGCTCGCTGCGCAGCACGCCGACCGTGTCCGACGAGAGCGTGCTCGGCGCCACCGCGCGCGCCGGCATGACCGCCGACAGCTTTTCGGCGACCGTCGAAGTGACGCAGCTCGCGCGCGCGCAGACCGTCTATTCGGCCATCGTCGCCGACAAGAGCGCGGCGATCGGCCAGGGCAGCATGACGCTCACCGTCGGCGGGGTCGCCAAGACGATCACGATCGGCGCGGCCAACGACAGCCTCGACGGGCTCGCCAATGCGATCAACGCCAGCGGCGCCGGGGTAACCGCGTCGATCGTCGCCGACGACGGCGGCTATCGCATGATCCTGAAGGGCCCGACCGGCGAGGCCAACGCCTTCACGCTCGAAACTGCCACCCCTGCCCTCTCGGGCTTTGCCTATGGCAGCGGCGGCGGCGGCATGACGTTGGGGCAGAGCGCCGCCAACGCCAATTTCACCATCGACGGCGTCGCCTTCAGCCGCGCGAGCAACATCGTCGACGATGTCGTCCCCGGCATGTCGCTGACGCTAAAGAAAGCGGCCCCCGGCCAGCCGGTCGATATCGGCGCGAGCCGCCCGCTCGACCTGATCAAGCAGACCGTCGGCGATTTCGTTTCGGTCTATAACCAGCTGAAAACCAGCCTGAAGAGCGTCAGCAGCACGACGGGCGCGACCGCAGGCCTGCGCGAACTCGAACGCGAACTGCAGGCGCTGGTCGGCACGGTGCTGACCAGCAATGGCAGCATCAACAAGCTGTCGGACATCGGCATCGGCACCACCAAGGACGGCCTGTTATCGCTCGATTCCGCCAAGCTGGAAAAGGCGCTCGCGACCGACGCCGGCGCGGTCGAGGCACTGTTCAACCCGCGCCGCGACGCGACGCACACCGAAACCAGCGACCCCGGCATCGCCTTTGTGCTCGACGCGATCCGCGACAAGGCGATCGCGACCGACGGCGCGATCGACCGCGTGTCGAAATCGCTCGAGGACAAGAAGGAAAGCCTCGCCGAAACGCTCGAGAAGATCGAACTGCGCGAGGAGGCCTATGCCGCACGACTCGAAAAGCAGTTCGGCGGGCTCGATGCAAAACTCGCGGCGTTCAAGGCGACCCAATCCTATCTCGAGCAACAGATCGAGATGTGGAACAACCAGAATAACAATTGAGGGCGATCGCCATGGCAGCCACCGCCTCCACGGTCCGCGCGACCGGCCATTACCGCCGTATGCAGAGCGAAAGCCGCGCGGCGGGCGCCGACCCCGTCGAACTGGTCACGATGCTTTACGACGAGCTGGAGATCGCGATCGGCGTGCTCGCCGCGATGGTGCGCCAGGGCCAGCCGGTCTCGGCGACCGAACCCGCGCACCGCGCGCGCGCGATCCTGATCGGGCTCGACGCCGGGCTCGACCACCAGGCCGGCGGCGACGTCGCCGGCGCGCTGTCGCGCGTCTACAGCAGCATGCGCCGCAAGCTCGACAAGGCCGTCGCCGCGAACAGCGCCGAGGATCTGGATGAGCTGCTCGACGGCGTGAAGACCGTCAGCGGGGCGTGGCGTCAGCTGCGGTAACGGCTGGTTTCGAGCGTTTAGCGGACGTTTATCCTCCCCTCCCTCTTAGGGACGGGCTGGGGGTGGGTAATCGCCGAAGGCGGTGCTCTTCCTTGCTCGCTTCGCTCGCTACCCACCCCTAACCCCTCCCTAAGAGGGAGGGGAACGTCTTGGTTCCACCGCGAAGCTGGCACCCAATCCTTCATAGTCCCCAAAATAACTTCGGCACCGGCCCCTTCCCTCTTCCATCGCCAAGGTGGGGACTGGCGACAGAGGGAAAGAACCGGTGCCGATTCAGCGGCACTGAGGCTGGTGGGGTAGCCTCAGGCTGCCTGTTGCTGAACTCCGTATTTGCGCATCTTTTCGATGAGCGTGGTGCGCTTGAGCGTCAGGAGACGCGCGGCTTCCGAAATGATGCCGTCAGCGAGGTCGAGCGCGACATGGATCTGCTCGAGCTCGATCGTTTCGATCTCGCGCTTGAGGTCGATCGGGCGGCCCGGCGCCGGCGCCTTGGTGGCGGGCGCGGCGGGCGCGAAATCTTCCGCGCTGGCCGGCGCCGCGACAAAGCCGGTGGGGATGGCCTGTCGCGGCGCGAGCGCTGCGGTGGGGTTCAAAAGTATGGCGACATCGTCGGCGCCGAGCGTTTCGCCGCCGTGCAGCACGCTGGCGCGCTCGACGAAGTTGCGCAGTTCGCGGACATTGCCCGGCCAGCGGTGCTGCATCAGCAGCGCCATCGCGTCATTGTCGAAGCGGCACTTGGCCTCGCCCGGCATCTTGCGCTGGAAGTGGCGGATAAGCGCGGGAATATCCTCGACGCGGTCGGCAAGGCTGGGGACCTGGAGCACAACCACGCCGAGCCGGAAGAACAGGTCTTCGCGGAATTTGCCATCGGCGATCGCGGCGCCGAGATCCTGGTGGGTGGCCGAAATGACGCGGACGTCGACGGCCTTCACATCGCTGCTGCCGACGCGGACGATCGTCCGTTCCTCCAGCACGCGGAGCAGTTTGACCTGCATGTCGAAACGCATGTCGCCGATTTCGTCGAGGAAGAGCGTGCCGCCCTCGCTCGCTTCGAAATGGCCGATGCGGCGGGCGTGGGCGCCGGTGAAGCTGCCCTTTTCATGCCCGAAAAGTTCGGATTCGATAAGGTCGCCGGGGATCGCGCCGCAGTTGATGGCGGAGAAGGCCTTGCCCGAGCGGGCGCCTTCGTCGTGGATCGCGCGGGCTACCAGTTCCTTGCCCGAGCCCGAGGGGCCGCAGAGCATGACCGAGGCGTTGGAGCGGGCCACGCGGCGGATCATGTCGCGCAGGCGCACGGCCGCCGGGCTCGTCCCGATGATCAGCATTTCAAGCGCGGCCTGGTCGCCGCAAGTCCCCACCTTGGTCATTTCGATCTCCACCGCGCCCCCCGAATTCGGCGCTTCTCGATGACCCAAGAGATTGCGGAATCTGGTAAACAAAAGGCTAACCAAACAGACCTAACCCCTTCAAAACAAAGGGATATTGCCAATCTGGCAGTAATGATGGCGGATGTCCGTCGTTAAGGATTATAATGCTGCCAACTTGGCACTAATTGTTGCCGTCAGTTGCCACCATTGTCCCAGCCGAGGGTGATCGAGATGCGGCGGTTGCGCGGATCGAATCGGTTCGAGGGGACATAGGGCTCGGTATCGGCCACCCCCTCGATGCGCGCGAAGCGGCTGTTGGCGATGCCGCGATATTCCAGATATTGCCGTGCGACCTCGGCGCGTTCGACCGACAGGCGCCAGTTGTTGGTGCCCGCCTTCGCCGACCAGGGGCTGGCGTCGGTGTGGCCGCGGATCATCACCTGGTTCGGCACCTCGGCGACCATCGTCGCGATCTGCGCGAATAATTTGGTCGCCTCGGGGGTCAGCTGATTGGTGCCGACGACGAACATCGAGAAATCGGCATCGTCGACGACGTCGATACGCAACCCCTCGCGCGTCTCGGTGAAGCGGATGTTCGGCGCGAGGCGGCGGATCTCGGCCTTCGCCTGGACCTCGCGGAGCAGCGACTTGGCGAGCTTCTGGAAATTGGCGCGCTGGCGCTCGCGGCCCGACGCCTCGCGTGGCCCGCCGGTGGCGTCGCGCGGGATCGTCATCGACCGCGTACCGGTCTGCGCGGCGCCATGCGGATATTTGTCGGCGGCGACGAGCGAGTCCCCGCCGAACAGCCCGTTCGACCCCGCGGTATCCTGTTTCGACTGGACCAGCGTCGGCGCGAAATAGTCGGCGAGCGCCTTGCGCTGCTTCTCGGTCGTCGCGCCGAGCAGCCACATGAGCAGGAAGAAGGCCATCATCGCGGTCACGAAGTCGGCATAGGCGACCTTCCAGGCGCCGCCATGGTGACCACCATGCGGCGCCTCGATGATCTTCTTGACGATAATCGGGCGAAGAGGGGTGTTGGGACGCGCAGCCATCAGCGACCGCGCATGCCGTCGAACACCTCGGCGAAGCTCGGCTGGTTGTCATGATCGACGCCCGAGCGCGCGGCTTCGATCACCAGCGGCTGCGGATGGCCATGCAGCGAGGCGATGATGAGCTGCTTCACGGTATGATAGATGGCGGCGTCGCTTTCGATCACCGCGCGGGCGCGCGTCGCGAAGGGGCCAACGAGACCATAGGCGAGCAAAACGCCGAGGAAGGTGCCGACGAGTGCCGAGCCGATCATGCCGCCGAGCACTTCGGGCGGCTTGTCGATCGAGCCCATCGTCTTCACGACGCCGAGCACCGCCGCGACGATGCCGAGTGCGGGCAGCGCGTCGGCGAGGCTCTGCAGACCGTCGGCGGGCTTGATCGCGTGGTGGTGGTGGTTCTTGATCGCGCTGTCCATCACCTCTTCGACCGCATGCGGGTCGAGCGTGCCCGACGACACGACGACGAGGCGCAGCGTGTCGCAGATCAGGTGGACGAGCGTCTGGTCCTTGGCGAGCTTGGGATATTGCTGGAAGATCGGCGAGCTCGCCGGATCCTCGATATGCGGTTCGACCGCGACCGGCCCCTCGGTCCGCATCATCTTCATCAGCGTCGAAACGAGCAGGATGCAGTCGAGATAGTCGGCCTTCTTGTAGGTCGGCCCCTTGAACACCTTGCCGAAGCCGCCGCCAAGCGCCTTCAGCTCCTTGCCCGAATTGCCGATGATCAGCGATCCGACCGCGGCGCCGCCGATGATGAGCATTTCGTGCGGCAGCGCTTCCATGACGGGGCCGAGATTGCCCCCGGTGAGCGCAAAGCCCCCGAACACCAACACCAGCAGGACAATGATGCCGATTACGGGAAACATGCGCGGTGGGCTCCGACTGGGGCGAACCCCAGCGATTGGGGACGTCTTGATGATTAACGGCAGCGGCGGCGAAAGATTTAGGGCGAAGCCCCTCGCCTCAGTTCAAAATGTCGAACAGGGTCTGGCGGTTGATCCGCGCGAACGCCGCCTGCGCCGCGTCGAGCGTCAGTTTCTGGGCGTTGAGTTCGGCGATCGCCGACGACAGATCGGTCTCCTCGACAAGCGAGCGCTCATCCGACAGGCTGATCCCCCGCACCGCCAGGCTGTCGCCGATGCGTTCGAGCCGGCCGGCATTCAGGCCGATCGCCGCGCGCTGGTCGGCGACATGCGAGATGGCACCGCCGAGCGTCGTCAGCGCGGCACCGATCGCCGTCGTATCGCCGGCGGTGATCGCCGCGGCGGCATCGCGCAGCCCGGTCGACACGCTGTTGCCGTCGACGACAAAGGCCGTGCTCGCCGACGGCACAGGCGCGAAGCTGATGTCGGCGTCGAAGCGCACCTGCTTCGCATTGGCGGCGAACAAGGGTTCGCCATTGGAATCGCGCGTCGCGGCGAAGCCGTCGATCTCGTCGGCGATCGCCGACAGTTCGGCGGCGATGCTCGCACGGTCGGCAGGGTTGGTCGTGGCGCTCGACGCCGACAGCGTCAACTCGCGCGCGCGGGTCAGCAGATTGCCCACCGAACCGAGCGCGGTGTCGGCCTGCGACACCTGCGCGCTCGCGCTCTTGACGTTCGCCGCCCAGGTGGTCGTGCTCGCCTGCGCCTTGCCGATCGTCGCGATGCGCCGCGAGGCGACCGGGTCGTCGGAGGCGCGGAGCAGTTTCTTGCCGCCCGAAATCTGCGTCTGGACGCGTTCGAGTTGGTCCGCCAGTTTCGACTGGCGGGCGATCTCGCGCGTCATGCGGTTGCCCACGGCGTTGATCATCGCGCGGTCCCTTCCTTAAATCGTCAGATCGCGCTCAGCAGCGCTTGCATCGTCTCGCGCGCGACCTGGATCGTGCGCGCGGCGGCGGAATAGGCCTGCTGGAAACGCAGCAGGTCGGCGGCCTCCTGGTCGAGGTCGACCCCGCTGACGCTGTCGCGCGCCGCGGCGGCGCCATCGGCGCGCGTCCAGGCGGCCGATTCCTGCGCCCGCGCCGAAGCGGTCGCCTGCGCCTGTTCGGCGAGGCGGCCCGCCCATACGGCTTCGGGATCGTTCGCGCCGCGCATGCCGCCGATCGCGAGCATATTGCCGTTCGACCCGCTCGCATTGGCCGCGGCGACCTGGCTGGGCGCCAGCGATGTCGCGGTCAGCGTCGCGGCGGTCGTCCCCGCAAAGAGCGGCTGGCCGGCATTGCCATTGGCGTCGGTGCCCGCCTGATGCGCGGCGTTGAGCTGGCCCGCGAACTGCGCCGCCGCAGCATCGAGCCCGGCGCGCTGGTCGGCGACATGATCGGCGGCCTGGCCAAGCCCGGCGAGATTGCCCGAGCCCGGTTCAAGGGCATTGCCCCCGACCGAAAAGGCCAGGCGGCCGTCGGCGGTGGTCGTCACCGCGACGGGCGTGACCGTCGCATTGCCGACCAGCGTGTCGCCCGACGACGCGCGCAGCGTCACCGTGCCCCGGTCGTCATAGCTCGCCGTCACCGGCATCTGGGTCGAGATCTGGTCGACCAGCCGGTCGCGTTCGTCGAGCAGGCTCGCCTCGTTGGTCGACCCCGGACGCGCCTTGCGCAGCCCGTCGTTGATCCGTTCGAGCGCATCGAGATTGATGTTGAGTTCGCCGACCGATGTCTGCGCGGCGTCCGCGATGCCGCCCGACATGTCCGCCAGTTCCTTGGCGGTGCCCTGGAACCCCGATGCGATATCCTTCGCCGTCTGCAGGAATTCGGCGCGCAGCGTCGCATTGTTCGGATCGGCGGTCAGCTTGTCGGCGGTGGTGAACAGCTTGGTGAGGTTGGTCGAGATGCCATTATTGTCGTTGCTCAGCGCATCCTCGGCGCGGTTCATCCACGACAGCCGGGTCGCGGCGCGCGTCGCATCGCTTTCGGATACCCGCGCATCGTCGATCAGCCATTTGTCGACCGCGCGTTCGATGCCGCGGATCGTCACGCCGCCGGGGCTGACGTTGCGCGCGACCAGCGCCGATTCGGTGCCGCTCGCCATTTCCTTGAGCGCCAGCGTGCGGCGGGCATAGCCGGGGGTCTGGGCGTTGGCGATATTGTCGCCAATGGTCGACATCGCGCGCGAATAGGCCTTGAGCCCGCTCGCGCCGATGCTCAGCAGGTCGGTCATTGCACGCCTCCGCCAAGGCTGCTCGGCCCGCTGGCGGCGATGCCCTTGAACTGGCGTTCGACCATGTCGGCGATACCGAACTGGCGCATCGCGGCGATGCTGTCGGCGGTCTTGGCGTCGGCCATCTCGCGGAAATTGTCGGTCGCGCCCGACCCGAAGATATCGTCGCCGAGCTTCGCCTGGCGCATCGACGCCATCAGCTGGCGCAGGATCACCGCCTCGAACGCTTCGGCCGCCTTGCGCAGCCCGTCGCCGCCGCCACCCGCTGCCGCCATGGGAGTCGGCGTCGCGGAGGTCGCAGTCGAAGAAGAAATGGGGCTCGTCATATGATCACCAGTTCTGCGGTAAGCGCGCCGGCCTGGCTCAGCGCCTCGAGGATGGAGACAAGGTCGCCGGGGGGGACGCCCATGCGATTGATCGCATCGACAAGTTCGGACAGCGATGCGGTCGGCTTGACCATCATCATCGGGCGATATTCCTCGGTCACATCGACGTCGCTCGACTGTTCGACCGCGGTCTGTCCGCGACTGAACGGCGCCGGCTGGACGACTGTCGGCGATTCCTTGATCGAGACGGTGAGCTTGCCCTGCGACACGGCGGCGGTGCCGACGCGGACGGCGCCGTTGATGACCACGGTGCCGGTGCGCGCATTGACGATGACCTTCGCCGGCGGCTCGGCGCGCTGGACGCCCAGATTCTCGATCTGCGACATCAGCCGCATGCGAGTGTCGGCGGCACCGGCCGCGCGGATCGAGATGCTGGCGCCGTCGAGCATCGTCGCAGTGCCGGGCATCGCGGTGTTGATCGCATCGGTCACGCTCTTGGCATTGGTCGCGTCGAACTGGTGCAGGTTGAAGATCAGCTGGTCGCCATAGGCAAAGCCGGTGTCGACCGCGCGTTCGACGGTGGCGCCGCCCGCGATCCGGCCGCTCGACGGGACATTGACCGTCAGCTTCGACCCGTCGGCAGCATCGACGCCGAGCCCGCCGATGACGAGGTTGCCCTGCACCATCGCGTAAATCTGGCCGTCGGCGCCATAGAGTGGCGCGAGCACGAGCGTGCCGCCGCGCAGGCTCTTCGCCTTGCCGATCGCCGAGACGGTGACGTCGAGGCGCTGGCCGGGCTTGGCGAAGGGCGGCAGTTCGGCGGTGATCATCACCGCTGCGGCATTTTTCAGGGCCGGGTTGACGCCGGCGGGCAGGGTCAGCCCGAAACGCTGCATCGCGCCCTTCATCCCCAGCGTCGAATAATCGAGGCTGTCGTCGCCCGTGCCCGCAAGCCCGACGACCAGGCCATATCCGGTCAGCTGGTTGGCGCGCAGTCCCTGGAACTGGCCCATGTCCTTGATGCGTTCGGCCTGCGCCGGAACGGCGAAAGCGAAGCTCGCGACCAGCAGCGTCAGGAAAGTGAGGATGGCATGGCGTATCGGCACGGAGTTGGTCCCTTCGTGTCTGGGTCAGAACGGGCTGATGATCGAGAAGAAGCGCTGCAGCCAACCCTGCTGGCTGGCGCGGGCGATTTCGCCCTTCCCCGTGTAGCGAATGTGCGCATTGGCGACGCGCGTCGACAGGACGCGGTTGTCGGGAGTGACATCCGCCGAGCGGACGAGGCCCGCAATCTGGACGCGTTCGTCGCCGCGATTGAGCGTGATCAGCTTCTCGCCCTTCACCAGCATCGTGCCGTTCGGATAGACGGCGGCGACGGTGACGGTGACTTCGCCCGACAGCATGTTCGACTGGGCGGCATCGCCCTTGCCCTTGAACTGCTGCGTACCGCCGGCGGCAACGTCGCTGGGACTGAACAGCGACAGCGGTCCGGTGGTCGGCGGGGTCAGCCCGAAGCTGCCGTCGCGGTTGGTGCCCGCGCTGTTGCTTTTCGACGCGACCGTCCGCTCGACGAGTTGGATCGTCAGGATATCGCCGACCTGCCCGGCGCGCGCGCCCGAAGTGAGCGCGACATAGCTGCCCTGGAAGATCGAACCGTTCGCCGGCGGCGGTGCCGGCGTCGGATCGGGCATGGTGACGGCGAAGGCATCGGGCGCGATCTTGTCCTTCTTCGCCTCGGCCGCAGCCGGGACCGCGAGGAGGACGAGGAAGAGTGCGCCCGCGACGCCGTTAGAGAGTTTGCGTGGCATTTTTCATCATCTCGTCGGTGGCCTGGATCATCTTCGAGTTGACCTCATAGGCGCGCTGGGTCTCGATCATGTCGACGAGTTCCTCGACGACATTGACGTTCGATCCCTCGAGCATGCCGCCGCGCAGCATGCCGCGGCCTTCGATGCCGGCAGCGCCGATCTGCGCAGGACCCGAGGCAGCGGTTTCGAGCAGCATATTGTCGCCGATCGACTGCAGCCCCGAGGGGTTGGTGAAACGCGCGATCTCGATACGGCCGAGTTCGGTGGTCTCGCTCTGGCCCGACAATTGCGCCGACACCGTGCCGTCGGCGCCGATGGTGATGCCGGTGGCACCGTCGGGAATCTGGATCTGCGGTTGCAGCGGCTTGCCGTCAGGGGTGACGATCGTGCCGTCGGGCGAGGTGGTGAAGTCGCCGGCGCGGGTATAACCCATCCGCCCGTCGGGCATCTGCACCTGGAAATAGCCTGCGCCGTCGATCGCGACATCGAGCCCGTTGCCCGTCGTGTTGAGTGCGCCCTGCGTCTCGATCCGGGCCGTGCCGGCAAGCTCGACACCGGTGCCGAGATTGAGTCCGATCGCATAGCGGTTCTGCGCCGACGAGGGCGCCCCCGCCTGCGTCATCACCTGATAGCTCAGCGTCTCGAAATTGGCACGGTCGCGCTTGAACCCGGTCGTGTTCACGTTGGCGAGGTTGTTCGCGATCACCTGCATGCGGAAGCTTTGCGCATCCAGGCCGGTTCTTGCGACTTTGAGGGCACCGAAACTCATTTGACGTCTCCTTAACGCGGCAACTGCATCAGATTGGCGGTCGCGCTATCCATGTCGCGTGCATCGCTGATCAGCTTGAGCTGCGAATCCCACGCCTTGCTGGCGTCGATCATTTCGACCAGCGCAACCGTCGCGCTGACGTTCGACCCTTCGAGCGATCCGGTCATGACGCGCGCCTCCGGGTCGTCGGGCAAGATGCCTCCGCCCTTGACGCGGAACAGACCGTCGAGACCCTTGACGATGTCCGACCCGGTCGGCGTGACCAGGCGCAGCCGATCGATCTCCATCGGGTTTGCGGCGTCGCCGCCCGCCGGCACGACCCACAGCCGTCCTTCGGCGTCGATCCGCGCCGAGTCCGCCGGCGGCAGGGTGATCGGACCTTGGGTGCCCTGCACCGGATGGCCGTCGCCGGTCGTCAGCAGCCCGCTGGCCGAAACCTGCAGGTCGCCGCGCCGCGTATAGCTTTCCTCGCCATTGGGCGCCTGAACGACGAGCATCGCGTCGCCGTGCATCGCGATGTCGAGGTCGCGACCGCTCGCGGCGATCGTCCCCGCCTTCATATCGGCGCCGACCACTTCTTCTGACGAGACGGCGCGACTGTCGAGGCCGCTGCCTTCGAGCCACAGGCTTTGCGCCTGTGCGATTTCCGCCCGAAAACCGGGAGTCTGGGCATTGGCAAGATTGTTCGCGAGTGCCGTCTGCCGCGCGACGCTGTCGCGCATCGCGGCAAGGCTAGTATAAATGACGCGGTCCATGTGCGGGCTCCCGGCGGGCGGCTAGTCGCGGCTATCAGCGCAGGCCGATGATCGTCTGGGTCAGCGCGGACGCACCCTCGATCGCCTTGGCATTTGCCTGGAAATTGCGCTGCGCGGCGATCAGCATCACCAGTTCCTCGGTGATATCGACGTTCGAGCGTTCGAGCGCGCCCGACTGGATCGTGCCCATCGGACCGTTGGTCGCGGCATCGATCGTCGGCGGGCCGCTTTCGCCGGTCGACTGCCAATGCGCGTCGCCGACCGGGCGCAGACCTTCGGTTGCGGGGAAGGTCGCCATCGCGATCTTGCCGAGCACCTGGTTCGATCCGTCGGCGAAGGTCGCGGTGGCAAGGCCGTCCTGACCGATCGACACGTTGATCAGCGCGGCGTCGGGGTTGCCGGCGGCACTCTGCGGCACGACGAAGTCGGTTGTCGAGGCGAGGTCGCGGCTGGTGACATTGCCGTTGGCATCGACGGGCAGCAGTTGCAGCGTCGCGCCGGTCGAATCGATGATCCGGCCATCGTCGAGCGGCGAGAAGGAGCCGTTGCGGGTGTAGGTGACCTGGTTGCGCGGCGGTTCGCCCTTCACGACGAACATGCCGTCGCCGATGATCGCCATGTCGAACGTCTTTTCGCTCGATTCATACGACCCTTGCGTGAACTGCTGGGTGATACCGCTCAGGCGCGTGCCTTGCCCCGCGACCGTCTTGGTCGACTGGTTCGGCGAGGCAGCGAAGATGTCGCCGAACTGCGCCTTGCTGCGCTTGAAGCCGATCGAACCGGCGTTGGCGATGTTGTTCGAGGTGACCGACATGTCGGTCTGCGCGGCCTTGAGGCCCGAAAGCGAGGTATAGAAAGACATGGGTTTCGTTCCTTACTGCGTGGTGTCGGTGGTGGTCGGGGTCGACGGGGTCGCCGCCTTGATGTCCTGAAGCAGCTTGGTCTGCGCCGTGAGCTGGTCGGAGATCGTCTGAAGCGTGGTGTTCGTCTCGGTGATCCCGGCGAGGCTGGAGAATTGCGCCATCTGCGCGACCATCTGCTGGTTATCGACCGGGTTGAACGGGTCCTGCTGCGACAGCTGCGCCGTCATCAGGCGAAGGAAATCATTCTGCCCCATCTGGTTGCCCGTGCCTTTCGGCTGGAGCACGACGTTGCTGTTGTTGGTGACGCTGTTCACGGCCATTTTACTGTCCCATCCGCAGGGTTTCGTTGATCAGGCCCTTTGCGGTTTCGAGGACCTGGACGTTGTTCTGATACTGGCGCGCGGTCTCGACCATCTCGACCAGTTCAGCGGCGCTATCGACCGCGGCTTCCCAGACGTTGCCGTCCTTGTCGGCCAGCGGGTTGTTGGGGTCGTGCTTCTTGCTCGGCGCCATATTGGTCCGGGTGACCTGATCGACCGCGACGGTGGCGCGGCCGCCTTCGTCCATGACGGTGCGGAACACCGGCTTCATCGAGCGATAGGCGCCCGCCTCGCTGCCCGCGACGGTGCCGGCGTTGGCAAGATTCGACGCAGTGGTGTTGAGGCGGACGAGTTGCGCCGACATGGCGCGGCCGCTGATGTCGAAGACCGAGAGCGAGCCGTTCATCGTCATTCGCCCTTCAGCGCGCGGGTCAGCGTGTTGACGCGGCCCGACAGGAAGGAAAGGCTCGAGCGATAGGCGAGCGCATTTTCGGCGAACGCCGTCTGCTCGGTCGCCATCTCGACCGTGTTGCCGTCGAGCGACGCCTGGACGGGGACGCGATAGCGAATCGCGCCCTCCATCGAGCCGCCCTGCTGCGCGAGGTCGAGCGCTTTCGAAAAGTCGAGGTCGCGCGCCTTGTAATTCGGCGTCGCGGCGTTGGCGATGTTCGACGCGAGCATCATCATCCGCTGGCTCCGGAGCTGGAGCGCGCTGGCGTGGATGCCGAAGAGCTTCTCTGATGCCATCGTACAAAATTCCTTCTTTCGGTGGTCCCATCCGGCACTGGCCGGCGCAGACGCGCGAAAAACACCAAGGCATGATGCAATCGGCGTGCCAAATGGAGATTAGCGTTGGTTTTCAGCCGTTTTCGGGAAGGTTCAACAACTCCTCACCCACGCTGTCGGCGCCACGGTCAGATTTTTGACGCCCGCCCCGCGGCTCGCGCCGAAAGCCGCGGCAAAGGGCGACTGGCACGCATCCTGCAATCACGAGCACGACCATTTTGGACCGAAGGAGATGGGTCATGAAACGCAAGATCATTACCGGCATCGCCGCTTTCGCCGCCTGTATCCCCGCCGCATCGGCGCAGCAGGCCAGCGAGGACTGGCAGACGATCGACGTGCTCACCGCAATGGTGGCCAATGCCATGGGCCGCACTGCGACCCCGATCGACCGCCGTATCAAACTGGCGCGCTGCCCCGAACAGGCGTCGGTCACCGCGCTCGACAGCTCGACACTCGCCGTCCGCTGCCAGTCGCTCGGCTGGCGGCTGCGCGTGCCGATGACGGCCCCCGCGGGCGCCAGCGCCGCCGGCGGCTTCGTCGCCCAGCCCGCTGCGGCCGCCGCACCGGTCATCCGCCGCGGCGACAATGTCCGCGTCACCATCGACACCGAAAGCTTCTCGATCAGCTACGCCGCCACCGCGACGCAGGACGGCCGCGTCGGCGACATGATCGCGCTGCGCGGCAGCGACGCCAAGAGCGCGCTCAGCGCCGTCGTCACCGGCCCCGGCCGCGCGCGTCTGGTCGACTGAATCCTTTAAAACCGTTCCTGATCAAGGTCCCGAGCCTTGCCCTTGGCCCGGTGGCTGTCGGTTTTCCGACGCCGCCGGGCCTTTTCTTTGGTTTTTTGCGTCCCCGCGCTTAATCCCCCGATTTCGCGTCCGTTAAGACCCTTCGAACAGGCCCGTCGTTTTTCTGACGGGCCCGAGGAAAGGAGGCGCACATGACGGGAGACGGCAAGATCGGGCTGCAGGTCGGCAACGTCGTGCGCATCGGCGCCGTGCGCAAACTGGCGGGCGCCACCGCCGAAGCCTCGGCCACGCCCGCGCGCACGAAGCTCCCCAGCGAGCCCGTCGCGACCGCCAGCCTCATCGGCCTTGCCGCCGATATCGCGAGCCAGCCCGCGCCGGTCGACGGCGCGCGCGTCGCCGCGATCCGCAGCGCGATCGCCGACGGCAGCTATGTCCTCGACCCCGCCGCCACCGCGCGCGCCGTGCTGCAGTTCCACGGACGCGGCGCCGACGCATGATGATGCAGATGGAAGAGGTGCAGGCCCAGCTCGACGCGCTCGTCGCGTCGCTCGACGGACACGACGCCGGCGCGATCATCGCGGCGACCGAGGCGCTCGCCACCGCAGTGATCCTGTTCCGCAGCAGCAAGGTTCCGCCGGGCCGCGAGGAACATGCCCGGATGCTGATCGACCTCGTGTTGCGCAAGCTCGAAGCCGCCGCGATCCGCGTCAACATCCTCAAGGACTGGACGCGTCAGAGGATTGACAGAAACCATCAGATCCGCGGCACCGCCCCGCAAGGCATCGCGCTAAGCTATTAATAACCATATCGAAACGGCCATTTCCTCGCAAATGGCACGATGATTGCTTTTGGTCTGCTAAATGCAGCGGAACCAACAGCCATGACGACGATCAACAACAGTGCAGCCGGCATCGCCGCCTCCCCCGTGATGACGGCGGTGGCGGATGCGTCGGGTCGTACCGGGGTCGATTTCGACTATCTGGTCGATGTCGCGCGCGTCGAAAGCGGGTTCAACCCGACCGCGAAAGCTTCGACCTCGTCGGCGCGCGGCCTCTATCAGTTCACCAAATCGACCTGGCTCGCGACGCTCGACCGTCACGGCGCCGACCATGGCCTCGGCTGGGCCGCCAATGCGATCGGCCGCGACGCCTCGGGCCGCCTCACCGTTACCGACCCGACATTGCGCCAGCAGATCTTCGACCTGCGCGACGATCCGGCGGCGTCGGCGGCGATGGCTGCAGCCTTCACTTCGGACAATCGCGCCTATGTCGAAAGCCGGACCGGCCGCACCGCCGAGCCCGTCGACCTCTATCTCGCCCATTTCCTAGGGAGCGGCGGCGCGGTCAAGTTCCTGAACGCCTGGGCGGCCGATCCCGACCAGGCCGCGGCGCCGATGATGCCCGATGCCGCCGGCGCCAACCGCTCGATCTTCTACGCCGCCGACGGCAGCATGCGCAGCCTCGGCGACATTCGCGAACGCTTCCGCGCCAAGCTCGATCAGGGCGGCGAACCCGGTTTCCTGCCCGGCGGCGGCATCCCGTCCGCCAACCCCGGCTGGCGCATGCAGATAGCAAGCAGCAGCGGCACCCAGGGCGGACGCCCGCCGCTTCCGATGATGGATATTCAACCGATGCCCAAGAAACTCTCGATGGGCTTCGCCGCCCAGGCCTATCAGCGGCTTGCGTCGCTCGGCGGTAACGCATGAACCTGAGCTTCAACGCCCGCGACGCAGGCCGCTTCGCCGGCGCGGCCGCGCTGCCGATGGGGATGCTGATCCTTGTCGCGCTGATGGTGATCCCGGTTTCGCCGCTGATCCTCGACATCAGCTTCGTCGCGAACATCATGATCAGCCTCGCGGTGCTGATGGTCGCGCTGTCGGCCGCCAAGCCGCTCGATTTTTCGGCTTTTCCGACCGTCCTCCTGCTCACCACCCTGTTCCGCCTCGCGCTCAACGTCGCCTCGACGCGCGTCGTGCTCGTGCACGGCCATGAGGGCACGGCGGCGGCGGGGCATGTGATCGAGGCGTTCGGTCAGGTGCTGATCGGCGGCGACTATATCGTCGGGCTGTTCGTCTTCGTCGTGCTGATGATCATCAACATGGTCGTCATCACCAAGGGCGCGGGCCGCGTGTCCGAAGTGTCGGCGCGCTTCACCCTCGACGCCCTCCCCGGCAAGCAGATGGCGATCGACGCCGATTTGAACGCCGGGCTGCTTACCCCCGACGAAGCCAAGGCGCGCCGTCAGGAAGTCGCGACCGAGGCCGATTTCTACGGCTCGATGGACGGTGCCTCGAAATTCGTGAAGGGCGACGCGGTCGCCGGCCTGCTCATCCTGTTCGTCAATATCGTCGGCGGCCTGATCCTCGGCGTGTTCAGCCACGGCCTCAGCTTCTCCGAAGCCGGCAGCACCTATGTGACGCTCGCGATCGGCGACGCGCTGGTTGCGCAGATCCCGGCGCTTTTGCTGTCGATCGCGGCCGCCGCGATCGTCACCCGCGTCACTTCGCCCATGAACCTGTCCGACCAGATCGGCAGCCAGTTCGCCTCGCCGCATATCTGGTTCGCCGTCGGCGCCATCCTGACCATCCTCGGGCTGGTCCCCGCGATGCCGCAGATGCTGATCCTGCCGGCCGCCGCGCTGGCGCTCGCGATGGGCTGGCAGCTGCGCAAAGCCGCCGCCGCGGTGGCCGCCGCGCCCGAACCCGCCGTCCCCGCCGCCGACCCGCATCTGATCGATTGGGCCGACGTCAGCGACAGCAGCCCGGCGCAACTCGAGATCGGCTATGCGCTGGTCAGCCTGGTCGACGAACGCAAGGGCGCGCCGCTGATGGGCCGGATCACCGGCATCCGCCGCCAGCTGTCGAAAGAACTCGGCTTCGTCATCCCCGCGGTGAAGGTCAGCGACGATCTGTCGCTGCCCGGCAACGTCTATCGCATCTCGGTCGCCGGGGTGATCGTCGGCGAGGACGAGGTTTTCCCCAATGAAATGCTCGCGCTCGATTCGGGCGACCTGATCACCAAGGTCAGCGGGCGACCGTGCAAGGACCCGACCTTCGGGCTCGACGCGCTGTGGATCCCCAAGAGCAGCCAGAATGACGCGATCGCCGCGGGCTATACCGTCGTCGACCCGGCGACCGTCGTCGCGACGCACCTCAACAACAGCATCGCCGCCTCGGCGTCGGACCTGTTCGGCATCGACGATGCGCAGGCGCTGATCGACAATCTCAAGCTCCATTATCCGCAGCTCACCGCCAGCCTGACCCCGGCGGGCTATGCGCTGCCGCGCGTCGCCAGCCTGTGCAAGGCGCTGCTGGTCGAACGCGTCCCCCTGCGCGATTTTCGCAAGATCGCCGAGGCGATGGTCGCCTTTGCCGGCCAGCAGTTCGGCGAGAGCGAGCTGGTCGAGGCGGTACGCCAGCGCATTGGCGCCCTCATCGTCCAGACGATCGTGCCGAGCCGCATGCCGCTCCCCGTCGTGACTTTCACGCCCGAAATCGAGATGCTGCTCAACCAGGCGGTCCGCGCCAATCCCGGTGCCGACTGGCCGTTCGAACATGGCATGGCGATGAAGATCGTCGAGCAGATCGGCCAGGCGGTCGAACCCCTGCTGCTGTCGACGCGCAGCTTTGCGCTGGTCGCCTCGCCGATCAGCCGGCCCGCGCTGTCGCGGCTTGTCCGCGCGACGTTCCCCGACGTCGCGGTCATCTCCTACCTCGAAATTCCCGCGAACAAGGCGACCGAGATCGTTGCGACGATCGGCGCCGAAATGCCGCGGCTTACCGATGAAAGCGCCGACCAGATGAAGGACCATCATCATGAAAATTGAGCGTGCCGAGCATTTCGCCGGCGCGGCGGCGCGCGCCGCATCGCCGCAGGGCTATGGCTCCAGCGCGCAGGATCTGATCGACGAATATGCGCCGCTGGTCCGCAAGATCGCCTGGCAGGTCTTCTCGCGCCTGTCGCGGACGAGCGACCTCGACGATCTGGTGCAGGTCGGGCTGATCGCGCTGATCGAGGCGAGCCACCATTATGAAGAGCGCGGCTTTGCCTTCGCCACCTATGCCTCGACGCGCATCCGCGGCGCGATGATCGACCAGTTGCGCCGCGAGGCCGATGTCGGGCGGTCGGCGATGGTCGCGAGCAAAAGGATCGGCAGCGTGCGCGCAGCACTCGAACAGGCTCTGATGCGCGCGCCGACGACGGCCGAAATGGCCGAGGCGTTCGAGATGTCGGCCGAGGAATATTTCGCGCTCGAACGCAGCGCGACGCACGGCCGCTCGACCTCGCTCGACGCGATGCTCGACGAAGGCAGCTTCCTCCTCGCCGACGAGAGCGAAGGCGCCGACGAGCGCTGCGAACAGGACGACCTGCTCGAAGCGCTCGGTGCGTGCATCGGCAAGCTGCCCGAGCGCGAGCAACTGGTGCTCCAGCTCTATTTCTTCGAGGAACTGAACCTGCAGGAAATCGGCCTGACGCTCGACGTCAGCGCCGCCCGCGTGTGCCAGATCAAGCGCGACGCCATGGCGAAGATCGACCGGATGCTGCGCGAGGTTACGGAGTAGTGCCAATGCCCCTGCCTGGAGGGGAGAGCGCATAATCTCGAGACCAGCCACGACCGCCCGTTAACGGTCATCGCATCCGCATCGGCAGCGAATGGCTGAAATGCGGTGGAAAGCGGACTTCCCCAAAATCGTCGCTCCCGCGAAGGCGGGGGCCGCCGTCGGTTTACGAAACGATGCAGTAGAAGGCCGCTAGCGGCCCCCGCCTTCGCGGGGGCGACGTCCATTTTCAGTCGCTTCCTGCCATCTCCGATCAGGGCATTCGACGACTGAAATGGGGCGGGAAGCGGACCTAGCCGACCATCCTTAATCGAACAGCCAACTGATCGTGACCACCGTAGTTTGCATAGTCCGCGGCGGTGAAGCCGCCGATGATCAAAGAGGCATTCGCGCCTAAGGCGATCATCGTTTCGACGGCTTCATCATTTCCATCTCTGGCGGCAACCATCAAAGGTGTGACGCCATCTGCGGCAGCATTAAGGTCCGCTCCAGCAGCAATCAGTTGGGACATCAATTCGACGTTCCCAGACTGAACCGCCAGAACGAGGCAATTGGCATCTTTAGGGTCAGGACCCATTGATTTGAGGTAGCGATTATGATTCAGGCGACCGTGAAG
>VFQO010000852.1_pt1 | contig 28442 bp, 33 predicted proteins | sample 3512331 | NCBI WGS metagenome assembly VFQO01 (sample SAMN10412371, study PRJNA504923) | tailings metagenome | isolation source: Replicate 3 from Balatoc abandoned mine | place: Philippines: Itogon, Benguet | collected 2017-08-28 | reverse complement strand
CGGGGAATTTTGCCGGGTCGGGGCGGTAGAGGAAACCCGATACCTCCAGTCCATCGAAGCTCTTCACCTTGACCAGTTCGGGTTCGACATTCTGGGTCACGTCCAGGCCGCCGGTTTCGCTTTCGGTCCAGCGGGTGACCGCCAGCGTTTTGGGATCGACGCTGAACGCGTCGGCGGCACTGCGCGCCGAGGTAAAGGTGATCCCGATCTCGCCCCACGGCGCGATCTCCAGCCCGCCGATGATCCCCGCGGGCAGCTTGTCGACCGTCTTCACCGTACCGGTCTTTGGATCGAACAGCCGCAGTTTCGACATCCCCGCCTCGTTGACCACATAGGCGATGAAGCTGCCATCCTCGGCGATGTCGAAATTATCGACGTCCCATTTTTCGGCTGGTCCCTTCGGCGTAAACTTGCCTGTCGCCGGATCGAGCGTCCCGAGCCGCTGGAAATCGCTGCCCTCGTCGCTGGTCATCCAGATCGTGCCGTCGGGCGCAAAGGTGGCGCCGCCGAGCGCGACGGTCTTGCTATGATCGCCGATCGGCGTCAGGGCGCCGCTGGCAAGATCGAGCCGGAACAGATCCGATTTCTGCACCGAGGTATATTTGCCGACCAGCGCCCATTTTTTGTCGGGCGCGAAATCGACCAGCCGCCAGCCGCCGCCTTCGACCTGCGCCACCATCCGCCGTGTCTTGGGATCGCGCGGGTCCATAATATAGATGTCGCTGTCGCGGCCGTTGCGCAGCGTCGAGGTAAAGGCGACGAGCTGACCGTCCTTGCTCCACGCATTGAGCCCGTTGCGGCTCTTGCCGTCGGTGAGCAGGTCGAGTCGGCCGTTTTTCATCGCGTATATCTGGAAGAACTCATTGCCGCCGATGTCCTTTTGCACCAGCATAATGTCGGCCTTTTTCGGCGCCCAGCTGCCCGATCCCACCGGCTCGGCCTCAAAAGTCAGCTGCTTGCGCGCGCCCATCGGCATCGCCACCCGGTGCAGCTGCGCGGTGTTGCCGAAGCGGGTCGCGATCAGCATCGATTTATCGACCGGGTTCCAGCCGACGAAGCCCGCGCCGCGATTCTCCATATAGGGCCGCGTGGCGGCCGACAGCTCGGCGGGCACCGCGGGCACGCCGTCGGCAATCAGGGCAGCGGGCTTGGGTTCGATCGCGGGCGTTTCGCCTTCTGCTGCCGAAGCGGCGGCGAGCGGCAGGGTCAAGGCGGCGATAAGAGCCAGATAGCGCATGAAATATTCCCCGTGTTGCATGAAGCAGATAGCCAGTCTGTAGACGCTACCGCGCCGCGTCATGGATGCAAGGGTTCGACGAACGGCGCCGCGCATTCGACCACCGTCCGCCGCGTTTCGCTTGCGCTTGGTCCCTCGGCGATCGCCTCACCGCGTCAGATTTGCCGCTTTTTTGGCGCTCCAGCGCGATTTTGTTGCGAATCCGCGACGAATCGAACGGGTTTGTTAACGAATCGGTGCCAACCTGTCTTGACTCGGGAATATTGGGCTGAAATCGTGGCGTTCTGGGAATCGCCAGCCTAAGGGGGCTGAAAAATGGCATCAGCATTCGGACCGCGCCTGTGGCGGCGCACGTCATCTAGTGTGCCTGCGGCACGCAGTCTTGGCCGCCGCATGACCTGGCACGCCGCGACCGCGCTGGTCGCCTTTGCCGCATTGCAGATCTGGCTGGTGTCGAGTGCGATCGCCGCAGGCGCTTCATCGACGCTGATCTTTGTCGCGCTGATCGTCCTGCTCGCGCTCGCCGTTCCTGTGGCGCGCTCGACGGAGCGGCGCTGGTATCACCTGAGCCGCCAAGCGCTCGCCAGCTGGGGGCTGCACGCGCGTTTTCGCCGCGACGTTCGCCGCCTGTGGGTTGCGGCGCTGACGCTGCCCTTTTTGTGGGTCAGCGGCGCGATGGCCGCGACCGACGCTATCGCGGCCATCGTCAACTAGGCACAATCGACCAAGTTTGACGCCCTGCCGCGCGCCGTATAGGGCGCGGCAATGCTGACCGTTTCCGAAGCCCTCGATCGCGCGCAGTTGCTTTGCGACGCCGCTACCAAAGCCGGCGCCGATGCCGCCGACGCGCTCTATTACTGCAACGCCGCCACGTCGGTGTCGATGCGGCTCGGCGCGCTGGAGGATGTCGAGCGGTCGGAGGGGCAGGATATTTCGCTGCGCGTCTTTGTCGGCCAACGTAGCGCCAGCGTGTCGACCGCCGACATGGATGCCGACGAGCTGACCAAGCTGGTCGAACGCTGCGTCGCGATGGCGCGCGAGGCGCCCGAAGACCCCTATGCGGGGCTCGCCCCCGAAGAACTGTTGTTTAAAGGCTCGGTTCCCGACCTCGACCTCGACGACGGCAGCGAAGCCGATCCCGCGGCGCTGCGCGAAGCCGCGCTGGCGGTCGAAGAAGCGGCGCGCGCGGTCAGCGGCGTCACCAACAGCGAAGGCGGCAGCGCCAGCCACAGCCGCACCCGCTTCGCCCTCGCCACCAGCCATGGTTTTGCGGGTGGCTACGGGTCGAGCGGGCACAGCCTGTCGGCCAGCGTCATCGCGGGCGAAGGCGCCCATATGCAGCGCGACTATGGCTGGCACAGCGCGCATCATCTGGCCGACCTCGAAAGCGCCGCCGCCATCGGCGCCCGCGCCGGCACCCGCGCCGTCGCGCGGCTCAATCCGGGCAAGGCGCCGAACGGCAAGGTTCCCGTCATCCTCGACCCGCGCGTCAGCGGCGGCATCGTCGGTCATTTGCTCGGCGCGATCGCCGGACCGGCGATCGCGCGCGGCACCAGCTTCCTGCTCGGCAAGGAAGATCGCGAGCTGTTCGACCGCAGTATCGTCATCCGCGACGATCCGCATCGCCTGCGCGGACTGCGCAGCCGCGCCTTCGACGGCGAGGGCCTGCCCACCGCCGCGCGCAATCTGGTAGAGGGCGGCAAGATCACCGGCTGGCTGCTCGACACCGCGTCGGCGAAGCAGCTCGGCCTGACCCCGACCGGCCACGCCAGCCGCGGCGGCGGCGCGTCGGGCGTTGGCGCGAGCAACCTGCACCTCGCGGCAGGCAGCGTGACCCCCGCTGCGCTGATGGATGGTATCGCCGACGGCGTCTATATCACCGAGCTGATCGGCCACGGCGTCAATCCGGTCACCGGCGACTACAGCCGCGGCGCGTCGGGGTTCCGGATTAGGGACGGGGTGATTGCAGGACCGATCGCCGAATTTACCATCGCGGGCAATCTGATCGATATGTTCGCCGCGCTGGTCCCCGCCGACGACCTGGAATTCCGCCACGGCATCAACGCGCCGACGCTGCGCATCGACGGCATGACCGTCGCGTCGAGCTAAAGGTACGCAGCGGATGCCCGGCCGCAACCTCGAAGCCGCGATCGCCGCGACCCGCGAAGTCGGCGACATGGCGATGGCGCGCTGGCGCGGCGAGGGGCAAGCGGTCAATGTCTGGAACAAGTCGCACGACAATCCGGTCAGCGACGTCGACCTGGCGGTCGATGCGCGGCTGAAAGCCGTGCTCGGCGCAATGGTGCCCGAGGCGGGCTGGCTGTCCGAGGAAACCGCCGACAACGCCGACCGCCTGGCGTGCCGCGCGATATGGTGCGTCGATCCGATCGACGGCACCCGCGATTTCATCCGCGGCCGCCCGGGCTGGTGCGTGTCGGTCGCGCTGGTGATCGACGGTACCCCCGAATTCGGTATCCTTTATGCCCCCGCGCTTGACGAATTGTGGGTCGCGCAAAAGGGTCAGGGCGCGCAGCTCAATGGCGAGACGCTGCGGGCCAGCCAGCGCACCGTGTTTGCCGGGGCGCGCGTCCCCGCCGACGCGTTGCCGCGCGTCGACAGCGATCTGGTGATCGTGACCAAGCCGAACAGCATCGCGCTGCGCATCGCGCTGGTCGCCGACGACCGCGCCGACCTCGTCGCGACGCTGCGCTGGGGGTTCGAATGGGACGTCGCCGCCGCGGCGCTGATCGCTAGCGAAGCGGGAGCGACGGTAACCGACGCGTTTGGCGCGCCGCTGCGGTTCAATACGCCGCGCGCGCAAGCCTTTGGTGTGATCGCCTGCGCGCCGGGAATCCATGCGGCGGTTGTCGACCGGCTGGCGGCGCGCGCGGCGGAGATTGCGCCGCGGACCGACGGACGCTGAACTCTGGATGTTGGCGAAGGTGCCACGTAGCGTGACATGCCTTGTAGCAGTCGCTACAATCTGGTAGGCCCTCTGTAGCAACTGCTACAGGGAGAAGATGATGTCCGCAGTTACCGCCCGCCTGCCCTTTTCGAGCGGCCAGATCGCAACGCTGATCGTCGCCGGGGTCATTTTCTGGTTCATCGGCGCGCTGATCTGCCGCTGGGTCGGCGCGATCGGCGCGTTCGAAGGGGTCAATCGGGTGCTGCTTTATGCCGCGCTAATCCCCGGCACGCTGCCGGTGATCCTGCTGGTGCGCCGCATCGCGCGGCTGGCGCCCGATCAGGTGGCGCTTGGCAGCGCGATCGTTACCGCCGCGGCGATCGCATGCGACAGCATCGCGCTGGTCATCATCCCCGATCTTTACGGCGCCGGGATCGAACAGACCGCCGCGTCGGGCGCGGTCATCCTGTGGGGCGGCGCGGTGGCGATCGCGCTCGGCTGCTGGCTCAACCGGGTTCCGGCCCGAAGCTGACCGCCAGCGCCGCGTCGACGGCATCATCCAGCCCGAGGCTAGTCAGCAGCACCATCCCCTCGATCTCGGTCAGCAGCCGCGCCGCCAGCCCGGCGCGATCGGCGGCGGCGCAGGCAAGCTGATCGCCCGCCCAGACGAGAAAGCCGCGCCCGATCGTTCCACCGATGCGGGCGTAGAGCGCATCGCCGTGCGCCGCGCGCGCCGCCATGTCGAGCCACAGCCGCATATAGGGCCACAGCGCCGGGTCGCGCAGCTGCGCCGCCAAAGCGGTGCGGAGCCGCGCGTAAGGCAAGGGCTGCTGCGGCGCGGCCGAGACCAGCAGCGCGGTCAGCCGCGCCGCGATCCGCTCGACCGTCGCCGCCATCACCGCATCCTTGTCGGCAAAATAATAGAGCAGCATCCGGTCGCTGGTCCCCGCCGCGCGCGCCAGCGGCCGCAGGCTGGACGCGGTCAGGCCATGCGCCAGCACATAGTCGGCGAGGCGGTCGAGCAGAGCGGAGAGACGATCGTCGCTGGCCATGGTTCTGCCGCTGTGGCATATCGCGAAGCGCGGGGAAATCCCCGGCGATATGCTTGACAATCGGCCCGACTCACCTTAGTTGCGCCTGCATTCCGACATCATAACCGGACAGCGAAGCGCGATGCGCGCATTCGTGGTCCGTTTTTTGCGTTGGAAATCAGACGCTTTGAGATGGGGCCGTTTGCCTGCGGCCCTGTGGAGCAGGAGAACATTACCAATGGCACGTATCGCGGGCGTCAACCTGCCCACCAACAAGCGCGTGATCATCGCGCTCACCTATATCCACGGCATCGGCCGCAAGACCGCCGTCGACATCGCCACCAAGCTGGGCATCGACCAGTCGCGCCGCGTCCAGGACCTGTCCGACGCCGAAGTGCTGCAGATTCGCGAAACGATCGACGCCGACCACACGGTCGAGGGTGATCTTCGCCGCACCACGTCGATGAACATCAAGCGGCTGATGGACCTCGCCTGCTATCGCGGCCTGCGTCATCGCAAGGGTCTCCCCGTCCGTGGCCAGCGCACGCACACCAATGCACGCACCCGCAAGGGCAAGGCCAAGGCGATCGCCGGCAAGAAGAAATAAGATCAGAGAATCGTCCGGGGGACGATTTTCCTTATTTCTCCGCCGGAGGCCGCTCTCGTTACAGCGCCCCGGCCGTTCAGGATTTAGGATTAGGAATTCAAAATGGCTCGTGAACCGCAGCGCCTTCGTCGGCGCGAACGCAAAAACATCTCGTCGGGCGTCGCCCACGTCAACGCCACCTTCAACAACACGATGATCACCATCACCGACGCGCAGGGCAATGCGATTGCCTGGTCGAGCGCCGGCATGATGGGCTTCAAGGGCAGCCGCAAGTCGACTCCCTATGCCGCCCAGGTGTGCGCCGAAGACGCGGGCAAAAAGGCCTCCGAACATGGCGTCCGCACGCTGGAAGTCGAAGTGAAGGGCCCGGGCGCCGGCCGCGAATCGGCGCTGCGCGCGCTGCAGGCGGTCGGTTTCCACATCACTTCGATCCGCGACGTGACCCCGATCCCGCATAACGGTGTCCGCCCGGCCAAGCGCCGCCGCGTCTGATGCCTGCTTCGGATGCGCCCCATTTCCGGGGCGGCATCCGTACTCTCTCTACGCCGGACAAATTGGTCGACCCCCAATTCGTCCCGCCAAAAGCAAAGGGAAGACCATGACTGTCAATATCCGGAACTGGCAGGAATTGAAGAAGCCCAGCAACCTGGAAATCAAGGCTGGCAGCGACGGCAAGCGCAAGGCGACCTTCGTCGCCGAACCGCTCGAGCGCGGCTTTGGCCTGACGCTCGGCAACGCGCTGCGCCGCGTATTGCTCTCGTCGCTCCAGGGTGCGGCGATCACGTCGATCAAGATCGAGAACGTCCTGCACGAATTCTCGAGCCTGGCCGGCGTGCGTGAAGACGTGACCGACATCGTGCTCAACGTGAAGCAGATCGCGCTGAAGATGGAAGGCGAAGGCCCGAAGCGGCTGCAGCTGTCGGCGACCGGTCCCGCGACCGTCAAGGCCGGCGACATCATGGTGTCGGGCGACATCAAGGTGATGAACCCGAACCACGTCATCTGCCACCTCGACGACGGCGCGACGCTGAACATGGAACTCGTTGCCGACACCGGCAAAGGCTATGTCCCGGCGACTGCCAACCGTCCGATCGACGCGCCGATCGGCCTGATCCCGGTCGACTCGCTCTACTCGCCGGTGCGCCAGGTCGCCTATAAGGTCGACAATGCCCGCATCGGTCAGGAACTGGACTATGACAAGCTGAACCTGACCGTCGAAACCGACGGCACGGTCACCCCGGAAGACGCCGTGGCCTATGCCGCGCGCATCCTTCAGGACCAGCTGCAGGTCTTCGTCCACTTCGAAGAAGCGATGAACGACAGCGGCATGATCGGCATGGCGGCTTCGCCGACCACCGCCGACGAGAGCGACGTCAATCAGCTCAACCGCTTCCTGCTGAAGAAGGTCGACGAGCTCGAACTGTCCGTCCGCTCGGCCAACTGCCTGAAGAACGACAACATTATCTACATCGGTGATCTGGTTCAGAAGACCGAAGCCGAAATGCTGCGCACGCCGAACTTCGGCCGCAAATCCTTGAACGAAATCAAGGAAGTGCTGTCGTCGATGGGTCTGCGCCTGGGCATGGACATCCCCGGCTGGCCGCCGGAGAATATCGAAGAGATGGCGAAGAAGCTGGAGCAAGAACTTCTCGGCTGATCGGGTTAAGCCCCTCCTCTTCAGAGGAGGGGCAGCGAGACTTGCGAGCTTGCTCGCTAGTCGCAGCGGGTGGTGCCTCCGAACCGGCGTCCACCACCCCAACCCCTCCTCTGAAGAGGAGGGGCTTAATGTAACGGGAATGGGTCGGCCCGCAATCGACCTGGCTTGGGGTACCTCGCACGGCCCCTCTGACAAACGAAGGAATTTATCATGCGTCATAAATCGGGTGGCCGGAAGCTGCAGCGCACCAGCGCGCATCGCACGGCGCTGTTCCGCAACATGTCGGCCTCGCTCATCAAGCATGAGCAGATCACGACGACCGTCGCCAAGGCGAAGGAACTGCGTCCCTATATCGAAAAGCTGATCACGCTGGCCAAGCGCGGCGGCCTGGCCAATCGCCGCCTGGCGATGAGCCGCCTGATGGACGACACCCAGCTGGTCAAGCTGTTCGACGTCCTCGCCGAACGCTACAAGGATCGCAACGGCGGCTACGCCCGCGTCATCAAGGCCGGTATCCGCGCCAGCGATGCGGCGCCGATGGCGATCATCGAACTCGTCGATCGCGACGTCGATGCCAAGGGCCAGGATTCGGGTCCGGTCGAGCAGTATGACGAGGATCTGGCGGAAGCCTGAGCTTCGCTCCGACCGTAAGAAATCAAGGGCGGCCTCCAACAGGATGGCCGCCCTTTTTCGTGGGCGGCCGCCGTATGCAGGGCCCGCCGAGCCGCCGGTGTACTCGCACATAATAGCACCGCCCCTCGCGAAGCCGCTGGTGTATCCAAGGCAGGATGAAAAACCAAAGCAACGTCCGCCGATGCCCGGTGACCGGATAGCGACGGGACCGCCGCCGCAAAGCCCCGCGGCGACCGAATCCTTTGGTACTCGCCTGCGCCGCCTGCGCGTGACGCGGCGGCTCAGCCAGATGCAGCTGGCGGCCGATCTCAACGTCAGCGTTCCCGCCATATCGGCGTGGGAAAAGGATCGCACCCGGCCGCGGCACGGCCGCATCGACGCGCTGGGGGCGCTGCTCGGCGTATCGACCGCCGAATTGCTCGGCAGCGATGGCCGCGAATTTTCGCCCGACATGCTCGCCGAAAGCCGCGCCCACATCGCCCGCGTCGTCGGCACCACCCCCGACAAGGTTCGGATATTGATCGAGTTTTGATGCGGACCCCGACGCCGGGCCAATGGCAGGGGCGTTGGCCAGCACAAGGGCCGGGTTCTGGGCCTCTCCCCTCGCACCTCGCATCCACGTCTTGACGTCATATCCGTTTTTCCTGATATTTCTGTCATGACAGAAATTATCGAACATGAGTCGAAATTGTCCCCGGCGGCGACCGAGTTCATCCTGCATTGGGGCAATCTGGGCGGTCAGTGGGGGGTCAACCGGTCGGTGGCGCAGATCCACGCGCTGTTGTTCGTATCCGATCGCCCGCTGCAGGCCGAAGAGATTGCCGAGACGCTGGGGCTGGCGCGCTCGAACGTGTCGAACTCGATCAAGGAGCTGCTCGGCTGGCGGCTGATCCAGCGGGTGCCGGTGCTGGGCGACCGCCGCGACCATTTCGCCGCCGAGACCGACATCTGGGAAATGGTCACGCGGATCGCCGCGGGGCGCAAAGCGCGCGAGATCGATCCCGCCGAAGCGGCTTTGAAAACATGCGTCGCGCGCGCGGCGAGCGATCCCGAGCTCAGCGCTGGGGCCAAGGCGCGGCTCGCCGACATGCTCGATTTCGTGACGACGATGAGCCGCTGGCACGACGAAATGCTGAACGTCCCCAAACCCGCGCTGATGCGGCTGATCAAGCTGGGCGCCGGGGTGACGAAACTGATCAACTGGCGCCCGGGTCGCGGCAAAGACGGCGGCCGGGACGCGGGATAGGAGACGGACGATGGGGCGGCGCCTGGGCTATCACAACGGGATCGACGCCCCCGCCCGCGATCCCCGCGAACGGGATGGCGCGGGCAGCCAGGCGGTGCTCGACAACCGCTTTCGCAGCCTCGTCCCGCAAGCCGCCTGGGATTCGCTGCCCGATGACGTGCGGCGGCGCTTTTCCAAGCGGCTGACGGGACAGGCGACGGCGACCTACAGCGGCGAGATCGTGTGGACGCGCCTGTCGGGGGCTGGCTGGCTGCTGGCGCAAATGTGCCGCCTGATCGGCGCGCCGCTGCCGCTCGCGGCGAGCGGCCCCGCGCCTGCCGCCGTGGTGGTCAGCGAAGACCGGCGGAGCGGCGGACAATGCTGGACGCGGCTCTACGGGCGCGCGCGCAGCCATCCGCAGGTGATCCACAGCGCCAAGAGTTTTGCGGGTGCGACGGGGCTGGAGGAGCATATCGGCGGCGGGTTCGGCATGGCCTTGACGGTGCATGCCGAGGGCGACGCGCTGATTTTCACGTCCGACCATTATTTCTGGCACCGCGGCCGCGTTCGGCTGCGCCTGCCCCGCTGGGCTACGCCGGGGCTAACGGTCGTGACGCACCAGCATCTGGGCAGCGGCCGCTTCGCCTTTGATCTTAAGGTCACGCACCCGCGGCTGGGCGAATTGGTCAACCAGCATGGGCTGTTCCGCGATGGCTGACCTGCGCGTCCTGCTGATCGGGGCGACGGGGGTGTTCGGCAGCCGACTCGCCGAGCGGGCGGTGCGGGAACCCGACATCGCGCTGACGCTGGCCGCCCGCGACCGGGGAAAGCTCGATGCGCTGGCGGCGCGGCTGGGCGGGCTGGCAGTGCGAGCAATCGACCGCCAGCGGGTGACGAGCGCCGACCTTGCCGGGTTCGATGTCGTGGTCGATGCCGCGGGGCCGTTTCAGGCGTCGGCGCCGACGGTGATCGTGGCGGCGATCGCGGCGCGGGTTCATTATATCGACCTGGCCGACGGACGCGATTTCATTGCAGCGATCGGCGATCAGGATGCGGAGGCCAAGGCAGCCGGGATCAGCGTCACCTGCGGCGCGAGTTCGATCCCGGCGCTGTCGCATGCGGTGATCGACGCGCTGACCGCCGGCTGGACCGGCATCGACAGCATTCGCATCGGCATCTTTCCCGGCAACCGCGCGCCGCGCGGGCTGGCGGTGGTGCAGGCGATCTTGTCCTATGTCGGCCATCCGGTCCGCGTGTGGCGCGGCGGAAAATGGACCGATGTTCCGGGCTGGGGAATGACCCGGCGCTGGGCGGTGCCGGGCGTCGGTCGGCGCTGGGCCAGCGTGTGCGATACCCCCGAACAGGATCTGCTCGTCACGCGCTACGCGCCGCGCGACAGCGCCGAATTTTTCGCCGGGATGGAACTCAGCCTGCTTCATCTGGGACTGGCGCTGCTGGCGTTGCCCGTCCGCTGGGGGTGGCTACGCAGCCTGCGCCCGGCGTCGCGGCCGCTGCTGGCGGTGGCGAGGCTGTTGCTGCCATTCGGCAGCGACGTCGGGGCGATGGACGTGATCGCCACCGGGCAAGATGCCGATGGCGCGCCGGCAAGCGCGCGGTGGACGCTACGCGCCGACGGCAATCGCGGACCTTATGTGCCGGTGCTGGCCGCGCTGGCGATGCTGCGGCGGTTTCGGGCCGGACGCCCGCCGGCGCCCGGTGCGCGGGTCTGCGCGGGGATGCTGACGCTGGCCGAGTCCAAGGGGGATTTTGCCGCGTTGGGGATCGTCACGACGCAGACGAGCGACGGGCGCTAGACCGATCAGGCAAATTGCCGCTGCGCGCGCGTTTCGAGCAGTTCGTACCAGTTGAGATACGGCCAACCATCGTCATCGTCGACGACCTCCTGCCACAGGTCGCGGCACAGGGCGCGCAGCTCGCCGAGCGTCTCCCTGCGGAAGCGCCGGGCGATGTCGGACAGCGGTTCGCGGCCGAGGCGGCCGAGGCGGAGCGCCGGGTCCATGCCATGGCAGATCGGGCTGAGGTCGCCGTTCGCCATCACGACCAGCGGGTTGAGGATGTCCGCGAGCCGCGGGTTTTCGGCTTCGCTACCCACCCCGGGCACCACCAGTTCGGGCCGCGCGGCGAGCGTCGCGCGGTTGAACAGATCGACATGGATCGCCAACCGGTTGCCATAATCCGCCTGCAACGCCAGCGCGGTGAGCCAGGTCCGGGCGAGGATTTCGCCGTCGAGCCCGGCGCCCGCGAGTCCTGACTCGGCGGCGCCGACCATGCCGAGCGGGTGCAATTGCAGGATGCGCGCGCCCTGCTCGAGCGCAAATTCGGCCATCCAGGGCAGATCGGGCAGGCTGCCCCGCGTCACCGTATGCGCGATCCCGAACGGCAGTCCGGCGCCGCGCACGACGGCCAGCCCCTTCAGCATCCGCGCGAAGGCGGTCGGCGACCGGCGGATGCGGTTGTGGACCGCTTCGCGGCCGTCGACACTCACCGCCACCAGATCGAGCAGTGCCAGCGCGTCGACACGGCCGCCCGTCAGCACCGTGCCGTTGGTGACCGCCAGCCGCCGCAGACCCAGCGTCTTTGCGGCCTGCAGCACCGTCACGAAATCGGGATACAGAAACGGCTCGCCGCCCGAAAAGGCGACGACCCCATAGCCCTCGTCCGCCGCCTCCGCCAAAAAGTCGATCAGCGCGCCGGTCGGCAGTTGTTCGGTTTCACGCGGCCCCGAAGCCGAATAGCAATGCGCGCAGGCGAGATTGCAACGACGGTTCAGGTGAACCTGAACCGTCTTGCTTGCAATGGCACCGACCAAGGGTCAGCGCCCACGCACCGCGACATGGACGTTGACCAGCCGCTCGGCCGGAATGCCGTTGATGATGATGCTGGGGTTGAGCGTGCCCGCGCTGAGCAGGTCACCGATGATCGTGCCGATCTTGGTCCGCGGCACCTTGAAATTCACGCTCGCCAGATCTTCGAACGGCGGGATGCCATTGTCCAGAATGTCGATGATCTGGATGTCACCGCTGGCCTCGATCTTGGCCACATGCTCGGCAAAGGCCTTCATTCGGGCCTTGTCGAACCGTGCGGAGGAAAATTTCGTCGCTAAGTCGTGGGTCGCTTTCATCGGGAATATCCCTTCCGGTTACGCAGCCCGAACAATTGCGACCCGTGGCTGCGGCGACTTCGGTAAATCGATGCGCGACCCCTTACAAGTCAGATGTCATGCGATACTGTAATCTATAGCCATATTTTGAGATAAACAATTTATACACTATTATTTATGACCCACTGCGGCACATTGTCGCATGAAACGGAAAGATATAGGTCCGCGCCCCCGACGGCCGCCGTGCCCGACAAATCCACTTGCCCCCGGCTTTTCCATCCTTACATATCGGCGCACGATAATGTCCCCGGATGATTGAGGATCGCCTTGCCATGCCCCGTAAAGCCTTGTTCGCGCCGCTCGCGCTGGTTGCCCTGTCGATGACCCCTGCGGCAGTTCAGGCGGCTGAAGCCGCCGCCGCAGCGGCCCCCGCGCCGGTGTTGACCTACCCCGACACGGCGCGCGGCGACACGGTCGATCCGCAGTTCGGGGTCGATGTTGCCGACCCCTATCGCTGGCTGGAGGATGACGTCCGCGTCAATCCGAAGGTCGCCGACTGGGTGGCGGCGCAGAACAAGGTCACCGACGCCTATCTGGCCACCCTGCCCGGCCGCGATGCGTTGAAGAAACGGATGACCGAGCTGTATAATTACGAGCGTTTCGGGCTGCCGACCAAGGCGGGGACGCGCTATTTCTATACCCGCAACGACGGGCTTCAGCCGCAGTCGGTGCTCTATGTCCGCGAGGGGCTGAAGGGTGAAGGCCGGGTACTGATCGACCCCAATCTATGGGCCAAGGACGGCGCCACCGCGCTCGCCGAATGGAGCCCGTCGGAGGATGGCAAGCATCTGCTCTATTCGGTGCAGGATGGCGGCACCGACTGGCGGATCGTGCGGGTGAAGGATGTCGCGACCGGTCGGGATCTGGCCGACGAGGTGCGCTGGGTGAAGTTTTCGGCGCTCGACTGGGCGAAGGACGGCAGCGGTTTCTATTATTCGCGCTTCCCCGAACCCGCCGCGGGCGGCGCATTCCAGTCGCTCAACGAAAATCACGCGGTCTATTTTCACAAGCTTGGCACCCCGCAGAGCGAAGATGTGCTGATCCACGCGACGCCGGACCGGCCGAAGCTCAACAACAGCGCGGTGGTCACCGACGATGGCAAATATCTGCTGGTGTTCGGGTCCGAGGGCACCGACGCGCGGCTGGGGCTGACGCTGTATCCGGTGAGCGCCAAGGGCGTCGGCAAGCCGATCACGCTGGTCGATGATTTCGCGAACAACTGGGACTATGTCACCAACGAAGGACCGCTGTTCACCTTTATCACCAACAAGGGCGCGCCGCGCGAGCGGCTGGTGTCGATGGACATCCGCAAGCCGGGCAAGCTGACCGAACTGGTCGCGGAGAGCGAGAATACGCTGGTCGGCGCGTCGCGGGTCGGCAACCGGATCATCCTGTCCTATCTGGGCGACGCGAAATCGCAGGCCGAGATGATTGCGCTCGACGGCAAAAAGATCGCGGCGATCAAGCTCGCCGACATCGGATCGGCATCGGGGTTCGGCGGCAAATCGAGCGATCCCGAGACTTTTTATTCCTTCTCGAGCTATGCACGGCCGACGACGATCTACCGGCTCGACACCGCAACGGGCAAAAGCGAGATTTTTGCCGAACCCAAACTGACATTCGATCCGGCGCAATTCTCGGTCGAACAGCGTTTCTACAAATCGAAGGACGGCACCGAGGTGCCAATGTTCGTCGTGATGAAGAAGGGCCTCGACCGCAGCAAGGGGTCGCCGACGCTGCTTTACGGCTATGGCGGGTTCAACGTATCGATGACCCCGGCCTTCTCGCCCACCCGCCTGGCGTGGGTCGACAAGGGCGGCGTGCTGGCGATCGCCAACCTGCGAGGCGGCGGCGAATATGGCAAGGCGTGGCACGATGCGGGCCGCCTTGCCAACAAGCAGAATGTCTTCGACGATTTCATCGCCGCGGGCGAATATCTGATCGCAAAGGGGATCGCCGGCAAGGGGCAGATCGCGATCGAGGGCGGATCGAACGGCGGCCTGCTCGTGGGCGCGGTCACCAACCAGCGTCCCGACCTGTTTGCCGCGGCGCTGCCCGCGGTCGGGGTGATGGATATGCTGCGCTTCGACCGCTTCACCGCGGGACGTTACTGGGTCGACGATTATGGCTATCCGTCGAAAGAGGCCGATTTCAAGAACCTGCTCGCCTATTCGCCCTATCATAATATCAAGGCGGGCGCGGCCTATCCCGCGGTGCTGGTGACCACCGCCGACACCGACGACCGCGTCGTGCCGGGGCATAGTTTCAAATATACCGCGCAGCTCCAGCATGCGAAGGCAGGCGACAAGCCGCACCTGATCCGTGTCGAAACCCGCGCCGGGCATGGCAGCGGCAAGCCGACAGACAAGATCATCGCCGAGGCCGCCGACAAATATGCGTTCGCGGCCAAGTGGACCGGGCTGACGGTCGAATAATGTCCACCGCGCTTGCCTTTACCGCGACCGACCCTGCCGAATTATGGGCCGAGGCGGGTGAGGCCGCGGCGGCGCTCGTCGCCGGGGAACCCGACGGCATCGCCAATATGGCGAATGTCGCGGCGCTGATCTGGCAGGCGATCCCCGACCTCAACTGGGCAGGCTTCTATCGCTTCGACGGGCAGGAACTGGTGCTCGGACCCTTTCAGGGCAAGGCGGCGTGCATCCGCATTCCGCTCGACAAGGGGGTGTGCGGCGCCGCGGCGCGGCTGCGTGCGACGCAGCGGGTCGACGACGTCCATGCCTTTCCCGGCCATATCGCCTGCGACGCCGACAGCCGCAGCGAGCTGGTGGTGCCGGTGATCGCGGGCGACCGGCTGGTCGGGGTGCTCGACCTCGACAGTCCGCTGCCGGGGCGGTTTGCGGCCGCGGATCAGGCCGGGGCCGAGGCGCTGGTGGCGCGGATTGCCGGGGTGCTGGTTTCCTGAAGAGGCGCATATTGTTGTAAATGCGGCCGCCTGCTTTGGGGTGGAAAACGGACGTTTGCGTATCCCCTCCTCTTCAGAGGAGGGGCAGTGAGACTTGGTCCGGCGCAGCCGGGCCTTTAGTCGAGCGGGGTGGTTATCGCACTACCACGCCCAGCCTCGATCACCACCCCGCTGCGACTAACGAGCAAGCTCGTAAGTCTCGCTGCCCCTCCTCTGAAGAGGAGGGGCTTGCACCTCTCAATGTCCGCAACCGGTCGAAACCCGCCGCCGTCACCACCACATCTGACCCAAATCGGGACGCAAAGCTCAGGGTTAACGGATTCGCGAAACCTCGCCGATTTTGCTAACAAACTGTTAACCAATCGGTTCGGGCCGAGGGAACAGGGAGTGAGTCATGCGCACGTTCGTTTTGTTGGGGGTGGCCGCGGGGTCGTTGTTGCTGGCGGGCCGTGCGCATGCCGAAGCGCCGACGATCGACGCCCGCGCCGCCACCGATATGGCGGGCAGCGCCGCATATGATCACGATCCGCGCCCGGCGCTCGACTATGGCGCCCCCGCCGATGCCGATGTGCGCGTCTATACCGGCCATGCCGACCGGATCCCCAGCGAAGTCGAATATCGCCGCGTGTCGGGATATGACGCCGAGGGCCGCTGGACGGGTACCTGGAACGGGACGTATGAGGCGCCCGACGGACGCCGTTACGACGGCAGCTATGAAGGCACGGTCGAGGGGCATGGCGCGGGTTATCCGCCGCCGCCGCATCACGGATATTATGGCGGCGGATATGATCCGCGCCACGACGCAGAAATGGAACGCCGCTGTGGCCGGGGGGGCACAGTGGGCGGCGCGGTTGTCGGCGGAATCGTGGGGGGCGTCGCCGGCAACCGCATCGCCGGCGAAGGCAATCGCACCGAAGGAACGATCATCGGCGGCGCGCTGGGCGCGGTCGCGGGCGGTGCGATCGGCGATGCCGCGGACAAGAAGAAATGCGAAGCCTGGTGGTCGAGCCGCAGCACTTATCATAGCGGGGCAAGCTATTATCAGAGCGGCTATGGCTATGGTTACGGCTATTACACCCCGGGCGTCGTGGTCACCACGATCATCACCGGGGGCGCGCCCGTCGTGACCGAAACAGTCGAGACGACGACCAAAACCTATTATGAAAATGCGCCGGTGCGGAAACGCTATGCGCCCAAGAAAAAGTGGAAGCCCCGGCCCAAGCCGCGCTGCGCCTGCTGATATACCCGACAGGTCTGGTCACCACGTCTGGTCCGAAGGCCCGCTGTCCAACGATAGCGGGCCTTTTCCATTATGGGACTCGCCTCACCGCCCGCCGGCAACGGTTCAGCGCCGCGAAAGCATCGGCGGCGTAGCACGGCGACATTGCGGGCCGGACCATCCTTGGCCCGCCCTTGGGGAGATTCCCTCGATGCGTAAATTCACCAGTCTTGCCGCCGCGGCTGCCGTCGTCATCACCTCGGTCGGGATCAGCGCCGTCCCCGCCGAAGCGCGTTCGCGCCACGGTGGCTGGGGCTATCGCCATCACGACCGGGTCAGCACCGGCGATGTGCTCGGCGGCCTGCTCATCATCGGCACCATTGCCGCGATCGCCAGCGCCGCGAGCAAGGACAAGCGCGAGCGCGCCCCCGATTATCGTTACGATCCGCCGTATCGCGACAACCAGCGTTACGAGCAGCGCGACAGCGACTATGTGCCGCCGGTGGACGACCGTTCGCCCAGCGGTGACGCAGCCGATTATGGCACCGGCGACGTCCAGAGCCGCGCCGCCGACGCGTGCAGCTGGGCGGTCGAGGCGGAAATGGGCGACGACGCCCGCGTCGACCGGATCAACGGCACCGAGGCGAACAACGGCGGCTGGTACGTCACCGGCACCGCGTCGCGGCTGGGCGGCGAGGTTCGCAGTTTCGGATGCAGTTACCGCAACGGCCGCGTCGTCGACGTCAGTTTCGGTTAATTCTCCTCCCCCTTGACGGGGGAGGCAGTGAGACTTGCCAGCTTGCTGGCTTAATCGCAGCGGTGGGGTGTGCTCTCGGCCTGAAACAACGGCACGATGACGCACCGTCACCCTCATCCAACTCCGCCTAATCGCTTCGCGATAAGGCTGCGTATCCTTCTCCCATCAAGGGAGAAGGAAACTAGCTGAACGCCAGATAAGCGGGGGGTTCAGCACCGCGTCACCCCCGAATCGGTAAAACCGCTCCAACAGGCTGCAACGCTGCCGCCTGCGCCTGAAGGAGACCGAACCATGGCTATCAAGACCAACCTGACCAAGGCCGCAATTGGTGCGGCCACCGCTGGCGCGATGTTGATGAACGCCGCCCCCGCCGCCGCCCGCGACCGGTACGACCGCGACGGGATCAGCGCGGGCGAAGTGATCGCCGGCGCCGTCGTGCTCGGCGGGCTAGCCGCGATCCTGTCGAGCGGCAACAACGACCGCTATGATCGTTACGACGATCGCTATCGGGGCCGCTACGATGATCCGCGCTATGGTTATGGCTATGACTATAACCGCTATGGCAACAGCCGCAGCGCCGTGAACCAGTGCGTGAACGAGGTCGAACGCGGCAGCCGCCGCTATGGCAACACCGACGTCACTCAGGTGACGAGCATCGATCGCAAGCGCGACGGGTATAAGGTGAAGGGCCGCGTCGTTGTCCGCGACGGTTACGGCGGCCGCTGGGGCCGCGGCGGCTATTACGACCAGGGCAAGTTCACCTGCGACATCCGCTATGGCCGCGTGCAGGACATCCGTTTCTCCGGCCTGCGCTAAAAACCGGAAAGCCCCTCCTGTCAGCGGGAGGGGCTTTTCTTTATGCCGGCGACGCCGCATGAAGCGGTATGATCAAACACAGCCTGCTCGCCGCCCTCCTCCTCGCCGCGCCCATTGCAGCGCATGCGAAGGACGCCACCCCCGCCGCCGACCCGGTGCGATTGAAAGCCGACGTCGAAAAGCTGGTGTCGTTCGGCACCCGCCACACGCTGTCGTCGGCGACCGATCCGAAACGCGGCATCGGCGCGGCACGCAATTGGGGCGCGGCCGAATTTGGACGCATTTCGAAAGCTTGCGGAGGCTGCCTGACCGTCGAACGCATCGCCGATCGCTTCGACGGGCCGCGCGCGCCCGACGGCGTTATCGTCGAGAATGTCCTCGCGATCCAGAAAGGCACCGGCGACCCCGCGCATGTCATCATCATCGCCGGGCATATCGACAGCCGGGTCAGCGACCCGATGAACTTCACCGCCGACGCCCCCGGTGCCAACGACGATGCGTCGGGCACCGCACTGGTGATCGAGGCGGCGCGGCTGCTGTCGAAGCAGAAGCTTCGCGCGACGATCGTCTATGCACTGCTGTCGGGCGAGGAGCAGGGATTGTGGGGCGGGCGCCTGCTCGCGCGCCATGCGAAGGAAAAGAACTGGCCGGTCGCGGCGATGCTGAACAACGATATCGTCGGCGGCATCAAGGGGGCCGACGGCACGATCGTCGCCAACCGGGTGCGGGTGTTCAGCGAGGGCATCCGCGCGTCGGAGGATCTGGCGGCGCAGCTGGCGCGGCGCGGCATCGGCGGCGAGGACGACGGCCCGTCGCGCGCTTTGGCCAAGGCGGCGATCCGGGCGGGGGAACGGAGCCCGGCTATCGGGCTCGAAGTGCTCGCGGTGCGCCGCCCCGACCGCTTCCGCCGCGGCGGCGATCATCTGCCGTCGCTCGAACTTGGTTACCCGGCGATCCGCTTCACCGTCGGGATCGAGGATTATGATCACCAGCATCAGGATCTGCGCACCGAAGACGGCCGTAAATATGGCGATACGGTCGACGAGATGGATTTCGCCTATCTGGCGCGCGTCACCGCGCTCAACGTCGCGCTGGCCAGCGAACTCGCCGCCGCGCCGCCCGCCCCCGCCAGCGTCAGCATCGACGGCGCGGTCAGCTCGAACACCACGGTGAAATGGACGCCGGTGAAGGACGCCGCCGCCTATCGTGTCCACTGGCGGCGGAGCGACAGGCGCGACTGGACCGACAGCCGGCAGGTCGCGGGTGATGCGGCGCCGGAACTGGTGCTGCCGGGCGTCATCGTCGACGATCATTTCTTCGGCGTGTCGGCGCTGGCGGCAGACGGCAGCGAGAGCATCGTCAGCTTTGGCGGGCTGCCGCCGACGCCCTGACCGGCAAATATTACCGAACACGCTATACGAAAATTTACCTTCCGCTGTTAGCGCGCAAGAGGGACCATAATAATCGGCCGACGTGGGGGTCGGGCGACAGCGATGGGTCGCACCATGTCGAATCCCGAGGCTCCCCCAGCCTCACCTCCTCCGGACGAACAGCGCCAGCCGCGCCAGTCGCGCCTCGTGAAGGCGGCGCTTGCCTGCACGCGACTCGGCCAGTTCGACGTGACGATCCGGAACGTGTCCGAAACCGGTATCGGCGGACAGGCACCGGGCCAACTGCATATCGGCGAACGAGTCACGGTCTTCCTGCCCGGTCACGAACCGATGCTGGGCACGGTGCGCTGGGTCGCGGGCAACCGTTTTGGCATCCAGACCGACCGGGCGGTCGAAGCGTCGCGCCTGCGCGCTGCGCACGGCAGCGGCGCTGCAGCGCCCGAACATGTCGCCGGGTTCGAGATCATCCCGCCCCCGATGGCCCCGGCCCGGCGCCCGGGGTTGGTGTTGGGCGCTGCCCGGCCGGCGCATTTCGGGCGCAGTGTATGGCAAGGTAAGCGCGAGTAACGCTGGTCCGGCAATCCCCCTCCCCAAAGGAGCGGAGAGGTGACCGCCATTCCGTACCACAAGCCCCAAACGAAAACCGGCGCGGATCGCTCCGCGCCGGTTTCCCTCGGTGAAACCATGTGACGTGCTACGCGTCAGGCGACGCGGCGCACCTCATTGCCTTCGTCGTCGATATCGCGAAGGACATAGCCGCGGCCCCAGACCGTCTCGATGTAATTTTCGCCCTCGCACGCCAGCGCCAGTTTCTTGCGCAGCTTGCAGATGAAGACGTCGATGATTTTGAGTTCGGGTTCGTCCATCCCGCCATAGAGGTGGTTCAGGAACATTTCCTTGGTCAGCGTCGTGCCCTTGCGGAGGCTCAGCAGCTCGAGCATCTGATATTCCTTGCCGGTCAGATGCACGCGGGTCGTGTCGACCTCGACCGTCTTGGTGTCGAGGTTGACCGCCAGCTTGCCGGTCTTGATGACGCTCTGGCTGTGGCCCTTCGAGCGGCGGACGACCGCATGGATGCGGGCGACCAGTTCGTCGCGGTGGAACGGCTTGGTGACATAATCGTCGGCGCCGAAGCCGAACGAGCGCACCTTCGAATCCATTTCCGAAATGCCCGACAGGATCAGCACCGGCGTCTGCACCTTGGCCGTGCGCAGCTTTTTCAACACGTCATAGCCGTGCATGTCGGGCAGGTTCAGGTCGAGCAGGATGATGTCGTAATCATAGAGCTTGCCCAGGTCCAAGCCCTCTTCCCCCAGATCGGTGGTATAGACGTTGAAGCCTTCGGTCGTGAGCATCGTGTCGATCGCCTTGGCGGTCGTCGGCTCGTCCTCGATCAGCAATACACGCATTGGGCACCCCTTGATTGTTTCCCACGACAGCCCTGCTTTTTCGATCACCTGGCTATCGTGCGATGCCACCGACCGACCCCTCTTGCGGACTGCCGGAACATTAACCACGAAACTAATGAAGGGAAAAGGTTAATTTTGATTTAACCCCCAGAACTCGGCGAGTCGCGGCGAATCAGTCGGGCCCGACCGGCCGGATTTTTACTCCACCCCCAGCACCAGATGCGCGGCGTGGGCGCCGGTGCACGACGGCTTCAGCACGTCGACCAGATGGTCCGCCAAAGCCCGCACCCGCGCCGGGCGCAGCCGCGACGGCGGCGACAACAGGTGCAGATACGCCTGCGGCAGCGACCAGTCGGGCAGGATGCGCACCAGTTTCCCCGACGCCAGCGCATCGGCAGCGATGAAATCGGGCAGCACCGCGATGCCGCCCCCCGCGATGAGCAGCGGGACCATGATGTCGCCATTGTTGGTGAACAGCGGCCCGGTCGGGATCACCGTCGCGTCCTCGCCGCCGCGGTGAAAGCGCAGCGGCAGGGCGCGCTCGCGGTGGCCGTAGCCGATCAGGCGATGACCCGACAGATCGAGCGGGTGGCGCGGGGTGCCGTGCCGGTCCAGATAGGCGGGGCTGGCGAGCACCGACGCGGCGACCGGCGCGATCGTGCGCGCAAGCAGGCTGCTGTCCTCCATGCTGCCGATGCGGAGCCCCAGGTCGATGCCCTCGGCGACCAGATCGTGGCGCGCATCGCTCAGCATCACCTCGATCTCGACCGCCGGATGCTCGGCGAGGAAAGCGGCCAGCGGCGGTCCCAGCACCTTGATCCCGAAACTCATCGGCGCCGCCAGCCGGATCGGCCCCGCCAGATCGGCGCGGTCGCCGCGCGCCGCTTCGGTCGCCGCGGTCGCCGCCGCGACCATCGCGTGCGCCTCGCCCAGCAGCCCTGCGCCCGCGGTCGAGACGGTGACGACGCGCGAGCTGCGATGGAGGAGCGCGATGCCAAGCGATTTTTCGAGGCGCGTCACTGCCTTCGACACGCTCGCCTTCGACATGCCCAGCGCCGTCGCCGCGGCGGTAAAGCTGCCGCTGTCGGCGACCGCTGCGAAACAGGCCCAGCCTTCGTAATCGGGGAGCGACATCTGATTCTCCTGCACTCACTCCGTTTGTGCTGAGCTTGTCGAAGCACCGTCCTTCTTCTTGCGACGGGCCAAAGACAGAACGGCCCTTCGACGAGCTCAGGGCGAACGGAACAGGTGACATAAATCATATTAAAATTGGAAACGATCATTTTCCATATACGCTATTTTCGAAACGATCCCAATGACTATCTTGTCCTCAACACAGCAGCGCCGCCGGGCATTCCGCCACGGCGCGGCGCGACAGAAAGGACAAGGCCATGATCGACATTCGCAAATTCGACACGCTGGGCCACGCCAACCACGGCTGGCTCGACGCCCGCCATCATTTTTCCTTCGCCAACTATTATGACGAAGGCCGGATGGGCTGGGGCGCGCTGCGCGTGTGGAACGACGACGCCATTGCGGCGCAGTCGGGTTTCCCCCCGCACCCGCACCGCGACATGGAAATCATCACCTATGTCCGCACCGGCGCGATCACCCACCGCGACAGCATGGGCAATCAGGGCCGCACCGCGGCGGGTGATGTCCAGGTGATGAGCGCCGGTACCGGGGTGACGCACAGCGAGTTCAACCTGGAAGACGAGGAAACCACCTTGTTCCAGATCTGGATCATGCCGGACCGGGCTGGTGGCAACCCCGGCTGGGGCGCGCGGCAGTTTCCCAAAAATGATCGTTCGGGCCAGTTCGTGACGCTGGCGAGCGGCATCGATGGCGACGCCGACGCGCTGCCGATCCGCGCCAATGCCCGCGTCGCGGCGGCAACGGTCAACGCCGGTGAGAGCGTCTCCTATGACCTCGACGCCGGACGCCACGCCTATCTGGTCGCCGCCAAGGGCCGCATCCGGGTCAATGGCACCGACGCCGACCCGCGCGACGGTATCGCGCTGCGCGATGTCGGGACGATCACCGTCGAGGCACTCGACGACGCCGAACTGGTGGTCGTCGACAGCCTCTAAGTCCCCCCGGGCCGCCGATGTCCCTCCCCGACGGCGGCCCAACCCGTGCCGCGAGTTCTCCCCGAAGATAGGGGCGGCTCGCGGCACTCCCTCCCCTCCAAGTTCAACGCCAATCAAAGGAGTCATCACATGTCCAATATTCTTCGCATCGACGCCTCGGCCCGCCACAGCGGTTCGACCACCCGCCAGCTTGCCGACCAGCTCGTCGCGCGCCTGGTCGAACAGGGCTATGGCAGCGCCGTCACCCGCCGCGACCTGGCGCTCACCCCGCCTGCCCTGCTCACCGAAGCCTGGGTCGGCGCCAACTTCACCGACGATGCCGAGCGCAGCGACGATCAGCGCGCGGTGCTCGCCCATTCGGACGAACTGATCGCCGAACTCGAAGCCGCCGACACGATCGTCATCGGTGTGCCGGTTTATAACTTCGCTATCCCTGCCGCCCTCAAAGCGTGGATCGACCAGATCGCGCGCGCCCGCCGCACCTTCCGCTACACCGACAGCGGCCCCGAAGGAATGCTCAAGGGCAAGAAGGCCTATCTGGTGGTCGCATCGGGCGGCGTGCCGGTCGGCAGCAACTATGACTTCGCCACCGGCTACCTCCGCCATGTGCTGGGTTTTGTCGGCATCACCGACGTGACCGTGATCGAGGCGGGCCAGCAGATGATGGACGGCGAGGCGGTGAACCGCGCCGCCGCCGCCATCGAAGACCTGAAGCAGGCCGCCTGATATGTCGATGCGCCGTCTGCCGAGTCTGTTCCTTTCGCACGGCTCGCCAATGATGGCGCTCGAGCCCAGCCCGGCGCGGAACTTCCTCGCCGGGCTGGGTGCCGATTTGCCGCGCCCGCGCGCGATCCTGGTCGTGTCCGCGCACCATGATGCGAGCCATCAGGGCGGCCGCGCCACCGTCACCGCTTCGCCCGCCCCGCCGACGATCCATGATTTCGGCGGCTTTCCCGACGAGCTGTTCGCGATGCGTTACCCCGCGCCGGGCGATCCTGCGCTGGCAAGCCGCGTGGCGAAATTGCTCGCGGGCCACGGTCTCGAGGTCGCTGCCGACCCCGACCGCGGTCTCGATCACGGCGCGTGGGTGCCGATGTCGCTGATCTATCCCGACGCCGACATCCCCGTCGTCAGCCTCTCGATCCATTCCAATGCCTCGCCCGAATGGCATTATTCGCTGGGGCAGGCTCTTGCGCCGCTCCGCGACGAAGGCGTGCTGATCATCGGCTCGGGCAGCATTACACACAACCTCCGCGCCTATTTCACCACGCGCCCGCCCATCGACGCACCTGCGCCCGAGTGGGTCAGCGGCTTTACCGACTGGATCGCCGAACGCATGGCGGTCGGCGCCGTCGATGATATTTTGCACGCGGTCGAGCGCGCGCCGCATGGGCGCGACAATCATCCGACGATGGATCATATCCTGCCGCTGTTTGTGGCAATGGGCGCCGGCGGAATGCCGCTGAAGGCCAAACGCCTGCATGCCAGCACCACCTACGCCGTGCTCGCGATGGATGTTTACGCTTTCGACTGAGCTAAGCGCGGCCTATAGCGCGCCATGCTTCTTTCAGACCGCGTCCTGTTCCTCGATGGCGAGGCCCTTGTCATCGACAAGCCCGCCGGCCTGCCGGTCGACGCGCCGCGCGACGGCAGCCTCAGCCTCGAAAACCATCTCGACCTCTTGAAGTTCGGCTTCAAGCGCTGGCCGCTCGCCGTTCACCGGCTCGACCGTGACACCTCGGGCTGCCTGCTGCTCGCGCGCAATCCCAAGGCGCATGGGCGATTTACCCGAGCGTTCGAGGATCGCGAGGTCGAGAAGCAATATCTGGCGATCGTCGATGGCGTGCCCGACGCGGACAGCGGCACGATCAACCTGTCGCTGAGCAAGGTGTCGAGCGCCGAGGAGGGCTGGCGGATGGTCGGCGATCCGAACGGCAAGCCGTCGATTTCGCATTGGGAGAAGCTGGCCGTCGTAGGCGAGCGGAGTCTGCTGCGCTTTCGCCCCGAAACCGGCCGCACCCATCAACTGCGCGTTCACGCGCTGGAGGGGCTCGGCTTTCCGCTGGTCGGCGATCCCGTTTACGGTCGCGGCGGCACCAAAACGCGCACCCTGCTCCACGCCGAACGGCTGGTGGTAAAACGTGACGTCAAGCCGCCAATAATTGCCGAGGCGCCCTTCCCCGACAGCTTCGTCGCCTTGGGGTTTACGGCGCCGGAGGGAGCGTCGCCGACCCGTGGCTGACATCCCCGAAAGCGCCATTTCGGAAAAATTTCTCGCCGGGACCGGGCCGGGCGGGCAGAATGTCAACAAGGTTGCGACCGCGTGCCAGCTGCGCGTCAACGTCTTCGCGCTGGCCCTGCCCCCCGACGCGTATAAACGGTTGAAAACGCTGGCCGGAAGCCGGATGACGAGCGAAGGCGAACTGATCATCCTGGCGCGGCGTTATCGCACCCAAGAAGCCAACCGCGCCGATGCCCGCGCCCGCCTGTCCGAGCTGATCGACGCCGCGCTGGTGCGTCCCGAGCGCCGGATCAAGACCAAACCGAGCAAGGCCGCCAAGGCGAAGCGCGTCGACAGCAAGAAGGCGCGCAGCACGGTGAAGGCCGGGCGGGGACGAGTCCGGGGCACCGACTGAAGCCCCTGCAATGACGAGCCTTTATCGCCTCGACGCCGCCGCCGCTGCGATCGCCGCAACTTTCGCGGCCGAGGCCGGGGACGACCCATGGACCGGTGATTATGTCGCCCCCGCGCGCCCCGCGCCGGTGATCGTCAGCGACGGCCGCGGCGGCGCGCGCCGCTTTTTGCGCCCGAAGCTGTGGGGGGTGCCGCCGCCACCGCGCGGCGACCGGCCCGTGACGCACGTCCGCAACCTCGAAAGCCCATTCTGGATCGGCACGCTGCGCCACGCCGAACTGCGCTGCCTGATCCCCGCCACCGCCTTTGCCGAGTGGTCGGGGCCGGAGGGCGCGCGGCGTCAGCACTGGTTTTCCGTGCCTTCGCAGCCGATTTTCGCCTTTGCCGGCATCCATCGCCAGGGCGAGGATTGGCCCTGCTTCGCGATGCTGGCGACCGACCCCAACCGGCTGGTGAGCCAGTATCAGCCGCACGCGATGCCGGTGATCCTGCACCCCGACCAGCATGCGACTTGGCTGAGCGGCGAATGGCGCAATGCGGTGGCGCTCGCCGCCCCATTTCCCGGCCAGTTGATGACGGTGACGGACGCTCCTCCGATGTGAGCGAAATTCACCATGTCTCTTCACTTTGAGGTAACCACCGGCGCGCTAAAAGGTTCGAAATGAACACATAATAACTGGGATCAAAGCAGTGCTGGGCAATCGCATCATCGAAACCAATCGACCCGCCGTCACCGGCCGCCGCGCCGAACGCGCGCCCGTAAAAGGCCGCGCACGCTATCGCGAACCCGGCCTGAACCCGTTTGATGTCGAATTGTTCGACCTGTCGTCGACCGGCTTTCGCATGGTCACTTTTTTCCGGCCGCAGATCGGCAAGCATATCTGGGTCAATCTGCCCGGCTTGCAGCCGCTGGAGGCCATCGTGCGCCGCGCCGACGGCAACAGCTACGGGTGCGAGTTCGTCCTGCCGCTGCATCCCTCGGTAGCGAAACATTTGCAGATCAAGCTGCGCCAGAGCTGAAAAATCGGCGCTGCGGCGAAACGATGGGAAGAAAGTCCCAACTCAACCCGCCGCCGTCTCCGACTTCTTCAGAATATGCTTCCATTCATCGGGCGTCACGCGCCCGACCGACAGGCGCGACTGGCGGATCAGATCCATGTCGGCGAGCTTGGGATCGGCCTTGATCGCGGCCAGCGTCACCGGATGCTTGAGCGGCCGCACCGGTTCGACGCGGACCACGACCCACGGTGACCCCTCATCGGCGGTCGGATCGGGGAAGGCGGTTTCGGTGATCCGCATGATCCCGACGCATTCCTTGCCGATATTGCTGTGGTAAAACAGCGCCTCGTCGCCAACCCGCATCGCTTTCAGGTTCAGCTTCGCGGTGTGGTTGCGCACCCCGTCCCAGATACCGGTGCCCTCGCGCACCAGCTGCTCCCACGGATAGGCGTCGGGTTCGGATTTCATCAGCCAATATTGCTTGCTCATGGACAGCGGCTTAGCCGAGCCGCAGGCGCGGCGGAAGGCGCCTTTTTTGCTTTCGCTGCGACGCATCAGCGCCTAAATCCGATTCATGTCAAAGACGCGCCGGCGGCCTTTCGCCATGGCGCGCCACAGCACCAACATATTGGACCTCATAGCATGACAGCCGCCGTTCCCGTCATTTCCATGTCGCTGCCCGCCGAAAAATTCGCCGCGGATTTCGGCGCCTCCTTCGAACGCTTCGGCTTCGCGATGATCACCGATCATGGCATCGATCCGGCGCTGATCGACGACGCCTGGGACAAGGCCAAAGCCTTTTTCGCGCTGCCCGAGGAGGTGAAACGCGCCTATCACATTCCCGGCGGCGGCGGCGCGCGCGGCTATACGCCGTTCGGGACCGAGATCGCCAAGGGGGCGAAGGAAGTCGACCTCAAGGAATTCTGGCACGTCGGCCGCGACCTGCCCGCCGGGCACCGCCTCGCCGTGCAACAGCCGAACAATGTGTGGCCCGCCGAGGTCGAGGGCTTCCGCGCCGTTTATGACAAGCTGTTCGCCGAATTCGACCGGGTCGGCGGCCAGCTCTTGTCGGGCATCGCCCGCTACCTCGGCCTCGCGCCCGATTTCTTCGACGACACGGTGAAGGACGGCAACAGCGTGATGCGGCTGCTCCATTATCCGCCGGTCGAAGCGCCCGCCAAGGGCATCCGCGCCGAAGCGCATGAGGACATCAACACGATCACGCTGCTGCTCGGCGCCGAGGAAGCGGGGCTCGAAATCCTCGACAAGGACGGCAGCTGGCTGCCGGTCAGCCCGCCGCCGGGCGCGATGGCGGTCAATGTCGGCGACATGCTCCAGCGGCTGACCAACAACAAGCTGCCGTCGACGACGCACCGCGTCCGCAACCCCGACGCGGGCCGTGCGAGCGTCGCGCGCTATTCGATGCCCTTCTTCCTGCACTTCCGTTCGGATTATCCGATCGAAACGCTGACAAGCTGTATCGATGCGGCGCATCCGAACCTGTATCCCGACCCCATTACCGCAGATGAGTATTTGCAGGAACGGCTGCGGGAAATCGGGCTCAAGAAGTAGGCGAACTTCCCGTTCGTCATCCCGGACTTGATCCGGGATCCAGACGACGGCGCAGGAATGGGTTCCGGATCAAGCCCGGGTTGACGAGAGCGGGATGCCGGCTTTGGGGTGGGGAGCTGCCTTTCCCCTCTCCCGTCGGGAGAGGGATACGCAGG
>VFQO010000851.1_pt1 | contig 28453 bp, 30 predicted proteins | sample 3512331 | NCBI WGS metagenome assembly VFQO01 (sample SAMN10412371, study PRJNA504923) | tailings metagenome | isolation source: Replicate 3 from Balatoc abandoned mine | place: Philippines: Itogon, Benguet | collected 2017-08-28 | reverse complement strand
TTTGATTTTAGGCAGCATCATGCTGCTCTTTTTGCACTTCAACCTTGAATCCGCCCTCTTATTAATCATCTTTAGATATTAGTTAATTAATACAGAACTATGTCTGAGTATCGAGGCATTCGCGCCTGTCTTATACCGTTAATTGTTTACAATTTCATGACCAACACACGGTCAATTCATGGTCTATGCATAAATAAATGATAGCGCAGATAACGCTACTTCGAACCCATTTCTATTTTCAAATGCATTTAGTGGCCGAAGATTACATGATATAGATCAAATCACAACAAATTAAACATGAAAATAACTTAATCAGTGCTTTACTTATCAAATAGGAATCATTATCATTTACATTAATTGATAAGCAAGGTAAACTTCAAATCCAATGAGGTTAATTCCAAGCGCAATAAAGTTTCAACAATTTAATTAAGCGATTTGCTACAAAGTCAGGGATTAAGTCTGGCGTAATAAATTTTAGATGCAGCATTTAAATCCAGAAGCTAGAAATGAATTCAAGCTTCAAATTAAAGACATGCTCTTATGAACACACTCAAACCATCCGCATTTCACGCACCACTGCCTAATATACAGCTGGTGGTTAATAATCCGCCTGTCAAAACAGAGTCGCTCGCTTCGTTCCGCATCGCACCTATCACGGCCAAGTCTCAGAATCAGGATCGTCATCTTTCACTACCTATCGTATTGCTGGTAGCGCTGCTACATGTGTTTGCCGGCATGCTGCTGATGCAGAATCAGCAAAACGAACAGCCTGCCAACACCAGTTTGCCGATGATGGTCACCATCATGCAGGAAAAGAAAATTGAACCGAATCCTGAAGTAATACCAGCAGAAACCAAACCTGTAGTGCATGCCAAACCAAAAGTTGTAGCAACTACCCAAGAAAAAGCCAACATTCAGGCGACTGAAGAAAAAGCCGTGGTCAATGAAGCAATACCTCCAGCACCCGTTCCGCAAGCGGCTGAAGTTACAGAAACACCACCGGCAGCTAAATTAGCCGTTGCTGAAGCGCCAGCAAAGTCCGAACCCAAACCTGAACCTGTATACGTAGCACCGAGTGTGGGCGCAAACTACTTGCACAACCCCGCCCCAGAATATCCGCAGATGGCACGTCGTCGTGGTGAGCAAGGGCGTGTTTTAATCAAGGTATTGGTCACCAGTCAAGGTGAAGCGAGCAACGTTACGCTGGAAAAAAGCAGCGGTTCCAACTATCTGGATGAAGCAGCCATTAAGGCTGTGAAAAACTGGAAATTTGTTCCCGCGCGCAGCAACAATGAGGCAGTAAGCGGCTATGTAACCGTGCCTATCAACTTTTCTCTGCAAAGCTGATAACTTCAGAATTTGCAATCCATTTTCAAATCGAAAGAAATAATGAACAGTTTTAACAGCATTGAATTTATTTTGGCTGGCGGCACAGTATCGATTATCGTCGCAGTAATTTTACTGGTGATGTCTATCGCCAGCTGGTACCTGATAGTGACACGCGCTTTCCGTATTTATACGAAAAAACGCCAGCTTAATAGCTACATCCAACAGTTCTGGCGCACTGAAAATCTGGAAAAAGCTATTGTAATTGAAGATGCATCCGGACTATCCAGTATTACCAAACGTGCTATTGCAGCCAATCAGCATTATCAACAGATCGCTAGCAAAAATCAGGACATCTGCAATAAAGATGAATTTATCGCACGCGAAATCAATCGCGAAATCGCTGCTAAATCTGAAGCCTTGCAGCAAGGTCTATCCGTGCTGGCATCGGTAGGCAGCATTGCGCCGTTTGTGGGGTTATTCGGTACTGTATGGGGCATCTACCACGCACTGTTTACCATTGCGCAAACTGGTCAAGCTACGCTAGACAAGGTTGCAGGCCCGGTAGGTGAAGCGCTGATTATGACTGCAGTTGGTCTTGCTGTTGCGATTCCTGCAGTATTAGCCTACAACGCTATTTTGAGCGCTAACCGAGGCATTATGACCACCATTGAACAGTTCTCGGAGACGCTACACACCCTGCTCACCACCGGAGCAGTTATTCAGGCGACTGTTAACAAAAATACGCATGACAACTTAAGAGTCATCGAAGGTGCCAAATGATTTCCAGCGGTAAAAGCATAGGGGCATCCGGCAGCAATGCGCCTATGTCTGAAATTAACACCACACCCCTCGTAGACGTCATGCTGGTACTGCTGGTGATTTTTATCATCACTGCACCTTTAATGACGCACGCGGTTAGAATTGATCTGCCTAAAGCAAGCAGTCAGCTGCTGAATGAGAAACCCGAGGTGATTTCTATTTCAATTGATCACAGCGGAAAAATGTATTGGAACGACACGGCTATCAACGCTGCAGACGCTAAGACCAAACTTGACGCAGCAGCTAAACGGAATCCTCAGCCAGAAGTGCACATTCGTGCCGATAAAGATACACGCTATCAGGTGTTGGCTGAAATTATGGCCAACGCACAAACTGCAGGCATCACTAAATTAGGCTTTGTCAGCGAGCCAAAATAATTCGTTAACGTTTTCCTCGCATGGCGTCCTTATGGGAAAGCTGCTTAATACTGGGAATTAAAATCACATTGGGCTGACTGAAAATCGTGGAAGGATGTAAATCCGGCTGTAATGCCTGATTGAGTTTGATGGTCTCCGCAATAAAATATTTTTGCATGTGCGGATTATTTGGATAAATTAACTGCGCCAAATCGCGCACCGTTTCGCCTGGCTGCAATGGCCACTCCATTTCAGATAGTGCTTCTGGGCTGCTTTTCGCGAACAATCCAGGTGTATGCAGCAACATTAGGCTATTTGCCAATACCAGCACCAGCTTGTGCATGAAACTTAGCTTCATGAATGAATCCCGGAGATTATCACAATGATTTTATAGCCTGACGTGCCCGCGCAATGGCCGCCTTAACCTGAGCAGGCGCTGTGCCGCCAATATGGTCTCGGCTATTCAATGAACCTTCCAGCGTTAGAACTGCATAAACATCTTCTGTAATTTCGCTGGCAAACTGCTGTAGTTTATTCAGTGGTAAATCACTTAAATCACAATTGTGGTCAACCGCATAGCGCACCGCCAAAGCCACTGCTTCGTGCGCATCCCTAAATGGCATACCCTTTTTCACCAGATAATCGGCCAAATCGGTTGCAGTTGCAAAGCCTTCGCTCGCGGCCTGACGCATATTTTGTTTATTGACACTGATACCACGCATCATGTCGGCATAAATCTGCAGTGTCACCAGCAACGTGTCTGCAGTGTCAAACAAAGGCTCTTTGTCTTCCTGATTATCTTTGTTATAAGCCAAGGGCTGACCTTTCATCAAAGTCAGCAACGCTGTCAGATGCCCATAGACACGGCCAGTTTTACCGCGCACCAATTCGGGCACATCCGGATTTTTCTTCTGTGGCATGATAGATGAACCAGTACAAAAACGGTCAGCAATATCCACAAAAGCATAACGTGGGGAGCTCCATAAAATCAGCTCTTCAGATAGGCGCGACAAATGCGTCATCACCAGCGAAGCAGCGAATGTAAATTCAATCGCAAAGTCGCGGTCTGAAACTGCATCTAAAGAGTTTTCGCAAACACCGTCAAAGCCTAAGGTTTTAGCTACCATTTGGCGATCGATTGGATAACTGGTGCCAGCTAACGCTGCGGCCCCAAGCGGCAGACGATTGATACGTTTTCTACAATCGGTAAAACGCGCAGCATCTCGTTTAAGCATTTCCACATAAGCCATTAGATGATGGCCAAAGGTCACTGGCTGGGCGACCTGCAAATGCGTGAAGCCTGGCATTACGGTATCAAAATTTGCCTCAGCGAGATCCAGCAAACTGATTTGCAGCTGCTGCAGCCCTGCCAACACTTGGTCTGTAGTGGCACGCAGCCATAACCTAACATCTGTAGCCACCTGATCATTACGGCTCCTGCCAGTATGTAAGCGCTTACCTGCGTCACCAATTTTATCGGTCAAACGCTTCTCAATATTCAAATGTACATCTTCTAAATCGAGCAACCACTCAAACTGTCCTGCCTCAATTTCCTGACCGATTTCTGCCAAACCTTGCCCAATTGCCTGAAAGTCTGCCTGAGAAATAATGCCTTGTTTACTCAACATTTGCGCATGGGCAATCGAACCCTGAATGTCATACATTGCCAGGCGGTAATCAAATCCAACTGATGCCGTGTATTTTTTAACCAATTCGGCAACAGGCTCGTTAAAACGTCCCGACCAGCTGGTATCTTTTTTATTAAGTGCGCTTGTTTTTTCTGTCACTTTGGATTGCCTATCTTTAATGAATTTATGTTGAGTTTTTTATTGGCTGCAAACTTTGGCTTAATCTTTGCCTTAATTAAAGCTGAACTGCAATAAGATATACTGCAAGAAATATAGCGTTAGTATAATGCAAAACAAATCTTTTTAAGATACAGCGACTTAATCAAGACATGCCGGATAGCGAATTCCCATGAAAAATCAATACCGACAGCCTGACATGCGTAATTTGGGAGTCATACTGCGCACACTCATTCTTGTAAACTTGCTGCTGGCAATAGCAGCTTTTAGCTCAAGTACAGACACAAGCGATTTTTTTCTGCAGTTTATGCGCATCTCGGCATTAGCACAGCCAATATTACTCGCGAGTTTGCTGCTGCTTTACAGTGCTGAATTTCTATTGATAAAACGGTCGTTCATTACACATTTACTGACCAGCTTCACTATTGTCATGGTTTCCAGTAGCGCAGTGCATCAGCTTTTTGCAGCATCAGGTGTTTTTAGCGATTTATCTGGTCTTGGTCGGGTGCTATTGAGCAGCGCATGCATCTTTGCAGTATGTGCATATTACTTTCAATTGATACACAGCGCGCACTCGCCAGCCGTCATGGAGGCGCGCTTGCAAGCTTTGCAGGCACGCATACGACCGCACTTTTTATTTAACAGCATTAACGCTGTGCTGTCGCTGATACGCAGTCAGCCCAAACAGGCGGAAACCGCGTTGCAAGATATGGCAGACCTATTCCGAGTGCTCATGGCAGACAATCGTGAGCTGGTGCCGCTGGCTCAGGAAATTGGCCTGAGCCGCCAATATCTTGCTCTGGAAAAACTGCGTTTAAACGAGCGCCTGAATGTGCATTGGCAGGTGGATAACATGCCACCAGACGCACTAATCCCGCCCCTGATTCTTCAGCCGCTAATTGAAAATGCGGTCTATCACGGTATCGAACCACAGGCAGATGGTGGCACTATCAGCATACAAATCTATACTCAAGCCAATGAAATTCATCTGATATTAAAAAACCCCAGCCATACACAAACTCAATTCCATCAAGGTAATAAAATGGCGCTGAACAACATCAAAGAACGTCTGGCGCTGCATTTTGATTTGGAAGCCTCGCTCACCAGCAAACTGAATCATGGTGAGTACATCGTGCATATTCGCCTTCCTCATCAGCGTAGCCGCAAAAGCGTTCAGCAGACTGATTCAATAGAATAAAACCTCATTTGAATAACAACAAAGATGATGCTAAAAGTATTGATTGCTGATGATGAAGCCCCCGCGCGTAGCCGCCTCAAGGATTTGCTGACAGACATCGGCAACATCCAAGTCTGTGGCGAAGCCAGTAATGGACTTGAAGTCATTACACTTACAGAGAAATTAAAACCTGATGTGCTGCTGTTGGACATCCGTATGCCAAAGATGGATGGGATTGAAGCAGCTAGACATTTACAGGGGCTTGCACAGCCCCCTGCGGTAATATTCACTACAGCATATGACTCACACGCAGTAACCGCTTTTGAGATGAGTGCTGTTGATTATCTGCTGAAACCGATTCGCTTGGAACGCCTTCAGGCTGCGTTGCTTAAAGCTGGCAAATTACTACCCGCACAATTATCCGAAATCGATAAATTATCCGCAAAAAGAACCCATCTCAGCATTTCTGAGCGAGGACGCATTCTATTAGTGCCAGTTGCTGAGATTATTTATTTGCGTGCAGAGCTTAAGTACGTCACCGTGCGCACTGCACAGCATACCTATTTAATCGAAGCTTCTCTCACACAACTTGAACAGGAATTCAGCACTACATTTATCAGGTTGCATCGCAACTGCCTAGTTGCCAGCACTTATATCGCCGGCTATGAAAAACGCAACATAGCCGGACATCAGGAAAAACAATGGGTGGCGCTGCTTAAAGATGTGCCTGACACCGTCATCGTCAGCCGCCGACAGCAGCATCTGATACGCCAGATACCCTCATCACCATAAAGCAAGTGCCTGATAAGCTTGTGATAAAATGCCAGCATTATTAATTAGCTGCGCTGACGCATGAACAATTCTTCTCACACTTTCTCCGCTCCAAAAAAACTGGTCATCGCCTCACGTGAAAGTGCACTGGCAATGTGGCAGGCGCGTCATATCCAAAGCCGCCTGCAGGCGCTATATCCTGATACCGAAGTCAGTATTTTGGGCATGACCACCACCGGTGACCAGATTTTAGATACACCGCTGGCAAAAGTAGGTGGTAAAGGTTTATTTGTAAAAGAGCTGGAAACTGCACTTGCCGATGGACGAGCTGATCTTGCTGTACACAGCATGAAAGATGTGCCAATGAACCTGCCTGAAGGTTTTATGCTGGCAGCCACCGGTGAACGCGAAGATGCACGCGATGCATTTGTTTCCAATGATTACACTGCTTTGGAGACACTGCCGCCCGGAAGCGTTGTAGGCACCTCCAGCTTGCGTCGCCAAAGCCAGTTACAAGCACGTTTTCCACAGCTTAAAATTGAATCCTTGCGCGGCAATTTACAGACGCGTCTGCGCAAACTGGATGAAGGTCAATATGCGGCGATCATTCTGGCAGCCGCAGGATTGATTCGATTGGAACTTGGACACAGAATTCGCCAGTTTATCAGTCCCGAACAGAGTATCCCTGCAGTTGGCCAAGGTGCATTAGGCATTGAAATCAGTGCTAGCCGACCCGACATGCTCACCGTGCTGGCACCACTCAACCACGCGGATACGCAAGTCTGTGTTGAAGCTGAACGTAGCATGAGCCGCGCCCTCGCCGGCAGCTGCACCGTTCCTCTAGGGGCTTATGCAGTGTGTAAAGGTAATACCATCCATATTACCGGTTTTGTTGCTAGTGTTGATGGGCAACAAATGTTGGTTGAAAATGCAACTGGCAGCAGACTTGAAGCTGATGCTTTAGGCAAAGCATTGGCCGCACAATTAATTACCAAAGGCGCAGACAAAATTTTAGCCGCGCTTTAAAGCTGCTGGCTAAGCAAAGTTTGTTGCCGAACAACGCACCATGAATCCAGATTGTCCACTTGCTGGTTTGCACATCGCGGTTACCCGCCCGCTGGCTCAGGCGCAAAGTCTGTGCGATAAGATTGCACACCTGGGCGGCACCCCCATCTGCTACCCATTGCTGGCGGTCACAGCAATCAGTGATTACACGGAATTTAAGCAGCAACTGCGAAAACTCAGCAACACTGATTGGGCAATTTTTATCAGCTCTAATGCAGTAGAGTTTGCCATGCCACTACTGAAGCAGCACTATCCAGAGCTGCCATTGCAATTGCAGTTTGCCGCGATTGGCCCGCAAACCGCGGATGCGCTTAAAGCTTACGGTATCAAGCAAGTGCTCATTCCCGAGCAGCGTTACGACAGTGAAACTTTACTGTCATTGCCGCAAATGCAACATATGCACAATCAACGTGTTGCCATTTTTCGCGGGGTAGGTGGTCGTGAATTAATGGCTGAAACGCTTAAATCTCGCGGGGCAGAGGTTTATTTTGCGGAAAGCTATCAGCGCATCAATCCGCAAATCAATACAGATATTCTCGACCAGCAATGGCAGCAGCATAAACTTGATGCCTTGGTGGTCACCAGTAGTGAGGCGATGCGCTATTTGCTGAAACTGGCAGAAAACAGCCCATGGCTAAGTCATGTTACATTGTGCGTCAATCATGAGAGAATAGCTGAACTGCCTAAAGCGCTCGGCTTGAAAGTGTTAATTGCACAAGCACCAGGAGATGATGCCATGCTGCAATGCTTATCAGAACTTGCTAATTCATAATGGATGATCAACACCACACGCTGCCATTCTTAAAATCACGTGCACCTTCAATGGTGAGCATAGTGACTTATCTGCTAATCGCCGTTGCATTGTTCACGCTGGCTTGGCAATGGCTAAACACACGCCATCGTTTTAACGATATTGAAAAATCGCTCAGCGTCAAACTGGAACAGTTCGAGGCGATTAACGAACAGAGTCTGACTTTGGCAAAACAGGCTGAAGAGCGCGCTGCACAAGCTAATGCACGCACCATTGTGCTAGAACAGCGTTTGGCTGAATCGCGCGATCAACAAGAGGCGCTGCAAACACTTTACACCCAGCTCGCAGAAAATCGTGAATCAACTGCGGTGGCCGAGGTTGAGCAATTACTCACCATTGCCAGTCAACAGTTACAACTTAACAGCAATGTAAAATCTGCATTGCTTGCTTTACAGGCAGCGCAAAAAAGACTGGAGCCACTGGATCTGCCACGCGCAATTCAGCTACGCGAAACACTTGCACTGGAAATTGAAAACCTACGTGAAATACCGCAGCTGGACGTTGTCAATCTCAGCAGCCAACTCACTCAACTATCCGAACTATGCGGAAGGCTGCCGCTCATCAGTGAGCGTCAACCTACCCTTAACGCTACTAGACAACAACCTGATACGCCACCTGCAAACGGATTGACCCAATGGCTGCAGCCGCTATGGGAAGACATCAAAAATCTGATTACCGTTGAACGCATTGATCAGCCCGAGCCACCTTTGCTGGCCTCGGATCAGGCATTCTATCTGCGTGAGAATATCCGATTGCGCCTGCTCACCGCACGCATTGCCTTGCTACAGCATGACGAAGCCACTTACAAAGCTGACTTAAATATGGTGAAAAGCTGGCTAATGACTTATTTCGATACCAAACACCCCGATACGATTAGGGCAATGCAGCTGGTTAAAAAATTAGCCGCACAGAAAATCAGTATGACCCTGCCACAACTTACAGACAGCTTTGCAGCTGTTAACCGCTATAAGCTGCTACTTGAAAATAATCATTAACCTTATGATGAAGCGCGATATTCTATGGTGGATATGCATGCTGTTATTAGCAGTGAGTGTGGTATGGCTACTCAGCAGCGATCAAGGCTATGTGCTGATTGTGCGCAACCCCTATCGGATACAGATTTCATTTAACTTTCTGCTAGTGGCGATTGTGCTGATGTTTATCGGCCTGCATTACAGCCTGCGCTTAGTACACTTTTTGAGACGCATGCCCTCAAAAAAACGCAGCCGCCAGGAAACGCTAAAACTTAAAGCTGGCAATGCAGCGCTGCTGGAAGGCATGCATGCACTGGCTGAAGGTGACATTGAGAAAGCGGAAATTTCAGCCAAGCTCGCGCATGATTTAATTCAGAACTCGGACCTGGAAAAACTAATACAGGCACTCGCAACGGCAAAGAACAAACAAGGGGCGCTGTTTTAGTACCTCTTGAGCAACCTCTTACTCAATCAATTATGCTGTCACCGGATTTACGGGAGTAGGTTTTGCATAATTAAATGCATCTGAATAGAACGCGTCTTCGGGCAAACCAGCCTGTCTGAAACTGGTATGCGCCACTTCCACCATGGCGGGTGCGCCACAGCAGTAAACCTCGTAAGCACTCAAATCAGCAATATCATCCAGCACCGCTTGATGCACCAAACCAGTTCTACCTTGCCAATGATCTTCGGGCTTCGCGTCAGACAGCACCGGAATAAATCGGATATTGGCATATTGCTCTGCCCATGACTGCGGCAATTCAGGCATGTATAAATCCTCGCGTGCACGCGCGCCCCAGTAAATCACTACCTCACGCTGAATATGATTGTGTAGCATGTGTTCGATAATCCCCTTAATCGGCGCAAAGCCAGTACCGCCTGCCACCATAATCATCGGTTTTTGTGAATTATCACGGTAATAGAAACTGCCGAATGGACCTTCAAAACGCATAATAGCCTTGTCAGGCATTTCTTTGAATACATATTCGGTGAATACACCACCGGGTATCAGACGTAAATGAAACTCCAGCATGTTATCGACGTGCGGTGCATTGGCGAGTGAAAAAGCACGGCGCTTACCATCTTTTAATAAAAACTCAATATATTGCCCAGCAAAAAATTGTAAGCGCTCACTGCTTGGGAGCTTCAAGTATAACGCCATAACATCATGGGATAACTGCTTTTTCTGCTCTACACGCGCCGGCAATATGCGCGGTGGAATCGCACCGATAATAATTTCTCGACACTCTATGGTCAGATCAGATAGCGGTCTGGCACAACAGAATAAAGCTTTACCCTGCTGCTTTTCATCTTCACTCAAGGCGCTGCGTGCATAATCGCCATAATCGACTTCACCGCTCAAAATCGTGCCTTTACAGCTGCCGCAAGCACCGTTGCGGCAACCGTAAGGAATATTGAATCCCGCATCTATCGCTGATTCAAGCACGGTTTCATAAGCCTTTGCCTCATAAACATGGCCGCTGGGTTGTATAGTGACTTGATAACTCATAATCTCGATTTCTGTCTTTAAAAATTGATTCAAAAAAATAATTATTCTTCGCGGCGGAACTCACCCTCAATCACGTCATCATTGGCGGATGGTTTGTCCTGAAAAGGATTTTGATACGGCACATCCGTTGGCATTTGAGACTTAATTGGTATCAGCAGCAGCACTGCAGCGATCATGTCGGTCATCACGCCTGGCAATATCAGCAGCATACCGGCAATCATATTGCGGGCGCTTCCAAACATTACAGACAGCGGATTCATACCTGCAGTCATGTTCTGCAACACGCGCTGGTTAAAATTCGCCTTCTCCTGACGAATCAACTGTAAGCCTAAATAGCCAATGCCGACCAAATATACAAGCAGCAGCCAGCCGTAAGCATCGGCCAATTCAATCAGCAGCCATATCTCTGCAATTGGAAAAGCGAGTAAAATCAAAGCTATTAAAAAACGCATGTATATTACCTAACAATGTTGAATCAAAAACCCGTGTTCAATCAAAAACCAGTACTGCTGGTCATAACCAATATGCCTAATCAAGCTGAGGCTGAAGCCTTGGCAGAATCACTGGTGACAAAAAAACTGGCGGCCTGCGTCAATATTCTTGCGCCATGCCTATCTGTTTATGAATGGCACGATGCATCAGGACAAAACCAACTGGAGCGCAGCAGCGAGATACCATTGCTCATCAAAACCAATCCAACACAGTATCCGGCACTCGAAGCTGCTATACTAGAAGCGCATCCTTATGAACTTCCTGAAATAATCTCTATCAACGTAGATGGTGGTCTTCCTCGCTATTTACAATGGGTAGACACACAATTATCCGCTTAAGGTTCCACATGCTGAAAACATTTTATCGTTTCTTTTTCATCCTGCTGCTCACAATCACGGCAACAACTAGCCATGCCGGCGCGAGCAGCAGCCTGACCGATAGCTTGTTTAACCGCAAGCAAGCTGATGAAGAGTTTCTATCTCCGGATCTGGCTTTCAATCTGGAAATGGTGCGTAAGCAGCAGGAAATCGTGGCCGACTTTAAAGTAGCACCGGGTTACTACCTTTATAAAAAACGCATCCAATTTGCACTCACCCCGGCAGCCCAGCACTCACTCACATTACCTGATGGTGAGATTAAAGATGACCCGAATTTTGGTGAAATGGAAGTCTACCACCATGATTTTACAGCAATGATTAGATTAGCTGAGGCAAGCACAGCGCCGATCACTGTAAAAGCCACCTATCAGGGATGCAGTGAAAAAGGCCTTTGTTACGCACCCCAGCATAAAACCTTCACACTACCAGCAAGTGGCTCAACTGATGATTCGCCTGCAACTGCCAGCAGTAGCGGGATTTCTGATAACGACAGCCAAGCCGCAGACTTATTGAAGAGCGGCAAGTGGTGGCTCATCATTCTAGGGTTTTTCACCGCTGGTTTATTGCTTGCATTCACGCCTTGTGTATTCCCGATGATTCCAATTTTATCGTCGATTATTATTGGTAAAAACGCGCATGTCTCACGCCTGCATGCGTTCAATTTATCTCTGGCCTACACCATGGGCATGTGCTTAACCTACACTTTGGCTGGTATTGCTGCCGGGCTTTCAGGTCAAATGTTAAGCAACGCCCTGCAAACGCCATGGGCTTTGAGTTTCGGCGCACTGATATTTGCGGTTTTAGCGCTCTCAATGTTCGGCTTTTATGAATTGAAACTGCCAAACAGCATGGAAAACGGCCTCATGAATTTAAGTCGCCGCATCAAGGGCGGCAAGTTTTTCAGCGACTTCTTAATGGGCGCGTTATCTGCTCTGATTATCAGCCCTTGTGTCGCCGCACCTTTAGCAGGCGCATTGCTCTACATCAGCAAAAGCCACGATGTGGTGCTGGGTGGTGTAGCATTATTCTCGCTTTCGCTAGGCATGGGCACCCCGCTCCTGCTCATCGGCGCCTCTGCGGGCACACTGCTGCCCAAGGTTGGGAGCTGGATGAATGCCGTACGCAACCTGTTTGGCGTGCTGATGCTGGCAATGGCGCTCTGGCTCATTACACCAATTATCCCGGTGAGTCTGCAATTGGCACTGTGGGCTGCGCTGTTAATCGTTCCGGCTATTTTTATGCACGCACTAGATCCGTTGCCGATTGATGTCAAACCAGTATTACGTTTTTGGAAAGGCATTGCACTCATGATGCTAATGACTGGCTTAGCCATGCTGATAGGCGCGTTATCTGGAGCCAAATCACCGCTGCAGCCATTGGCTGGATTAAAGACAGTAGCAAGCATTAACGCAGAGCACAGCAATCTCAATTTCCAGAAAGTTCGTAGTTTGGCAGATTTGGAAGCGGCTTTGCAAAATGCTCAAGGCAAACCTGTGATGCTGGATTTTTATGCAGACTGGTGTGTTGCCTGCAAAGAATTAGAACAATTCACTTTCAGCGACGCACGTGTGCAAAATGCACTGAAAGATACCGTTTTGTTGCAGGCCGACGTCACCGCTAACAATATTGACGATAAAGCCCTACTGCAGCGATTTAATCTGTTTGGGCCACCTGGCATCATATTTTTTGATGCACAGTCACGTGAGGAGACTCGCCTCAAAGTCGTGGGTTACAAAAACGCTGATGATTTTCTGCAAATACTTAATCAACGCGGCAGCTGCCTGCCTGAGACGATTCGATGCTAAATAAAATACTCTCGATTTCTGCCTATATCATAGTCATTGTGATTTTAGGTTTACTGTTTCGCTATTTTGCCAACAACCCTTTAGTCAAGCCACAAATCAGCGCCACGCCTTTTTACACAGCAAACCTCATCGACACTGCAGGCAAAAATGCTCAGCTGGAACAATATCGCAGCAAAACTATAGTGCTGAACTTCTGGGCTACCTGGTGCCCACCCTGCCGAGAAGAAATGCCGGAGCTTTCCCAATTACATGAACGTTATCAAGATAAAAACGTGGTGGTGTTAGGTGTTGCCATCGACGAACCGGCAGCGGTCAATGTTTACCTACAAACTTCACCGGTAAGCTATCCCATAGTGTTATCTGAAAATGAAAGTATGGAGCTGGCAACACAGCTTGGAAATGACCAAGCAGTATTGCCTTATACCGTCATAATCGACACAAATGGTAACGTAATCGATACATTTTTAGGCAGAATCAGCTTGGATCTGCTAGAAAAATCTTTACAAAAAATAACAGCCCCATAAAAATTATCATATAATCGAATTGTTAAGTTACTAATCAACACTGCTCGAACCTACGCCAGATATAACAACGCCACAGCTAATTTCGTTCATCTACTCTAAAGTTGCTGGACAAAATGCATTAACTTCGGCAAACTTGCGTTTATGAATTTCCGTAATTTATGTCCAATTTTGTTCATTAAGGCCATTTGTCATGTCGTCTAAATCTGTTTTAGTCATACATGGGCCCAACCTTAACCTGCTCGGTTTACGTGAACCAGAGCATTACGGCAATGCCACTTTAAATAGCATCAACCAGATGCTTGCTGACAAAGCAAAGTCTGCCGATATTAATCTAGCCACTTTTCAAAGCAATTCCGAAGCGGAATTAGTCAGCAAAATCCAATCATTAGCCACAGAAAAAGCGGATTTTGTCATTATTAACCCGGCAGCGTTCACGCACACTTCGGTGGCTATGCGTGATGCACTCAGTGCAGTTAAAACTCCCTTTATCGAAGTGCATTTATCAAATGTTTTCGCACGCGAAGCATTTCGTCACCATTCTTACTTTACTGATATTGCTGTTGGCATTATCAGTGGTTTAGGTGCTCAAGGTTATGCCTTAGCACTGGATTATGCAATTCAACACATTCATCATTCCTAAAATAATAATTTCATCAGATTCCCAGAGGCTTAATCATGGATTTACGCAAACTTAAAAAGTTAATCGATTTAGTAGAAGAGTCAGGCATTTCAGAGCTTGAGCTCACAGAAGACGGCGAAAAAGTACGCATCAGCCGTAATTTCACCGCGAGCACTCCCGTACAGCATTACGCACCGGCACAATATGCCGCAGCACCTCAGGCTGCACCCGCAGCACCTGCTGGTGCAGTCGCCGCCGCTGCGCCTGCCGAAGAAGAAGGACATGCCGTTAAATCACCGATGGTGGGTACGTTCTATCGCTCACCCTCACCTGATGCCAAAGCATTTGTAGAAGTAGGTGATACGGTTGCAGTGGGTGATACGCTGTGCATTATTGAAGCAATGAAACTGTTGAATGAAATTGAAGCAGATAAAGCCGGCGTTGTGAAAAAAATCTTGGTCGATAATGGTCAAGCCATTGAATACGGCGAGCCATTGTTCATTATTGGCTAATATTTTATTTAAGATTGGAATTCAACTGTCATGGCTATGTTTGACAAAATATTAATCGCAAACCGCGGCGAAATTGCACTGCGTGTACAGCGCGCCTGTCGTGAACTCGGCATCAGAACCGTTGCGGTACACTCAGAAGCAGACCGTGAAGCCAAATACGTTAAATTGGCTGACGAATCTGTGTGTATCGGCCCTGCCCCTTCTGGCCAAAGCTATCTGAACGTACCTGCTGTTATCAGTGCAGCCGAAGTGACCGATGCACAGGCGATTCATCCCGGCTACGGCTTTTTATCTGAAAATGCGGACTTTGCAGAACGTGTAGAACAAAGTGGTTTTGTGTTCATTGGTCCACGTGCAGAAACCATTCGTCTGATGGGTGACAAGGTTTCCGCCAAAGATGCCATGCGTAAAGCCGGCGTACCTTGCGTACCTGGCTCTGAGGGCGCATTGCCGGAAGACCCAAGTGAAATCCTCAAAATTGCCAAACAAATTGGCTATCCAGTGATTATCAAAGCGGCTGGCGGTGGCGGCGGTCGCGGTATGCGTGTCGTGCATACCGAAGCTGCACTGCTCACATCGGTCAACATGACCAAAGCTGAAGCACAGGCCGCTTTTGGCAACCCCATGGTTTACATGGAAAAATATTTGGAAAAACCGCGCCATATTGAAATTCAGGTGCTGGCAGACCAACATGGCAACGCAGTGTTTTTGGGTGAGCGTGATTGTTCTATGCAGCGTCGCCATCAAAAAATCATTGAAGAAGCACCGGCTCCTTTATTAAACAGCAGACTACGTGACAAAATCGGTGAACGCTGTGCTGAAGCCTGCCGCAAAATCAAATATCGCGGTGCAGGTACCTTTGAATTTCTATATGAAAATGGTGAGTTCTACTTCATTGAAATGAACACGCGTCTGCAGGTTGAACATACCGTGACAGAAATGATTACCGGTATTGATCTGGTGCAGCAGCAGATTTTTGTGGCGGCAGGCGAAAAACTGAAGTTCCGTCAAAAAGATATTCAATTGCATGGTCATGCTATTGAATGTCGTCTGAACGCAGAAGACCCATACAGTTTCGTACCTTCACCTGGCAAAATCAAAACTTTCCACATGCCAGGCGGCCCAGGTGTACGTATTGATACCCATGCTTACGCTGGCTATACCGTGCCACCACACTATGACTCAATGATAGGTAAACTAATCACGTATGGCGACACGCGTGAGCAAGCAATTGCACGTATGCGTATTGCACTGTCTGAGATGATGATTGATGGCATCAACACCAATATTCCGCTTCATGCCGAGTTAATGGCAGATGCTGCGTTTCATATTGGCGGCACCAGCATTCATTACCTAGAGCAGAAACTGGGTATCTATAACAAATAAAAACCTGAATCTAAAGTTCAGGAATGTGTAGTTAGGCAAGTATGGCTTGGGTATCACTAAAAATTGAAGCACAGGATGACACCGCTGATTTGATTAGCGATACCCTGATGGAACTTGGCGCATTGTCTGCAATCATTGAAGACGCCAACGCCCAAACAATAGATGAACAGCCAATTTTTGGTGAACCGGGCGACCCTCCGCCCGGTATCTGGCAGAAGAATCTGGTAAGCGCTTTATTTGACGATGATGTAGATATCAACGCCATGATGACTGAACTGCAGGCACAAACCAAGCTCAGCAAACTGAATTACAGTACCGAAACAATCCAAGAACAGGATTGGGTGCGTGCCACTCAATCGCAATTCGACCCCATCAAAATTACCGACGATTTGTGGATTGTGCCGACGTGGCATAGTGCACCCAAACCTGATGCACTGAATATTGTGTTGGATCCGGGCTTGGCATTTGGCACTGGCAGCCACCCTACTACGCATTTATGTTTAGCATGGCTCACTCATACAATAAAACCTAGTCATAGTGTGCTCGATTATGGATGCGGCTCTGGAATTTTGGCGATAGCTGCTAAAAAGCTAGGTGCTGAAAAAGTAATTGGCGTGGATATTGATGAACAGGCCATCCAATCCAGTATATATAACGCTGAACAAAATAAAGTGGATGCCGCATTTTTCACCGCGAATCAGCAACAAGCTGAAAGTTTTGATATCGTAGTTGCTAACATTCTATCTAGCGCTTTAAGCGTGTTAGCGCCTGCCTTGGCTAGCGCATGCAAACCTGCAGGAAAAATTGCATTATCTGGAATCTTACATGAACAGGCGTCCGCAGTTTCAGCCATTTATGCAGAATGGTTTGACATGGAAGCACCTCAATATATGGACGCTTGGGTGTTGCTGACTGGCACTAAAAAATGCGCGTCATAACTCATTGTCCAGCCTGCCAAACTCAATTTTTTGCGACTGAAGAACAGCTCAACCAGCATGGCGGCAAGGTGCGCTGTGGTCAATGCCGGCATGTGTTTAATGCCCGAGCACAAATGCTCGACGTTGCGCAAAATGACAAACTCAAGCCAGACAATCCATCACTGGGCAATCAAATAGTGGCTGAAAACAGCAACAATGCTATTTCTGCAAAATCCAATAAAGCTAAAAAAACAAAATCTAAACTACTTACTGAAACAGCACTGGCCCAACCGGCTTACGTAGATGGCATTTCAGGCAAATCCAAACTCAACCGTAAACTCCCCGGCACTAGAATTAAGCCCTGGCTATGGGGAATAGCCTGCCTGTTCGCTATATTAACAGCCATTGCTCAAAGTTTATTTTTCATGCGCAATGAAATTGCACTTTATTACCCACAACTCAAGCCTTTATTGGTGCAGTCATGCCAAATTTTGAATTGCAAGATTCAGTTACCAGCGCAAATTGAATTTATTGTGATTGACGATTCAGACATGCAAGAAGACCCTGAACGTTCGGGTTTGATTTATTTCAGCACTACTTTAATCAACACCGGCGAACACACCGTAGCCTATCCGGATTTAGAGCTCACACTGACCGATGTTGATGATAACCCTGTAGTGAGGCGCATTTTTAAACCAGCTGAATATCTACCAAAAAACATCGGTCAGGAAACCGGTCTTAACCCTAATGCTGAAATCAAGGTCAAGTTGGCAATTAGTGTGAATGAAAGCAAAGTCAGCGGCTATCGTGTATTTGTCACCTATTAATAGCCATTAAATCGCAGCTAGGGCTTTATCATGTGCAAACATTCAGATTTAATCAGCCTGATTGCGTCAGCAACACAAGATACTGCCAACTCCCTAGCGTAGCTTTTGCGCCATGCCAATGCGATTCTTCTGGTTGGCACCGGTGACTGAAACGGAATCACTTTCACCAGTGGATTGGTATATCGCTCTGTAGCAGCACTGCATGGCAGCACTGTCACCCCTAAGTTGGAAGCAACCATATTGCGTATGGTTTCTAGAGAGTTACCCTGCAATACCTGTCCTTTACGCGACAAATCCGGGCACGCCTGCAACACTTGGTGACTATAGCAATGTCCGCTGTTCAGCAGCAGTACATTTTCGTCTGCCAACTCATCTGCATTCACTGATTTGCGTTTTGCCCATGCATGATCAATCGGCACCATCACCACATATTTTTCATCATAGAGCGGCATGGTGTTGATGCCAGGCACATCAAACGGCAAAGCAATCACAGCGGCATCAATCACACCATTTTTGAGCTGGGCTTCTAACTGCGCTGTAAGATTTTCTTCGATATCCAGCGGCATTTCTGGTGCAGTTTTGCGCAAAATAGGAATAATTTCCGGTAATAAATATGGACCTACTGAATAAATTAAACCCAAACGAAATGCACCACTCAATTGATTATTACCTTGTTTGGCAATCTCTCGAATGTGATTGACCTCTTCCAGTGCCTTAATCGCTTGTTCAATGATCTTTTCACCGATTGGGGTAGGGCTAATGTCTGTGCGGCTGCGTTCAAAAATCATCACGCCAAGGTCATCTTCCAGCTTTTTGATTGCTAGACTAAGTGCAGGCTGACTGACAAAACATTTTTCTGATGCACGTCTGAAATTGCGTTCTTTCGCCACCGCCACCACAAAACGTAATTCGCTTAAGGTCATGTTTTAAAAGCCCGTAATTGATAAGTGTAGTATATCAACAATTGTGTCAGACACAATTCTATAAATCAGCGCTGCGTTTTTCTACTTGCAATCAAGCTCAGCAAAATACTCGTGCCAAGCACCGCCAGAATTACGGCTAGTGAAATTGCGACCGGTACCTTAAACCAATCCACAATCAGCATCTTGATACCAACAAACATCAATACCAATGCCAAACCAAATTTAAGTAAGTGGAAGCGCGCAGCCATGTCAGCCAACAGAAAATATAAAGCGCGCAAACCTAAAATTGCAAAAATATTGGAGGTAAATACGATAAAAGGATCATCCGTAATCGCAAAAATAGCGGGTATGCTGTCCATCGCAAAAATCACATCCGATAACTCAATTAACACCAACACCAAGAACATCGGAGTGAACCAACGCACACCTTGCTGCGTAATCCAGAATTTATCACCATGAAAGTCATGGGTAATACGCAAATGATTTTTCAGCCACTTCAGTACCGGATTACTCGCCAAGTCAGGTACATGGTCAGCAAATATAAACATCTTGATACCGGTAATCAGCAAAAAAGCACCGAACACGTACAATACCCAGTGAAACTTGGCTATCAACAAGGCACCCAGCAATATCATCACGGCACGCAAAATAATTGCACCTAATACACCATACACTAGCACGCGTTTTTGATATTCCACTGGTACGGCAAAATAATTGAATATCATCACAAACACAAAAATATTATCCATGGCTAAGGTTTTTTCCAGCAGATAGCCGGTTAAATACTCCATGACGCGCGCATCCGCGACTTCACGGCCTGCAGTTTGACTTAACCAAGCCCATAACACAGCCCCAAACAGCATCGCTAAAATGAACCACACCAGTGACCACCCCAACGCTTCTTTTGCACTCACTTTTTGCGCACCGTTGCGACCCAATAAAAACATATCTACTGCCAACATCAGCAGCACAAATATGCCAAAACTGCCCCACATCCAGCTATTGCCGATTGATTGAAGTTCAGCCATCTATATTGAGTTCCTCGAATAAAAAATGGCACACTTGCAAATTTGCCAGTGTGCCTATTACTTGCCTTTAATTAAAAGTTATTGTGCTCGTAACGCTGCAATCCGGTCATCAAGACTTGGATGACTGGCAAACAGTTTGCTGAAGCCACCGCCCCCGGAAATGCCGAAAGCAGCCATTTGTTTTGGTAGAGCAGAAGGCTCATGCTTAGCCTGCAAACGCTCTAAGGCTGCAATCATTTTGCTACGGCTAGATAACTTGGCTGCACCGGCATCCGCGCGAAACTCACGCTGACGTGAGAACCACATCACAATCATTGAAGCCAATACACCTAACACCAATTCCGCAATAATCATGGTCACGAAAAATGCAGGGCCAGTGCCGCGCTCGGTTTTGAATATCACTTTATCCACCATATAGCCAATGACACGAGATAAAAACATCACAAAGGTGTTCACTACCCCTTGAATTAAAGTCAAGGTGACCATATCACCATTGGCAATGTGCGACACTTCATGCGCTAGCACGGCTTCCGCTTCATCTTTGGTCATGGCATTGAGCAAACCTGATGAAACCGCAACCAGAGAGCTATTTTTGGTCATGCCGGTAGCAAAAGCATTCACTTCTGGCGAGTTAAAAATAGCCACTTCCGGCATTTTGATGCCGACTGCATCAGCCTGCGCACGTACTGTTTTCATCAGCCACATTTCCGTTGGTGTACGTGGCTCTTCAATCACTACCGCTCCAGACATACGCTTAGCTGACCATTTGGAAATCGCCAGTGAAATAAAAGCACCGCCAAAACCCATAATCGCCGCAAAAACCAGCAAATTACCTAAATCCAAACCGTTGGCATTGAGATAAGGCTCAACCCCGAGCAATCGCATGGTGACAGAAAGTACCAGCACTATCGCCATGTTCGTTGCCAAAAAATAAATAATACGTTTCATAAACTTCCTTAAAAATTAAAGCCCGATTGTTCGAGCTTTAATTAATAAATTAATTGCAAAATTAAAAGCTGTAGGTTCTTATTAGACTCCGTATTCCAATTACCGTTAATCAATAACTTAGCATATATCAAATAAGATTGGTCATCCAGAAAATCTCATTTTTTTAGATAATCCTACATTGTCTCTCATTTTTCTAAACAAAAACAATTAGTTAAAGATTAATTTACTATTGACAGTATCTTCTTACAGTCTTTAACATTCAACTTATGAGTTCACATTTTACAATATCAATTAAACACCCTGCGTTATACCTTAAACGCATTGGTGCCACAGGGCGACCGCTCATGAACAGTCAGCTCAAACTCTCTGTTCATTTAACTTTTTAGCCGTCATGTTTCGTGACGGCTTTAGGAGCCGTCATGCCCCAAGATACTATTTACTCAATCGCAGACTTCAACAGCGTTAAAAAGCGCGTTGAAGACTTAAAAAACCGCTCAGATGATATCAAAAGTCGTCTCGGACCCTCCCTCAAAAACCTATGGAATCCTGAACGGATCCTAAGATCAGTCTCAGGAGACATTGATTTCAACTCACTGCGTCTACGTTTCCCTCAGTTTGATGAAGTGATCGATTTTTATGAGAACACAATCGTCAGCCTGGCTAGACTCAATCTGCCATTCGAGGTTTCTCCGATATTGCTGCAGGGCGATCCTGGTTTGGGTAAAACCTTTTTTGCAAGCGAACTAGCTAAGTTACTTGATCTGCCTTTTAAAGAAATATCACTCGCAACCGCTACCTCTTCATTCGCATTGAGTGGTAGCAACATACAGTGGGCAGAGGGTTCACCTGGCTTAATTAGTGAAACCTTAGCAAGTAGTCCAGTTGCAAACCCGATCATTCTGATTGATGAGGTCGATAAGGCATTTATAGATGCGCGATATAACCCGCTCAATGTTTTCTATGGCTTATTAGAACCCCACTCATCTAGGCGCTTTCGTGATGAAGCACTCGATATTGAGCTAGATGCTAGCAAGATCGTTTGGATTGCCACAGGCAACTATATACGCAATATCCCTGCTCCTATTCAATCCAGAATGCGGATATTTAATATTAGACAGCCAGAGCCTGATAGGATGCTGACAGTCGTTGAAAGTATCTATGACCATGTCATCAACACCAAGCGCTACGGACAACTATTAGATACTGAGCTTGATGAAGCCGTAGTCTATCAATTAGCTCTTCAATCCCCTAGAGCGGTCAGACTAGCGATTGAAGAAGCAGCATTTAAAGCCATTCGAAATCGGCGTAGCGTGATTACCACTTCCGATTTGCCTATCATTCAAGAGGAGAAATATCGTGTCGGCTTTATCTGATCAGGTAATACCAGAAAATGAAACATTCAACGCCACCGAATACCTTCATAGCCTGTGTGAGCACAATAAGATTTCAATAGCTTTCTCAGCGGAAGTTAGGTTCATGTCTGGATGGAAAATATTAGTCGGTCGTTTGGTTGAAGCTATTAAAAACTATCCGATTCAGATCCGGGAGATTTCGGACTATCACGCTTTGTTGGATGTGAAATTTGATGTCCTAGGAAAATGCCGCGAAGTTTATATTTGGCGAGCTATTCATGAAGCACGCGAGGAATCAAAATACGTCTGCGCTGAATGTGGCAAGGACAAGAGTTACAGTTTTGCCAAGAAAAATGTCGTGGGCATGTTTTGTAAAGAATGTGAAAAGAATGCTGGCAGGCTTGGTAAAACAGGGACTTGGTTGGATAAATATTAGATACATGCATAACCTTTATGCGAATAAGTAATGGCTATTTAATCCACAAAGGAGACATTCATCAGGCAGGTGCTAGGATAACTAATTAAATTAATTTGTGATTAAATCATGTTGATTTAGTTTTTAATGTACGCAGATAAAACGTGATGCTTGCTGTTAAAAGTAAGAGTGTAGGTATAAATCCTACAATAAATAACAGCCATTCATACCAGCCTCTAAAAGCTTGTCCACTGTGCAGTGGATAAATCCAATTAAATAACTTGCGAGCGATATCTGCTTGGGCAACTGTAATAGTCTGTAACACTTTTCCGTTACTGGAGTTGATGTGAATAAAATTTAAGCCATTTGGATGCGGATCACCTGGCATTTGCTTTCTAACTATGATCGGTTTGTTTTTTGAAGGAATGATGACGATACCAACTCTGCCATCTTTCATGGCTGCATTTGCGGATTCTAAAATTAAATCTAGACTTACTCTTCCAGATTTCTGATTGAGCTCGGGACTTGGTGTTTCACTAATTTTTGAATCCGCAATCAGGTTCACCAACTTACTAAACTCTTTGTTAAAAACCAGAGTTATTCCAGTAGTAAAAATTAATATGAATAACGGTGCAGTTAGTATCCCAATATGACGGTGTAAGTCAAAATGACGTAGATAGCTATTTTTATTCAGGCGTATTTTTAAATGTTTGCCAAATCGCTGACCACGCTTTGGCAACCACAATAAAACTCCAATGACTGAAATGAACACTGCAAGAACCCCAACGATACCAAGCGCATTTTCGCCTTGATGACCCGCTAAAAACTCTGTATGCAGTTCAAATATCCAGCCATATGGCCAATAGTCAGGTGCGTGCTTGGCTAGGATTTCACCAGTATACTGATTGACGAACAAACGCTGCTGAACATCCCCCATAGACCAAAATTGATATGGCAACTCAGGTTTTTGAGGGAATCTAATCACAATCCCATTTGCCGCATTCAACTCCTTGACTGCTTTGGTATATAAATGCTCAATAGGGATTGTTCTTGGTTGCACATTTAATAAAAAGTCTGGTTCACGCCATTCACGATGATAAACAAGCCATGAACCAGAAAGAGAAACGACTACTAGAATCAATCCAACAGTTAACCCTAGCCAACGATGTAGGATTTTTAACATTGAAAGACTTATGAATCGCTAGAAATCAAAGCGTACGTTGGCCTGCATAGTACGAGGCCTGCCAACACCAAGGAAACCATTGCCAGCTGTATTCCAGTACTCTTTGTCGGTCACATTATCAACTACGACCTGGAATGTAGTTTTTTGTTTTCCTAGCATGGTTTTGTATCTCGCCCCGATAGAGCCAATGGTATAGCTGTCAATTTTAGCTTGGTTCTGCGCGTTAACCTGTTGCTCACCACCATAATACAAGCCAGCGCTTAAGAATAAGCCAGGAATTTGTGTGATGCGATATTCACCAAATAAACTAGCCGTTTTTTCTGGGGTATTCTCAGGGGTGTTGCCATTCGTCGCGGCATCCGGTGTTTTTAATTTTGCATCCATGAGCATTGCTGAAGCAGCTATAGATAATTGATCAGTAATTTCACCGGTTGCTGCAAACTCCAAACCTCGATAATTACCATCACCATTTACCCTAAAAGTATTAGTAGCAGGATCAACAAATGCCGCAGCACGTTCAATATCGAAATATGCTAACTGCACTAGGAAATTATTAAATACTTGTGTTTTGAAACCAATTTCTTTTTGCTTGGATTTTGCAGGATCTAACAATTCACCAGCATTTGCACGGTTTGCTGGGGCTTGACCACTGTCCTCAAATCCTTCGATGTAGCTTGTATAGATTGAAACATTAGGTTGTAATTTATACATCAATGCGACTGAAGGCGTTACTTCATTCGCATTAAAGCGGGTTATAGTTGTGCCGGTTGAATTAATCGTCTTAGATTCAGTTTCATATCGGCTTTGCCGCGCCCCTACCATCAAGTTTAATTTGTCCGTCAATGCCATCTGGTCAAATACATACCAACCACGGTCATTAATCGTTTGATCTGATAAGGTATTGTTAGAAACTGCTCCAAGCACTGGAATAGCTCTTGGATTATAGTAGTTCTGTGTTACAACTCCAGGTCTAGCAAACCCAGGCGTTACTCCCTCGCGTTCATTACTGGTAAAGCCAAACGTCAGCTGATGTTTGATTACGCCAGTTTCAATATAGCCAAAAAGCTCGGTACGATAATTGGTATTAGTAAACTCCTGATTACGGGTAAAGAACACTTGTAGTTCGCCCTCACCAGTCGCAACATTGTAGTTTTGAAATTGTGAGAAGTTTCGATCGCGTTCTGTTTTTGCACGTCCAGCTTCAAAGAGTAAGTTCCAGTTTTCACTCAACGCATAGTCTGTTCTGAACAACACATTAGTAGCCTCTGCATCGTAACGCTGCCATTTTCCAGCTAAATTTTGTGATGAATCTGGCACAGGCGGCAAATTAATTTTGCCGTTTACCGCAGCAGGCAAAGCAATTGCAGCTTGCTCAGAAACATCTTTGCGATAATTCTCCAAATCTAGTTTGAAGGAAAGTTTGTCATTAAATTTCCAATCCAATGCTGCTGAAGCTAAGCCTCGACTTCCTTCGTAATTATCAACACCGATTTCTTCACTACCAGTAACTAGGTTAATACGCGCCCCAAACTGTTTTTCGCTACCAAACCGATTGCCGTAATCAATATGCGCACTTCGGCCACCGAATTGATTGGTTGAAATCGTCAGGCTTTTATTCTCGGTATTTCCTGCGCGTTTTGTAACAAGATTGACAATACCAGATGGCGGCACCAAGCCATAATACAGTGAAGAAGCACCTTTTAAGACCTCAACTCGCTCCTTATTTTCTAGTGGCGTGTCTATTAAATTGATAATTGGCAAAGATCCGTTTAACCTATAGTTGCCTCGGTTCTCTACCAAAATGCCACGAATCGCAATATTGTCGTAAGTTGAACCGTTTAACTGTGAGCGTGTTACCCCAGCTGTATTTCTTAATGCCCCAAATAAATTGTTTGTCGCCTGCGCATCCAATACCTCACGGGTGACTGAATTCACTGTAAGTGGCACATCCATTGGGTCCATATCTCTAAAAGTACCCACCTGTACTGATTTGGAATTAAAGCTGCCACGATTATTTGAGGATACTTCAACTTGGTCTAAGGTAATTGCCTCATCAGCGTAAGCAATATGGCTAAAAAAAGATAACGCCAATAAAATTTTTCTTGGGCGATTCAAAATAATTTCCTTCATTGCAAGGGCTATTAACTCACATTGATGTTTATTAAAAGTTAATATTCAGTTCATAAAAAATAGCCGTCTTATAGGTGCGTACACCAAGCGGCTGATAGCGTTAGTTAAAGGAGATTTAATCTAACTCGTACTTTGAACACAAGAATCTGTGCTAATTAACAGATTTAACATGTTAGGGAATAAATCCATCAATATGTTAATGATAATTATTCTCATTAGCATTGTCAATTAATATAAAATGATTCAATCCTGTAATAAATTGGAATTAATATTTCAGAGGGCTTTTGAATGGTGAACAAAAAACGTTTATATCTGTTGAATCCGCAAAGCGGACTGTCAACTATAGAAGCTAACCGACTGTGATCGGCCCATAGCAGTCACTGATTTATCGATTTACACGATTAGTTCGGCGTCGCCTAGTTTAGTAAGTAGATAGCCATTATTGTCTACCCAAGCGCGCTATGACCCGTACGTATATCAGCTCGCTAAGTAGCTCGACCAGAGTCTGGGTAACAATTATGGCAGGGAGAATCGGGACAGCTCCAGGTACAGCTAATGCCAGCGGTAAGACCACAAGTGAGTTTCTTGTACCCGCACTAAATGCAATTGCTCGCCCAGCTGCTGCTTCGAGGCGGAACATACGCCCCATCAGCCAGCCTGCTAAAGGTGCTATTACTGCGAATGCAAGATAAACAGGAATTACCCCGAAAGTCGCATCGGCTGCGAAACCAAGCTGTGGTACAACTGCCGCCACGACAATGAATAATACCAATGCCGTAGCAGGCACTGGCGCCAAGCCCAACATGGCAGACACTTTGGCACCGCTTTGCGTACGAGAGGCCCATAATTGAACTATCACGGCAAGCGCGAGAGGTACCATAATTAGCCAAACAAAGGCATGGACAAATGGTTCAGGTTGCACCAAGTTAGCAGCATTGCTCCCAAGTAGTATGTTGAGGTAAACAGGCAGCAACAACATCTGTACAACCAACAGGACGGGAGTGGCTGCGAGGAGTAACCGTGCATCGGCCTTTCCTAAGTGTGAAAAAGTTACAACGTAGTCGATACATGGAGTAAGCAAAACGAGCAGAACACCAAGCTGGATCAGAGGTTGAGGCGAAACAAACTGCAATAGGCCGGCAACGATCAGAGGTATAATCACAAAGTTTGTTAACAGGAGTGCAGTCAAAAACCTTACTCGGGTGAATGCTTGTTTAAGTTCTGCCAATGGAACTTGCAAAAAAGTCACGAAAAGCATAAGTGCCAGAGCTGGATTAACCCAAGCCTCCAACGCACTAGTTCCGGATACCACAAGAGCGACAATGGCAGCAATTATTACAGCTCCAAAATAAATTATGATTTGATGGTTCTCTAACTTATCTCTTAAGTTCTGCATATTTGTTTTTTTCTAAAGTTCTTATAAATTAGGAACGCAATCCACTTAGGATTCTATTTTGCAATTGGCTCCAAGCTAATATAGCTAAAGGGATTAATAAAAGACTATAGCTTAGCCATACACCATAAGTTCCGTCTGGTCCCCATGGCTCAGTAACTGAATGCCAATAACTATTATCTAAGCCCGGTAAGACATTCGCCTCACTGAACTCATGAAAAGCATAGACAAAAAGTTGTATTGCAAAGAGAGTAAGGAAAATACCCGTAATCTTAAACACTAATCCAAGATTCACGCGTTTTCCATATTTCGACCATAACAGTGCAACTGCACCTGCAGCTAGAAGACCTCCACAAGCAGTCAACATCAACATAAACTTACTCTGAAAGCTCGCTAACACTGCAATCAATGTTGCTGCTTCAACCCCTTCGCGTCCGACCATAAGTAATGCGAAAGAAAAAATGCCAGCCTCAATTAAATAGGATTGTTGCTCCGATAGCGCTTGGAGTCTTAATCTTATTTCCTGCCCCATATTTTTACCGTGACGCATCATATGAAATACGCACAAAACGATTAGAACGGCTGCTACAATCGCCATCCATCCTTCCCAAACAGGTGACATAGAGCCATATTCAGCCAAATAATAACCTAGCGCTATAGATAAAAATATGGCAACGAAAGTGCCATAAAGTAAGGGTGTGACTAATTTATGGTTATCAGTTTTTCGGAGAAATGTTATAGCAACCACAATGATGAGTAAGGCTTCTAAACCCTCTCGAAAAGTTGTCAAAAATGTAGCTAGCATATGAGATCGATAAAAGTGTAATTATCTTGTTTGTAATGATAATCATTATTATAAACTAGTTCGGCTTTAGAATAAGTTTTAATGAAGGTCCGCTTCGGGCCGATTGCTGAATTTAGAAAACTTAGCTGAACGGCAGCTTTGTCCCCTTGAATTCAACCGGTCGATGCAACATATTGGGCAAATCTTTCTGCCGGTGTTTG
>VFQO010000850.1_pt1 | contig 28511 bp, 30 predicted proteins | sample 3512331 | NCBI WGS metagenome assembly VFQO01 (sample SAMN10412371, study PRJNA504923) | tailings metagenome | isolation source: Replicate 3 from Balatoc abandoned mine | place: Philippines: Itogon, Benguet | collected 2017-08-28 | reverse complement strand
GCCCCGGCCGAACCGCGCACCGGTTCGATCGACGGCGGTGATGCCGGCGCCTCGCCCGATGGTTCGCTGCAACCGGCCGAGTAATCGGCCGGGGCGGTTCCCCAGCAATCTGACCCGATAACGAGAAAGAGTTCGGTCATGTCTATTCGTCTCGGAGGCATTATTGCAGGCCTCGGCATCACTCTGGTGCTGCTGCTCTGGTCGTTCCTGCCCGGTGCCTATAACTTCGCGTTCGGCCCTGCGCCGGAAAAGCAGGCGTCCTACGCCTTCTATGAGCATGGCGAAGGCCCCGAAGGCGGCTTTTCGTTCGACGGCCCGCTCGGCACGTGGGACGTGGCCCAGCTTCAGCGCGGGTATCAGGTCTACAAGGAAGTCTGCTCGGCCTGCCACAGCCTGAAGTTCGTTTCCTTCCGCAACCTGCAGCAGCTTGGCTACAGCGAAGCCGAAGTTGATGCGGAAGCTGCGGCGTGGACCGTTCCGGGGATCGATCCCGCCACCGGCGAGACGACCACCCGTCCGGGTGAGCCGACCGACTTCTTCCCGTCGCCCTATCCCAATGCGATTGCCGCTGCGGCCGCGAACAATAACGCGATCCCGCCAGACCTCTCGCTGATGACCAAGGCGCGTCACGACGGTTCGAACTACGTCTACGACCTGCTGGTTGGCTATGGCGAGCCCGACCCCGCCAAGGCTGCGAAGCTCGGCTTCGAGACCCCGACCGGGCTGTACTTCAACAAGCACTTCCCGAACGTCAACATCGCCATGCCCCCGCCGCTCGCGATCGACGGTCAGGTGACCTATGCCGACGGCACCAACGCCACCATTCCGCAGATGGCCAAGGACGTGGCCGCGTTCCTGACCTGGACGGCGGAACCCTCGCTGGTCGAACGCAAGCAGACCGGTTGGGCGGTGCTCGGCTTCCTGCTGTTCGCCACCACTCTGGCGTTCCTCAGCTACAAGCAGGTCTGGGCCGGCATGAAGCCGAAGAAGAAGTAAGCTTCTTCGCCCCGTAACGCACACGAGCGCCCCGTCATCCCCTTGCGGATGGCGGGGCGCTCTGCTTTGAAAGAGCCGAAAGGGGCCTGCCGACATGAAACCGCCGCATCTCTCGCCGGAAGAGCTCAAGGGGCTGGTGCGTACCGTCCCCGATTTCCCGCATCCGGGGATCCAGTTCCGCGATATCACTACGCTGATTGGTCACCATCAGGGCATGGCGGCGAGTGTGCATCATCTCGCCGAAGCAGCAGCGGCAGCCGGGGCGGACAAGATCGCCGGGATGGAAGCGCGCGGGTTTATTTTCGGCGCGGCGGTGGCGGTGCAGCTGGGCGTCGGCTTCGTGCCGGTCAGGAAGCCCGGCAAGCTGCCGATCCAGACGATCGGGATCGACTATGCGCTCGAATATGGCACCGACCGCCTCGAGATAGACCCGGATGCCATTGCGCCCGGGCAGAAGGTGGTGATCGTCGATGATCTCATCGCTACCGGCGGCACCGCGCTCGCCTCGGCCGAGCTGCTTCGCATGGCCGGCGCAGTTGTCAGTGATGCGCTGTTCGTGATCGACCTGCCCGATCTGGGCGGGGCAGATCGTCTGCGTGCAGCGGGGATAACGGTCAGCGCGCTGATGGAATTCGAAGGCGACTGATCAGGCCAGCCGCGCGACCTCGGCCAGCACGCGCTCGGCCCATTCGGGGCGGCAGATCAAGAGATCGGGCATGTAGGTATCGGCCTGGTTGTAGACCAGCGGCGATCCGTCGATCCGCGAACAATGCAGCCCGTAGGCCTGCGCCACGGCCACCGGCGCGCAGCTGTCCCATTCGTACTGCCCGCCCGAATGGAGGTAGATCTCGGCCTCGCCGCGGACCACTGCCATCGCCTTCGCCCCGGCACTGCCCATCGGCACCAGCTCGCCGCCAAGCGCATCGGCCACCGCCTGCGCTTCATGCGCGGGCCGGGTGCGGCTGACGAGAAAGCGCGGGCGGCTCGCCGCTGCGGGAAGGGTCTGCGGCGCATCCGAGCGCAGCACAACCCCGCCATCGAGCCCGGGCAGCGCCACCGCGCCGACTGTGGCCACCCCGTCAATCGCCAGCGCGACATGCACCGCCCAGTCGCTGCGTTCCTCGCCATATTCGCGGGTGCCATCGACCGGATCGACGATCCACACCCGGCCCTTGGCGAGGCGCGCGGGATTGTCCTTTTCCTCTTCGGACAGCAGCCCGTCATCGGGGCGCAGGTGCCGGATCGCGTGGCACAGGAACTGGTTGGCCGTGGCATCGCCTGCCTTGCCCAGCGCCTTGCCATCGAACATCCCGCTGGCGCGTACCGCCATCAGCAGCACACCCGCGTGATCGGCCAGCTGCGCGGCCAGCGCGGCATCGGTCAGATCGGCAGCACTCATTTGAGCGGGAGGATCTGCTGGATGATGAAGCGCGCGGCTTCCTCGGGCGTCATGTCGACGGTGTTCACGCGGATCTCCGGATGTTCGGGCGCTTCATAGGGACTGTCGATCCCGGTGAAGTTGCTGAGCTTGCCCGCCCGCGCCTTCTTGTAAAGCCCCTTCACGTCGCGGCCTTCTGCGACCTCAAGCGGGGTGTCGACGAAGATCTCGACGAACTCGCCCGGCGGCAGCATGTCGCGCACCATCTGTCGTTCGGCGCGGAACGGCGAGATGAAGGCGGTGAGCACGATCAGCCCCGCATCGGCCATCAGCTTGGCGACTTCGCCCACGCGGCGGATATTCTCGATCCGGTCGGCCTCGGTAAAGCCGAGATCGCGGTTGAGCCCGTGCCGGACATTGTCGCCGTCCAGCAGGAAGGTGTGGCGGTTCATCACGAACAGCTGCTTTTCGACCTCGTTGGCGATGGTCGATTTGCCGCTGCCCGAAAGCCCGGTGAACCACAGCACCCGTGGTGTCTGGTTCTTCATCGCCGCATGATCGTCACGCGTGATCGCAGTCGGCTGCCAGTGGACATTGTCCGCGCGGCGCAGGCTGAATTCGATCATCCCGGCGGCGACGGTCGCATTGGTGAACTTGTCGATCAGGATGAACCCGCCGAGCTCGCGGTTCGTGCTATAGGGCTCGAACACGATCGGCCGGTCAGTCGCGAATTCGGCGACGCCGATGGAATTCAATTCGAGCGTCTTGGCCGCCAGCCGTTCGAGGCTGTTGACGTCGATCTCGTATTCGGGCGCCTGCACCGTGGCGGTGACCATCTGGGTGCCAAGCTTGAGCCAGTAGCCGCGTCCCGGCTTCAGCGCCTCCTCGTCCATCCAAACGAAGGTCGCGCGGAACTGGTCGGAGACTTGCGGCGGATCGCCCGCCGCCGCGATCATGTCGCCGCGGCTGCAATCGACCTCGTCGGCGAGGGTGAGCGTGACAGACTGGCCCGCCACCGCCTCGTCGAGATCGCCATCAAAGGTCGTGATCGTCTTGACTGTGCTGGTCTTGCCCGAAGGCACGATCCGCACCGGATCGTCTGGCCGGATGGTGCCGCTGGCAATCTGTCCGGCAAATCCGCGGAAATCGAGGTTGGGGCGGTTCACCCACTGCACCGGCATGCGGAACGACTGAGCCTGCACGGCGGCACTATCCACCGGAAGGCTTTCCAGATGTGCGATCAGTGCCGGCCCGCCATACCACGGCGTATTGGCCGACGGCGCTGTCGTGATGTTGTCGCCCTTGAAGCCCGAGATCGGAATTGCGGTGAATTCGGCAATGCCGATGCTTGTGGCAAAGGCGTGATAATCACTGACGATCGCGTCAAAGACCGCCTGATCGTACCCGACCAGATCCATCTTGTTCACCGCCAGCACCAGATGGCGGATGCCAAGCAGGTGGACGAGATAGGAATGCCGCCGCGTCTGTTGCAGCACGCCCTTGCGCGCATCGATCAGGATCACCGCGCAATCCGCCGTCGAAGCGCCGGTGACCATATTGCGGGTATATTGTTCGTGACCCGGCGTATCGGCGACGATGAACTTGCGCTTCTCGGTGGTGAAAAAGCGGTAGGCGACATCGATGGTGATGCCCTGTTCGCGTTCGGCCGCGAGGCCATCGACCAGCAGCGCGAAATCGATCTCCTCGCCCTGCGTGCCGTGCCGCTTGCTGTCGCTTTCGAGCGCGGCAAGCTGATCTTCGAAGATCATCTTGGAATCGTAGAGCAGCCGCCCGATCAGCGTCGATTTGCCGTCATCCACGCTGCCGCAGGTGATGAAGCGCAGCAGGCTCTTGTGCTGGTGCTGGTCGAGATAGGCCTCGATATCCTCGGCGATCAGCGCGTCGGTCTGGAAGGAGGAGGGCGTTTCCATCAGAAATACCCTTCCTGCTTCTTGTCTTCCATCGAGGCGGACTGGCCCTTGTCGATCGCGCGGCCCTGCCGTTCGGAACTGGTGGCGAGCAGCATTTCCTGGATGATGGTGTTCATGTCGGCCGCCTCGCTCACGGTCGCGCCGGTCAGCGGGTAGCAGCCCAAAGTGCGGAAGCGCACCGGGCGGGTCACGGGTTCTTCGCCCGGTTCGAGCCGGAAGCGATCATCATCGACCACCAGAATCATCCCGTCGCGCTCGACCGTGGGGCGCGGCTTGGAGAAGTAGAGCGGCACGATGTCGATGTTCTCGAGCGCGATGTATTGCCAGATGTCGAGCTCGGTCCAGTTGGAGAGCGGGAAGACGCGGATGCTTTCGCCCTTGTTCTTCTTGGCGTTGTAGAGGTTCCACAGCTCGGGGCGCTGGTTCTTCGGGTCCCAGCGGTGCGCGGCAGTGCGGAAGCTGAAAATGCGTTCCTTGGCGCGCGCCTTTTCCTCATCGCGCCGTCCGCCGCCGAACGCCGCATCGAACCCGTGGGCGGTGAGCGCGCGCTTGAGCGGATCGGTCAGCTGCGCTTGGCTGTAGAGCGCGCTGCCGGTGTCGAACGGGTTGATGCCCTGCGCTTCGGCGTCCTCGTTTTCAGCGATGATCAGCTCGAGCCCGTATTCGCGCACTGTCCGGTCGCGGTGGGCGAGAAGATCCTTGAAATCCCATCCGCTGGCGACGTGCAGCATCGGAAACGGCGGCGGCGCAGGATAGAACGCCTTGCGCGCCAGATGCAGCATCACCGAGGAATCCTTGCCCACCGAATAGAGCATCACCGGGTTTTCCGCCTCGGCCACGACTTCGCGGAAGATGTGAATGCTTTCGGCTTCGAGCCGTTCAAGATGGGTCAGACTTCGCATGTGTCGCAGCTACACCTTACAACCTCGCAGACAACTACAGTTTTGTTTGGGCCCGGTGAAGCGCAGGCATTGTGTATGGGGCGTATCAGGCCGGGACGGGTTGCCCTTGCGCGATTGCCTCGGCTATGGTCGCCCGGTGCGCACGGGGCGCGCAGTTCTCGAAACCGCAAAGGAGCGCCGGAGCCGCCAATGGCTGATGCCTTGACGCTTTTGACGCTGGCCGCCCTACCCTTCGTTGCCGCGCTGGCGATTGCGCTGGCGCCGCAAGCGCCGCGGGCGGTGCATTCGGGCATCGCCGCAGCCGCCAGCGCGCTAGGGCTTGGTCTGCTCGGCACGCTTGCCGCGCAGGTGATGGGTGGCGCTGTGCCGACGGCGACCCTCGAGTGGGTGCCGACGCTTGGGCTTGATCTGACATTGATGGTCGATCCGCTCGGGCTGATGTTCGCCGGACTGATCCTCGGCATCGGGTTGCTGGTGGTGATCTTCGCCCATAACTACCTCTATGCCGACGAGCCGAGCGGCCGGTTCTTTGCCAGCCTGATGCTGTTCCAGGGCGCGATGCTGGGGATCGTGATCGCCGGCAACGTGCTGCTCTTGCTGGTGTTCTGGGAGCTGACGAGCCTCGCCTCGTTCCTGCTGATCGGGTTCTGGCAGCACAAGCCGGAAGCCCGGCAAGGCGCGCGCATGGCATTGGCGGTGACAGGCGGCGGCGGCCTCGCGCTGATCGGGGGTATGGTGCTGCTGGGCATGGTGGCGGGATCGTTCGATCTGGCGACGATCCTCGCGCGCGGCGACATGGTGCGCGCTTCGCCGCACTATCCGGTGATCCTCAGCCTGATCCTGATCGGCTGCTTCACCAAGTCGGCCCAGTTCCCGTTCCACTTCTGGCTGCCCCACGCGATGGCCGCGCCGACGCCGGTCAGCGCCTACCTCCATTCGGCGACGATGGTGAAGGCGGGGGTTTTCCTGCTCGCGCGGTTGTGGCCGGTGCTTGCGGGAACCGAGGTCTATACGCTGATCGTGACCACCACCGGTCTGGTGACGATGGTGCTGGGGGCCGTGGTTGCGCTATTCCGGCACGACCTAAAAAGCATCCTCGCCTATTCGACCATCTCGCAGCTCGGGATGCTGGTGATGCTGCTGGGCTTCAGCCTCGAAGCCGCGGCGCTGGCGGCTGTGCTGCACATCCTCAACCACGCCGCTTTCAAGGCCGCGCTGTTCATGAGTGCCGGGATCGTCGAGCATGAAACGGGCACCCGCGATATCCGCCGCCTGGGAGGCCTTGCCAAGGCGATGCCGTTGACCGCGCTCATCGCCACGCTGGCTGCCGCTTCGATGGCGGGGCTGCCGCCAATGGGCGGGTTCATTTCCAAGGAGCTGATGCTTTACCAGACACCGGAGCTGGCGCTCTTCGGCGTGCCGTGGCTGCTGCTGGTGCTGGCGACCATCGGCGCGACGTTCTCCGTCGGCTATTCGCTGCGGCTCGCATGGCACCTGTTTTTCGGGACTCCGCGCGAGGCCGAACCTTTCTCCCGTGCGCATGATCCCGGCGCAGGGATGTGGGCCTCGCCCGCTATCCTGACCACGCTGGCAGCGCTGTTGGGCCTAGTTCCCATGACCCTCGCCGCGCCGCTGGTGGGAGCGGTGACGGCTGCGGTGACAGGTTCCGACGCGCCGGTTTTCGACCTGGCTTTGTGGCACGGGATCAACCTTGCGCTCATCCTCAGCTTGATCGCTGTGGCGGGGGGCGCATTGCTGCTGCGGTACCATGCCGGACTGTTGGTCGCGTGGGAGCGCGCGCGGCTTCCCGATGCGAAGCGCACATTCGAAGCCGTGCTCGCGCATGCCGATGGGGCGGTGCGCAAGGCGATAACCGCCGTGCACACGCCGTCCCTGCAAAGGATGCTGCTGGCGAGTATCGTCGTTATTGTCTTCCTTGTGATCGAGGGTGCGCTGGTGGGCGGTGGCAGCCTTTCGGGTGCACGTGCCGGACAGAGCGCGCCCGCGCCCGCGATCATCGCTTGGGCGCTGCTGGTCGCGGCAACCGCAGCGGTGGTGGCAGACACGCGCAACCGCCTGCGGGCGCTGATCTTCGTGAGCGTGATCGGCCTCGTGGTGAGCCTCACCTTCGTCCAGTTCTCCGCGCCCGATCTCGCACTCACCCAGATCTCGGTCGAGGTGGTGACGGTGCTGTTGCTGCTGCTCGCGCTCAACCTCCTGCCCAAAGGCCCGCCGCCCTTGTCGCGCGCGCCGCGTAAATGGCGCGACGGGGCGCTGGCGATTGCCGGGGGCGTGCTGGTCGGCGGGCTGGCATGGGCGATGCTGACCCGCGAGCCCGTTCCGAGCATCGCCGCCTTTCACATCGCCAATGCCAAGCCGGGCGGGGGCGGGACCAATATCGTCAACGTCATACTCGTCGATTTCCGCGCCTTCGATACGCTCGGCGAGATCATCGTGCTGGGGATTGCAGGCCTGGCGATTTTCGCTCTGCTCGACACCACGGCGGTCGGCGCGGCGGGGGCACGGCTGCGGGCCTGGCGCGAAGATACGCCACATTCGCCAGAACGGCATCCGATGATGCTGCTCGCCGCGAGCCGGATCATCCTGCCGCTGACGCTGACGGTTGGCATCTACCTGTTCCTGCGCGGCCATAACCAGCCGGGCGGCGGGTTCATCGCCGCGCTGGTGGTGGCGATTGCCTTCCTCGTCCAGTATCTCGCCGCGGGCTTCGACTGGTCGGAACAGCGGCGGCGGTTCGGAGAGCACCAGCTGATCGGCTGGGGCGTGCTCACCGCGATGGCGACGGGTCTTGGCGCGATGCTGCTGGGCGCGCCCTTCCTGACTTCGTGGTTCGACTATTTCCACCTTCCGCTGATCGGGACGTTCGAACTGGCAAGCGCGATGCTGTTCGATGCCGGCGTGTTCCTGACGGTGCTCGGCGCGGTGATGCTCGCCTTGGCGCAGCTCAGCCACATCGCCCAGCGCGCCGCGCGCGCCGCAAGCACAGGGGAGGGCGAGCAATGAGCTACGAATTCCTTCTGGCGAGCGCGATCGGCGTACTGGTGGCGGGCGGCATCTATCTCGCACTGCGTGCGCGAACCTTCCAGGTGGTGCTGGGCCTCACGCTCATCTCCTATGCGGTGAACCTGTTCCTGTTCGCTTCGGGACGGCTGGTGCTGAACCGCCCGCCGATCTGGGATAAGGCGGTGAGCGAGTATACCGATCCGCTTCCGCAGGCGCTGGTGCTGACCGCGATCGTCATCACCTTCGGCATGACCGCGCTGGTGGTGATCCTGAGCCTGCGGAGCTTCCTCGAGACGGGCAGCGATCATGTCGATGGCGACACTGTGCCGTGCGACGGGCAGGACGGCACGGCCGGAAGCGGCGGGGAGCCACCGCAGCCATGACCCTCGTCGAACATCTGCCGATCCTGCCAATCGTAATCCCCGCGCTGGCCGCGCCGGCCGCGTTGCTGGTGATGCGGCGCAGCCGGGCGCTCGGGATCGGGATTTCGATTGCCGCCTGCCTCGGGATACTGGGGGCGGCGATTGCCCTACTGGTGGTGAGCGCTGACGGCACGATCACGCCCTATGCGGTGGGCGATTGGCCTGCGCCCTTTGGGATCGTGGTGGTGGCAGACCGGTTGGCGGCAATCATGCTCACGTTGTCGGCATCGCTGGGGCTGCTTGCCCTTACCCATGCCGTGCTGACCCGGGCTGATCGCAAGGGCTGGCATTTCCACCCACTGCTCCAGTTCCAGCTGATGGGGCTGAATGGCGCCTTTCTGACGGGCGATCTGTTCAACCTGTTCGTGTTTTTCGAGGTGCTGCTGATCGCCTCCTACGGCTTGATGCTGCACGGGCAGGGCGCGGCGCGGCTGAAGGCGGGGGTGCAATATGTGATCGTCAACCTTGTCGGCTCTTCGCTGTTCCTGATTGCCTTGGGGCTGCTCTATGCGCTGACCGGCACGCTCAACATGGCCGACATGGGACTGAGGGTGGCGGAGATCGCTCCCGCCGATCAGGGTCTGCTGCGGATAGCCGCGCTGCTGCTGGTGAGTGTTTTTGCGCTGAAGGCGGCGGTGGTGCCGCTCCATCTGTGGTTGCCGCGCACCTATGCGGTGTCCACTCCGGCGGTTGCGGCGCTGTTTGCGATCATGACCAAGGTCGGGGTCTATGCGATCATCCGGGTGGTGCCGCAGGTGTTCGGCGAGGGTGCCGGCGCGGCCGCATGGGTGCCCGCGCCTTACCTGTTCCCGGCGGCGCTCGTCAGCGCAGTGATCGGGTTCGCCGGGGTGTTTGTCGCCCGCAGCCTCAGCGAGCAGGCGGCCTATGCTGTAATCGGATCGACCGGGACGCTGCTGATCGCGGTCGCCGGTTGGACGGCGGACAGCCTTGGCGCGGCGCTGTTCTATCTCGTCCATTCGACTCTTGCCGCGGCGGTGCTGTTTCTGGTTGCGGATGTGGTTGCACGGCGGCGCGGATCGTCTGGCGATAGTGCGGTGCCTGGGCCCGCCTTCGCCGCGCGTGGCGGGGTGGGGTTGATGTTCATGGCCGCCGCCATCGCAGCCACCGGCCTTCCGCCGCTGTCGGGCTTCATCGGGAAACTGATGATCCTCAAGGCGACCGCAGCTTCGCCGGACTGGGGCTGGGGGTGGGGGGTAATTCTCGGCACCACCTTCATCGGGGTGATCGGCTTTGCCAGGGTCGGCAGCGCGATTTTCTGGAAATCGACGGGCGATGATCTGTCGTCCGTGGCGTCGCAGCGCCGCGCGGATCTTGCCGCACCCGCGATAGCGCTGCTCCTGCTTGCGGCATTGTCGGCCGGGGCGGGTTGGGTCAGCGCCTATGCAGGTGCGGCTGCGGCACAAGTGCTCAACCCGGCAGCCTATGTCGCCGCCGTGCTGGCCGAGGCCCTGCCATGAACCGTCTTCTGCCCCACCCCGGCCTCAGCGTGCTGCTCGCCATCCTGTGGGTGGTGATGGTCAATGATCTGACCTTCGGCGCGCTGTTCCTTGGTCTTGTGGTCGGCGTGCTGGTGCCCCTGTTCACCGCGCCGTGGTGGCCGGAACGACCGCGTGTGCGGTTCCTGCCCGCTTTCGCCTATATGGGCGTGGTCTTGTGGGACATCCTGATCGCCAATTTCCAGGTCGCCGCGATCATCCTGTTCAAGCCCGTGCGTGACCTCAGGCCCGCGTGGCTGACGATCCCGCTTGAGCTGCGTTCACCCGAGGCGATCACGGTGTTTGCCGGCACCATAAGCCTCACGCCTGGCACCGTGTCGGTCGATGTTTCGGCCTGCGGACGCTTCCTGCTGGTCCACGCGCTCCACGCACCCGATCCCGCCGCGGAGATCGCCAAGGCCAAGGCGCGCTACGAGGCACGGCTGAAGAGGATTTTCGTATGACGGGCTCTGTCCTCGACTGGGCATTGACCTTCGGCTTTGCCGCTTTGGGCATCGCGCTCGTGCTCAACCTTTGGCGACTGCTGAAGGGCCCCGGCGTGGCTGACCGCATCCTCGCGCTCGACACGATGGTGATCAACGGTATCGGTCTGATCGTGCTTGGCGGTATCGCGAGCGGCAGCGGCACATCGTTCGAAGCAGCGCTGCTGATGGCGATGGTCGGCTTCGTGGGGACGGTGGCCTATGCCAAGTTCCTGCTGCGCGGAGATATCATCGAATGAGCGCGCCTGTGTCCCTTGCCGAGCTGCTGGTCAGCTTCGCCATCGTTCTGGGCGGCGTTTTTGCGCTTGTTGGCAGCTGGGGGCTGGTGCGCCTGCCTTCATTGATGGAGCGGCTGCACGGCCCGACCAAGGCGACCACGCTGGGACTGGGGGCAATGCTGATCGGGTCGGTCTTGTGGTTCCAGCTGATCAAGGGAGAGTGGACCACGCATGAATTGCTGGTGACGCTGTTCCTGTTCCTCACCGCGCCGATTTCGGCCAACCTGATTGCCAAGGTGCATCTGCTGCGGCTGCAGCAGGGGCAGCCCGGCGAGGTGATCGGTCCAGCCGGTTCGCCGCCTGCGCCCAGTGCCGAAGCCGAATGGTCAACCTTCGAGGCGCCGCGGGAAGGATCGGCAGGCGATATGGCGGGGGATTGAAGGGGCATTAGAGCATCACGCGGAAAACTGGGCACCGGCTTTCCGCAAAAGCGATGCGGCAACCCAATTCTAGCGCAGCGGATCGACCGCGACCTGACCTTCTCTGACCTCGTAATGCAGATGCGGCCCGGTCGAACGCCCGGTTGATCCGACATAGCCGATAACCTGGTCCTTCTTCACGCTCTCGCCCGGCGCCACCGCCACGCCTGAAAGATGGCCGTAGCGGGTTTCGACCGCGCCGCCGTGGTTGACCGCGACCAGCAGACCATAGCCGCCGCTCCATCCCGCGACATCGACCACCCCATCAGCCGTCGCGAGAACGGGCGTTCCTGTCGGGGCGGCGAGGTCCACGCCCGCATGGGGCTGATATCGGCCGGAGAGCGGATGGAAGCGGTAGCCGAAGCCACTGGTCAGCCGTGCGCCCCCCAAAGGCAGCCCCGTCGGGACACCTCCGATGACGGCCCCTGTGCCTCTGCGTCGGACAGGGGTTCGGGCGAAGGTCACGATCACCGCACCGGGATTGCCGCTGCGCGCCTCGTACCGGCGCTCTCCCAGCGCATCGCCGGCGCGGGCAAGTTGCACCCGGCCGACAGGCGCGTCGATCGTGATCGGAGAATAGTCGGAGTCTTCGGGAGTCGTGAGCGCCTCACCGGGATCGGGAAGGGGCAGGCTTGCTTCAGCGGCGTTGCCGGAGGCCGACAGCGGCACAGTGTAGAGCAACGCAGCCAGCGCTGTGGCGGCCGAGGGAAAGCGACAGGTTGAACCCGTGCGGCGGCTCACAACACGATCTGCCCAAGTGCCAGCACACCGCCCCATCCGATGGCCACCCCGTACGGCACGCCCTTCGAATCCTTGCGGGAGATGCGTCCACGCGCTTTGATTATCAGCACTGCCATCATCGCCAACCCGACCAGCGAGATGGAAAGCATCAGCGGAAAGAAGCTGCCCAGAGGTAGCCAAGATGCAACCGCTGCATAGAACTTACCATCCCCGCCGCCCCAGATCTTGGTGGCAAAGAGCGTTACCCCGATTGCCAGCGCGATCCCGAAGTGCGCGAGATGGCTCAGAAATACCGACAGGTCCCCACCGATCGCCGCGAAGGCGAGGCCGCCAATCAACGTTGCAAGGCACAGCCAGTTGGACAGGTGACGCCGGGTAATGTCGGTCCACGAGCCGTAGGCTGCAAGGCCGGCCAGCAGGCCAAGTCCGATCAGTTCGAGGGGGGGCATGGTTTGCTAATGCTCGGGATCAGGGCTTGTCGAGGTAGACCCGCACCGCCCCCGCGGGCGCATTGCCCTTGCGAACCGTTACGGCAGCCAGCTGGCGCGCGCCGGGCAGTTTGATCCGGATCGGCTTCGGTGCCTGCGCGGTTTGGGCGCGTGGTGCGCCGATCATGATCGGCGCGCGGACCACCGCACCGTCGATCTTGCGCTCTGCGAGCCTTGCAGTCGCCGCGGGCTGGGCAGGCTGGGTGCGGATGAACACCTCGCGCACCTTGGTCTGTTTCAGCGCAAGCGGGCGCGCCGTCTGGACGCGGGGCTTGGCGATCGCAACCGCAGCAGTCGGTTCGGCGGGTTCGGCCTGCGCCATCATCGGTTCGGCCAAGACAGGCGCGGCCTGGCGGGCGAGCATGATCTGCTCGTCCACCTTGGCGAGATTGCGCCGGAACCGCATGTCCGTGGGATCGAGGTCGATGGCGCGCGTGAACATGTCGCGGGCCATATCCTGACGCCCCATCGCCGCATAGGCGACCGCCATGCCATTAAAGGCTTCGGGTGCGAAGGCGGGGTTGTAGGAGGCCTGGCGGAAGGCCTCGATCGCCTTGGTCGGGCGACCGCCTGCGAGGTGCACGCGCCCTGCCTCGAGGCGCTGCGCGAAGTAATCCGACATATCAACCTGCTGTGCAGAGCGCGAACGCGGACCGAAATCGATGATGCCGCATCCGGCGGTCATTAGGCATACGAGCGCACCGGCAATTGCCAATACCTTCATCGCTATCCTCCTGTAAGAGCTGGAATAAGTTCACGAACCACGCGCAAACCGGCGGGCAGCATCAACACGCCGATCATAACCGGCAGCATGAACACGACCAGCGGAATTGAAATCAGTACCGGCAGGCGATGCGCCTTCTCTTCGGCCCGCATCCGGCGCTTCTCGCGCATTTCCTCGGCATATACGCGAAGCGTGCCACCTAGGCTCGTGCCGAGCTTGTCGGACTGGATCAGCAGCGTCGCAAAGGAGCGGATCTCATCGACAGCTGCGGTATCAGCGAGCGTGCGGAAGGCCTCGTCACGCGAAGCGCCTGCCCGCAATTGGAGACCTGCGGCCAGCAGTAGTTCGGCAACTCGAGGATGCGCTTTGACCGTTTCGCGACCGACCCGATCCATTGCCGCTTCGATCCCAAGCCCCGCCTCGATGCAAACCAGCATAAGGTCGAGACAGTCGGGAAAACCGTTAACAATTGCCTCTTTACGGCGGTCGGCCTTCGCGCTGACCACGAGATTTGGCAAGAACAAGCCAAAGATTCCGAAGCCTGAGCCGATCAAATAAATCGTGAACACTTCCGGCTGCTTGCCGGAAAAAAACAGGTACAATAATACTGCCGCAGGCAGCGCAAACACCATCGTCAGCCGGATTAAGGTGAAGATGCGCGGTGCCGAAGGGCTTATGAAACCTGCTTCCTTGAGCTTCGCCGACAGACGCTCATCCTTGGAGTCGGCAAGGCTAAGGCCTGCATTTTCGACCCGCTGCGCCATACGTGCCCATGCGCTTTCATTGCCAAGTCTGCGCAGGCTGGCGGTGTTCCCCTCGTCGGCTTGGCGAACGACCAGGCGTTCAAGCGCGCGGCGCTCATCACGGCGGCGGATAATGACGTTGAGGCCAACGAAGGAGGCAAATGCAATTGCTGCAAAAATGCCGAACAAAACGACAATTCTAACGGCAATGCTGCTGGCTATGAGATCGATCATCAGCGTCAGACCTTGATATTTATCATGACGCGGATTGTCGTAAATCCGATTGCATACATGATGATCAACATGACGAAGCCGAAGATAAAAAAGGGATCATCAGCAACATCTAAATAGAATCCCGGATTGAGCGCAAACAAAGCGAGGAACGCGCCGACAGGCAGTGCAGTGAGGATCCAGCCGGTCATCCGTCCTTCGGAGCTCAGCGCGCGGACTTTGAGGTAAAGGCTGGCGCGCGCACGGATCACCGATGCGAGATTCTCAAGGATCTCTGCGAGGTTGCCGCCAGTCTCATTTTGCACAGAGAGCGAGACCACGAACATCCGGATGTCTTCCAGATCCCAGCGATCGGCCATGACCGCGAGCGAATCGGCCAGTTCGGCGCCATAGGCAACCTCGTCGGCCACCAGACCATATTCGCTGCCGATCGGATCGGGCAGTTCCTTCGTCAGCAGATCAATCGCCGAGGCGACCGGATGTCCCGCACGCAGCGCGCGGATGAAGATATCGAGGCTGATCGGGAACTGTTCTTGCATTTTCTTGCGACGGCGTTGGGCGATGACATTGATCACCAGTACCGGCATCAGAACTGCCGCACAGAAAGCGATGGTCAAGGTGAGGAGGATCGAACCGAACGAAACGCCGAACCCACCAAAGGTTGCACCGACGCCGATTACCGTGCAGATGACCCCGAAGGCCACCGCCATGACAATCAGCACTTGACCGAACTGGAACGGAACGCCGGCGGCGCGCAGCAAGCGTTCAAGACTGGTAAGCCAACCGGCGATAGGCTGCGGGAAAGACGAAAAATCGCCGCCCGTGTTCTTTCGCAGAACCGACACGACTTCTTCGCGCGTACGCCCCTCGCTGATCATCTTGAGGCGCTGGTTGATGGTGTTGAGCTGTGAACGCCGCGACCATGCCGCGTTCAGCACCAACTGCACGATGATGAAGGTCGCCGCGAACAGCGCGAGCAGGATGCCGACCTTCAGTAACGTTTCGGTCATGCCTATTCGGCTCCATATTCGGGGCGGAATAGATCGGCCGGAAGATTGATGCCCGCAGTCACTGCTTCAGCCGCGAACTTCGGGCGGATGCCGGTCGCTTCGAAGCGGCCGAGGACCTCCCCATTTTCGCCGCGCCCGGTTGTCTTGAAGCGGTAAATTTCCTGCATCGTGATGGTTTCGCCTTCCATCCCGGTGATTTCCGAGACGCTCAGCAACTTGCGGCGACCATCCGAGAGGCGCCCGACCTGCACCACGACGTTGACCGCCGAGGCGATTTGCGCGCGGGCAGAACGGGCCGGCATGTCGATCCCGCTCATCCCGATCATCTGCTCAACGCGCGACAACGCATCGCGCGGTGTGTTGGCGTGAACCGTGGTCATCGACCCGTCGTGGCCGGTGTTCATTGCCTGTAGCATATCGAAGGCCTCGCCGGCGCGGACTTCGCCCACGACGATCCGGTCCGGCCGCATACGAAGTGCGTTCTTGACCAGATCACGCTGCGAGATCTCGCCCTTGCCTTCAATGTTGGCGGGGCGGGTTTCGAGACGGGCGACGTGTTCCTGCTGGAGCTGGAGTTCAGCGCTGTCCTCGATGGTGACGATGCGTTCGCTGCCATCGATGAAGGACGACAGCGCATTGAGCAGCGTCGTCTTGCCCGAGCCGGTGCCGCCGCTGATGAGCACGTTCTTTCGCATGGCGACTACGGCGCGCAAGATCTCGGCCATGGCCGGGCTCATGCTGCCGAATTCGACAAGCCGATCCATGCCGATGCGCTTCTTGGCGAATTTGCGGATCGAGAGCAGCGATCCGTCGACGGCGAGCGGCGCGACGATCGCGTTGACACGCGACCCATCGGCGAGACGGGCATCGACGAATGGCGAAGATTCATCGATCCGGCGGCCGACAGCGCTGACGATCTTCTGGATGATCCGCATCAGGTGGCGGTCGTCTTGGAATGTCGTCGGCGCGCGTTCGAGCTTGCCGTAGCGTTCGACGAACACCACCTTCGGGCCGTTCACGAGGATATCGGTGATCGATTCATCCTGCAGCAGCGGTTCGAGCGGGCCAAGGCCGAGCAGCTCGTCGAGCACATCGTCGACCAATGCTTCACGCTCGGCGCGGTTCAGTTGCTCTTTCTGCTCGGCCAGAATTTCGCCGATGATCTCGGCAACTTCGACGCGGATGGTGGCACGCGGAAGTTTGTCGAGCGCCGACAGGTTGATCTTGTCGAGCAGCTGCCGGTGGATCGAAATCTTCAGTTCGAGCAACGCGGACGGCACCTCGCCGTACAAGGATGCGACGTCAGACGTGGCGGCGACAGCGGGCTGTTCATCCTCGGCCGGCCTTTCGGCCTGGAGGCTGTTCTTTTTGACCGACCACTTCATGCCGGATCCTCGTCGGTAAGAGCGATGCTCTGGGCGAGTTGGCCGAACGCCTTGGCAAAGGCCCCGCGCGGGTCTTCCTCGCTCAGGAGCACCCCGCGCACCTGCGCTTCCGGCAGGCCCGATTTGACCAGCGGGAGCGTTGCGACGATCTCGCGGCCCAATGTCTGGCCAACATCCTGCGTGCTGATTGTCTGGAACAACCGCTTTTCGGCGCGATTGACGATCAGGCCGACATGCTCACGCGAGACATCGACACTGTCGAGCAGCGCAATGGTCTTGGCGGCGCGGCTGATGCTGCGGACCGATTGATCAACCACCAGCAGCAGGCGATCACACGCGCATGCGGCGGAGAGAGCTGCGTTCGACCAAGCGGCCGGGAAATCCAGCAGCACATGGTCATAATGCTGGCGTAGCATGGTCAGCAAGCCGAGCAGCCTTTCGGTGTCGATGGTTTCGGGCGGAGGAATGTCGCGCGGGGCTGCGAGCAGATCGATCCCCTTGCGCGCCTTGGTGACGGCATTGCCGATGATGTCCCAGTCCAGCCGGTCGCCGGCCTCGAGGCAATCGACCACACTGGCATCCGCCGATACGCCAAACAGCGAGGCCTGTTCGCCGAACTGGAAATCGAGATCGACGATGCAGCAGCGCGAGTCCGGGTCCTGATTGACGATTGCTGCGGCGAGATGCGAAACAACCGTGCTGGCGCCGATGCCACCTGAGGAATGGGGCACCGCATGCATCGGGGCAAGGCCGGCCGAGCCGCCGGTCTGTTCCGTGCTGAGGTCGATGACTGTCGGAAGCAGCTCGTCGGCATTGAAAGGCAGGGCTACCACATCCTTGATGCCAAGCCGCATCAAGGTGCGAACCTTGCCCAGATCCAGCTGTTCGACGGCCGCAATGATTGGCAGGCCAGGAAAACGTGCGAGCGCCTGTTCGATCCGGCCAACCGAACCGGGAAGCGACGGATTGACTTCGATCACCAGGACATTGGGCTGGATGGCCGGCAGCGCGGGCAGCGCCGCATGGGCGGGCGAGGCAATGCCAGTGAAGAGTTGCTGGAATTCTTCCGGGAACTGGCTTTCCAGATGGGCAAGCTCGCCTTCGGAAGCAACAACGCACGCGGACATTCGTGTCGGGAGACGGCGGTAGAGGGTGAGGGTCTCTGACATGCTCATGTGATCATCCATTTCAGCTCGAAGTCGCCCCTTCTCCGTCCTCGAGTGTCAAGGAGTAGGAGAAGTCAGGTAACGGCACTGCGACGCCGAAAGGCGAAAGGGTTATGGGAGCGTACGTCGCATTTACGATTCGTACAGTCACAAGCGGAGCAATTTCGGGTGGGTTGGGATCGCCCGCATATCCCAGTCCGGCGCCACGATAGGCCACCCGCACTCTATCTGCTGTGATGTCAGGTTGGAATGTACGCATATGGTTAACGAGCGCCGTGAAGCGGGCATTGTCCACAGGTCCGGCGGGGCAGGGTGCAGTCACGCAAGTGCACGCGGTGCCGCTGCATTCAAGCGTGCCGAGCGCCTCGCGGCAGATCCGGTCACCGGCGCGAAGGGCCGTGCCGGCGCATGTGACGCCGACATAGGACTGGGTTTCGAGCGCGGGCTGCACCACATTGGTCACCACGGCATAGCGCGTGCCCATCTGGGTCGCCTTCTCGTATTCGTTGAGCGTCCAGGCGTAATTGCCGACATCGATGATGCCGAACAGCAGCAGCAAGGCCAGCGGCAGGATAAGCGCGAACTCTGCGGCAGACGTAGCGGCGCGATCGTTCCAGATGTGGCGAAGCCGGCTCATATGCCCACCACCGCCGCGCTCGAACGTGCGGTAAGATTGACCGAAGTGTCGATAAAACCAAGGCCTTCGAAGATCGACGGATAGACGACCGAGCCTGCCGACACGGTTACCAGCGGCCCACGACCGCCTAAATCGGTGTAGATCCCTGTATCGACAAAGCTGCCACACGAAATAGCGACGTTGACGTTCGCCGGGTTCCAGCCCGGTACCTTTGGGATGCCACCTGCGGCCAACTGGCCAGTGACGGTGACATTGCGGATTTCGGTGAGCAGCGTCGCATCATTGGCGCACAGGCGCGTCACATCCAGCCGCGAGGCAAAGCGTGCGCCGTCGCGCACCGACTTGACGATCTTGTGCTGGGTCCAGAAGAAATGCCCCATTTCCATTGCGCCGAACAGCAACAGAAGCATCAAAGGCAGTGCGAGGGCGAACTCGACGGCGGCAGCACCGCGGCGATTGCGGATTAAGTTCGGGATCATTGGACGAGCACCGGCTTCTTGCGGCCAAAGCTCTGGAACCCGCTGCCACCGTCGGCGCGGCGGGCAGGGCCGATGACTTCTGCCCGGAGTTGCTCTGCTCCGCCATTGCCGGAAATCGGAGCAAGTAGGAAAAGATCGATAAATCTGAATGTGTTGACATCAAATCGACCACCTTGCCCAGTGCAGTCAACCACTGCGGTGGTCACTACCCGGCGATCCTTTTGGGTGTTCGAAGGCACGACCGCAGTCCCCATGATCGGATCGGGCGCGGTGCAATAAAGAGTGCCTTGGCCGCCATTGCCGCGCACTCGGGCGAGCTCCTGTGAAGCGTTTCGCGATGCCTCAGCTCGTTCCCAATTATACACGTCATTCCGTGTAATCCGCCCATCATTGTTCATATCGAGGCCCGCCGTCGATGTCGTGCCATGCACATTCTGCATGTATGTTGTTACCGGCCAGACACCGTCGCCAAAGCTTGTGCAACGGGTGCTACCATCAGTCTGGCACGTATCCAGCGGGAAGCCCTGCGGGGGGACGGGAGAGGCGGTCGGCACCTCAGAAACAGGAATTAGCTCCCCGCCTGAGGTATTTGCGCAGGTGGCGGCGCCAAAGCCATTCCGGACACTAACCCTGCGGACCTGGTCATGTCGGGTCAGATCGGCGGGACAGAAGTCGCCGTTGCTCTGGCATGAGGGGGTTCCTGAGCCATAAATACCAAATCTGGTGTTAAGTGCGCGGTTCTCGGTATCCCGAAGGCCTGGCCGAGTGGTTAGCCCTGCAGATGTGCATCCAAGCAAATCTGAATTCAGCCCCAGCGTACGATTTTCCCAGTTGTTCCGGATACCCTCGTAATTGATTTCAAGAAGGTCAAAGGTGCCCGGTGTGAATTCGGAACTGCTTTGTGGGCGTTCGCGCAGATCGACGGCAACGCCGATGTCACTTGCGCGAGGCCAGCCGGGATCGCCCGATGGAGCGCAAACCATGATGGGCGGGATGTTGCAGGCGGCGGCTTCCAGCGTCGCCACGGCATTGGCGGCGATGTCGCCCGAGGACAGCAGGCCGCCGATCGACGTGAGGGCGTAGAACGCCTCGCGCCCATCCACCGTCACCCGGACATAGCGCGCATTGGCATCGCTCGAGGCGACCGGGCCGGGTGCATCGGTCGAGTGGTTCCAGCTCTGGAAGAACTCGAAGTTCGCCAGAGCGACTGTGCGGCCCCCGCCATCATTGGCCATCCGCGTCTCGTTGGCCCAGGCGCTGCCGGCGGTGGCGAGGTAGGTGTTGGCTGCATCCTGTGCGCGCTGCCGTGCCCCGGCAATCCCGGTGAGTTGCGTCGCGGCGGCAAGCGCTGCCTGATCGGCAGCGTTCTGAAGCTCGCTGTCCATCGAGGCCATGCGGCTGTAGTCCCAGCCCACCCCGGCGATCATGATCAGCGCAAACAGCGCGATGGCGTAGAGAGGAGCGATCGCGGCATTGCGATCCCGTGCAAAGTCAACGAGGAAGCGAGGTCCCGACATCGATCTTTGCTCCTTCGCTCATCAGCCTTCAGGCGTTTCTGACGTGGACACGCGCTCGGGCTCTTTGACCTGATCGTTGCGATACCGCTCGACCGCGTCGGCAGCCTTTTCGCCGCTGGCGGTCGCATCTTCAGTGTAGACCGGCTCGGGATCGACAACCATTGCGGCATAGGTCTGGCGGTTCGCCTCGCCAAAGGCCTCGGGGTCATAGGCACCATCGAGGTTGCCGTAGGTGGCGCAGCCTGCGAGCAGCAGGCTGGTAGCAAGAGCGATCACAAGCCGTTCAGTATTCATAGCCGTTATCCCCCTTGGCCGGAGCCTGTCTCGCAGGCGGCAGCGCCTTCGGCTTGTAATCGTTACCGAACAGCAGCGTTTCAGTGGCATCAGGATCCGCGACCCGATCGGTCGGTAGCTGTACCTGATCCGGGCGGATCGGCTTCACCAACCGCGGCGTCACCACGATCAGCAGCTCGGTTTCGCCCTTCTGGAACTGGCTCGAACGGAACAGCGAGCCGATGATCGGGATCGAGCCAAGGATCGGCAGTTGCCGCACGTTTGTCTGGTATTCGGTCCGCAGCAGGCCCGCGAGCACGAAGCTTTCCCCGTCGCGCAGCTCGAGCGTGGTCGAGGCGCGGCGGGTTTGCAGACCGGGGACGGTCAGGCCATTGATGGTAACCGATGCAGAGGGATCGAGCGAGCTTACTTCGGGTTCGACGACCAGATTGATGACCTTGTCGCCCAGCACCGTCGGCGTGAAGCCGAGGCTGACGCCGAAAGATTTGAACTGGATCGTGATCGCAGCCTGAGCGCCACCACCACCACCGCCAGCATTGCCCCCTTGTACGACCGGGATCGGGAATTCACCGCCCGCGAGGAACGAAGCCTTCTCGCCCGAAAGCGCGACCAGCGTCGGTTCGGCAAGGGTCTTCGAAAGGCCCTGTTCCTCAAGCGCATTGAGGAACGCCTCGATATCAACATCGCCGAGCTGGAACAGCGCGCTGAACACGCCGAAATTGTCGAGGATCGAATCCGCCTGGAGTCGGTTGCCGAGCACAGGATCCGGCACCGCCGATGCCCCGACACCTGTCACGGCGCGGAAATCCCCGTCGAGCGAACCGGCAAAGCCGCTGACGCCAAGTTTTTCACCGACCGTGCGATTCACTTCCGCAAAGCGCACCTCAAGCATGACTTGCTGCGGGCTGCCGACTGCGAGCATATTGATCACATTTTCGCCGGCAAAAGCACTGGCCATCTGCGCAGCGCGGCTGGCAACGCCTGCATCCTTCACCACGCCGCTTAGCATCAGCTTGCCATTGGTGACGCGCACATCGATGCTCTGATCGGGGAACATCTCGGCAAACTGGGTGCGGAGTGCTTCGGCGTCGGGGCCGACCGAGATGTCCATCACCGCGATCACGCGGTTCATCTTGTCATAGAGGGTCAGGCTGGTGGTGCCGACTTCCTTGCCAAGAATGTAGATCGACCGGTCCGACACCGGCAGCACATCGGCGATCTTGTCGTTGCCGATCATCGCGCGGTCGATTGCGCGATCGGCGGTGACGATCTGGCTCTTGTTGATCGCCACTTCGAGATCGCCCGCGTGGATCTCCGCGCCCGATTGGGCAAAGGCGGGCGTGGCGACAAGCGTGGCCGAGGCCAGCAAGGCTGCTGCGAGAAGGTTCTTCATGATCACTGCTTCCTTCCCAGAAGGCCGACGGGATAGGCCTGGCCTTCGATCCCGCGATAAATCGTCATGCTTGGTCCGGTAATGACCGGCTTGGCAGCGGCTCCTCCGCTTTGCGCCATCATCGGCGCGGCGGGTGCGGCCATCCTCGGGGCGCTCTGTGTCTGGCGTTGACGGATGTAGAGGCGCGAATTGCCGATATCGCGATTGGTAACCGTGCGGCCCTTGACCGCTTCCTGCGATTCCACGTTGCGCAGCGCAAGGCTGAGCGTGCCAAGCTTGGTTGCCAGCGCCAATTGCTGGGCCTGAGTCGGATCGACTTCAAGCACTGCGGTATTGCCGACCTGCGGTGCGGTTTCGCCCTCGTTGGCAGTCTGGTCCATCGCCAGCACCTTCACACGTTCAAGGATGATGTCCGACATGAGATCATAGGCCTGGGCGCCTTCGCCGGGAATTTGGCGGGTCAGCAATACGTCCACCGTATCGCCGGGACGCACGAAGCCGGAAACCCCGGTGACTTCGGTCACCGGGATCGAGACAGCGCGCATGCCTTCGGGAAGTTTGGCGGCGAGCACGGCCCGTCCACTGGCACCGCTCACCTTGTCGGCGAGCACGGGTTCGCCCGGCACGATCGGGCGCAGCGCAACGCGATTATCCGCCAGCGCCTGGCGGATCGAGCGGAACGCGCCTTGCGGCACCGAGTTGGCAGGGAAATTCTGGAGCCTGACATTTTCAGGCGTAAGCGGGTCGCCGAAATCGAGCGGCTGGGTGGCGACGACAATGCGCGTCAAGCCTTGCTCTTCGGCCCGCACCTCGGCGCGTTGTTCAACGCCGGTCAAATACGAGTTGATGAGGAACACCGCAATCGCGGCGATGACCAATGCCCCGATGGCAATCAGGATATTTCGATTTTGCAAAGCCACCCCCGCTTCAAACTCGTCAAATGGAAAAGTGTCCGTGCAATAAACTATTGCACGGACACTTTCGAGTCACGCTCTTAGGCGGTGGTCACCGGCGGGGGAGTGCGGATGTTGTCTTCGGCGTTGCTCATGGCGTCCGCAATCGCATCGCCCAGGTTGACGGCGGCCAGCGCGATGGCGGTGCCGACGATGGCGAGGATCAGAGCGTATTCAGCAGCCGAAGCGCCGGCTTCGTCGTTGAGGAAGGTCTTGATGAGGTTCTTCATGGTACAGTCCTTACGTATTAGGTGGCCATGGCGGCCGATTTGAAACACGCCAGACCGGTCTCGCCGGCGGGACGCCCGTCGAAGGAATCTTCCCTTTCGGGATGCACGACCATGTTCTTGTTTTCACAGGAGCACGTTGATCGCGCTTCCCGAGTGTTCAGATCCCCCCGAACGCCCTGATATTGCGTTTGGTTGCCCAAAAGGGTCAACGGAAATTAAAAGGAATAATATGACTCTTTTAATTTCAATATGTTAATTGGGATAAACGTTAATTCGGGAGGTTAACGTGTAAACCGGCCCGACACCAAGCGTTTCACATCGGGTCAGAATTTCAAAGGCCTAGCGACGACTCGTCGACGCACCAGCGAATCGATTCGCCGCATCTGCGCTTGATTCTGAAGCCTTTGCGGCACACCTTGACCACAATGAGCATCCTCAAGTCGGCCTTCGACAATTGGAGCCGCTCGCTCCACCAACGCAGCCTTGGTATTCCGGGGTTCCTGCGCCAGAGCATGACTTGGTTTGCCACCGCGTGGATCGCGTGGATTGGCCTGCTCGCATCTCTGCGGATGGCCGCGCCTGCCTTACCGGCGCAGCACCCTTTTGACGCCTGGCCGATGTTGCTCGCCTATAGCGCGATCATCGTGGCGCCAGTGTCCGGCTATCTTCTGGCTCATTCAGCCTATTCAGGCGGGCGGGCGCGCCAGCCGCTCACGTTCCACCTCGCCTTCGTCGGCCAGTGGCAGCGCATCAGCTCCGAGGGGGCGCAGGCGCATCCGCTGTTTGGGCCGTTCGGCTTTCTCGCCTCGCTGCTGATCGGGCTGATGCTCAATGTGGTGATGCGCACCGGTGAATTCTTCCTCGCGGTTCCGGGAATGACCGCCCATGCACCCGATTGGGCGCTCGCCACGTTCGGATTGATGGCGATGGATGTGGTGGTGATGAACTTCTTCTACATGGTCGCCTTCGTAATGGCTTTGCGAAATGTCCCACTGTTCCCGCGGATGCTGCTGTTCGTTTGGATGATCGACATCGGGATGCAGTTGGCCATCGCCACTCAGCTCGGGCATCTGGGTTCACTGCCCGGTGTCGTGGCCCAGCCGCTGGTGGCACTGCTTGAAGGCAATCTCCAGAAGGTCGCGATCAGCATCGCGATCTGGCTGCCTTACCTGATGCTGTCGGATCGGGTGAATATCACCTACCGCTCGCGCCTGCCTGCCTGAGGCAGCTTCTCAGGCCTGTACGCTTTGAATTTTGCCCGCAGGTTCACGGCGGCCAGAGTTCCGGTCAGTAATGAGGCCGCTCAGAAACCAAACAGCCGCCGCCAAGATCGCCGAAACGATCCCGTCGACCGCGTAATGGTAGGCAAGGTGTATGGAGCCCAAAAAGATCACAGCATTGAATATTCCGAAGAACCATCCCGCCGCCTTTGAAACGTGACGCATCGCCAACCAGAACAGCATCGACAAGGCGACGTGCATTGATGGCATCGCCGTAATTCCCCTGCCGAGACCGAACTGTCCGCTTCTGTGCCACGCGAGCAAGGTCTCCTGAACCTCAAGGACCAACACCGGCCAATGCCCGTTCGCTTCCCGAAGGTAGGCCATCTGCGGTGCAAAGGTTGGATCGCCCAGCAAAGGTTCCACGAATACCGGGCCGACTGACGCAAACCCAACGGCCAATGCCATCCCACCGATTGTCCAGATGGCGAGGAAGGAAAGGAAATAGCGCTGCCGCAAGTTCCTCTGATAGACGGCGAAGAAGATAGAGCCAGCATAGATCAACAGGATCCAGGTGTGATAAGCAAGCGACACAGCCGACGTGACGATCGGGAACCCGAGGAACGGCTGCAGAACCAGCCAGGTATCTGTCCCGAAAATCGCGCGATCCCATGCGATAAGCGTCTCATCCCAAGTGTAGTTGGTGAATAGGGGGATGCTGGCCTTCATGGCCGAGAACAAAGGCATGAACAGGATCAGGGCAACAACGAGCGGCAATGCTGCCCTGTAAACTGGCCAACGTTCCCTAAGATACGTGACGGTGAACGCCAGGGGAGAGTCCGGACGGCTCTCTCGCAAGGATTTCCCGTAGCCCGGCAGTTCAAACAAAAACCAGCTCAACAGATAAAGCACTGCGTTGCTGACGTAAGATTCGGGGCGTAGGAATGGGACGCCGTATGTCCAAAGAATGGCCCCGCATAAGGCGACAACAATTGCGGCAAGCCCCAAAAAGAGCCAGTCAAATGTTGGGCGGTCATTGAATAGGGTGGCTACGCTCATGTGTTCTTCATCGACAAATCATCGCAAGAAGCAAGTGCCCAAGCCAAGAGGGGTGTCAATTCAGGACGATGAGGGGGCTCGCGACATCATCCCGCTTAAGGCACAAAGTCTGCCTTCACCAATACGCGTGTGGCTGCGATCTTGGTCTTCGTGATTTGGACGCAGGACTCAAACGGGAGACTGGAGCGGGTAGCGGGAATCGAACCCGCATAGCCAGCTTGGAAGGCTGGAGCTTTACCACTAAGCTATACCCGCCCGCTTGGGCGATGCCCTTGCCACTAGGAGGGGGCGTGCGTCAACAATTCTTCAGCGTCCACTACTTAAGCGCTGGCCCCACCGCCATGTTGTCGATCAGCCGTGTCCCGCCGATCCGCGCGGCGACCAGCAGGCGCGCAGGCGCATCGGTCAGGGCGGCGAGCGGCGCAAGGCTCCTCGCATCGGCAAGCGCGGCATAATCGACGCTGGCAAAGCCAGCCGCGACCAGCGCCGCTTCCAGCCCTGCCAGCGTGGCCGCGACATCGGCGCCCGCTTCCATTGCAGCGATCGCCGCCTGCATCGCGCGCGGCAGAGCGGCGGCCTGTGCGCGCTGCTCGGGCGAGAGGTAGCGGTTGCGGCTCGACATCGCCAGGCCATCCGCCTCGCGCACGGTCGGTACGCCGATGATGTTGTCCGTGTGTGGCCGGGTCAGGTCGAGGTCGCGCGCCATGGTGCGGATCACTGCGAGTTGCTGGAAGTCCTTCTCGCCGAAGAATGCCAGGTCGGGCTGCACCTGATTGAACAGCTTGCACACCACCGTCGCCACGCCGTCGAAATGTCCGGGGCGGGCTGCGCCGCAGAACCCTTCGCTCACGCCCGCCACGCTGATATTGGTGGCGAAACCTTGCGGGTACATCGCCTCAACCGTCGGCGCCCACAGGAGAGCGACGCCCTGAGCCTCAAGCATCGCAGCATCGGCGGCGAGCTGGCGCGGATAGGCGTCGAGATCCTCGTTCGGGCCGAACTGCTTCGGATTGACGAAGATCGAGGTAACCACATGATCCGCCTCGGCCCGTGCGCGGCGCACCAGCGTCAGATGGCCTTCGTGCAGGGCGCCCATGGTTGGCACCAGCGCGATCCGCGCGCCCCCGGCTCGCAGCGACGCAAGCGCGGTTCTCAACATTTCGAGCGTCGTGACCGTTTGCACCGCTGCGCCTCCCTAGATAAACCCGCGCAGACCAGCCCCTAGCGGTGCTGCCTGTCCCATATCAAGCGGCTGAGTACCGGTCGCCGAACGAGTAACCGATCATGTCGTCCGCCCAGAGCGAAACCGCCTCCGATAAACCGCCCCTGGTTCGCAAGCTGCGCCCCGGTCAGGCGCACCGGATCGTGTTCGCCAACGAGAAGGGCGGCACCGGCAAATCGACCACCGCGGTTCACATTGCTGTGGCGCTGTCCTATCTCGGCGCGCGGGTCGCTTCGATCGATCTCGATCCGCGCCAGCGCACCATGCATCGCTATGTCGAAAACCGGCTCGGCACGCTGGAAAAGCGCGGGCTGACCTTGCCGACTCCGCACTGCGAGGTGTTCCGGGGCGAGAATACCGGTGATCTCGTGGCGATGATCCGCCGGCTCGAGGCAAGCTCCGATTTCCTCGTGATCGACAATCCGGGCCGCGATGATCCCTTTGCGCGGATCGCAGTCGAGCACGCCGATACGCTGGTGACGCCGATGAACGACAGCTTTGTCGATTTCGACCTGATCGGCCAGGTCGATGCCGAGACTTTCAAGGTCAAGAAACTGTCGTTCTTTGCCGAACTGATCTGGGAAGCGCGGATGAAGCGCAGCCGGATGACGATCGAACAGCAGCGCCCCGAGATGGACTGGATCGTGGTGCGCAACCGCACCGGCCACGTCGAGGCGCGCAACCAGGCGCGTCTGCACAAGGCGCTGACCGAAATGGCCAAGCGCGTGGGCTTTCGGGTCACGCAGGGGCTCAGCGAACGCGTGATCTACCGCGAGTTGTTCCCTTCGGGCCTGACCTTGCTCGACAAAGGACACCTGGGGGAACTCGGCACCAGCCACCTCGTCGCGCGGCAGGAACTGCGGGCCTTGGTGAAGGCGCTGGGCCTGCCCGAGTTTTCGCCTGAACAGGGCCAGCTGGAGCTCGCCTGATGTTGCGCGCGCTCATCCTGATCGCGGCGCTATGCATCTTCTGCCGCTGGGCTCTGGGCAAATGGCCGTGGGACTATCTGCGCCCCGAACCGACCCGCAGTCAGGCGTTGTTCCGGGCGCGCAAGCTGCTGGGTGTGGAGGCGGGCGCGAGCCGCGACGAGGTTATCGCGGCGCACCGCCGGTTGACCGCGCTGGTCCATCCCGATCGCGGCGGCACCACAGCGGCGATGCAGGAGGCCAATGCCGCGCGCGATCTGCTGCTTGCGGAACTGCCGGGTGCATCGGTGGAAGGTGACGGAAATTCCGCACCTTAAGTCGCAACACCGCAAGCAACCGGATTGACACATTCGCAGTGCAGTCGCAGGCCTCCTGATCGAAACGGAAAGGAAGCCGGTCTCCTATGCGACACGAATTTCACCCCACCGTGCTGCGCGAATATGACATTCGCGGGATCATCGGCGAAACGCTCGGGGCGGATGATGCGCGGGCGATCGGCCGGGCGTTCGGCACGCTGCTGCGCGAGGCCGGGGGCAGAACAGTCGCGGTGGGTTATGACGGGCGGGTCAGCTCGCCGATGCTCGAACATGCGCTGGTCGAAGGCTTGACCGCGAGCGGTTGCGATGTGGTGCGGATCGGTTTGGGGCCGACCCCGATGCTCTATTATGCCGAAGCGTCAGCCGAAGAGATGGATGGCGGCATTCAGATAACTGGCAGCCACAATCCCCCCAATTATAACGGCTT
>VFQO010000849.1_pt1 | contig 28528 bp, 24 predicted proteins | sample 3512331 | NCBI WGS metagenome assembly VFQO01 (sample SAMN10412371, study PRJNA504923) | tailings metagenome | isolation source: Replicate 3 from Balatoc abandoned mine | place: Philippines: Itogon, Benguet | collected 2017-08-28 | reverse complement strand
TTCAAGCGGGCAGCGAGCACCCGCTGGCGCGCGCCGTGATGGACGCGGCGAAGCAGGCGGGCGTGCCGCTGCTGTCCGCCGCCAAGGTGAGTGCGGTGGCGGGCCGCGGCATGTCGGCCGAGGTGCAGGGTCGCGCGCTGCGCCTGGGCAGCCCGCGCTACATGCAGGAACTCGGCGTCGACACCGCGGCCCTGCGCGAACAGGCCAACGCGATGCAGGACGACGGGCGCACCGTCTCCTGGCTGGCCGACGTCACCGACCGGCCGGCGCTGATCGGCCTGCTGGCCTTCGGCGATGCGCCCAAGGCCAGCGCCGCCCAGGCCATCGAACGCCTGCGTGGCATGAACGTGCGCTCGGTGATGGTGACCGGTGACAACCTGGGCAGTGCCACCGCAGTGGCGAGCCAGCTCGGCGTGGATCACGTCGAAGCCGAAGTGCTGCCGGCCGACAAGGCCGCCATCGTGAACCGCTTGAAGGATGGCCAGCGTACCGTGGCCATGGTGGGCGACGGCATCAACGACGCGCCCGCGCTGGCGTCGGCGGACGTGGGCATCGCCATGTCCACCGGCACCGACGTCGCCATGCACGCGGCGGGCATCACGCTCATGCGCGGCGACCCGGCACTGGTGGCCGACGCGATCGACATCTCGCGCCGCACCTACCGCAAGATCCGCCAGAACCTGTTCTGGGCCTTCGCCTACAACGTGATCGGCATCCCGCTGGCCGCAGCAGGGTTGCTCAACCCCGTGGTGGCCGGTGCCGCCATGGCGCTCAGCAGCGTGAGCGTGGTGAGCAATGCGCTGCTGTTGCGGGGCTGGCATCGCTGAAGACATCCTGGCGGGCGACATCGCCACAGGCGCGAATGGCATCGGCTGGGCACGGACAGCGTTCCCCGATAAAGAGATCGTGTACGTGACCGGCAATCACGAGTTCTATGGTGGCACCTATGAGCTGCAGATCGAGGAGCTTCGTCGCGAGGCTGAAGCGAAGGGCGTGCACTTCCTCGAGCGCGGCCGGGCCGAGATCGGTGGCATCACCTTCCTCGGTGCGACCTTGTGGACCGACTTCAATCTGACCGAGCAGCAGGATTTCTCGATGGAAGAGGCGTACTACGGCTTGCGCGATTTCAGCGTGATCCAGACCGCCTGGCCCCGTGGCAGTGAGGAGGCGTACCAGGTTGGCGTCTACCCCGGCCAGACGTCATCTGAGAAACGCAAGTTCCTGCCTATCGACTCCGCAAAGATTCACGCGGAGACGGTCGAGTGACTGAGTGCTGAGCTGGCCACTGCCGATCCCGCGAAAACGATCGTGGTGAGCCACCACGCGCCACACAAGAAGTCGATCCACCCGAAGTATTTCGGTGACCTGCTCAATCCTTGCTTCGCTTCAAACCTTGAGCACCTGATGGGGCGGGCCCGGTACTGGGTGCATGGGCACATGCACGATTCGCAACGCTACCTGGTCAACGGCACCGAGGTCGTCCTCAACCCGCGCGGCTACCCGATCAGCGGTCCGCGAGGCTTTGAGAACGAGTTCTTCGATCCTGCGCTGCAGATCGAGATCTGAACGTGGCCAGCCTCCAGGACCCCTTGCCGACTGCTGGGCTGCTGCCGGTTGCGCTGACACCAATCTAGGCTATGTTGACTTGGTCAGAACAGTCGATACCAGAGTGCTAGTTGCGGAACGTAAGTGATCAAAGCCATGACTGCGAGGCACGCCACCAAGAACCAGCCAAGGTGACGAAGCAGTTCGATGATTGGTACGCGGTTCGTGCGCGCCGCCACGTACAGGTTCGCGGCGAGCGGTGGTGTGAGCAGACCGAGCTCAATGTTGGTCACCAGAATGATTGCGAAGTGGATCGGATCGATGCCGTACTTCGCCGCGGTCGGTGCCAGCAGAGGACCCATTAGCAGCGTCGCCGCATTTGTTTCCATGAACATGCCAACCACCAGCAGCACGAGGTTGACTACCAGCAGAAACACGATCGGACTGTCAGTGACGGTGATCGCCCAGGCTGCGATCGACTGCGGCACCTGCTCCAGCACCATGGCCCGGTTGAAGATGCTTGTAAAACCGATGATCACGAGGATCGCGGCCGCGGACAGTGCAGCTGCCAAGAATATTTTGTCCAGATCCCGCAACCCGATGGCCCGACTCGCGAGTGTGATGAGCAGGGCGTAGAGCGCGGCCACGGCAGCCGCCTCCGTCGGCGTGAAAACGCCGGAGTAAATCCCCCCGAGCACCAGTACAGGCAGCATCAGCGCGGGCAAGGCTCGAGCAAAGATGCCCAAGCGAGACGCCGTTGCGGACGTGTTGACGGGCAGCGATCCACTAGCGGCTGAGATTGCCGGCTTCTCCTTGCCGCCCGGGAGCACGCGCCGAGCCAGCGATGCGTGCACGATCATGAACGCCAGAATCATCACAACACCGGGGCCAAGTGATGCCATGAAGAGTTCCGTGATCGAAACGCCCACGATCGAGCCATAGAGGATCAAGGGAATGGAGGGCGGAATGAGCACACCGAGCAAGCCGGCTGACGCATTGAGTGCCGCCGTGTAGCCAGGCGAGTACCCGCGCTCGATCATTTCCTTTCCCACGGTGCTGCCGATCGCCGCGACGGTGGCCACCGAGGAACCGGTGATAGCGCCCATCACGGCGCTGGCCAAGACCATGACATGCCCTAGGTGGGCCTGCAGTCGGCCGATCAGCATGTCACACACGGATGTGAGCTGGCGGATCAGGCCTCCATGGCTCATCAACTGGCCACCGAGCAGGAAGAGTGGGATGGCCAGCAGCGGGAAAACGGTGAGGGTGTCGTAGGTGATCGCAGGCAACACCGACCAATCGATGTTCCATCGCTCCGCGTTCATCATCACCAGCAAGGTGAAGGCAACGCCGACCGGTACACCCAGGATGAGAATAAATAGTAGAGCGGGTCCGATGATCACAGGTACTCCTTGCCGACCGCGGGCTCGTTGTTGGCGGCTCGGATCAACTCGGCGACAGCATGCAAAACCACCAGTGCCATGCCAAGGGGGAAAAAGAATGTCGGCACCGCGACGGGTGTGCCGAGGTCAAGACCACGCTCACCTGAGTCCAACGCGGCTTGGAAGAAGCCAAGCGCTGTCCAGAAGTACACAGCGCCAAAGACGATCATTGCCAGGGCTGTGACCACACGGGCGACGCGGCGAGTCCAGGTGTTCTTGACCTGATGGATGACGTCCACGGCGATGTGCGTTCCCGTGTAGGTGCACATCGCTGCGCCCACGAAGGTGAGTGGCGCCATCGCGAAAATGGCAATCTCGCCCATGTCCGGCAGATGGAGGTTGAAGTACCGCGCGGCCACGCTGAGGGAGATGCCCACGAGCATGGCAACGAGCGAGACGATGCAGATCCACTTCTCGGCTTGAAACGCATGGCGCTCCACCGACAGAAGCCACCTGCTTGCGCGTGCGCTGGCAGACATGGGCATCTCCAATCCTTACTTGCGTGCGGCGGCCGCCTCTTGGCGCAGCGCTGCAATCCGATCGGCACCGTACGTGGCCGCCAGCTTGTCCCACACGCTCTGGCCAACCTTCTCGAACTCGCCCATTGCCTGGGCCGAAGGACGGATCACTTTGATGCCGCTGGCCTCGATCTTCTGCAGGAAGTCCGCATTCAACTGCCGGTTCTTCTGGATCTGCTTCTTGGTCACCTCGGCGGCTGTGTCGGTGAGTATCTTTTTCTCGGTGTCGGACAACGTCGACCAGAACTTCGAACTCGATGCGACCGTGCCCATCGCGTAGACATGGTTGGTCAGCGTCATGTGCTTCTGCGTCTCGAACAGGCGCGACTCATAGGTGATGCTGGCGCCGTTGTCCTGGCCATCCACGGTCTTTTGCTGCAGCGCAGTGAAAAGCTCAGGGAACGGCATCACGACGACCTGAGTGCCGGCCTCCTCGAAGAAGCCCTTGATCGCGGCGGATCCAGGAACACGCAGTTTCAGACCCTTCAGGTCCGACGGCCTCTCAACCGGGCGGTTGGAGTTGGTCACGGCGCGGAACTCCAGTTCGAAGAACCCGAGGGTCTCGATGTTCTGTTTGCTCAACGTCTCGCGCAGCGTCGTCTGCAGAACACCCTTGGGGTTGTAGAAGATCGCGTCGACTTGCTTGAAGTCGGACGCGATGAAGGGAAGGTAGTGAATGTCGAGCAACGGGTTCAAACCGGCCAATGAACCCGGGTTAAGCAGCGCCAGTTCCAGCGATCCGCGGGAGAGTTCACGCGCTTGCGCCATTTCGCCACCGAGCTGGTTGGCCGGAAACACCGTAATGCCGATCCTGCCCTTGGTGCGCTCACCCACCAGCTTGGCGAACTCCTGCGCCGCCTGATCCATCGTGCTATTGGCGGCGAAGACGTGACCCATACGGGCCTTGACCTCCTGGGCCATGGCCGGTGCGACGGCTAGGGCGGCGAGTGCGAGCGCGGCGCCCGCGATGAAGTTGCGCTTGTACATGGAGTCTCCTCTCAGGATGGAAAAAGTGAAGCTTCAAATGCCCCTGGCGCCAGAAGCCAGGAAGCCACCATCGACCGGCAGGGTGATGCCGGTCACGAATCCGGCGTCCTCGGACACCAGATACATCACCGCTGCTGCGATCTCGCCAACGGTGCCGTAACGGTTCATCGGAATCGCGCTCTCGTACTCGCGACGGAATCTCTCGGTGTGCAGTACGCGCGTCATCGGCGTGTCCACTGGCCCGGGCGCCACGGCGTTGGCTGTCACGCCCTGCTCGGCCAGTTCGACCGCCATCTGGCGCGTCAGCGCGATCACCGCCCCCTTCGAAGTGCCATAGGCCGTTCTCCCCGTACCGACCGCGCGCATGCCAGCCACTGAGGCGATGTTGACGATGCGGCCCCACTGGTTGCGCACCATCAGGCGCGCCGCGCGCTGGCTGCACAGGAAGGTACCTGTGACGTTGACGGCCATGGTGGCCGCGAAGTTGTCGACTGGAAACTCGAGGAAAGGGAAAACTTTCGCGATGCCGGCCGAGTTGACGAGCACGTCGCAGCGACCGTGCCGCTGCTCGATAGTGGCAAAGGCACTGTCGACCGAAGCGGCGTCACCGACGTCGATAGCCTGCGCCTCGGCCGCCGCACCATCGGCGCGCATTTGAGCCGCCGTGGTTTGCGCCGCAGGCAGGTCGCGGTCGGCGACGACGACGATGAAGCCCGCAGCGCCCAGGCGTCGGCAGACTTCGGCGCCAATGCCCATCGCGCCGCCCGTGACCACCGCGACGCGCGGTTGTGTGTTCGTGGTATGCAAGAAAAAGTCCCCCAGTTGGTTCCGTGAAAGATGAGCCGCGCTTCAAGTGGTTGGCCTGTTGCCGTGCAACGCGCGAACGAAGTAATCGAGTCCGCCCATCTGCCCACCTTTCAATGCAAGCTCGAGCCCGCTCAAGTGGGGTGCCGATGACAGGACGGCACACAGTGGCGCACCGGGCGCCAACCGGGCGCGGATCTCGAGCGCTTCTGGCCCCAGCATCTGAGTGATCCGGCTGGATGTGTCACCGCCCGAGAGCACGATGCGACGCAAGCGATGACGGCGCGCAATCGCGTCGACCACGACTCCCAGCCGCTCACTGACGAGGCGCCCGCTCTGGTGCCGGGCCTGTTCCGGGCTGCATCCCTGGCCCCGCAGGCACTGAATCAACCGGGCAACCCGGGGGTCGTTCGTGCCACGGGCAGTGTGCATCACCACGCTTGCGCCACCGGCCAACGCATCAACGACCTCGTTCACGAGACGCTCTCCTGCGACGCCGGCTTCCGGTCCGATTGCCAGGGCTTCGACATCGATTGCCACCTCATGAAAGCCGGCATCCACCGCGGCCTCAATCTGCATCGCACTGAGCGTGGATGCACTACCCGACACAACCAGCACCTGATCGACGGCGTCGAACGTCCCGTAGGTGTCTACCGATGAGATGGCACCTTCGCGTTGCCAGAACTGCGTCAGCGCGTACTCGACACCTGATGGGCCGACAACAAAGAGCGGCGCCTCCAACTGCGATGCCATGCGCTCAAGGCACTCGCCCGTCGTGGTCAAGTGCTCCGAGCTCAGACCATCGATCACCACCGCCTGTCGAGAAGGTGCCATGGCGGTGATTCGCGCCGCCAACTCGCTGGGCGATGCAACGTCTAGCCAAGTCAGGGGCACGTTGCCGATATCCAGTGACGCCTGTTTACGCAGGTGCAGGGCGATGTCGGATTCCTGCATGGGCGTGACCGGGTGCACGCTCATGATCGGATGGCGGTCGATGCGGTAGACCTCACCATCGGTGCCGGAGCGCGCGAACAGATGTCCGAATAGACAGTACCGAGCGAGCGCCGGCGTACCGGCCACGATCGGCACGATGGGCTGCGCAAAGGCTGCGCGGGACAGCTCAATAACGCGGCCGATGTTGCCGACCGTCGGCGCACTGTCGAAGGTTGAACACACCTTGTAGTGCACGAACTTCGGCGCCAGGGCCGCGAGCCCGCTCAGCACGTCTGGAAGTTCCGCTTCCATCTCGTCAGGCGACATCGCTCGGCTGGCACCCGCGACACCGATGGCGTCGAAACCACCCAGAGCCGTCATCTGGAGCGAAGTGGGCACCCTCAGGAAGAGCGCGCAACGCAAGCCACCAAAGGCCAGGACCTCCAGCGCGTCGGTGGAGCCAGTGAAGTCGTCGCCGTAGAAGGCGAGTCGCAAGGCTCGGGGCGTACCCATCTTCGACATTGCCTATCGCCCAGAGAAGTGCGCAATGGCACGCTTCAATGCAGGGTGCGATACAGCGTAGGTGTTCAGATCAATGCCGGCCACCGCCGCCTCCCATCCTTCGCGCATGCTTGCCATGCCGGCAGCCACCCCGTCGGGGTGACCGATGATTCCGCCACCAGCAAGGTGCATGAGATCGACCGTGCCCAGAGCCGAATACAGGTCTGGCGCCTGGCCCGCCCATTGGCCCGAGGAGGACACCGGCATCAACGCCCGCACGCCCGCCCACGGTGCAAGACAGGCACGGGCCGAGGCCACCACCGATTCGTCCGGCTCCCAGAACTTGCTGCGGATACCGTTGACGTGAAGATGGTCCACGCCCGCCAGACGCCAAAGTTTCTGGTAGGCCTGGAACGAAAAGCCGAGCCCCTGATGACGCGTGAGTGCGCCCCATCCATTGCGATGGCCATGAATGGGCAACTGCGAGTGTCGGCGCAGGTGCTCCACGCCGGCGAACCCGACCCAGTTCGCACTGACCATCACGCATGTGCCCCCGGCGGCGAGTACGGCGTCGTGGCGCTTCAGCATCTCGTCGATCGAACCAGAGATGTTGATCGCATACATCGGCATGCGGCCCAGGCGGTCGGCGTGGCGCTGTAAGACTGGCATCACGGCCTGCAGCCGCTCGTCGAACGGCGCATACGGCGGGTCGGCCATCAACTCGTCATCCTTGATGAAGTCGATGCCCGCCGCGCACAGGCCGTCGACGAGTTCGGCGGTCTGTGACGGCGTCAGGCCGATGCTTGGCTTGATGATGGTGCCGATCAATGGCCGAGCGTGGACACCGGCAAGTTCCCTGGTGCCTTCCACTCCGAAGCCCGGACCCGCAAACTGGGCCGCGTATTCCGGTGAAAGGTCCAGATCCAGCAAGCGCAATCCCGTAACCTCCCCAAGTTCGTACAGGTTGCCGGCGATCGTCGCCAGCAAGGTGGACAGATTGGCACCCACGTTGGCCACGGGGAACGCAATCTCGATCTCGGCGCGGTGGAACACGCCACTGTGCGCATGGCGATCAACGTAGGCACTCGGCAGCGTGGCCTGCAGCGCGGGCGCGAGCGGCTCGATGCGGGTGATCCGGGCGCGCGAGCGCTCCTTGAGCTCGTCCGTCTCGCCCGGCAGCGTAAGGAAAGTGCCGCTGGACTGCTCACCTGCGATCACCTGCGCGATCTTCTCGGAGGCGACCGAGCTTTCGACGAAGTAGCGCGCGGTGAACTCGGCGCGGGGAGCGTTGTTGGCCATTTTGGGCTGTGAATTTCTCTCTTGATTGGCGCGATTGTTGGCCCCATCACCGCTATGAGCCAAACGATATGATCTCGCCGCTGTGTGAAAAAAACTCACATGGCATGCGGGTTCACCCGAGGTTGACGAGTGCCGAAATGACCACGCCCCATCGCCTATCACTGAATGCCCTGCGCGCTTTCGAGGCGACGGCGCGTTTGCGCAGCTTCAGCGCTGCGGCCGAAGAACTCTCGGTCACGCATGGCGCTATCAGTCGCCACATTCGCATGCTCGAAGACTCGCTCGGCTTGGCGCTTTTGCAGCGCACTGCACAGGGGGCCATGCCGACGGCCGAAGGTCAAAACCTGGCCGAGGGGCTTTCGACAGCGTTCGGGCTGATTCAATCGAGCGTCGAGCAGCTCAAGCCCGGCCCGCTGACCCTCGCATGCTCCGAGTCGATCATGATGTACTGGCTCATTCCCAGGTTGAGCCGCTTCAAAGACGCCCATCCGGAGGTCGATCTTCGCTTCAACATGAGCCACGGGCCGATCGACTTCGCCCGCGACAGCGTCAGCGTGGCCATCCGCCTGTCATCGATCGATCCGCCCAAGGACGTGGTACTCGCAGATGTGGCTCACGAGTGGATCGGCCCAGTCTGCTCGCCCGAATACCTGCGGCACCAACGCATCAAGTCTGTCGAAGATCTTGCCCGCGCGCGGCTGATGGTTTCCCGCACCCGCCCGACGGCCTGGTCCGATTGGGCCCAATGCTGTGGCAAAGCGAATCTGGACCTGCACGCCGACGAGACCTTCGACCATTTCTATCTGCTTATCCAAGGTGCCCGCTGCGGACTGGGGATGGCCAATGTACCTAGGATGTTGGTGCGGGACGATCTCACGAGCGGAACGCTGGTCGCGCCCCTAGCCTTTGTGCGTGGCCCCAACCGACTGTCGATCTGGACAGCTCCACACCTCAGTCGCCGACCGGATGTGGTCAAGCTGGTTGACTGGTTGCACGACGAGCTTCGTGCCACAGAGCCATAGCACTCACAGGCTGTGATGCTGCTGTGATCCTGTACGGCGCATGCGTAGATCAATGAAGCCGTACTTTGCCGGCACCATCGTCACGGCTTGCTTGCTCGAGTTCAGCCAGCACCGCTGTCGGAAGGTGCTCAAGGCTCAGCACATGGTTTCTCAAAGAAGCCGCTCTTCCTGCCGCTGCCATGGTTGCCTGGTAGATCTCCCGCGCACTCAAGTGCGCTAGCGCCACGACGATGCGCCGATCCGGCTCCCCTGCTCCGAACCCGGCCACCTTCAGCGCGTTCTTCACCACGCTCCTCGCCAGCTGAATCGCCTGCTCCGCATCCGGCGGCATGATGAAGAACTCCCTGAAACGCGAGCGCAGCGTGGCCGGCACCCACCAGGGGTAGTTGGCCGTGGCGATCCACGTGATCTGACTCGCATCGAGCTCCAGGTCCAGGCTGATGTCACGCACATTGGCAGCCGACACCGGCTCCAGCAATGAGTGCAGCACCCCGGTCGGCGACGACAATCCGCCCGAAGACTTGCCCATCACCTGCGCCTTGTCCAACTCGTCCAGGATCACGAGCGGGTTGGCGTAGTCACCGAGCCCCAGCAGATCGAAGACCAGCCCGTAGCGCGAGTTACCCCAGACAGCGTCCGAGCCGAGCAGCGCCGAAGACGTCTCGGCCTGATCCATCGGGTGGCGTCGCACCGGCACCCCGAGCACCTTGGCCAGGGATTCGCAGAAGTGGGTTTTGCCGACACCGGGTGGGCCGTAGAGCAGCAAGGGAGGCAAGCGCACCGGTGGCTTCACCTGTTCTGCCGCTTCAGGATCTGCACCGGCCCTCTCGCCCGCCCTCTTGCTCGCCCCCTTCCCTGACCTGGCCTTCTTCCCTTTTCCGGATGCTTCCCCGGTCTCGGTGTCCCCCGTCCTGAATCGCATCTTCTGCAGCGCCACGTGGTTCGCCACGAACTGGATCACCTCACCGAAGTGCGGGTGGTCTTCCTGCAGCGCGAGGATGGCCTCCACCGACTCAGGCGCACCAATCCTGCGCCAGGGACCTTTGGCGTTGAGCAGGTGCCCCAGGGGTTCGTTGCGCTTCTTGACGTCCGCGTCGACGGATTGGGCGGCCGCGGCCATGCGCTGCACATCTCCTTCCCGGTACACCCGCAACCGCTGGGTCGCAGGAAGCCTGGCGACCTCTTCCCCGAACCGCCTCTGATCTGCAAGGTTGAAGCCCTGCCGCCTGAGCTGTGCATCGATCTTCTCCTGGGCTTCCGTGGCCTCACGCGCGGCTTGCTCGGCGGCCTGCCTGCGCCGATCCGCCTCCCGCTTGGCCGCTTCAAGCCTCTCCCGCTGCTCCCAGGAGGGCTCGGGGTCTGTCGGACCGGCTCCTTCCTGCGCCGCCGCCTCGCGCTCGCGCTGGGCCTTGAGGCGGTCGTACTGCGCAGCCACGCCCGGGGGCAGCAGGAGATCGTCCTGGTAGTTGCCAGCAAAGCGCGGGTAGCCAATGAAGTTGCCATCGCTGAGCAGGCGCGCTCGGCCTGGGGCAGTCCGCGAGGTGAAGCTCGCAGGCCGGCGCCTGGCCAGGGGCGCCAGTACACAGACCACGGTGGATTTCTTCTCCTCTGGCTTTTCTTTCCCCACTGACCCTTCTTTCGCTTGCGGAGCCGCTGGCGCCTGCGCCGTTTTCGGGGTTTCAGGGGTTCTTGGTGCGTCACCCGTTGAATCGGCCCCTGGGTCGGTCTGCACGCCCTCGCCTGCTTCGGTCCTGTTGATGTCGGTCATGTCCGTGTCCTCCATGGCTGACATCACTTCAGGGCGCGCAGCTTGTTGTAGTGGCTGATGCGGATCTGCTCGATCGCGGGTGGCACACCCCTCCCCCCGAAGCGCCGGCCGACCTGCCCTTTCTCGATGAAGGACAGGGCCACCTCGGCCTCCGGGCGCTTGCGCACCAGGTGCGCCGCCAGGCGCTGCAGCACCAGTACGGCTTTGGGGCCGGAGTACATCAAGGCGTAGACCTGCCGGTTGTGACCGATGCGACGTTTCACCTCATGGATCGGGGCGGGAACGCCCACGCACACCCGAAAGTGCTTCAGGGTTTGCAGGTCGTTCTGCGTCACCTGCACCACCAGGCGGTAGGTGCTGGCGCGGTTCGGGTACGTCTGCTTCACGATGGCCACGCACCCATCGCCGTCGAGCATGCCGGCTGCCCAGGACAGGCTCGGGCGGGGCCAGGGGATGGATCGGTTTTCATAGGCCCGGCGCTCGTGGTCGGGGATGCGCACCGGCGTAGGTTTCAAACCGAAGCCTGAGAACATGGCCAGGGACAGCGGCCTTGCGGAGTCATCGACATCGCTGTCGTCGATCTCGGGCATCTCGGTGAGCGGGCCTTCTTCCAGGTCGAGTGCCTGCGGGTCCTCCTCGATGTCTGCGGCAGACAGATCCCCGGCGCCTTCGGCATCGGCCTGCGCGCCCGAACCATCCGACTCACCAAGCGCACCCGGAACCCGCGCCAGCGCCGCCGTCACCAGGGTCGGCACCGGCTCCAGCGGCAGCGGCTGCTGGGCTTCGTCATCCGCATCGCGCAGACGGGAATAGGCTTCACGGCGCGCCAGCCGCATGGCATCTCCGAAGGTCTGCGCCATGAGCGCGAACCTCGGGTTCACCGGGTTCTTGCCCAGCGGGCCGTGCTTGCTGCCGATGCGGTACTGCTGGTGCACTGCGTCGGAGAGCAGCAACTGCAACCAGACGCCGTCATTGACGGCTTCCTTCATGCCGCCCTGGCCATCCACTTCAGCGCTCTTCGGCTCCAGGTTGATGAAGCGCGTGAGCAGGCTGCGCAGCGTGAGCTGGGTCAGCGGGTGCGCGGCGCGCTCGGATTCGCGTTCACGCGCCAGGGCTTCGCTGGAGGAGTAGCCCCCACCAGACACCAGATCCGGCGCCGCATGCAGCGATCCCAGTTCGGCGATCAGGCAGGCCAGGCGAACCAGCGAGGTTTCGTCACGGGTCAGCTCAGGGTCGCTGACCTGCTCGGCCGCGACCACGCCGAGGGCCAGCGGGTGAACCACGCTGCGCGCACGCACTTCCGGAAGCAGCGCCACCAGCGCCTGCTCGATGTCCGCCCGGGCGATCGCGGTCATGAAGAACGCCTGGTGAGCGGGTTTCAGGCTCAGGATGGCGTGACTCAGGTCGGCGGTGATGCACTCCGACAGGCCCAGGTGGTCGATCAGCCAGGGCCCGGAGCCACGGCCAGAGCGTGGCTGATCCATGTCCGTGACCAGCAGCGCATCAGCCGGCACACCTGGCACCCGGGTCTTGGCGGCGCGAATGAAGCGTACGCGGGGAGACGCTGCCTGGGCGATCCCGGTCTGCTGCGAGGGCGTGGGCAGCACCAGGGTCTGGTCGCCGCTGCCGAGTAGGGCAATGGAGACACTGCCCTCGCGGCGCTGGCAGATCTGGCCGTGCTGGTTCATGTACGGGCCCACGGGGCCGAACGGGAAAGCGGCACTCAGCAGCGTGTTCATGCGAAACACCGAGCCGGGCTCGGCGAGTTCACCCAGCACGTTGGGCATCTCTTCGCCGGGGGAGACGGCGTAGGGTGCGAAGCCACCGGTGCCCGTGCCAGTGCCGGCGTCAGAACGAGGCGAGCTCTCGGGATTGGCCTTGTCGTTGGCCGCCTGCTTGTTCAGTCGCTCCGAGAGCTGGCTGCGCACCTCCTTCTCGAACTCGCCCATGTTCTTGGAGAGCTCATGCAGGATGGTCGGCATGGCCAGGGCGTGGGCCACCGGGTCGGCGTGCGGCTGGATGTGGCCGGTGAGGCCATGGGCTGATTGGTCAACGACCGGGTTGTTGATCTGGGCGGTGGTCTTGAGATTCGAGTTCATGGTCTTGGTCCTTGGTGACGAATGGATAAGTCGGGTGTCGGGTTCGGAGATCGGGCTGTTCTGGGCGGTGGTTTCGACGTGTTCTCGTTGTCTTGGGGCTGTTTCAGGCAAGGCTTCGCCTCACCGGTGCAGCGGACACATCGGTCCGGCCGGTCAACCAGTCAGCTGGGAAGGGTTCGTTAGTTGAGGAATGCGCCTGGGCGCTCAGCGCTGCGCTATGAGTCGCGCCTCAGGAACGGCGGCAGTGGTGGTGGCCTGAGCAAGGCAGCCATTTCGCACTCTCCCGGATCGGTGCCGGTTCGAGCCCGGCCTTCGGCAACCGCCACGCCTTTTCGACGGCGCGGCGCAGGCAGCACCTCGAATGCTTCGGCCTCGTTGGCCGCCGGTGCCGCACCGACTTGCTCGGCCTGATGCGGCGCACCAGGCTGCAAGTTGAGCGCCGACGTATCGATCACATCGTTGGCTGCGGTCTCAGCCGACGCCGCGTGCGCCCCTGCCTGCTGGACTGCGGGCAACATGGCGGCCTCTTCGGGCAGTTGCACCACCAGACCTTGCACCGGGGTCACCGAGATGTGCTGCTTCAAGAGCCGCTCCATGGCAGAGCCGTCGCGGCGGGTCAGGTTGGGCACATAGCGGCTGTACACCCGAAACAGCATCTCGGTACTGGTGTGGCCGAGCTGGCGCGCGATCCATTCCGGCGCTTCACCTGCGGCCAACCACAGCGTCGCTGCCGTGTGACGCATCTGGTACGCCCTGCGGTGAGGCAGATTGAGATGACGCAGCAATGGCGACCAGACCCGATTCAGAAAATTCTGGTTATCGATCGGCTCGCCCTTGCGGTTGCAGAACACGAACTCAGAGAGTTTTCCCGTCACCTTGAACTGCGCCTGCAGGGCGTCGAAGACGAGATCCGTCATCTGGATGTCGCGCACGCTGCCATCGGTCTTGAGCTCATCCTCCTCCTTCATCACGATGGCCTCGCGAACCAGGATCAGGCGGCGCTCGAAGTCGATGTACTTCCACTTCAGACCGTGCACTTCCCCCGTGCGCATGCCGGTGAAGAAGCGCACGGTGAAGTAGTTGCGAAAGTCGGCTCGCACGGTCGTGAGGATCTGCTGAACCTCCTCGAGGGTGAAGGGCATGACGTCGCTCCTCTTCATCTTCAGCGGCTTGATGTTGCGAAACGCGGACGTAAACTCCAGCCGGTCGGCCGCCTCGTTGAGGATCTGGCGCAGCGGCTTCATCACGGAGTTGATGCGACGGTTGGACAGCGTGGAGAGGCTTTTTCGGGCGGGTACTTTGGCGAGTGATGCCCGAAAAGCCAGAACGTCTGCCTTGGTGATGTGGCCGACCTCTTTGTCCCCGAAGTACGGGATCAGGTACTGGTCCAGCGATCCCCGTTGCGTCACGCGGTAGCTGCGCCGCCAAGACACTTCACACTCGGCAAACCACATGTCTGCGAAGTCCTTGAACAAGGGCGTGCCGCTACGCGTGGCGGGCTGAGCCACTTCAGCGGCGGCGGTCGAAGCTTCGGAGCCCACTTCACCCGGCTTGGTGGGAAGTGGCTTTCCGAAGGTCTTCTCGTAGTCGAACGTGCCGAGGGCGATTTCGCCTTCGATGCGCTCAAGGGCCTTTTGCAGGCGTTTGCGGTTGGGCTCCGTATCCGGCAGCGCGGTCTGCTCGCGCAGACGTTGGCCGAGATACTTGAAGTCCAGAAACAGCAGCCCGGACTCGGGGCGGCGGCGGATGCTACCCACGGAGCGCACCTCCGTTGGTCATGGGGATGCCTGAACTCATCACCTGCGAGTGGCGGGCCATATCCTCCTGGATATGTTCCCAGATGTAGAGGGTCTTGCGGCCGCCAAAGGGACGGATGTAGTGCCGGCCTTCAATGAGAACGCTGTCCTTGAGCCGATCGCGGATCGTTCGGCTGTCGTACTTGATCAGCGCCGACAACTCATCGGTCGTCAGGTAGGTCTGGTGCGGCCCAGCCGCGATAGGGACTTGCATGGTTGGCTCTCCTTTCTTGAGCAGTTACACTGGGAGACCAGTTTGCAAAGCAACAGGTGTTTTTGATCTCCTGCAGGTCACTATATCCCATGCTTTGACCCGCAACAACCCTTTTTGATCTTCTATAGGTCATTTTCTGACGAACGGGATCATGATCCGCTGTCACTTCGCCCGCTTGATGGGGGAGCGCAAGCTCAAGATCGCGGACGTCGCACGCGATACGGGGATCAATCGGGGGACGCTGACCAGGCTGTACTACGAGACAGCGGAGCGGATCGAACTGGAGGTGCTCGATCAACTGTGCGAGTACTTTCAGATTGACATCAGTGATCTGCTTGAACGGGTCAACTCAGACCAGGCGTCGGGGTAAGTCAGGTCCCATTTGATGCGGCGTAGCAGCTCGCGACTCTTGTCCAGCTCGAAGCGCAGTTGAGCGGCGGAAGTAGTAGTTAGCCAGGGGCACGCGAGCTCACGCATTCTGAGCCGAAGCGGACGCTGGAGCCGCCGCCGCTATCCAGAACATCCGCCCCGGGTCCACGTGGTCAGACGCGATGGCGACGCATGCGGTACTTCCTGAGACAGTGGAGCGGGCACTAGAAGGCAGTTTGCCCCGCGCGTGCGTGGCCCCGGCAAAGCACCAGCGCGACGACCCCTGCAGAACGTATACTCTTTGGCTTAACTTCACTTAAGTCCCTTGTCCGACCGCCTCAACATCGATGCACTGCGTCGCGCCCTGCAACTGAAGGGCATGCAGCAGAACGAGCTAGCAGCGAAGCTCGAGGTCACGGACGCGGCGGTGAGTCAGTGGCTTTCCGGAACGACGGAGCCCAAGCCGGCGACCTTGCTGAAAATGGCTCGCGCCGTCGGGCTAACCGTCGCCGAACTTCTCGTCACGGAGGAGCCGGCCCCTCTGGTGGCATATCGACGCAAGGGCCAGCAGAAGACGACCGAATTCAACGAGGACGAAGCGCTCGACCAGGCGTACGCGCTCGACGCTCTGGTGGATCTGCTCCCGCCTCGCACGTTCCGACCTCCAAGCGTCGCTAACGCGAACCCCACGTACCGCTGTGCCGAATTGGCCGCAGCCGAGCAGAGGTCGCGGCTTGACACTGAACCCGGCCAGCCGGTGAGCTGGCGCTCGTTGATGAAGTGGTTCGCCGACTGGCAGGCGGTCGTTGTCCCGGTGTTCTGGGGAGAGCGCGAGAACCACGGCAATGCCCTGCACATCCACCTGCCGCGGACGAATCACACCTTCGTCTTCATCAATCTCGACAGTGAACGGCTGGACTTCAAGTTCTGGCTGGCGCACGAGATGGCCCATGTCCTGACGCCAGACATGGTGGGCTCGGAGAACGGTGAGGACTTTGCGGATCTGTTCGCCGGGGCACTGCTGTTCCCACGCGATGTCGCTGCCGAGGCCTACCGGGAAGCGGTGGGAGCCAATAGCGCTGCGATCGCACTGAACACCATGGCTGACTGGGCGCGGAAGTGGGAGGTATCGCTCTTCACGGTGTACTCGCAGTGCAACCGTCTCGCGGAAGATCGGAAGGTGCCGCCGCTAAAGATCGACTCCACAGCCGTCCACGCCGCGCGGCGGCGCCTCGACAAGACTCTTCCCAAGATTCGGGACGAACTCTTCGAGGGCCAGACACCGGACGTGCACCAGTACATCGACGTCGCGGCCCGGCAGTTCGGAGGCGAGTTCTTCAATGCCCTGGCACAGTACGTGGGGACGAGAGAGGGCGGCCCCACCTACATCCGTCGGTGCATGCATGCGACCTTGCGTGACTCGCTAGCGCTGTACGGTGCCCTAACGAAGGGGGCCGAGCATTGAACGTCGCCCTCGTCGACACCTCCGCCTACCTCAACCTCGCACGATGCCTGCACCCGATGTTCGGACGGACCTTCGGCCCGCCGCCGTGGACGGCCCAGGGCGCCGCCGAGCTTCAGCGGGAGTTCGAGGACAAGCCGTCGCTCGGGGCGACGTACTACTGGTTCAGCGAGCCGGCCTACGCGGATAACCGGAGCGCGAACATCTTTGACTGGAAGTCGGTGAACCTGATGGAGGTCAGGGCCTCGACGGACGGCATCCTTCAGTACTGCCGGGCGAACTCCAAGAAGTTTCGCGATGCGCAGTGTTCGGTTCCGTCTCCCGCCGACTGCCTTCTGGCGGGCTACGCCGCAGCACTTGTCGAGGCTGGCAGGAAGGCAGCCGTAGTGACCGACGACAAAGGACTTCACCTAGCTATACGGATGCTGGCCACGAGCGAGGTGATGCATGGGTACGAGATGCTCGCCCATTTCGTCGCGGCTGGGCATGTAACGCGCGACGCGGCGAAGGCTCTTTACCAAGAGCTGGCCTACCTTTCGAACGTGCCGACGGCGTGGCGCCTGGCCTGTCAGTCGACATTCGGCTTCCCCTGCCCGTGACCTAGGACCCGGGTCGGTCTCGAGACTCGCAACAGGCCGGCGACTGGAAGCGACGCGAGTCGCGACCACAATCTCTGTCGATCCGATACGCCGTCTCGCGGTCAGAGAGTGGTAGGCGAAGGCACTGTCATCACGCGAGCGTAGAGCTGGCAGCGCCGCGTCCTGGTTGTGCCGGTCGCGTCGATGTAGGGCAGTTCGACCGAGCCGGCAGGCGAGCAGTAGACATCTGGGAAGAGCTGCAGGTGCGCTGCGCCGCGGGCGATAGTGTCGTCCGCGGGCAGATGAGACAGCAATGACTTGCTGATGAGCATGACGAACTTCATGCGCGCACGCGTGAGCGTCACGTTGAATCGCCGCGGGTCGAGGATGAACTCCTCCTCGGACGCAATGAAGTCCGGGTCCGAAACCGTGTAGCTAGCGACGATGAGGTCGCGCTCCTGGCCTTGGAACCGGTCGACGGTGTCGATAAAGGACGAGTCGAGCACGGCCACGTCCAGCGTCGACCCAAGAAGGTTGCGAATCGTCGCGATCTGCGCCCGGTGGGGTGTGACCAGACCGACCCGCTCTTGCCAGAAGTCTTGTGGCACGCTGCCCCCATTTACCGCACTCAGCATCGCGCTGTATTCATGTACCAAGGCCGCGGCAACCTGCGCCTCGAATAGGTTGGACACGGTGCTCGTGTTGTCGTCGTAGCAGACCACTAGGACAGGCTTTTCAGGGTCGAGCAACTCTTGCCAGTGCGGCGACCAAGGCGGCGTCGCAGGCCACGACTCGGGCTGGCTTGCAGGCAAGGGTTTGACGTCCAAGCGGCGCATCTTGTGATGCGACTCGTAGTCGCCCTCGTAGAATCGGCGCGACGGCCAGCCGGAGATCGCCTCGTTCGACCGGTAGTTCTTCGCCAGGTTGACAGGCTTGATCTGATGGGCGAGCCGGTAGTAAGAAAAAATGCAATCGAGCAGACCCGAACGCGAGTCCTCGACCTTGTATTGGTAGACCGGGCCGAGTTGCTGATCGTCGCCGCAGACGACGACGTGTGCGTCGGGCCTGAGCAGGCACATGTAGGCCAACGCAGCGGCCGACGCCACCTGGGACGCCTCGTCGATGATCAGCAGGTCGAACCAAGGCGCTCCGATCTGCGAAGCAGGGGTGTCCTTACTGGTCGTGAGCTTCAGGAGCTGTTGGTGGGTTCCTCCCACCACCAAGAGGTCGTCCGCGGCGGCCAAGAGTCCTGGAAGCCAACCGCGTTCCTTCCATCGATCGATGTCCTCGACCCCCTCGATGTCCCGCGGTTCGCTGGAACTGGATCGAATGCGGAGGACTCGGGCATGCATCGCTCCATTGGCGCCGCGACGCATCTCGAGCAGCTCGACGCATGTTCTGAGGACGTTGTCGATCGCGTTGTAGTTAGAAGCGCCGATGCAGATTCGCAAACCTGTTCCGCGTGCGATCGCATCCTCCAGCCATGACAGCGCGAGAACGCCGAGGGTTGCCGTCTTGCCGGTGCCGGGCGGCCCCCAGAGCATGGAAAGTCGATCGCGGAACGAGTGGGCAATGGCGTCGGCTTGCCGCTCGTTCGGCGGGTCGGGTGCGTAGGCCTTCACCTTCGCCAGCGCGTCGGCGGCATCGCGCCGCTGGGGTGCGGCTAACTCGGTGGGCGCGTAGAAGAAGGTGTACGCGGGTTCCAACTGCTTCGTGCTCATTGGCGCACCTTCGCTGGCTTCTTGCCTCCCACGCGCCGAACGGCTCGCTCCAGCAACTCGGTGCTGAAATCCTTAGCAACCGGATCGAGGACGCAGGCGTGATCGAGCGATCGGAGACCGGCGTCCCTAAGCAGCTTCTCCTTCGTCGGGTCGAACAGGAGGACCAGAAGGGGCGGCGTGTGCAAGGGGTCGAGCCGCGCGACGGTGACTTCCAATAGGTTGCGGAGCGGCGCGTACTGAAGCCTTTCAGGGACTGAGACTCCTGCCGAAAGCGCCGCTCCGAGGTTCTTGTGCCCCGCGGCGTGGTACCACTTCGCGTCGATCGAGCCCTCCATGGTCTCGTTTCGCAGGATGACGGTGAAGTCGCCTTCGCGGATCCGCGTATCCCGTGAGTTGTCCGAGAATGTGAACGGCAGGGCCTGCTTGGTCCCCTTTCTCAGCTCCGGCGCGTACCGCGGGTCTGCTGACACAGCAGCCATGACCTCCTCAATGCCGGACACGCCGTCGGCGACCGTGATGCCGCGGATCGAGTGGAAGTTCGCTTCGCGCTCCTCGATCGGGAGCGCAAGAACGTGCATGCTCTCCAGATCGTCCGCGATCGCATTGAGCTGCGAAAACACGATCATCTGCGCCGACGCAGTTGGCAGGTTGAACTCTTTGGGTGGCTTGAGGCTGAAGGGTTCCTTACGCAGAAGCAACTGCTTCCGATAGTCCTTCTGCAGGCCAACAACGACGTCGTGGACCGCACTGAGGTGCATGCTGGTCACTTTGCGGAGAAGATCACTCAGCTCGCCGCGACTGAACGGCTCTCCCTTGTTGAACCCGTCGACAAGACTGTTCTTGCGCAGCAGGATCTTGTCCTGCCACAACTCGTAGGCGCGCTCGAAGGGGATCTGGTCGCTCAGTTCCGTGCGGAAACCATACGGTGGGCGCACCATGATGTGCTTGCCTTCTTCGTTGATGAACGGCGCGAGCCAGTGCTTCGCGTCCCATAGCGTGTATCCAAAGCGAACGGGCAGGCCGACAAGACTCTGCACGATCCCCTTGACGATCGTGACGGGCTGCGTCCTGAAGTCCTCAGGTGCGGCCAGATCTCCTTCGAGAGGGAACACGCGGATCAGGAAGGCAGCGATCTCCGCGACGGCCTCGTCTTCGATGTGCCTAGCTAGAATCCTTGCCATGTGGCGCGCTTCGAGTTGGTCCCAGACGTAGAACTGGACCGTATGCTTCTGGAAATCCTCGTCGAACAGCTTGTTCGTGTTGTCCAGTTCCGTCAGCCAGGACTGCAGGCGCCTGCAAAGCTCGATCAGGCGCAGCCTCTCGCTTCTGGAACTCATGCCGTCGCCGGCCGAGTCGATCAGAAGCGTCAAGTCCTCGACCTCCGGCTTCGCTCCTTTGGCCCTGAAGTACACCTTGCGCATACCGAGCGCGAACGTGATGCCGGTTCCGGGATCGAAATGCGCCGTCAGGAAGATACTCATGTGCGCGAAGGAGGGCATGGCCGCCGCCTTGCGTCCTGCCACAGGAATCGCCTTGCAGGTAGCGACGGCCTCTGCACGCGCCACGAAGGCCCGCTCAAGCGACTTCAGCCGCTGACTTTGGCTCTTCGCGGCCTGCCACTTCGGCCCATTCGCACGGAGCTCGGTGGATAGCTCGCTGAACTTTGCGATGCCCGCTTCCCGCAGCACCTGGGCTTGACCGGCAGTCAGGTCCGGCATCTGCGACAGGTGGTCCACGTCAGGCCGGACTGCCTCCTCTCGGCAGTGGTGGAGGAAGTCGCACAGCTGGCAATTGCCGGAAACGTGCCAAGGGGCCTCCAACGGCTTGTAGGCGAGGACACGTGGCAGGCGTTCCTCGAGGAACTGCCGGAGGCGAGGGCGATACACCTCGTAGGCTACCGCCTTCGTCGTTTCGAGTAACGCCTGCGCGACGGGGTCGGCGAGTCCGCTCGCCTTGTGCCGCTGGACCAGCTCCTTGAAGGCTCCTGCCGTGTGGGTCCCCGGCCAGACGCGGCCTTCCGCGGACACGCCGTACTGATCGTCCAGCCCTTGCTCCTCCAGCCAGGTCTGGAGGCCGAAGGCGTAAAAAGTAACCTCGACAAAGTGCCGAAGCGCCGGCTCTGCGGCTAGCTTGACGTCGATGACATGCAGGACAGTTCTTGGCTTCTTGGTCGGATTGATGAGTGGCACCTGGGCGTCATAGGGACGCACCCACAGCAGGTCCGGCCTAGCGCTGGCCTCCTCTAACCTGCGCGAGTCGACCGCAGCTTTCAGCGACGGACTTAGAGAGCCCGGCACCTGGAATTCGGCCTCGACGATGAACTCTGGCGGAGCCGACTTCTTCAGCAGAGCGTCAAGCTCCTTGATCGGCTGGAAGGTGGAGATCCGGAGTTCTTCGTCGACGTCTCTGCTCTTGGAGGCCGCCACTCGACCTTTCGCGACTTCGCAGATGTCGTCGAAGCACTGAGCCTCCCAGACTCGGCCTTGAGCGGTAACCAGTTGGATGCCGGGGCGACTACCCCGCTCCTCATTAGCGTTTGGAACCGCGGGCTTTCCCCTTTGCTCCGCCCTCGTGGCCAGCCGATATCGGAGGAATCGGTCGCAGTCGAACTTGAACGTGAGCGCGACCACGCTCTTATTTAGTATTCCCATTCGGAGGCTCCCATTTCCCCGCCATGTCGAGCGCTTCCGAGAGTTCCATTCTTCTCGAACCTCGGCTGTCAACAAGAGCAGTCGTCGCATTAGCACAGAGCAGCGCGCGCAAGAAGTTTCTCGCATCAGGAACCCGGAAACCCACTGCCTCGTGCCTACTTAGGTCTTCCCACCATGAAGCCATCGATTCGGTCGCCTGCTCCACGGCTCTTGCGCTTACCGCAGTCGACCCTCGGGGCGTCTTGATGGGCTGCAGGACCAGGACCGCGTCCCAGCGGAGCGTACCTTCGTAGCTATGCAGCCCGCCTTGCCCTTCACCGCGCATCGGAAACGTTCTCACGACTGTGAATCCGGAGGCGATGATGGCCTGGGTCAGCAGCAGCCAAGCCTCTGACGAGGTGTGGTGGTAAGTGAACACCAATCGGCCGTCGATCTTCAGCACCCGGTGCACCTCGCGGAGGATCCGGGTCAGTTGATCAGCAAACTTGCATCGCGACACCTCGTCACCGCTCACTACGGCGAGCGACTCCCTAATCGGAGCGCTTCGCGAAGCTCTCCTATATCCGGCCGGCGCAGAGCCCAGGTATTGCGCCCACGCGAGGTAGAAGTCGGACAGTTCGGAATAGCGGACGTTGTCGAAGTACGGTGGGTCCGTAAGTACCAAGTCGATGGTGTGAGCCTCCACCTCAGACATCGACTCGGAGGACTTGTTGTAGATGCGGCTTGTGCACCGTCGCTTCGGCTGCAGTGGCTCCGGCTTGCTGAGACCGCCGCGAACGTAGAAGTGAGGCGCGCGGGCGTAGTCCAACGCTCGCAGCACCTTGGACGCAACGTTTGGAAACGTCCCTCGACCTTTGCCAGCGAGCCACGGGTTGACCTCGACTGGACGGACGATGTGCCGAAAGCCGTGCATGGCAAACATCGCGCTCGTTCGACGGTACCCGGCGGCATAGCTGGTGTACATTGAGTTCGTTGTCAGGTGCTCGCTGAAGGCTAGCTCGAGCACCTTCTTTAGGTCGGTGTCTTTCTCGGCGGCGATTCGCTTGGCCAGGACGCCGAGATGCAGGCGCTGCCTGTCGTTGAAGAGCTGCCGATAGTTGACGATTCCGTTGATCATCGGTCGCGAGTCGCTGCGACCAATGGTGGGAATGAGACGCTCAGGCCCGACGAGGCCGAATTCACGCTCGAACCGGGCGAGTGCGTCGGCGGCCAGCTTGAAGCGTGCCCGGTCCTCATCGTCGGCCGCCTTGAATGCTCGGTGGCGGTCGGATCCGGAACCCGCAAAGTACTCCTGTGCGAAGAGTCGGTAGCGCGGCGCCGCTCGGCCGGAGACCGAGTGTGGCTCGCTGTGCCCGCACTTCGGGCAGACGCAGGCGCCGCGCAAGTAGTTACCTTCGTTGATTCGGGTCTTGACCCCGCACGCGCAGGAGACCACCTGCCGCGACGCCGGAACTTCGTGGACCCGATCGCACGAGGAACAGTGGACCCACTGTATTCCGCGCGCCGCGTCCTTCGCGAGCTGGAAGGTCGGATGCAAATCGAACGAAACGCCGCACGCCGCGCACTGGAACAACTCGACCCAGAAGTGGTACAGGACCGAGCTCTGTGCACCATTGACCGTCGTGGTGTGATATGGAGCGAAAAACGCGGATAGATCCTCCACCAGCTGCTCGTAGGAGTGCCGGGAAGGCTGGAGATTCCTGGCATTGAGTTCGAAGCTTGTGATCATCGACGCAATTGGGTCGATTTCGTACCCTACGACGTCGGCTCCGACTCGGGCTGCTTCCACTAGCGAGGTGCCCCCCCCAGTGAACGGATCCAGGATCGTCTTGCCGGAGAGGTCTGGCGCACCTTCGAACAGCGCCCAAAAGTCATCGGTGGAAGCTGTTGCCGGCAGCGCCGCAGCAGTCAACAGTGCTCGAAACTGCGATCCCAGGCGACGCGCGAACCAGCGATGCACGCGGTAGATCGGAAGTGAGCTCTGTCCCTCCCGCATTCCGATCTTCGCGAGGTCGACGACGGGGATGTCACCTCGATCGAGCAGCAACCGGTGGGCAACTTCGGATTCGGAGTGCGGGGCCGGCTCGATGGGTGTGTCGGTTCCCTTGTACATGCAAGACGCGCGAGTTTTGTTCCGGTGGGGGCAGTGTACCGATCTCGCGGGGATAACCACGGTGCCGCCCCACGCTCGTACCGCTCCGACGCCACGCGACGGCGCCGACGAAAGTCGGTGAACTGGACCGGAGTCCGACCTCAGCGCGGCCACTGGCAGGTTTACTGCCTTGTCCGCTTGCAGCCTGCACCGCGCGATGAGGCGGCTTGGAGCAAGCGGTTCATGCTGCCGAGGCCTTGAATGCAGGCAGGGCTAAACGCCAGTTGTTGGTCGACATCAGCCGTCGGCCGCGTGCGCAGCAGTCAGTCTTCCGGAGCATCCGCAATCGGCACGACTGGTCATTCCGCACACTGGTGCCGAGCGGCCGCATTCAGTCTTGAACCACCGCTCGAGACTCGGTCCTCGGCTTTGCAGCGGCTGCTGCCGGTCGATATGCGACCCTGAATGTGCGGTCTGTGCCAAGTTGCGGTCGTTCGTCCTCGATACGGCTAGATCGCCTGCTTGCCACTGGATCGGTGAGGGCTAGACTGCCGCTATCGGCCATCTGCAGACGTTCAGTACCGGCAGCATTCGGGCACTTCATTGAGCTGCACCACGCGGCGCCGATCAGGCACGTGCACGCAACTCCCTCACGCCGCGGCCCAGCTTGCGTCGCAACAGGTTGCGAAGGGTCACACCGTCGGAATAGCCGATCTGTGCGGCGATTTGGTCGACGCTCTCGCTGCCGGTTCGCAGCAGATGCACCGCACGCTCGACGCGCAGATCCTGGAAGTACGAGAGGGGTGTCTTGCCCAATACGCTTTGCACGCGCCGCGCCAAGGTGCGTTCACTGGCGCCCGCTGCGATGGCCGCATCGGCGAGAGAGAACCCGTGCGCGAGTTGCTGCCTGGCCCAGCCCTCAAAGCGCTCGACCACCGGGTCGGCATGGGCCAGGTGATCGGGGATCACGAACTCAGCTTGCGAGCCGCGGGCCTCTACCAGCAGGTATCGCGCAGCCAGAGCCGCCAGCGCTGGGCTACGGCTGCGCACGACGCTCAATGCCAGGTCGAGATGAGCCAAGGCGGCGCCGGCCGTGGTGAAGCTGGCCGAATTCACAAGCATGCGGGACTCGTCGAGCACCACGTGCGGATAGCGCTGCCGAAACATTGGCGCCAGCCACCACGAAGTTGTGGCGCGCTGGCCATCTAGCAGCGCGCTTTCCGCCAGCAAGAACGTGCCAGTGCAGGCGGCGCCAGCGGCCGCGCGGGCGCTTGACCATTGCTGCAACGCGACGACCGCGTCGGCCACGTCCGCATGCGCGAGACGCGCGGCGAGTGCGTCTGGCATCTTGGCGCCGAGTGCGGGCACCAGAACAACGTCAGGGTTTTGCACGCGGTGCACTGGCACGACCGGTACCGCCAGACCGTGCGCGGTGCGCACGCGACGCCGAACGCCGACCAACGTGACGTTGATGGGCGGCGGCGCCTGTGCGAGCGAGCCTCCCAGTTCATTGGCCGTGCTCAGTGTGTCCATGAGTGCAGCAAGACCCAGGTCGAACACGCCATCGAGAACAAGAAGGTGCAGATTCATGGCGGAAATGATATCAATGTTGTCATTCCTGCCACTCGCAAAAACTGCCGTCGCACCCGAGACTTCGGACTCGCCAACGCTTTCACCCGTTCAACCAGAGGATCACTCCATGACCAAGTTCGCTCTGTTCGTCCGCCTTGAAGCCAAGCCTGGCCAGGAAGCCGCCGTTGCCGACTTTCTGAGAAGCGCGTTGCCGCTCGCCAACGCCGAATCGGGCACCACCGCCTGGTTCGCATTGAAGTTCGGCCCATCGACGTTCGGCGTCTTTGACGCTTTTGCGGACGAGGCCGGCCGCGAGGCTCACCTGCACGGCCAGATCGCCGCCGCGTTGATGGCGAACGCAGCCGCCTTGCTCAGTACACCGCCTAACATCGAGAAGATCGAGCTGCTGGCGGCGAAATTGCCTGGCTGACGAGCTGTCCGCGGCGGCAAATGTGAAGCTCCACATGGCTTGAGTGATCGGGATGAAGAGGTCCTGTCCTAGTGCGCCGCTCCTTCAAACCGATCCCGATTGAACCGCTCTTGCCGGCGGTGGTCGCAACGAAGTCGTCGCTGCCACAAACCGCCTCTGGGAGCGGGCGGCTAGGAGTCTGGGCGGCAGAAGGGAAGTCCCTGACTGCGGATGAGGGGTATCGGCCTGTCTGGCCAAACGGAGATGCGATATGCGTCACCGCCATCCAGCCCGTCTTCAGAGATGGTTTCCAGGCCGGTGAACTCCACCAGGACACCGTAGTGGCCCGGGGGAACCTGGCAACGCAGAAGTTCACCGCCAGTGCATTCATGCACCTGAAGGACTCCCGAAGGTATGGCCAGTGAACACCGAATGACGTGGTCGGCCTCTTCCAAGTACATCTCCGAAGCCACCTCATGAATATTCAGCTCCACCGGCACCGTCATGTTGCGGAGGGGACAGATGGCAACCACGTTGTCCGCAACCTTGGCTCGGCACTGGACGTCCTTATCGGTCCAGTTCGTTGGGGCATCGGGAAACACCAGCCCATCCTGCAGGTAGAACTGGTAGTAATCGGCGAAAACCTCCAACTCAAACTTCTGGATATTCATCGAGTGCTGCCCTTCCCAAAGGTCCGCTTCTGGCCGATTGCGGCAGTCTAGCCTCGACCAAGGCTCCAGCAAGCGGTCGATCTAGTCGCCATGTGGATGTACGACCGCAACGTGGCAGAGAGCGCACATTCAGGGGCACAGATCGACCGGCAGCAACCGCTGCGGAGCTGAAGTCTGAGCTTCGAGATCGGCTCAAGACTGAATTGAGTCCTTTGCTTCGACTGTCTGAGCGACTGGTTCGGTTATCCCCAGACGCCTCTCAGGGTATGCCACGGGAAGCTCACGCTGGAGTAGACGCAGATGCCCGCGATCGCGATACGGCGCATGTCCCGGCAGATGAGTGCGTACAGGCGCATGCGGTCATCCTTGAATGAGAGGTACGGTTCTGCGGCCCAGCGCGCGACGATCCCGAACCGGCCGCCTTCTTTGGGAGGCTCCTTCTTGGCGGTCATTTTTCGGTCTCCTTGGGTTTCGAGCGTTTCGGCTTTACGGGTGTGTCGTCGTCAGCCTTCGCGGCCTTCTTAACAGCTGCTTTCTTAGCAGCGGCCTTCGCTACTGCAGCCTTTTCCAGCTCCAGGTCTTCGAGGTAGTCGTCGTAGTCCTTGATGTCGCGCTCTGCACCGATGTCGATCAGGCGGTCACGGAAGCGACCGTAGAACGAGGCCTGTGTCTTGTTCTGTCGCTGCAGTTTTTCGACGCCGATGTTCGGGTTCAGCAGCAGCACGTAGTGAAATTCGCCGGTCGAGCCTTCTTTGGTTTCGATGAAGCCGAGGTCGCGCAATGAGCGCATGCGGCGGCGCCACGTGTCCACTGCCCGCTCGCCCTCGAAGCCAGCTTCGGTCGCAAAGACGGTAGGTGCGTCGATTGTGAGCAGCGGATGGTCCGGAGCGCGGATCCAGAGGCAGAGCAGGACGTGCCCCGCGGGCTGGCCTTTCGACTGCGCGTCGATCGCTTGCATTGCGAGTGGCAGCGTGCGCGGAATGGTGGAAAAGCCGTGGTTGCGCGAGCGCTTCCACAACAGTTCCTCGGGGTACTCGGGGAACTGGATCTTCATCTGTTCCTCGGCGCGCTCGGTCATGTTGAGGCGACGCCGCCGAGACTGCTTTTGGGTTGCCATGCTTGAGGTCCGTCATGAGTGTTGATGGACTCAATTGGATGCGCATTGCCACACAACTGCAAGGATTCAATACGCATGACCTCGCCCCACTCAGAGCAAGCTCACGCACATCACAGGGCACGAGTTCTCAGGGATTCGCTTATCTCAAGTGACCTAATTGCGTGTATCCGCAGACTGAACTCAAAAAGGATTCGATTAATCAATGACTTATGAAAAAAGCGCGGTGCTCCACGTGCTCCCGTGCTCCGTGTGCTCAACGTGCTCCACGTGCTCCCGGTAAAGGGTGAAGGGAATGGGCCGCCAGCTCTACAAGCGCAGATAGCGTCTTCGTACGCCGTGAGGGCGTCTTATGGAATGAGCCCAGCAAGCACCAGCGTCCAGACGGGCGACTGGTGGTCGAGCATCTACTGCAGACTCTTCGACAACAGCTGAATGTCTGAAGAGCGGCAGAGCGCGCGCATTGACTCAGGCCCGTTGGCTGACAGCGTCCGCTGCAAAGTGGGCCAACGCAGGCAAGCTTCGGTACAAGCTACAGATGACCCAGGACGCGGACTAGTCTTGAGGCAAAAGACCGAGGGTCGCAACAAGGCAATGGACGCATGGGGCTTGGCACAGCCTGGGCACGGCCAAGGCACATAAGAAACCGAGGCGTCCCCCCGGACCATCGGTCTTGAGAGACGCTGTGCCTCAAAGAGCTTGCTCGAGTCCGTGACGTCGAAGCCAATCAACTGCCCTTGTGATTGGCTACTCACCGAGAAGATGAGGTTTGGCGCGGCTGGCGGGGATCGAACCCACGACCCTCGGCTTCGGAGGCCGATACTCTATCCACTGAGCTACAGCCGCGTGGCTGGAAAAGACCAATACTCGTTCTACTGCGCGGCTCCCGAATGACGACAGCCTTCGGAGAGCGAGGGTCAAGCCGGGGGCGGCCACATCGTTCAAGCGGTTCGACGAGTGA